>Ga0316622_100004497_pt1 | contig 10262 bp, 10 predicted proteins | sample OWC_Aug_OW2_C1_D_FD_207646 | JGI IMG/M metagenome (GOLD analysis project Ga0316622, IMG submission 207646) | Wetland soil microbial communities from Old Woman Creek delta, Ohio, United States - OWC_Aug_OW2_C1_D5_C | ecosystem: Environmental > Terrestrial > Soil > Wetlands | place: USA: Ohio... | reverse complement strand
GCCGGTTGATCCGAGGATCGTGATACGTTTCATATAGTAATTATTATACTAAATAGGTTGGTGTTTTATCTTCTCACTGCTCGCGGTATCTTCGCAGACGACAGAAAGGCCGAGCACTCGCTTGGGGTACGAGTGATCGCTCTCACGCGCGGGGCGCGATCTCTCAAGGTCCCTCCTGTTTTGTGCTGAAAGCTGATCGCTGATTGCTGACAGCTATTTTTCCTCTTTTTCTCTCCGAAACCCGATTTTTCTCTTCTTCGTCTCCGGCGGCGGTGCCATCAATTGCCGAATGGCATCAAACACAGACCTGAACTGCGCATCATATTTTTTTTCAAGCTCATCGAGTCGCTTCGTGAGGTCTTTGTGAGTTATGAGCATCTCTCTGACTTTTGTAAATGTCCTCATTATCTGGATATTGACCATGATCGCCCTTTTGCTGTTCAGCACGCTTGAAAGCATGGCAACGCCATTTTCCGTGAAGGCATGGGGCAGTTTGCGGGTGCCGCCCCAACTTGATATTCCAAAATGGAATATCAAGTTATTGAATTCCTTCTTGTCCAATTGAAACATGAAATCTTCAGGAAAACGATCAATATTACGTTTTACGGCTTTGTTAAGATTGAAGGTCTCAACGCCGTATAGAGCGGCAAGGTCCTTATCAAGCATTACCTTCTTACCCCTGAGCATATATATTTTGCTCTCAATAATCTGTTGCGGCAGGAGTTCCATGCTTATCCTCCTTTGTGTTCGTTAATATAAGCAACCTTCAACTTCCCGTCAGGTTCAGTCAATTTCAGTCCGTGACAAAATGTCACGACCTCGCTTCCTTCTTCTTTGAGCCTTTGTTTCAATTTTCGCCAGTATGCGCCGGCATCGGCACTTTCTGTAAGCGCCTCACATACCTCAACAAGAGAAAACCACCACGCATTTTTATGAATCGTCCTCCTGATCTGCCTGCCTTTGAAGACTGCCAAATGCATTTCGGTCATAGACTGGCTCCTTTTTCGTGCCTAAAGCACCTACTTTTGGTCATCACGGATATGGGCTATGGGTTCGTTGGAGTGCTATGAATTAATCCCTCCATGAAGTCCATCATATCTCAGGACATCTCCCAAGACGCGTCCTATGTTTAAAATAATCAGAAGTCAGACGGGCAGAAGGCAGAACACAGAAACCAGATAACAGAAGACAGACAATCAGACCACGAAGAACCAGATAAAAGAGCACGGATACTCAGATAACAGAAGGCAGACGCTCAGGGGTCAAAGCACAGACGGCCAGAAATCAAACAAGAAAAAAGCAGGAAACAATTTTTTAGACTAACAGTCAGACAAGCTTCTTGAGAACCCTACTATCATTGCGGCAATTTCGTCTGACTCTGCAGCCAATGCTTCATAGTTCTTCTGATCACAATAATTCAGCCGAAGGGCTATCTCAAGACAGGACATAACCTCGTAATCAGAGCGAAGGGCTATTTCGAGAAATCGCCTGAATTCCTTTTCCGAAGTATTTCCGCTACCCTCGGCAATATTCAGCGATAGAGATGTTGCAGCGCGTCTGATCTGACGTGATAACCCATATGATTCTTCCTTGGGAAAAGACCTGCTCTCCTTGTAAATCTCCACCGCAAAATCAATTGACCGGGAGTATACCTTTAGATTTCGGAAGTTATGTTTTCTTGGAGTTTTGGACTTCATCTGTCATCTTACTTTTGAAATCTGGCCTCTGTCTTCTGAATGTCTGTCTCCTCTCTTCTACCCGATTACATTCAAAACGATGCAGCACCAGTAAAAGACCGGCCCAGCAAAGGTGACGCTGTCGATCTTGTCGAGCATACCGCCGTGCCCGGGAATGATGGAGCCCGAATCCTTGATATGAGCGTCCCGTTTGAACATGGACTCCGCCAGGTCGCCGATGACGGAGGAAAATCCCACCACAAGCCCAAGGAGAACAGCTTTCTGCAGGGGCATGAAGTTCATGAGTGCAAGGCGTATCAGCACGGCCCCGATGATCCCGCCGATAAGGGAACCAACACCCCCTGCGACCGTTTTATTCGGACTGATCTCGACATAGAGCTTTCGCCTGCCCAGGGCCCTGCCGACATACAGCGCCATGCTGTCAGAACCCCAGACGGCGAAATACAGCATGACCAGCAGCGGTGCACCGGCCTTGATAATGCTCAGCTGGAACGACATCAGCGCCGGGACATAGAGCAGCCCGAAGACCGCAGCCGTCGCCTCTCGGATTGCCCCTGAAGGCTCCCGTTTCACGAAGAGCCTCACGGTCACAAGGGAAAGCATTGCGAGAATCAGGATCTCGGGAAAAAGATCCCGGGAAAAAAAATGCACGGTGAGCAGCACGGCACCCCAGAAAAGGCCGGCATATTTCACCGGGCCGTCAACACCTGCGATCACATAGAACTCTGCGAGGGCGACCGTAGACACAAAGGCAAGGAGAAACAGGAAATACTGCGGCGGCAGGTGCATGACGTACAGATAAAGCGCCGGTATGGCAACAAGCGCTACAGCAAGACGTTTAAGGTGCATTGTTCCTCGAAAAGACCCTGCCGAAACGTCGCTCCCTGCCCTGGAAGTCCTGAATCGCCAGCATGAGCTCATCCCGGTCAAAGTCAGGCCAGAGCGTTTCACTGAAATAGAGCTCGGCATAGGCGGCCTGCCAGAGCAGAAAATTGGACAGCCTACGTTCCCCGCTTGTCCTGATGATCAGATCAGGATGCGGAAGTCCCGCAGTATCAAGACAGGCATCAAAATCCTGCTCGCTCATTTCACCGGCGTTTTTCACAGAACTCATGGCTCTTTTCATTGCCCTGAGGATCTCGTTCCTGCCGCTGTAGCTGAGCGCTGCAACAAGCTTGATCCCGGTATTATCCGCAGTGTTCTGTTCGGTCTCCCTGATCAGGGTCTGTATGTTCTGGGGAAGGCGCCAGGTCTCGCCGATGGCCCGGAAGACCACGTTCTTTTTTTTCAGATACTCGAACTCGTTCCTCAGGTAGATCTCGAGAATCCTCATGAGCATGGAGACCTCTTCCTGCGGCCGCTGCCAGTTCTCTGTTGAGAACGCATAGAGCGTCAGGCATTGTATGCCAAGCTCGATAGCGACATCGATCACTTCGCGGGCCCGCTCGGCGCCTCTCCTATGGCCTTCGATCCGCGGCAGGCCCCTGAGCTCTGCCCACCGTCCGTTACCATCCATGATGATCCCGACGTGGGTGGGTATCCGGCCTGAAAGGTCCATGGTTTTATCTCCCCCTGACGGAATAGATCTGGAGAGTGGACCCGAGAGGGTTCTCTCCCTTGAGGATACTCTGATACTTTATGCCGAATATCGGACTGTTCAATACTACGACCTTGTCTCCGGCAAGAGCATAATCGAGGAGCGTGCCCGGCACACCTTCGAGGATCGTCCGCTCGTCCACGGAAAAGCCATTCCACCAGTAACTCTTGATGAGAGAGCTCTTGTACCCAATGCTTTTTGCCATATTGACGAATGGGAGCCGCTGCACAACAAGGACCTCTTTGCCCCGTGTCAGCAGCCGGTCCTTTATCGACCATTCACCTGCCTCGACGTATGACGCAGGCGCCGGCTTCTTGAATGTCGTGATAAAGCCCCCCGTGTCCGAGCTGCTTCTCCATATCCTGATCCCCTTGTCATTATAAATGTTCAGGAATCCCTTTTCATCATAGGTAAAAAGGGCCCGCTCTTTTTCCGGACCCTCGATATCAACGTAGTCGTATATCATTATCCCTTTGGGGAGGGTTACCTTTTCTCCGCGCTTGTAACCGCCGTCCCAGACCACGGTAAATACATCGTCCTTGAACCCCTCAGATGACGAGTACATCTGGCCGATGAGCGACGTGCCGACCTTGCGGAGAAAGCAGTTCACTTGGCCGATCTTTTTGAACTCTGACCCAACGAGTTCGTAAATCATGGAAACAACATCGCCGGGCTGGCCAGAACTGACCAGAGAGTCGAGCGAGCTCTTTTCCGATAGCCTGCCTGAATGCATCATGCTGATAACAAGCTCGTCCTTTCCATTCTTGTTGCTATCCACGGTATCGACCCAGATATGGTCGTCCAGCGTGGCACCCTTCATCTCCCAAAGGGGCTGCAGATCACCTGCCGGCAGATATGTCCGGATGTCCTTGCCGGTGCTGACAGCGATTTCCTGCTGACCGTCACCATCGAAGTCACCGGTCACGACGAACCGCGCACTATAGGGCAGGCTATAACTGAAGATCGCATCCCCGGAAAGAGGTGTAAAGAATTCCGCCCCAAACCTGAGGTCCTTGGTGAATGCGATGTCAACCTTTACCTCTGCGTCGTAAAAGCGGTTTCCGTCCATGACCCAGAAGAGCTGTTCCCTGAGCAGGGTGCCCTTGTCAGCCTCCTTTACTGTCAGGAGAAGGAGCACCTCGGCACCAAGTTTTTTTGCCTCTGCTATCGCAGTCTTTTCGTCGCCGGTCTCAAGGCCGGTATCGACCATCGCTATCTTTCCACTCGTCTTCAGCTTGCGGTAAAGATCGTCTCCCAGATACCAGTCGACCTTTTTCTCCTGGATGAAAGCCATCCTCACCTTGGTCTCGGATATCCTTACACGGTCGCCTTCTTTCGCTGACCCTTCAACGACCACGCCGGTCACCTGATCACCCTTTATATCCCTGACCTCTGCTTTTCCTGCATGGCTCTCTACCTTGCCGAGGATCTCGCGCGTTATAGGGTGCCGGAAGGGTTCACCTTCACTCAGGATATTGAGCCGCATGCCCGGTCTGAGTGATTCTTTAGCGTCCACAGTGAACGTGATCGTGGTCCCTTCAGCATGAACGATCTTCCCGGCTACGGGGCTAAAGAACTGCAATGTCTCGTCCCTGAGTTTCGCAAGCGGATCATCGGCAGCCATACAGAGCGATGACACAAGCAGCAGGGCAACCATGCAGAAAATATTTTTTTTCATTCTCATCCTTTCCCGAGGTCTTCGGTAATACGCAACTCTTTCCTGTCCAGGTTCTCCAGGGGGCGACGAACAGGAGAGCCGCGCCTTGATGACGTCACTGCCCGCCTTCACGGGAGCGCGAAACGGTCCCGGCAAGAGGGACCCGTAAGATATTTCCCGAAGCGCGCTTCCGGGCCGGGTCTTTGCCAAGTCCGCACTATGATCCCTCCGAAGATCACAAGACATAAAAATTGCTTACCCAATATACCATAAACATTTGAGACGGCGAAAGAACTACCGGGTTTTCAGCAGCGGAAAACCTGCACATCGGCAGGAGGGGATTCCAAGATCGTGACGGCATGATATCATAGACAGACGGATACATCCCAAAATCTCTGCGGCCGGAAAAACACTCCCTTCCGAAAACTGAAAGCTCTTATCGTCCGGTGCAAACCCTTCTCAGCACCTTAGGAAGAGCGGCCTGCGCCTCGTCCGCATCCCAGAAGGCACAGGCCCGTGGAACCTTTCCGAGATGGTCGAGCAGATAGGGACTTCCGAAGGAAATATACAGGTCCGCGTCTTTTCTGCATTTCGCTGCCTGCTTCTGCAGCCATCCGCTGGCCCCGCCTTTCCACGCCCTGGTCTCTGAAAAAATGGCAACGATCACGGATGCATCCGGGCCTTTGCGGATTTTCGGCACGGGAGAGCCGGGCCTGACCCTGACCGCCCTTGTGCCGGGAAAATACTTCTCCATGGAACGGATGAATGTCCCCCCCTTCTCCGCATCCTCCTCGTTCAGTACAACGACCAGCGGCCCACCCCTGCTGATACGGCAGCGCCCGGTCACTGAGATGGCAGCCTCCGTGAGTCTCCGGGAGAGTTCCCTGTGCCGGTCAAACGGCGGTACGGCGCTGTCTGCTACAGGCTGCAACCCGCTTCTGAACCTCAGCAGTCTGTCAGGAACACAGGGTGCATGCATTTTCGCAAGATATGCAGCCATGCGGTCAGGGTCGGAAGGATGGAGCAGAATATCAATACCGGCCGCAAGTGCCAGAAGCGATGCCTCGTGCTCGGAAAATTTCCCGATACCGCCCATGTTCAGCGCGTCCGTTATCAGGATGCCGTCATACCCCATCTCCCTGCGGATGAACTCAACGGCCTTTTCCGATACAGAGACGGGCATGCCTGACGGATCGAGCGCCGGGACACTCAGATGACCGAGCATGATCATCCTTACCCCTGCATTGACCGCTGCCATGAACGGCTTCAGTTCGCACCGCCGCAGTCTTTTCATATCCTGCTTCAGCACCGGGAGTTGTATGTGAGAATCGACCGATGTATCACCATGCCCCGGGAAATGCTTGCCGCAGGCTGCAATGCCGTTCTTCTGGAGGACCCGTATCATCTCGGCGCCAAGGAACGAGACGATACCCGGCTCGGCGCCAAACGCCCTTGCAGCTATAATGGGGTTCTTCGGATTGGTATTGATATCGAGTACCGGCGCAAAGATCGTATTGATCCCGGCAAATCGACCCTCACGGGCCAGCGCCATGAAGGATGCTCTCACCCGTCGTGCTCCTGAACCCTGAGCGTCAAACGTTGAACCTTTTTTCAGCGTCGCCGCGAGTGCCATTGCGGGCGGGAAATGCGTTCCGCCTTTCAGCTGCTGGCCCAGGCCCCGTTCAAGATCAGAAGCGATGATAAGGGGGGCCTCCGCCTCATCCTGCAGCTTCTGCACATATTTCCTGACCGTCCCGAGTTCGCCGCCGAAGACGATGAACCCGGCAACACCTTTCCGCACCAGGGACCGGTAATAGGAAAACCGCTCCCTGATCTCACGGCCGTTCAGACGGGTGACCATGCACTGATAATAGTTCACCCTTAACCTGCCTTCCGGAAACAGATAATATTATCCCTCATGTCTTGTGGAGCCTCCGGTAAAATAAGCCGCTGCCTTGTCCATATTCTTCATGCCATATCGTAAACAGGAGAAGGATGACGCCAGCCATAAAAAACCCGCGATCGACGGTATTCTGAAGCGGTGCAGGACAAATACCACAAATGCAGAGACGCTGAAAATAATCACCAGAGATTTCAGAAAAGCGTATTCCATAGCTGTAATGGTAGCACAATTGATGAGCGTATATTCCTAACACCGCTTCTCTGCAGGATCATGCAGGCATGACATAAGATGCGCGGGAAAGTTCCGTTCTGTCACCTCCCTGGTATTTGCAAAGAACGATATGCTGCCGGCATATAATTTAGTCGGCAGCTAATTTCCTGAAGAGTGATCAGAGTTATAATACATCTCTGCCTGAAGACCTCATTGCAAAAGAGACCAGGAGCATTTCTGTCCAACGGGGTATTCCGGATTATCGAAGATCGCTCCGGTCGCCCCCCACATGTAGGTACCCCGAAACTGATAAAAAGGAGGGGCATGGCGAATAGCGCAGGGAGCAGTAAAGCCATACGCGCTGCAAATGTCCCCGCTTTCGGAATACTCCACAGTGCTCTTGAGCGACTGCCCTGTCCATATCCCGTTAAATGCATTGCTTGCATGGGTGAAGGTGTCCGCAGCTGTCGTCTTTTCGACGGTTATGGCATGGCTGTGCTTCAGGCTTCCTTCTGCATCGGCCAGAATGAATGCGCGGCTGATATAGCCCGGCCCGATGTTTCCGACAGAATAGGTGTATTGGGTTGCTGACGCTGCGATCGGATTGCTTATGGTGGATATCTTCACATAGGCGTCCTTGAGGTTATGGGGGTAAATGTCCCATTCAGGAATGCCGTTTCCGTTGGAATCCACTTGCGCTATTGCCTCAGGGCTGCCAGCAGTATACCAGGCCCCATTAAGGCATACCTTGTCCATGTTGTTCATAAGCTCAACAGGGGTGGGATCGCTGATTCCTTTCAGCCCCACGGCAACAGCCCCGTCTTCATTGCCGAGCCTGCCGTGATAGACAATCTGCAGGGATATGTCTACTGCATTTATAGGGATGATGGCTGCTGCACCCCGGTCAAAGACAAGTTCAGCGGATGAATTCCTGGGGATTGTCCTTCTGCCAGTGGCTTCAGGGACTACGACATAGACGTAGTCTTTTGAGGCCTGAAGGTCAAAGGGCTGAAAAGGGTCTTCCTGAACAGTCCGGTACCGGGCAACAAGCTCGATGCTGCCGTCGGTCATCTCTTCGTTGTTCCCCGTAGTATTCTTTGCATTGAGGGTAATACGGGTAAAGCCAGTGTCCCGACTTCCGGTAAAGGCATAGATGGCGCTTTGGGGCAGAATGATTTCAATATTGCCCCGGAAAAAGTAATTTAAAAGCCCTGCGGAATAGCCGACTGCGCGGGGGATGAGGAGTGCTGCATAATCATTATAAACTTTATCATCCAATACAAATGGAGAAAAGTTGTAGTAACCTTTTTTGATCAGATCATAAGAAATATAACTGAAAGAAGCAAGTCGCGCATCAACATCACCAACAGTTTTCTTAATATACATTCTGTTATCAAATTTGCCATCTTCCGCATCAATAACTTCAGGCTGAGTATAAGCAGTCAAGTAATTCGTATCACTATAAGCCGGGTGAGGATAATCCTTGAAGATCGTATCTTCACTAAAGAAGTTGGCATTGGCATATTCAGCGAGCCCTATATTTGTTCCAATTGTCTGGGCAATCCCGCTACCGTCATACTTGTTTTGGTCCCAAAGAGCAGAAATGGCCACAGGTGCTGAGGCATTCGGCACAGACAGATTAAAAGAAGAATTGTCAACTACAAACCCAGTGAACGAAAGTCTACCGTGATTTTGCTTCGCCCAGCTTTCATATGTCTGACTGCCAACTTCAATGCCAACCCCTGGTACCGTCAGCGGAAATACATGGATATCATTTCTAACATGCGCGGGAACAGATGAATCGGCAAGTAGATGCATTACTTGCCCAAGCGATCTCAATGCTTCAGCAAAAAATTGTTCTTTTACCTTCCTGTCACCAGACGTTAAGGCCCTATAATAAGGCCGTCTTGCCTTTGGCCATGACCAAAGATTATTGTACCAAGGATTCACAGATTCCTTCTGAGCCCATATTACAGAAGAGTCAACAGAGAAGTTTTCAAATCCCAAGATAAGGCAAGCACTATTTACCGCTGCATTATTCAGCCCGGCACTGTCCCATGATTTCAGCGGATCATGAAAATGGTTCCGGGAACGGCAAACAGTCTCGTCTTCGAGGCGCGCTCCCTCATGAAACCACCTATAAATCTTTTTACCATGTACGATAGTATCGATGCCGTTGCTAAAACCGAGAGTTGAAAGCTCACTCAGTAAACTACTTGATTGATTCGCTGCTTTTTCATTGATAAGCTGATGAACTACTTCATTATCATAAGCTTCGACCATCGATATAATTAGACTAAGACAAAATATCAGTGTAGTTATTTTTCTCATATCCACCCCTCAATCATAGTGCTCTTTGCCTAGCCCAAGAGACTTATTTTCATTATTGAGCAAATCCATAAACTTCTTGGCTTTTACATAAGGGACATAGGATTGCGGAGCACAATGTGTACTTTCTATTCTCTCCTGCTTCGTCTTCAGCTTTGGTAACTCCACTATCACATACTCGTTAACAGGCAATGAGCCGTTAGGTACAAATATGGGCTTTACCTCACTATGTCTTGGATAACAGCCATAGCCGGGCTTAAAGATTGTAAAATAACCATGCTTATCCCATCCCTGCAAAGGTCTAAAAGCTGTAACCCTTTGGGTGGGGATTTTGAATTCACCGTTTTTATCTGTAACAGTTTCGATTGCATCTGCAAATCGAGTTATCGCCCCTGCTGGACCATATTCTTCGGTAAAAAACACAACAAGTACTGCAGCCCCCTCTATCGGCTCCTTTGTCCCTGCATCCATAACTTTTCCGGAATAGGGACCAAATTTGTTGGTAATAGCACAACTGGCTGAGGATGTGGAAAATATCAGCATTACAAGTAATGTCGTCAGTTTTTTCATATGCTAAACCTCCTGACAGATAGTCATAACAATGTTCTGTTTATCCATAATCTAAAACCTGTTAAGCTTCCAGGCTCCGTTACGGTCTCTGAGAAAATAGATGTAGTAGGTAAACGTCTGGTTCATTTCATTAATATTTTGATTTCGCCTAATCCGATACTTAGCAAGATCATCCTTCACATATATCATCTCTACGCCCAGCATGTCAGATACAATTTGTGGCAGATCATCAAGAATCAATTTGAATGCTTGTCGATAGGATTCTTTAGAACCATCATGAAAATACACTAAGCTTCCGTC
>Ga0316622_100004496_pt1 | contig 10263 bp, 7 predicted proteins | sample OWC_Aug_OW2_C1_D_FD_207646 | JGI IMG/M metagenome (GOLD analysis project Ga0316622, IMG submission 207646) | Wetland soil microbial communities from Old Woman Creek delta, Ohio, United States - OWC_Aug_OW2_C1_D5_C | ecosystem: Environmental > Terrestrial > Soil > Wetlands | place: USA: Ohio... | reverse complement strand
CCACGCCCAAGTCGTACGAACCGCGCACCGACTGCGTCGCTCTCCGTCCCGAAAGGACGGAGAAGCACGAGACGAAGCCCTGCTTCGCATCCTCCTGGGTTGAGCCGATCCAGCGAGAGGGCTCGATAGCCGAATCGTACGCCGTCTCAGGCGTCCCGGTACGAATCCTGTCGCCCGAGAGCCTCAGTCACGGGGTCTACGCTGTGGATCCGCCGGAATACCGGCTGAACCCGCTCAGCGTCCAGGCACTCGCAGAGGCGCTCTCCGAAGTCACCAGGATGGTCCCGGATGACGTGGAGGTCAGATCGCTTTCCACGGCGCGCCCGTACATCAAAAAGAGGGCGAAGGACCTGCTATACGCGAAGCTATCCGCCCGCGGCCATTCGTCCTCGAGCCTCGAGACCGAGGCCGATGCCCTCGCCGAGATCCTCTGTAGGTACACCGCCGGGTTTGGCCTGCTCGAGACGCTCCTGGAGGATCAGAGGGTCCAGGACATCTACATCGACTCACCCTCGAGCCTGACGCCCGTACAGGTTGTCCTCAGGTCTGATGCCAGTAGCCCTGTCAGACAGAAGTGTCGGACGAACATCTTCGTCGGAAAGAAGGACTTGCAGGGGTTCGTCTCGAGGATGAAGTTCGAGACGGGGTTGCCGTTCTCAGAAGCGCATCCTGTGCTAGAAGCCGACATCAAGCGTCTCGGGGCGAGAATAACCCTCGTCGGCCCGCCCATGAGCGAGAAGGGAGTCTCAGTCGCCGTCCGGAAGCACACCGCGAGCATATGGACCATCCCGATGCTTATCTCAAACGGGTCCCTGTCTCCGCTTCTTGCGAGCTTCCTGTGGGCCTGCGTGATTGGCCGGAGGACTGTCCTTGTTGCCGGGAGCCGGGGCGCTGGCAAAACCACGCTCCTCGGGGCAATGATGCTCGAGTTCCCCCTCTCCCAGAGGATCATCACGATCGAGGACACTCCGGAGATATCGGTCGCGCGCATGCAGGCGCTCGGGTACGACCTTCAATCTCTGCGGTTCTCAGCGGGGGAAGGGTCTGCGACGAGCGCGGATGAGGCACTGAGGGTCAGCCTCAGGATGGGCGAGAGCGCGATCGTCATCGGCGAGGTAAGGGGCCGTGAGGCACGGGTTCTGTACGAGAGCATGCGTGCCGGCAGCGCTGGGTCCTCGGTCCTCGGAACTATACACGGGAACTCCGCGATTGGCGTGCTCGACAGGGCGGTCGAGGACCTCGGGGTCACAGAGAGGGCGTTCTCCAGCACTGACATAATCGTAGTGATAGGCCTCTTCCGGGCGCCCGACGGGACTAGATTCTACCGGAGGGTCACGGAGGTCGCTGAGGTGCGCCCAGCGGGCCCAAGGGTCGAGCTGGTCGACCTCTTCGCGACAGAGCAGGGCTGCCCATGCGCGAAACCCTCGGCGAACTTCGGCCCGGAGTGCAGGACGGTGCGGGGGATCGCGGCTGCGCTCGGGGTCAACCCCAGCCTGATGATGGACGTGATCAAGGCGAAAGCGCACTCCGACCAGGTGATCACGGACACGGAATCAGGAGCGGCTGATGACCGACCCCTAACGAGTGACGAATTCAGGATCCGCTCGAACGAGCTCCTGACGAGGTGCCTTTTCGACTACGAGGGCGCGGAGACCGGGCTCAGAGAGTGGCGGAGGTGGTTCGACGGAGTTGCCTGCGCCCGCGAGACGAAAGCATAGCGCCTATGTCTTTCTCTGCACCGCGCTCTCGCGCACCCATCCGCACGCGCGTGCGGGCAAGGCGAGGGAAGGGCTCCTTTCCGACCTTGAGCTGGCGGGGATTGAAATCGACCCCCGGCGTGTCGCGGAGGCCGCGAGAATGCTTGCGCTTGGGTCCGGTTCGGTCCTAGCATCGCTCTTGGTCGTGTCGTTGCTCCTCGGCGAAGACGCGTTGGTCCTGCCGCTTGCATTGGGAGCGGCCGCAGTCCCGCTCACGCTTCGCGAGGCCCTGCTGAGATTCCCCTCGGGGGCGGCCGGGAAGCGGGCGTCAGAGGTGCTGAAGGATTCAACTCACGCCACGAACCTGATGATCATGAGCCTCGGTCACGAGCCCAGCCTCTCGAAGGCAATCCTGTTTGCGTCGAGGGACAAGAACTCCTTCTCGGAGGAGCTGAGGAGATGCGTCTGGTCAGTCGTGATGGGCACCTGCGCCAGCTTCGAGGATTCTCTCCTGGAGCTCGGCTCCAGATGGGCCAGGTTCAGCGGCGAGCTCAAGGCGACCATGAATGCGATGGTGACCGCATCGTGCGAATCGACCGAGGACGGCAAGCGCAGGGCCCTTGACCGGGCTAACAACGCGATGATGATGGGCGCCAAGAGGAGGATCGAGGAATACGCGATGTCGCTCTCCGCCCCCAGCATGGTCATGTTCGGGCTCGGCATACTGCTGCCGCTCATGGTCGGTTCCTTCCTCCCGATGCTCTCGTGGAACCTGTGGTCCTTCGAGGGATTGGAGTCGGACGTCCTCCGTGGATCCGGAGGAAGCACGGTCCAGACCGCATTCGTGATGAACATCCTGTTCCCTGCGATTGCGTTGCTGGTCGCCACCAGCGCGGTATCTCACCAGCCCCTGGAGACGCGCCGCGCGGGGCGCATCTGCCGGCCCCGGTGGAAACACCTCCTCGGGGCGTTCCTGTTGTCGGCGACGGGAGTGGCGTTGGCGGCCTCCCTGCTTGATGGACATCAGAGGGCCGCAGCGGTGCTGCTCGTGGCGGCCATGCCGCCCTGTGTTGTGGCTATCCTAGAGGGTGTCAGAGGTCGGACGGGGACGCCGGCGGAAGACCCGGGCTTCGAGGACGCGTTGTTCGTCGTCGGCGCACGGATGCTCGAAGGGGAGAACTTCGAGGCGGCCCTCGAACGGGCCGCCTCCGACCTTGAAGGGCGGCACGCGAAGGCCATGAGCTCGCTGTCGTTCAGGTCCAACGTGGTCGGGCAGGACTTCGACTCCGCGGTCGACGATGAGGCGGGAGCAGGGGGCAGGTCGAACGCCCTTGAGGCCTTCAAGATCGTGCGGGAAGCTGCCGCGAAGGACGAGGGAGGCGCTGGACTGCTCGCGATGGACCTAGCCGCGTACATCAAGGACCTGCGCGATCTCGAGCAGACCCTCAAGGGCAGGCTCCGGCCGACGATATCGATGATGCGTATGACCGCGTATGCACTCGGCCCGGTCGTGATGGGCGTCACCTACGCCATCTATGTGTCGATGGGGTCGATGATGGGCGGAGGCCAGGGGGGCTTAGACCCGAGCGTCTTCATGCTCATCCTCGGGGCGTTCCTCGCGGAGACGGGCGTGATCGTGTGCTATTTCGTCTGGGGCATCGAGGGAAAAGAGGGCGTGACGGAACTGATGGCCTCGGTCGGCTCGTGCGTGCTGGTCTCGGAACTCGTGTTCGCTGCCACCTCGTTCATGGCCTCCAGGTGACGAACTCAGTGGGTCTTTGGCCTCGCGATCTTCTCCATGTTCCTCTCGAGAAGGGCCAACTCCTTCTGGTCGAACGCCCTCGGGTCGACTGGTATGATCATGACAGACTTGCTCTGGGCTATGTGATCGTTGACTTGGTCGATGACCCGCAGGACCTTGGTGAAGTCGTTGTTCGAGACCAGGTACTCGATCCCGTCCAGTAGTATGACCGCGCACGGGTTCTCGTCGATGAATCCCACGAGCGTCCGCGTCAGGATGCTCAGGTTCGTTGGGGCGATGACATCCTGACCCGTCCTCGTGGCCAGCCAATAGATGGAGGTCTGTTCGAGACCGTACTTCTGTCGAATGAAGTCCGGGTGCTGTCGGCTCACTGCCAGCCCGACCGAGCGCGCGCACCCGCCAGCCTCCGGCGTGGAGATTATGTTCACGAAGGCATCGAAGCTGATGTTTGGAGGTGATTCCTCCACGATGTATGACCGTCCCCTTGTCAGGGAGTACTTCCGCGTTATCCCCAGGCCGCTCTCCTCGGATTTCTTCACCTTGGACTTCCTGGAGAGGAGGCCCATCTAATCACTCCACATTGTGAGCACGGAGTTGAGCGCGATCTCGTTCGTGGGCTTCAGAAGGAAGTCCTTCGCGCCTGCCTCCAGGCTCTCGCGGATCATCTTCTTGTTGATGATGGAGCTCATGGCGATGACCGTGCACTTGGGGTCCATCGAGAGCATCGCCCTCGTCAGTTCGACCCCGGTCTTCCCAGGGAGAACCATGTCGACGAAGGATATCTTCGGCCTCTCCCGCTTGAAGACCTCCATGGCGGAGTCGAAGCTTTCCGCCTCCATCACCTCGTGGAAGCCCACCCGCACCAGAAGCTCTATCATGACCTTCCTGAACGCCTCAGAGTCGTCGACCACCAAGATCTTCAAAATGCCCGCCTCGCAACAAAATGCCCCCGGCGGCTCTTAATCGTTGTCCTGGTAGAGGCCCGACGCCCGGCCAGTGCAAAAGGGAAGGGAGATGGGCAGGCAATTGGTTTCCTGACGCAAGGCCCTTCCTCCAATCCGTTTTGGAGTACGGCGACCAACCAAGTGGTTGCGTACCAACACGGAAGGGACTTATATGCTACCCATCTCGGCATTAACATTCGCGCGCCAGACAGATAAACATTGCCCCTGCATGTTGCGCCACCTGACGGAGGCTCCTCTTGCCTCCCTTCATGGAAAAGGATTATATACCGGCGGGGGGATTCTTTCCAAACGCCTTTTTGCAATACCAGTTTTAGATGGTGTTAGCTAATGACAGATACTGAGGAAGTCAAGAAGGGGACGACGACCATAGGCCTAGTGTGCAAGGACGGGGTAGTCATGGCTACCGAGATGAGGGCCACCATGGGAACCCTGATAGCACACAAGACCACACAGAAACTTTTCAAGATCGACGATAACCTAGGTCTCACGGTCGCCGGCGTTGTGGGCGACGCGCAGACACTCGCCAGATACATCACCGCCGAGGTAGAGCTGTACAAGCTGAAGCGCAACCAGCCAATGAGCGTCAAGTCCGCCGCGACTCTCGCGTCGAACATCCTCGCGGGGAGCAGGTACTACCCCTACTATGTCGGACTCATACTGGGCGGCTCCGATCGCGATGGGAATCACGTGTACGCGCTAGACATGGTTGGAGGGGCGATCCCTGACGACTTCGTCACGACCGGCTCCGGCTCACCGTATGTCTACGGGGTCCTTGAGGACCACTACGAGAAGGGCATAAGCGTGGCGGATGGCGTTGACCTGGCCATCAGGTCGCTACACGCAGCCATGAGGCGGGACTCGGCCTCGGGTGACGGGTACTCGGTCGCGACCATTACCAAGGACGGATTCACAGCGCTCGACGAGAAGGAGATACAGAAGCGTCTCGCCAAGATGAAGCTGACCTGATTGCTGCGCGAGACCACCGACGAGGCATCACGCCTCCAACGAATTCAATCCAGCTGAGTGAAACAAGATGGGCATAGAGAAGATTCTAGAAGACGCCCGGGAAGCGGTAAAGAAGACGATTCCCTCGAACATCGAAGTCACTGACGTTGACTTCGAAGGGCCAGTCATAGTCATCTATACCAAGAACCTCGAGGAGTTCGCGCACAACAACGACCTAGTAAGGCAGCTCGCGCAGAGCCTCAGGCGGAGGGTGGCCATACGGCCGGACCCGACGATGTTGGCCAGTACGGAGAGCGCCGAGGAGAGGATCAGGAAGATCATCCCAGAAGAGGCCAAGATCACGAACATCTACTTCGACGACGACAGCGGAGAGGTGACCATCGAGGCCATCTCACCGGGGCTCGTCATCGGTAAGCACGGGGCCGTCCTCAACGAGATCAAGAAAGAAATCGGATGGGCGCCGAAGGTCGTCCGCGCGCCGCCGATACCCTCGAAGACCGTGAGCGATATCAGGAACTACCTCAGGAAGATGCAGGACGAGCGGAAGGAGTTCCTCAGGAAGGTCGGAAGGCGGCTCATGCGCCAGCGCCTCAACGAGGAGACCTGGCTTAGGGTAACCTCGCTCGGAGGGTACAGGGAGGTCGGCAGGAGCGCGACCCTTCTGACGACCCGTGAGAGCAAGATCCTCATCGACTGCGGAGTCGCGGTGGCCGGCGAGAACGGCGGCATGTCCCCGTACCTGAGCGCCCCAGAGCTTCAGCCGATGGACTCCATAGACGCGGTAGTCGTCACGCACGCACACCTCGATCACTGCGGGTTGGTCCCCGCGCTGTACAAGTACGGGTACGATGGGCCGGTCTACTGCACCACCCCTACCAGGGACATGATGTCCCTCCTCCAGATGGACTTCATCAAGGTGGCCGTCGGTGAGGCTAAGAAGCCGCCCTACGAGTCGTCTCACATCAGGGAAGTGGTCCTCCACTGCATCCCTCTCAAGTACGGGGAGACGACCGACATATCCCCCGATGTCAGGCTGACTTTCCAGAACGCAGGACACATCCTCGGCTCGTCCATCGCCCACTTCCACGTCGGGGACGGGCTCTACAACATTGCCTTCTCTGGAGACATCAAGTTCGAGAAGTCCTGGCTGTTCAACGCCTCAGTCAACAAGTTCCCTAGGCTCGAGACGCTTGTCCTGGAGTCTACCTACGGCGGGTACCACGACATGCAACCGAGCAGGCAGGAGGCAGCGAACCAGCTCAAGGAGATCGTGAGGAGAGGCCTCTCCAGGGGCGGCAAAGTCCTCATCCCAGTGTTCGCGGTCGGGAGGTCCCAGGAGCTCATGCTGGTCCTCGAGGAGCAGATGAGAAACCACCAAATCCAGAAGGCCCCGATTTGGCTGGACGGGATGATTTGGGAGGCGACCGCAATACACACCGCCTATCCAGAGTACCTGAACAGCCAGCTCAGGACACAGATATTCCAGATGGGAGAGAACCCGTTCCTTTCGGAGGTCTTCAAGCGCGTCGAGACCGCGGAGATGAGGGAGACCATCTGCCACGACCCCGAGCCGTGCGTCGTTCTCGCCACGAGCGGGATGATGAACGGGGGACCGGTCATGGAGTACTTCAAGGCCTGGTGCGACAACGAACTCAACACCCTCATCTTCGTAGGGTACCAGGGCGAGGGGACCATGGGTCGGAAGATCCAGAAGGGCTGGACCGACCTGACCCTGCAGGAGAAGGGGAAGCCCATCACGCTGCACCTCAAGATGGACGTCGACACCGTCGACGGATTCTCTGGCCACTCGGACCGGCGGCAGCTCGTCAACTACATAAGCACGCTCGAGCCGAGGCCGGAGAGGATAATCATCGGACACGGCGAGGATTTCAAGTGCTCCGACCTTGCCAGCACTCTATACAAGAAGTTCGGGATAGAGACAAGGGCGCCGATGAACCTGGAGACCATCAGGCTGAAGTAGAGTCCTGGTCACGCAGCCGGAGTTTCGCGCCATTCTTGCCTACGACCGCGACCCTGCTGTCTTCGCGCTCGGCCAGTATTTCGAGGGACAGCCTGTCCGCGAGCCGCTGGGCGAACTCCCGGACGGCCGCATGCGATGGCATGTTGTCCCAGGTCATACGGGTCCTCGAATCCCCGACAAAGACATATCCCTTCGGCTCGATCAGGAACGGGGAGGCCATCTCGTCGAGCCTGGCATACTCATCCTCCCATCCGAGATTCCAGCCGCCCACGAGTGTGTGCCTTATTACCGTACGGGTTCCGAGCGAGGGGAGTATTTTGAGCGTCTCCATGAGGTTATCCCAGGCACTCGGGAACTGCGGCACGCAGAGCCTCTCGTACACCTCTCGGTTGGGAGCGGCGACCGTGACGTAGAGCTGGCTAGGGAGCGTGTCGAGGGCCTCCAGCGCTTTAGGGACCGACCCGTTCGTCACGAGGAAGGTCGTCATTCCCCTCCTCTTGCACAGCGCGATGAACTCCCCAAGATCGGGGTACAGCGTGGGTTCCCCGGACAGGGATATCGCGACCTGGTTCGGCAGTCTTGCCTCCTCCCAGAGCGAAGGATCGCATCGCTCGTCCCCCTTGAAACCCGATACCAGCAGCCTCTGCTCATTGAGGCACCCCTCGAGCAAATCCTCGGGCTCGAGCCTTGACTGAGCCTCGTATCCAGTCATCCCGTGAAAGCGCCAGCAGAAGAGGCACCTGTGGTTGCAGACATTCACATCCGGCGTCATCTGCAAGCAGCGGTGCGACTGGATGCCATAGAATTCCTCCTTGTAGCACGGTCGCCCGAAAAGCAGCTTCTGGCGCATCCAGTGGCAGAGCTTCACGGCTCCGTTGTCGCCGACTATGCGATACTGCTGCTTTTCAAGGTGCTCTCGGGTGCGTGCGTCCATCTTCTATGGCTCCTCAGAGCTGGTGCGCCGAGCGTTTTCCAGCGCCACGGGCCTTGGGTTTCTCCGCGCTGCTGGCCGCGTCCTCGCCCTTCGCCTGGACCATGATGGCCCCGACCGTCCTGTCATCAGAATCCAGACCCAGGAGAAATGCGACATCGCCCTCGTCGAAGGAAACCTCCCTGATCAGGCTCGTCAGGAGCTCTCGGTCGTTCCGGACCATCACAGACAGCAGCGGAAGCATCGTTCGGACGATGACCCGCCTGGAGGTGTGTATGTGAGGAGAGAGCTTCGCAGCTATCGAGTTCCTGGCTGATCTTGGCCCCTTGGCTCTGGAAAGGACGATGAACTGGCCAGGGAACCTGTATTCCATCACCGTTGGCCTTGGTCCATGCTTCCTCGCGAGCGCAACGCCCCCCGTCATCAGCTCCTTGGCATACCCCCAGAGCGCGTAGTACTGCAAACGCCGGGTGCGTCCGAGGTAGATATCCGACCTAGAAAGTGCTTCGAATGCGACCGCCAGGTCCTCCGGCGAACGCATTTCCTGCGGGATGTTCTCCTCAATCCATTTCTCGAGGTCGTCAGGCGTCATGTCGATATCCATCGTGGCATCGCGCGCGCTCTTCACTGCGGTTGCCCCGAACATATCCCGAAGAGCGGATTGCAGCTCCTTGAGCTGGTTACGCTTCCCGGCCACGGCAGAATCGCCGGACTCGAGAACTGTCCTGCCTTCGAACAGCATCTGGAGATCGTTTATCGCGGCCCGCATGTCTCCGCCGGCGTTCTCAGCCACCTGCTCTAGTACGGATGCGGGGATTTCGACCTTCTCCTTCTCCGAGATTGACCTCAGGACCTTGACGATCTCGCGGCCTGTGAGCCTGGCGAACTGAATGCTATCGGCGAGATTCCGGATCGCGGGGGACTTCCTAGTCAGCTCCCTGTAGTCGTTGACGATCAGGATGATGGGCTGGCTTGAGTCCTTGATGGTCTCTACGATCGCCTTCGCCCCACCAAAGTCCTCTCGTCCGAACAGGTTGTCCGCCTCATCAAGTATGACAAGTTTCATTCTGCCTTCGGACGAGGAAAGGAACTCCCCCGTCGCGCTGAATGTCTGGCTGACCGAGCCGGCGCCTGCAACCTTGCGAATGGACGCCGCGTTTCTGTGGTCGGAGGCATTCATCTCGATGAAATCCCAGTCCATGTCGTGTGCGAGCGCGAGCGCGGCGCTCGTCTTGCCAGTCCCTGGTTCTCCCCGAAGGACGACCGCTTTGCGGCGTGGGCGGCCGCTCGCCCAAGAGTCCGCCCAACGTCTGAGAGATTGGGCTGCCGCCTCGTTTCCAATAATCCCGGATAGCGACTTCGGCCTGTACCTCTCAGTCCAATCTTTCTGCATCCGGTTCGAAAACACAGGGCGCGTATTATAGGCTAATCGCCTCCCTGTAGGAACTAGTCAAGGGGTTCCGAGGGTCGTTTTAGTCACGAGAGATACAAATATTGTCATAAAATATAACAACTAAAAGAGTTTATGTCATAGATATACTTCATGGCGCGAGGACGAATGAGCTCGAGTGCTGCGAGCTGCCTTCGGAGGATTCGGCCGCGATACCCTCGGATTCCTTCGTCTCGTGGATATGGTCCGTCTCGCCGACAGCAGGCAGAGGGTGCTTCGAGTACTCCTCCTTCCGGTCCTCGATGTCCATTGTGAGGTATATTGCGGTGACCTCGATGCTGGAGTGGCCAAGATTCTGTTGCAACGTCCTCAGGTCGATGCCGGATTTCAGGGCGTACACGGCGTGCGTGTGGCGCAGCACGTGCGGGTGTCGCTTGTCCTTGTCCAGACCAATCGCTTCACCATATTTTGAGATGAGTCTCTCCACCTGCCGTCGAGACAGAGGGCTGCGCTTGTTGGAGACGAACAAGGAGTCCCTGCGATTCTTGCGGGTCCCGATGTAGTCGTGCAG
>Ga0316622_100004495_pt1 | contig 10264 bp, 6 predicted proteins | sample OWC_Aug_OW2_C1_D_FD_207646 | JGI IMG/M metagenome (GOLD analysis project Ga0316622, IMG submission 207646) | Wetland soil microbial communities from Old Woman Creek delta, Ohio, United States - OWC_Aug_OW2_C1_D5_C | ecosystem: Environmental > Terrestrial > Soil > Wetlands | place: USA: Ohio... | reverse complement strand
GCTACATAAGCCTTCCGAGCGGGCCCGTCCAGGCGGTCGGCTGGCACCACCGCCGCCGGGGGAGCTAGGGGAGCATCACCGGCCGGCCCTGCTGCGCGAAGCCGTTGCCGGGCTCGTAGGGGTTGAAGGCGGGGTCCGCGAAGAGCATCCGCACCCACACCGTCGGGGGCTCGGGGTGCTCCGCCATGCTGAGCCGCAGCGCCTCGCCCACGGACGTGTCGTTGTGGATGAGGTCCCACTCCATCCACCGCGTGCCGGACTCGGACCCCGTCGAGCGGGTCGCGCCCACGAAGGCGTTCGCGCCCGCGCCCATGAACGCCAGCGCGATGGACTGGTCCGGGGGCACGCCGTCGATGCGGCCCATCAGGCACGCCGCGGACAGGAGCACGGAGGGGCCGAGCGACCAGTCGCGCACGTCCATCACCTTCACGGACGTGGAGTACTCGTCCAGGCCGTTGAGCTCGGGGCAGTACCAGTACCAGTTGCCGTGGAGCATGACCTCCATGTACGACGAGCGCTCGTAGGCGCCGCGCGCGACCATCGTCTGCCGGTCGTTCTGGAGGTTGTCGCCGTACTGGTGGGGGTCGAAGCCGGCCGCGCGCAGCTCGTCAGCGAAGGGGCGCTGCCAGAAAAGCCCGCCGGTCTGCCCCCCGCCCTCGCCGTAGAGCAGCATGTAGTTGCTGGACCAGTCGTTGTCCTCGGGGAACGCGAGGGACGACTCGTGCGCGCGCGCGAGCTGCTCGTACCACAGCGTGCGCGCGATGAGCGTGGACGAGCCCGCGACCGTGCTCGAGAGCGGTCGCCCGATGGACAGGTTGCCGTCGAGCCGGTAGGGCTCGTCCGATGCCCACCCGAGTCCGAACTCCACGTCCTCCTCCCATGACGGGTCCTTGGGCTCGTACCACTGCGCTATGCACGCGGCATCGCCGAGGATGGCGAGCCATGCGGGCCCCTCCAGGTAGGCGTCCAGCAGGCTTCCGCCGCCCGTCGCGCCGACCGTGCCGAGCGCGCCCATCGAGGCGCGCAGGGACGCGACGTTGCGCTCGACGCGCGCGTTCACGGCCGCGTGCATCGATGCGTCGTACCACGGCCCGGCCGCGCTCCCCGCGCCGGCCGTCGCTGCCCAGTCCCCGTCCAGGTGGGAGAGGCCCGGGTCGGCCACCACGAACCCGCCGTGAGCGGAGGCGAGGTAGGGGGCGAGGCGCGACAGGCCCGGCAGCTGCGGCACGAGCGGCGTGGTGAGCGGCGTGCGCTCGAACCGCACCTCCCAGTCCGCCGAGACGCGCGACCAGCCCACGCCGTCCCAGCCCTGGCCCATGGTGCCCGAGTTCGAGCGGCCCTTGATGCCGTAGAAGGCCGAGACGCGGAGGCTCATGTCCCCGGCGACGTCGACGGCGACGACGTCGAGCGCCGCCTCGCCCGCGCGGTAGCCGATGGAGGAGCCGTAGGCGACCAGCCCTCCGTCGGCGTCGGTGAGCCACAGCGAGACGATCGGCACGACGCCCAGCTGCTGCTTGACGGCCTCGAGCGGGTCGTCCATGTTGGAGAGGCGCGCCAGGACCCGGAGGCGCTGGACGCCTGGCTCCGTGGGGACGCGCACGATGGCCGAGGAGTCCGCGGAGGAGAGCGTCTCGACGTGGCCCACGCGCGACACCGCCGCGAACTCCCCCCGCTCCTCCCACTCGACCGCGCCGCCCGCCTGGACGTCGACGCAGCTGATGCCCGTCGTGTCCGAGGGGTTCGCGAGCACGCCGTAGTCGACGCGCCCGAACCTGTCGGCCGCGAGCGCGAGCTGCGCCGCGTGCAGCTCGCGGCCCTCGAGGCGCACCACGGGCAGGTCCAGGTCCCTGGCGAGGTCCCTCCAGGAGGGCTCGAAGGGCCCCGCGAGCACCACGTAGGAGGCGCCCAGGCCCCCGAGGCACTCGGCCAGGACCCCCGTCGAGGCCCGCCCTTCCCAGACGAGGAGGGGGACGTTGAGGTAGGAGGCGATGACGCCCCCCACGAGGGACGCGTTGTAGCCCCCGGGGCCCGGCTGCACGACGACCGCGCCGGCCGCTCGGAACCAGGCGGTGGTCGCGACCCTGACAGAGGTCAGGGTGTGGCTGGGGCCCTCGACGCGCAGCGGTCGCGCGAGGCCGAGCGCGGAGACGACCCGGGACTGCTGCGCGGCCTCCTCCGCGTCCCCGTCGAGCAGGAGGGGGACGAGGCCCACGCTCCCGCCCGGCCGGTCGTACCAGCAGGCCGCGGGGGCGGCGACCGCGGCCAGGATGGGGGCGTCGGCCGCGACCAGCACGTGGTCGTGGTCGGTCGAGTGGGCCGAGGCGAGGCCCATGACGTCGCCGATGCCGAGCTGCTCGACGCCGCGGCCGAGGCCGGGCATGCCGGTCCCGGCCCATAGCGCGGCGGCCAAGACGACCGCGGCGACCGCCGCGGATAGGACCGTCCTTCGCCTGGGCATCGCCGGGATGCGCATCCTCCCCACCAATGCCCGGTTGGATACATTACCCTTGCGCCCCAGGGCGCCCGTCCACTCGCGCGCCTTTTATGCCGCCCCGCATCCGTGCACCTCCCCCCCCGCAAGTTTTATCCGCCCCGCTTGCATGCGACCCTTGTATGGAAACGGGAGCCGCCATCCGCCTCCAGGGGCTCACGAAGAGGTTCGAGGACGTGGTCGCTGTCGACCATGTCGACCTCGAGATACCGAAGGGCGAGATATTCGGCCTGCTCGGGCCCAACGGGGCGGGCAAGACGACCATCATCCGGATGCTCGGCGGCCTCATCCTGCCCTCCGAGGGCACCGCCGCCGTCCTCGGCCTGGACGTGGTCGCCGACACCAAGGCCGTCAAGTCCCGCATCGGGGTCGTGCCCCAGAAGAACGTGCTCGACCGCGACCTCAACGTGAGGCGCAACCTCATCTACCACGCGAAGCTCCACGAGATGCCGCGCGCGAGCATCAAGCCCAAGGTCGACGAGGTGCTCGCGTTCACCGAGCTCAAGGACAAGCGGGACGCGGACGTGGACGACCTCTCGGGCGGGATGAAGCGCCGGCTCGTCGTCGCCATGGCGATGATGCACGACCCCGAGGTCCTGTTCCTCGACGAGCCCACCACGGGCCTCGACCCGCAGTCGCGCCGCATGGTGTGGGAGCGCATCCGGTCGCTGCGCGGGCGCGGCATCACCATCGTCCTCACGACGCACTACATGGACGAGGCCGACATGCTGTGCGACCGCGTGGGCATCATCGACCAGGGACGCATCATCGCCCTCGGCACCGCTGCCGAGCTCAAATCCCGCCTGGGCAGGGAGGCCATCGTCGTCGCGCTCATCAGGGGCGGGATGCGCGACGAGGTCCTCGCGGACGTGCGCGCGCGGCCCTTCGCGCTCGAGGTCCACGGCGAGGGCGACCGCGTATCGGTGCGAACGCGCGACAAAAAAGCGGTGGCCGAGCTGCTCCTGACGAAGTACTCGGGAGCGGTGGAGACCATCGAGTTCCACGAGCCCACGCTGGAGGACGTCTTCATCTCGCTTACGGGGAGGGAGCTCAGGGAATGAACCCCCGGAGCGTCTGGATCATCATCGAGAAGGAGCAGTACGTCTTCTTCAAGTACTTCCACTCCGAGGTCGCCAACGCCATCCTCTTCCCCGTGTTCATGGTATGGACGATGCAAGTCGGCATCGGCGACGCCGAGATACCGGGCATCGACGTGGCCTACGCGAGCTACATCATGCCGGGCCTCATCATGCTCACCGTCATCTCGACGGGGTTCTTCAACACGGGGTTCGTGATGATGTTCGAGAAGTCCTACACCGACGCGTTCGAGGCGCTCGTCCAGACGCCCGTCACGGTCCACGAGATATGCCTGGCCAAGCTGGTCTCCGGCACCCTCAAGTCCATGGTGAACGGGGGCGTGAGCCTGCTGGTGGTCGCCCTGTTCATAGACGTCGAGCTGTCGTGGACGTGGCTGCTGCTGCTGCCCATCTTCGCCGTGTGCGGCTTCTTCTTCAGCTGCATCGGCCTGCTGATGGGCACCTACCTCAAGCGCGGCTACGAGCTGGGCACGTGGGGCAACGTTCTCACGTTCCCGCTCACGTTCTTCGGGGGCCTGTTCTTCGCCGTGAGCCAGATACCGGCCGACCTCCAGGTCGCGGTCAAGGCCAACCCCGTGACGTGGATGATAACGTCCATGCGCGAGGTCACGGTCTACGGGGGCTGGGGCATCGGGTGGGAGATGCTCGCCCTCCTCGTCGCATGCGTGCCCCTCTACCTGCTCACGACGCTCCTCTTCAAGCGCCTCGTCATCGACTGATGACGGCGGCTGGCCGGTCCGGTCCGCCTCATCCCCTGGGCCGCAGCAGGAAGAACACCTCGACCGTGCCGGTCCCCTTGGACCCGCCGCGCAGCGCGGACGCCTCCCTGCGCAGGACCTCGAACGCCGCCGAGACCCGGGCCTCGAACGCGTCCGCGAGCGCGCGCGCCTTCTCCCCGCGCACGGGGCCGCGGGCGCCCTCGTAGGCGGGCTTGAACAGCGCGACCACCGCGCCCCCGGAGGGCTCGACAAGGGGCGCGACGGCGCTGAGAGCGGCCTCGAGGGGGACGTTGCTCACGTCCACCGACACGATGTCGAACCGCCTGCCGCCCAGGCGCCGCGAGAGCGCGGCCGCGTCGGTGACGTCGACCCCGCCCACGAACTCCACCCGGGGGTCGGCGCGCAGATGCGCGTCGAGCACGTCCTCGCCCACGTCGAGAGCGACCACCGACGCAGCGCCGTGCTGGATGAAGAAGTCGGTGAACCCCCCGGTCGAGCAGCCCACGTCGAGCACGCGGGCGCCCGCGCACCCGAGGCCGGCCGCGGCCGCGAAGGCCTCGAGCTTGTAGCCGCCGCGCCCCACGTACCTGAAGCCCTCGCGCAGCTCGATGCGGTCGCCGGGCCCGACCTCGTGCGACTGCCTCCTCACCTCGCGCCCGTTGACGAGGACGTTGCCGGTCTTGATGAGGTGGACCGCCTTGGAGCGGGTGGGGGCCAATCCCCCCTCGACCATGTGCACGTCGAGCCGGGTCGCGCTCCCACCCCCCACGGGGGGCCCCGAAGGCCCCTCAGTACTCCTCCCAGGACACGACCGGCTCCTCCTCCTGCGGCTGGGGCTGGCCCCTGCGCTGCTGCGGCGGCTGGGGCTGCTGGTACGAGGGCTGCTGGTAGGCCGGTTGCGGTTGGTATGCAGGCTGCGGCTGCTGGTACGCAGGCTGTGGCTGCTGGTATGCAGGCTGCGGCTGCTGGTACGCAGGCTGCGGCTGCTGGTACGAGGGCTGCTGGTAGGCCGGTTGCGGCGGATAGGCCGGTTGCGGTTGGTACGCAGGACCCGGCTGATACCTGGGCTGCGGCTGGTAGGCCGGCGGCTGCGGCGCCGACGGGGGCGGGTAGGCTTGCCGCTGCGGAGGCGCGTACGGCGCGGCCGATGGAGGCTGGTACGCGGGGGGTGCCTGCGGGGGCTGGTAGGCTGGCGGGGCGGGCGGAGGGGGAGGGGGCGGCGGAGGCGGGGATGGCGGGGGCTGGATGGACGGACGTGCCCTGGCCGCTGGCGGCGAGGGGCGCAGGGCCGACCTGGCGCCCATTGCCGGTGCGGGAGGGGCGCGCCTCACCACGCCCTCCTCGGGCAGCTCCTCCGTGACGGGCGGCGGGGGGGTCACCGGGGGCGCGGGGACGGGCGCGTAGGAGGGGGGCGCGGGCGGCGGGACCCAACCGGCCTCGCCCTCCGCGGGCGGCGCAATCGGTGGCACCACCGGGAGGGCGGCCGCGGGCACCTCCACCGGGAGCTCGTCCCACTCGCCGGGGGCCTTGATGCGCCTCGGCGCGCCGGGCGTCACGGCCTCCATCGCGGCCGGCCGGCGCCCGAGCTCGGCCGATGTGGGCGCCATCTCGGCCCGGTAGGTCAGGCCCTCGGCCTCGGCCGGCGCGGCCTCCTGCTGCACGAGGCCGGCCATCGGGTCGAGCGCCTCGAGGCTCGGGGCGCCGGCGCGCGCGGTGAGGCTCGCGATGGACCTGTCCAGCTCCACGTCCTTGATCTCGCGGTCCATCCTGCGCGCGAGCGTGATGGTGCGCCACTCCATCCAGAGGTACCAGATGCCGAAGGCGTTGGCGATGCCCACAATGATGAGGAACGGCAGCGCTCCCTTCGCCGAGATGACGATGACCCACAGCGCCCACATGATCACGATGATGAGGATGAAGAACAGAAGCACGCGGCCCTCGCGCCTCTTCGCGATGCGGAGGTAGGACCGCTCCATCCTGCGGCTGACGAGGTAGCGCGCGTGCTGCTGGTCGACCCTGCCGCAGATGCTCCCCTCCTTGGTGCGGAGGGGATGCAATCCGAGCCAACCGCCGCAGACGACGCAGCGGGAGGCGCCCTGCTCACGCTTGGATGCCACCTTTTCGTCCCCGGGTGCGCCGGGGCGCTATCGCTGGCGGGCGTATTTAACCGTTGGGACGGCGGGCACCCCGCGGACGGAATCGGAGGTGCGGCGGACCGGGACTTGGGGCGCTATCCCCCGCGACGCCGGACATGGCTCCCGAGGCGGGTCCCGTCGGTGCCCTCGACGGGCTCGTCCGGCGGGTGGCCTGCCCGGGCCCGTCCCTGGGCCCTGGCACGGGACGCCGACCGCCGCAGCAGCAGGAGCAGGGCGAGGACCCCGAGGAGCCCCGCCACCGCGACGAGGGTGGCAATCGGGACGGCATTTGCGACCACATCGCCCCAGTCCGTGGGGCGCGTCCGCGAGACCCATACGGTCACACTGGCCTCGTTCCCGCAGATGTCCGCCGCCACCACCTGTATCTTGTTCGAGCCGTGGTCGAGCCCCACCTGGGCCGAGAAGTTCCCGGTCGGGTCCACCTCGGCCTCGATGCCGTTCACCGTGACACGCGCGCCAATCTCCGTGAGACCGCGCACGGTGATGGACGCCTTGGCCAATCTGGCCTTCGCCCTCGGCTCGATGACCGTGAGATGGGGCGGCTCGACGTCCCTCAGGACCAGGAAGATGCTGTCGTTGCCCGCATTGCCCAGGGCGTCCAGGCTGTGGAGGATGATGGTGTTGAGCCCCGGATGGAGCTGGACCTCCGTCCGCCAGCCTTCGGCATCGAGCTCGACGTCCGCCTGGCCGTCCAGGGAGACCGTGCACCGTTCGCATGCCGTCACATGGAGCGTCGCGACGGGGCTCCCGGTGACCGCCTGCGCATCCCCTGGTCGCAGCTCGCTGCCGTCGACGAGGAGCAGGGCCGTTATGTCGGGCCCGAGCGTGTCCCTCGTGACGGCGACGGATGCGCGGCCGATGTTGCCCGCCCGGTCATACGCCACGACCTCGATGCTGTTCAGGCCCTCGCAGAGCGTCGCCTGCAGCATCCATGTATCGATGGAGGCGGTCACCGCCCCCGACGGCGATTCGACCCGGTCGAGCCACCTCTCATCGATGAGGCCGGACACGCGGATGGACCGTTCGCTCGTGACCAGCCCGTCCCGTGGCGATTCGATGATGATGATGGGCGGTGTGCGGTCCACGGTCACTTCTATGCCAACGACGACCAGGTTCCCGACGGTGTCGTAGGCCTTCACCGTGATGAGGTGCTCCCCCTCCCCGAGGGGCAGGTACGTGATGAAATGACCCTTGACAACCTCGATGGATGCGTTGTCCACGAGCACGGTGGCGTCCAGCTCGGTCATGCCCTCCACCACGATGCTGTCGCCGTTGGTGTAAGAATCCTCCAGGGGACAGTACACCAGGAGGTAGGGCGGTTCCGTGTCGAACAGGATTGTGAAATCGGTCTCGGCCACCCGCCCTGCCCTGTCCACCACCTTGACATGGAATGTGTTGGCTCCCGGGGCTATGTCGAGCTCGATGACGAGATGGCCCTCAGCATCGACCTGGACCTCTATGCCGTCCACGTAGGCCGTCGCATCGGGCTCCGTCCCGAGCCTGACCGTGACAGGCGAGCACCTGACGTGCGATGGGACGTCCAGCAGTTCTATCGTCGGGGGTGTGCTGTCCACGATGAAGACGACCATCGCGGTCTGCGCGATGTTCCCCGCCCTGTCCACCGCCCTCACCCAGAGGCTGTGCGTGCCCTCCGGCACCCCCTCAAGCGTCGTGCACCACATCGCGCCCGCCCACCCCTCGACCCGGAGCCACGGGCCCCCATCGAGGCTGACGCCGACCCACTCGAGGCCAGCGCCAAGGTCCGTGCAGTTGCCCGAGACGAGGATGCTGGCATCGCCCATGATGCCCCCGTCCACGGGGGTGGCGAGGTCCAGCACCGGCATGAGGTCGTCGTGGATGACCACGTCGAACGAGCCGCCATAGACCAGGTCGAAGGTAGACCCGAGGAAGGTGAGGCCGTCCACCTCCATCGACGGCGTGTAGTCCGATTGCACATGGGTGGAGGCCGGGTCAGTGGACCAGTAGGCGAGCCATACCTCGCGCGGGTCCGAGCAGTTGAGGAGCGATCGGCGGCAGGTCACCTCGGGGATGAAGCGCACCGTTCCCTCCGCGATGGGACATATCCCGTTCCACGTGATGCTTCCGGGGTACATCGGCCACAGCTCGGAGAGCTCGACCGCGTAGTAGTCCACTGCGCAGTTCTGGCCGTGGGCGCACCCCAGGAGGTGCACTGCCCCGCCCTCGGCGACGTGGAAGTCAATCCCCGCCCCGTAGACCTGACCCCCGACGAAATCGACCTCCGCATCGTTGACCACGACGCCCGTACTGCACGCAAGCACCCTTTGCCCTTTGAAAACGATGGTCGGCCGGCTACCAGGCGGGGACCCGAAGACGCTGATTCCGGTGCTCCCCCCCTCGATGGTATCGTTCTCGAACACGGGCTCCCAGCCTGCCTGGATTCTCCTCAGCGACAGCCCATACGCATTGCCCCCGTCCATCTGGTGCCATCGGTTGTTCCTGACGAGGATGCGCCCTCCCTCATCGATGCGGATGCCATAGTACGTCGTGTTGACCGCGGTGTTGTTCTCGATGAGCACGCTGTAGTCCAGTCTATTGTTCCCCCCCACACCGATGGGTAAATTGCACGAGATGAAGGTGCAGTTCCTCACTATGGCGGCCCAGTCGCCCCATGCCACATCGCCCGATGGCGCGGATTGGTAATAGCCGAGGGCGATGGTACCGTCGGATTGCGACGTGCCGTCCCCGAACCGCGTCCGCTCGATGAGGGCGGTGTGCCTCCGCCCGTCGGGCGACCGAGCGCAGTAGCCCTCTGGCATCCAGCAGAGCGACGCCGACCGCGGACTGACGGTGCAGTCCCTGACGACCAGGCTCGCGTAGAAGCACATATAGCACCTCAGGTCGAGGAAGCATCGCTCGAGCGTCAGCGACCCGCCCGTCTGGTTGATGCTCCGAATGGTTTCCGAATCACCGTACCCATCGAGGGTCGTGTTCACGCACCGGACGTCCCCCGCGAGGACCATCATAGAATGGGAGCCCATCAGCGTGATCCTGCTCGAGTTCGCCACGAGGGACGCGTTCTGTCTCACATGGAGGCGGATCCTGTCCGACCAGAAGTCATTGTACATCCGCAGCCACGCGCGCTCCAGTGTCAGGGTGCAGTTCGCGACAGTGAGGTTCCCGGAGATGTACCAGGTGTCATTGCACAAGGTGGTGTCCTCGGTGACCTCCCAGTCCACATCCACGTAGTGCGTTTCCGCGGTCGCGATGCTCGACGCAAGAGCCATCGACACGAGGACCCCCAGCAGGGACATCATTACGATGACTATCCCGTCGACGTATCGCATCGATTGCATACTCCGCTTCCCCTGTAGATATAGCTTGCCACGGCCAGCGTGCCGGGTGTCATGCCGCCAGGCGCAGTACCGCAGGGGGAGGGGCGTGAGGGGCTGTCGAAGGAGGAGAAGCCGGTGGCCCTGGCTTGGTGCATGGTCCCCCCAGGGTCGGCGATCGGTCCTTTGGAGCATCCCAGGGATCCACGCATCGCGGACCCGTCACCCATCAGCGAGCTCAATCCCTCCTCCTGACCCTGCTGCCGAGGCGTCCCTCCGTGGACGGCGCGGCGACCTCCTCCTGCGTTGGGGGTCGAGGTGACATCCGCTGCCCCGAGCCGCGCGCCCTGCGCGCCGACCGCCGCAGCAGCAGGAGCAGGGCGAGGACCCCGAGGAGCCCCGCCGACACGCCGATGGCGGCGATGGGGACGGCCTCGCCCCCCATGCGCTCCCAAGGGGAGGCGTCCGCGTGCGAGACCCAGATGGTCCT
>Ga0316622_100004494_pt1 | contig 10264 bp, 4 predicted proteins | sample OWC_Aug_OW2_C1_D_FD_207646 | JGI IMG/M metagenome (GOLD analysis project Ga0316622, IMG submission 207646) | Wetland soil microbial communities from Old Woman Creek delta, Ohio, United States - OWC_Aug_OW2_C1_D5_C | ecosystem: Environmental > Terrestrial > Soil > Wetlands | place: USA: Ohio... | reverse complement strand
GCCGCCGCGGTCGAGCTGCCGCGGCGCCTCGCCTCCACGGGCCGCGCCCTCGCCGGGGTCTACCCGATGAAGCCCCTCGACCTCGCGCGGGCGCTGGCCGAGCCCGTCCTCCTCGGCCGGGGCTTGCGGCCCTGGACGAGCGGGCACGACGCCCTCCTCGCCGCGCGGCTCCTGGCGGAGAGCGGCGACGCCGGCCTGCGCTTCCCCGAGGGGACGCCGCGCGCCCCGGTAGCGGCCACCCTGGCGCGCACCCTCACCGCGCTCCGGCGGGGTGGGATCGCGCCGGAGCGCCTCGCCGCCCTCGCGGCCGACGCACCCGCGGGATCGGAAGACGCGCGGCGCCTCGCCTCCCTCGCCCGCCTCTACCGGGGCTTCCACGACGCCCTCGTGGGCCGGACCGCCGACCCGGTGACGCTCCTCGCCGCCGCGCGGGAGGGGATTCCCCGCGCCCGTTGGCTCGAGGAAGCCGAGGTGATCGTCGCCGACGACCTGGAGCTCGACCCCGTCGAGGCCGACTTCGTGGCGGCGCTCGCCGCGGCCTTTCCGGTGCGCGTGTTGCGGCGCGCGCTGCCCCCGTCGCTGCGGCCCGCTTCCTTCCGCGGCCGGCTCGCCGCGCGCGGTGTCGCCGAGGTCCCCTGGAGCGAGACACCACTCGCGCCGCTGGCCCCGACCGAACCCCCGACCTCGCTGCGGCGGCTGCGCGACGGCCTCTTCGAACCGCCACCGGACCTCGAGGCGGACGACGGCGCGGTCGAGCTCGTCACCGCGCCCGGCGAGGCGGCGGAGGTGCGGGCGATCGCGCGGCGGCTGCTGCGTGAGGCCGCGCGCGGCGTGCCCTTCGAGGAGATGGGTGTCATCCTGCCGCGGCCCGAGACCTACGCCCCGCTCTTCACCGACCTCCTCTCCCGGCTCGGCGTCCCCCATCGCCTGCACCCCTCGCTCCCCCTGCGCTTCGGACGCGCCGCGCGCTCGCTCCTGCTCCTCTTCCGCTGCCGCGGCCTCGGGCGCCCGGCGGTCATGGAGTTCCTGACCTTCGCCCCCGTGCCCTTCGAGGAGTTGCTCGGCCCCGATGCCCCGGCGCGCCTCGCGCGCTGGGACCAGCTGAGCCGCGAGGCCGGGGTCGTCTCGGGCCTCAGCCGATGGATTCTCGGCCTGCGCGCCTGGGGAGAGGCCGAGCGCGAGGCCGCGGAGGCGGAGAGGGACGAGGACCGCCGCGAGCGGCGCCGGCGCCACGTGGCCGACGCGGAGACGCTGTTGCGGGTCGTGGAGCTCGTCGGCGGGACGCTCGACGGTCTCGCTGGCGAGGCGCCATGGTCGGAGTGGGTCGAGAGGCTGCGCACGGTCGTCGACCAGTGGATCGGCCCCGAGCGCGACAAGGACGCAGTCCTCGAGGTGATTGCCGACCTCGGGGGCCTCGGCTCCGTGGCCGCCCGCGCCCCGTGGGCCGAGGTCGAGCAGGTGCTGGAGGCCCGCTTCGAGTGGGAGAGGCTGCCCCTCGAGCCGCTCGAGGGCGGGGCCGTCCACGTCGGCGCGCTCGACGCCATGGCCGGGCTCCCGTTCCGGGTGCTGGCGATCCCCGGCCTCGTCGAAGGGGGGTATCCGGGCGTGTTCCGACCGGACCCATTCCTCTTGGACGCCGAGCGCCTCGCGCTTTGTCATCCCGAGGGCGGTTCCTCGCCGGCGCCCGAGGGATCCGCCGGTCCCCCGAGCTCTTCCCCGCCGTCGCCGCGCTCCCGGAAAGCCTCCCCCTCCCAGCTTTCATTGCTCTGGGAAGCTCCCGTCGAAGTTGGCCCGGCGGCCACGATTTCCCAGCCAACTTCGACGGGTGCATCGACTTCGACAGGAGCATTGCCTACCACCCAAGACCGCCTCCTCGAGGCACGCCGCCTCTTCCACCGGGCGGTGTCGCAGGCCACCGAGCGGCTGTATCTCTCGTACCCGCGCGCCGACGCACGCACCGGCCGCGAGCGGCTGCCCTCGCTCTTCTTCGCCGCCGCGGCCTCCACCCTCGCGGGCCGGCCGCTCGTCGGCGCGGAACTCGAGCGTCTCGTCGTGGAAGATGATCTCGACCGGCTCCCACTCGAGGACGCCGTGGACGCGGGCGAGCGCGACCGCATCCGCCTGCGGCGCGACGAGGCGGCGGCGACCGCGATCGCCGCGGGCTCGCCCTTCTTTCGCCAGTCGCGCCTCGCCAGTCAGGCCCGCTGGTCGGGCCGTCTCACCCGCTACGACGGCCTCGTGGGGGGCGAGGACGACGAGGCGCTCCGCGCCCGGCTCGACCCGCTCGACGCGCGGTACCCCGTCTCGGCGAGCCGCCTCGCCACCTACGCGCGCTGCGGCTTCCTGTACCTCCTCCAGAACGTCCTGCGCCTCCAGCCCGCCCCCGAGCCCGAGGAGCGCCGACGGATCGACCCGCTCGAGCGCGGCGACCTCTTCCACCGCGTGGCCGAGCGCTACCTCCGCGAGCTACGGGACCGGGGCGAGCTGCCGGTGGGCGACACCGACGCCGCTCGCGCACGCCTCGCCGGGATGGCGGAGGAGGCGCTCGAGGGCCTCGTCGCCGGCAGCCCTCCGCGCTTCACTCTCCTCTGGGAGCGCGAGAAGCGCCGGTTCCACGAGACCGTGCGGGGGTGGCTCGAGCGCGAGGCGGCGGCCGCCGCGAAGTCCACCCCCACCCACTTCGAGCTGAGCTTTGGCCTCGGCCGGGAGCGCGACGAGGAGGAGCCGCACGACCCCGAACCGCTCGTGATCGACCTCGGCGACGGCCGCGCCCTGCGGGTCTCCGGGAAGATCGACCGGATCGACCGGCGCGCGGACGGGCTCGTGCTCCGCGACTACAAGACCGGCCGCGCCCCTAAGGACGACGGCGGGGTCTTCCGCGGCGGCAAGCAGCTCCAGATCCCGTTCTATGTCCTGGCGGCCGCGAAGCTCCTGCCCGGCGAGCGCGTGGTGGACGCGTTCCTCGACTACGTGGACGGGGGGCGCCAGGTGGCCTTCCGCCCCGACCTCGCCCAAGGCCCGGAGTTCCGGGACCTCCTCCGGCGGCTCGTGGACCTCGTGGCGCGGGGGGTCTTCGTGCAGGAGCCGAGCGCCTGCGACTTCTGCGACTTCACCGCGGTGTGCGGGCCGAAGGCGCTTCTCCAGCGCCGCCAGGCGATCAAGGTCCGCGACCGGGCGCTGCAGGAGTACCTCCGGCTGAGGGACGTCTCGTGAGCGGCTTCCGCCCCGTCGACGAGGACGCCCGCGAGCGCGCCCGGCGCGACCACGCCACGAGCCTCGTCCTCGAAGCGGGGGCGGGCACCGGAAAGACGACGCTCCTCGTGGACCGCATCGAGGCGATCGTCCGCGCCGGCGCCGCCCGGCTCGAGGAGATCGCAGCCGTCACCTTCACCGAGAACGCGGCCACCACCATGAAGCTGCGCCTGCGGGAGAGGCTCGAGCGCGCGCGGTCCGACGGGCGCGTCCCGCCGGGCGAGCGCGACCGGGTGGCCGCCGCCCTCGAGGTGATCGAGCGCGCGAGCGTCTCGACCATCCACGCCCTTTGCGCGCAGATCCTCCAGGAGCGGCCGCTCGAGTGCGGCGTCCTCCCCGGCTTCCGCATGGCCGACGAGGCGCAGGCGGACGCCCTCTTCGCGGAGGCGTGGGAGGAGTGGCTCGGCGAGCGGCTCGTGGGCGGGGACGACGTGCTCCTCGACGCCCTCGACCGCGGGATCCCGCTGGAGGGCGACGGTTGGGGCGAGCGGACGTCGCTCCGCGGCCTCGCGCGGACCCTCCTCGACCAGCGCGACCTCTCCCCGGTGGCGGCCGACGGCGCTTTCTCCCCCGAGTCGGCGCGGCAGGAGCTGCTCGCGAAGGGCGCCCGCGCCCGCGAGCTCGCCGGCGCGGTGAAGGAGGGCGACAGTCTGGGCGGCCGGCTGGATCGGCTCGCCGAGGTCGCCGAGGCCTCTCGCTTCCTCTCCGGCGACGCGCTCGTGCACCACCTGCTCGCCCTCGAGGCGATCCAGTCCAACTTCGGCTTCAGGCCGCACTGGCCCTCGGCCGAGGCCCTCACCGAGGGCCGTGCCGTCGCGGCGTGGACGAAGGAGGCGCGCGGCCGGTGGGCGGCGGCGCACGGGGCCGACCTTCACGGCCGGCTCGTGCGGGCGCTCGCCGGCGTCGCGAGCCTCTACGACCGCAAGAAGGCCGAGCGCGGCGTCCTCGACTTCCTCGACCTGCTCCTCAAGGCGCGCGACGCCTTGCGCGACCACGCGGGCGTCCGCGAGTGGTTCCGGGGCCGCTTCCGCTTCCTCGTCATCGACGAGTTCCAGGACACCGACCCCCTCCAGGTCGAGATCGCGCGCCTCCTCGCCGGCGACCGCCCCGGGGCGCTCGTCGTCGTGGGCGACGCCAAGCAGTCCATCTACCGCTTCCGCCGGGCCGAGGTGCGCCTCTTCCGCGCGCTCACGCGCGACGCCCTGGCCGGCGCCGCCCTGCACCTCGTGCAGAACTTCCGCTCGCGCCCCGCCATCCTCCGCTTCGTCAACCGCGTGTTCGCCGAACTCATCCTGGCCTCGGACGAGGCAGACCAGCCGGCCTACGAGGCGATCGCCCCGCCGCCCGGCCTCTCCGAAGAGCCTTCGGTCGTGGCCCTGCGGTTCCCGGCGACGCCGAACGCGAGCGGCGAGGAGCTCCTCGACGCGGAGGCCTCGGCCCTCGCCGCCCTCCTCGCCGGCGTCGCGCGCGGCTCGGAGACGGTCCGCGACCCGGTCACGGGCGCCACCCGGCCGAGCCGGGCGGGCGACGTCCTCGTCCTCGCGCGGCGACTCACGCGCGTCTCGGCCCTCGAGGAGGCGCTCGAGGCGGCGTCCCTGCGGTTCACCGTCGAGGGGGGCAAGTCCTTCTTCGACCGGCAGGAGGTCCACGAGGCGCTCGCCGTCCTCCGGGCGATCGACGACCCCTCCGACCGCATCACCGTCGTGGCCGCGCTCCGCTCGTCCTTCTTCGGCGTGAGCGACCGGGACGTGGTGGCGTACTCGCTCTCGGGCGGCCCGCTCTGGGCGGGGGCGATCGACGAGCAGCGGCCGGGCGCCGCCAGCCTCGCGCCGGCCATGGCGTTCCTCGACGAGCTTCACCGGATGCGGCGGCACGCGAGCGTCCCCGCGGTCCTCGAGCGCCTCTACGACGACACCCGCATCCTCGCCGCGCTCACCGGCTCGCGGCGCGGCGAGGCCCAGATCGCCAACCTCGAGAAGGTGGTGGCCCTCGCCCGCGAGGCCGCTTCCCTCGGGGCGCTGACGCTCCGCGGCTTCACCCGCCTCCTCGAGGACCGGATCCAGAATGCGCGCGAGGAGCCGGACCTCCCCTCGACACGCCCCGGGGACCCGGACACCGTGCGCGTCCTCTCGATCCACAAGGCGAAGGGGCTCGAGGCGCCGATCGTGGCCCTCTACGACACCGACGACCGCGGCTACTCGCCGATCACGACCGTGCCCCTGTGGGAGGAAGGCCGGATCGCTATCGGCTTCCGCGGCGGCTGCCAGCCGCCCGACTGGGACGCGCTCGTCCGGCGCGAGGAGAAGAAGGGGTGGGCGGAGTCGCGGCGGCTCCTCTACGTGGCCTGCACGCGAGCGAGAGACCTCCTCGTCGTCCCCCGCCCCCCGGCGGATGCGGACGTCGGCGGTTTCTGGAAGGACCTCCTGGACCGGTTGCCGGCCGTGGGCGACGCCGACGTGCGGCTGGTGGACGCGGAAACGATCGCGCGGCCCGAGGCGGCCGGGCGCGGGCGCGAGCTGTGGGCCCTCTCAGGCGCCGACGGTGGCGACGCGGTCGCGGCGCGCTGGGAGGTCGAGCGGAAGGATCTCCTGTCGCGGTCCGCGCAACGGCCGTTCGTGCCGGTGTCGGCCACTCGTCTCGCGGCGCCGACGGCGCCCCCGCCCGTGGGGGCCGCCGCCGGCATCGGGGGGCGCGACTTCGGGAGCCTCGTCCACCGCCTCCTCGAGTGGATGCCGCTCGAGGACGTCGGCCCGGGCCGCGCGGAGCGCGTGCGCGCGATGGCGGAGGCGCTCGCGCCGTCGTTCGGCCTCGACGCCGAGGCCGCCGGCCGCGCCGCGGCCCAGGTCGAGCGGGCCCTCGGCCTGGCGGTCGTCGATCGGGCACGGCGCGCGACACGGGTGTGGCGCGAGCTCTCGCTCTGGTTCCCCGACGGTGCGCACCTCGTGGAGGGGATCGTCGACCTCGTCTTCGAGGAAGACGGCCAGCTCGTGGTCGTGGACTACAAGAGCGACGCGATCTCGGAGGACGAGGCCCTCGCTCAGGCCGCCCACCACGCGCCGCAGCTGCAGCTCTACGGCCGCGGTCTCGCGCAGGCGGCGGGCCTCCCGGTGCGCGAGCGCCTCGTCCTCTTCACCGCCCTCGGCCGCACCGTGCCCGTCTAGGCGTGCTACTCTAGTTCGTGAGCCGCGCGGGCCATCCCGGTCCCTCCACGCTCCCACGGAGGTCCGGCGATGGCGTCCCACCCCCCTGACACGGTTCCCCTGAAGAAGCCCGCACCCGTCCGCGCCGCGTCCATCCGTTACATGGGCTTCGAGTGCACGAGCGAGGGCCGCTCGTACAGCCTTCGGGTGGACGGCGGCGGCGACCCGCGCCTCTTCACGGTGACGATCCCGAACGCGGCCTTCGAGTCGCGGAAGGCGCGGTTCCAGGACGCGCCGGAGCTCTGCTTCGCCCGGCTGCAGCGGGAGCTGCTCTCGAACGCGGACCTGCCCGACGGCCTCGCTTTCGTGATCACCCCCGCGGAGATCGACGAGTACCGCGACGCGCAGCTCCGTCGCTCGCCCGACCGCAAGACCCGCACGCTGCGCACCTGGCCCTGATCGCTTGCCCTTCTCGTCCTTCGGCCTCGATCCCCTCCTCCTGCGCGGCGTGCGCGAGCTCGGCTTCACGCGCCCGACCCCCATCCAGGAGCAGTCGATCCCGCCCGCGGTGACGGGCCGGGACGTCCTCGCCTGCGCCGTCACCGGCAGCGGGAAGACGGCGGCCTTCGGCCTGCCGATCCTGAACCGCCTCATGGGGAAGCCCCGCCGCACCACGCGGGCCCTCATCCTGACCCCGACCCGCGAGCTCTGCGCCCAGATCGACGCCCACCTCCAGGAGCTGGCCGTGCACACGCCGGTGACGAGCGCCGCCGTCTTCGGCGGGGTCGGCATGGGGCCGCAGGAGCACGCCTTCCGCTCCGGGGTGGACGTGATCGTGGCGACGCCCGGACGCCTCCTCGACCACTTCCGCCACTCCTACGCGGCGCTCAAGGGGCTCGAGGTGCTCGTGCTCGACGAGGCCGACCGCATGCTCGACATGGGCTTCCTCCCCGACATCAAGCGGGTGCTGCGGCACCTGCCGGCGAAGCGGCAGACCCTCTTCTTTTCGGCCACGATGCCCGCCCCCATCGTCGCGCTCACCCGCGAGCTGCTGCACCACCCCGTGACCATCAACCTCGACCGGCAGGCGCTGCCGCCGGTGGGGATCACCCAGGCCGCCTACCCGGTGGACGCGAAGCTGAAGCCGGCTCTCCTCCTCGCCCTCCTGCAGCGGGGCGACATGAAGAGCGCACTGGTCTTCACGCGCACGAAGCACCGGGCGAACCGGCTCGCCGACTGGCTGGCACGGCAGGGCGTGCGCGCCGCCCGGATCCACGGCAACCGCAGCCAGAGCCAGCGGACGCAGGCCCTCGAGGGCTTCAAGGCGGGGCGCCACGACGTGCTCGTGGCCACGGACATCGCGGCGCGCGGGATCGACGTGGTGGCGCTCGGCCACGTGGTCAACTTCGACGTGCCGGCGGCGAGCGAGGACTACATCCACCGCGTGGGCCGAACCGGACGGGCCGAGGCCACCGGCGAGGCGTTCACCTTCGTGGCCCCGGAGGACGAGGCGGCGCTCCGCGCCATCGAACGGGCGATCGGCAAGCCCCTTCCGCGAGTCGTGCTGCCGGACTTCGACTACCGGCAGAGGCCACCCGAGGCGCCATCGGCTCATGCTCGGATGCCGCGCCCCGCCCACCCGCACGGCCGCCCCTCTCGAGGGCAGGCACCGCCCGCGCGTCACGCTCGCCCGTCGCACGGCCGGAGCGTGCCGGACGGCGCGTGGGCGAGCCGCCTCGAGGCCGGGCACGGGCGTCGGCCCGCCCGCAGCTTCCGCCCGCGCCGGCACCGGTAGCCCCCCTCGCCCGGCAGATCAACTCCGGGGGGCGTGCCCCCCTCGCCCGGCAGATCAACTCCGGGGGGCGTGCTAGAGTCCAACGCGATGCCCGGTCCCCCAACGTATGGTGAGCCATCGCCCGGGGGCAGGCCCCCCTCGCCCGGCACGCAGACTCCGGAGGGCAGGCCGTTCTCGTGGTCGGCCTCCCGCCACGACACCTTCGCCACCTGCCGCCGCCGCTACTACTACTCGTACTACGCCTCCCTCGAGGACGACGAGATCCGTCGGCTGAAGAAGCTCTCCGCCCTCCCCCTCTGGGCCGGCAGCGTCGTCCACGACACGATCGAGTCGTTCCTCCGGACGAACGACACCATTCCGTCACCCGAGGAGCAGGAGGCCCTCGTCCGGTCGGTGGTCCACTCGGGCATGGTGTCGGACTGGCGCGAGAGCGAAGCAGGATCGCCCCGCTTCCGCCTCTTCGAGCACGAATACGAGATTCCCGTCGAGCAGGAAGACAAGCGCCTCGCGGTCAACACCGTCATGCGCTCGCTCAAGCACTTCTTCCGCACGCAGACCCTGCGCCACGCGCTCGAGGTGGGCCGCTCGCAGTGGCTCGCTCTCGAGGACCTCGTGTCCTTCCACGTGGGCGACGTCGAGGTCTTCCTGCGCATGGACCTCGCGTACCGCGACCGCGACGGCCGCGTGGTGATCGTGGACTGGAAGACGGGCCGCGGCGAGGGCCGCTTCAACGAGGTGCAGGTGGCCGGCTACGCCCTCTACGCCACCGATGCGGGCTGGGTGGGCGACCCCGAGGAGATCTCGACCGAGCTCAGCTACCTCGTGATCCCGAAGACGGTCCGCCGCGGCGTCACCAAGAAGATGGTCGAGCACGCGCGGAGCTTCATCGCGAGGAGCGCCCGGGACATGAAGGCGCTCCTCCTCGACCCGGTCGCGAACGCCGCCCGGCTCGAGGATTTCCCGATGATCGACCGGCCGCAGGTCTGCCGGCGGTGCAACTTCCGGAGGCTGTGCTTCCCCCGCGGATCGGACGGGGCTGGGGTTCCGACCGGAGAGGATCGATGAACGCACGCGGTTTCGGCCATCGTGACGGGCCGCGGTTTGTGGCCGCTCTCGTCCTCGTCGCCGTCCTCACCGGGCCGCTCGGCGTGCCGGGTCACACCGCCGAGACGAAGGCTCGCGCCCCCCGCCTCGTCCTCGTCCGACAGCACCCGACGCCCGTGATCACGACGCGCACGCCGGGGGCCGAGGGAATCCGGTACGGCTTCGAGGGCGGGCGCGCGGTGAAGGTGGGCGACACCTACCACCTGCTCACCACCGAGATGGTGAGCGACCCCATGTGGGTGAAGACGCGGTTCGGCCACTGGACGAGCCGGGACCGGCTCGCCTGGACGCGTGTCGCGACGGTGCGCGAGTCGAGCGGCGAGTTCGAGGGGAAGGACCCGCGCGCGTCCCTCTGGTCCCCGCTCCCCGTGTGGGATCCAGGCGAAGGGCGCTGGAACCTCTTCTACGTTGCCTATCGGTCGATGCCGACGGACGGAACGCGCTTCCTCCTGAACCACGTGGGGGAGATCTGGCGCGCCGTGTCGAAGACCCAGGGCCCCGAGGGCATCCGCGGCCCGTTCGAGGACGTGGGCGTCGTGATGCGGCCGGGTCCGGACTCCCTTCCCTGGGAAGGTCTCCAAGGAACCGACTCGTTCTTCCCGTGGCCTGTGGGTGCCCGCTGGCGCGCCTTCTACGGCAGCGCGCGCACCGAGACGAAGCCGATCGGCCACTGGCTCGTGGGGCCGGCGGAGGCGCCGTCGCTCGCCGGCCCGTGGCGGCGCGTGGCCGAGGACAACCCCGCCCCGATCGAGACCCGGTTCATCGAGAACCCGATCGTGACCGGGGCGCGCGGCGGCGGGTGGTTCGCCGTCTACGACGGTGAGACGCCGGACGGCATCGGGTGGGCCCACTCCGTCGACGGCGTGCGCTGGGGCAAGGGCCAGGGGCTCGTGCTCCAGCCGAAGGCCGGCGAGTGGTCGAAGGAGATGCGCACCCCCCTCGGCCTCGTGCCCGAGGGCGGGGATCTCTTCAC
>Ga0316622_100004493_pt1 | contig 10265 bp, 11 predicted proteins | sample OWC_Aug_OW2_C1_D_FD_207646 | JGI IMG/M metagenome (GOLD analysis project Ga0316622, IMG submission 207646) | Wetland soil microbial communities from Old Woman Creek delta, Ohio, United States - OWC_Aug_OW2_C1_D5_C | ecosystem: Environmental > Terrestrial > Soil > Wetlands | place: USA: Ohio... | reverse complement strand
AGCAGCGGTTCCGTTTTGGTATCCTGGTCATCGAGCACCGCATGCAGGTGGTCAACCAGTTATCGCACTGCATCTATGTAATCAACTTTGGCAATCTCCTGACGCATGGCGAGCCCGGAGAGGTTTGTAACAATCCCGAGGTCATTGAGGCCTACATCGGGGAGGACGGGGACAGTGCTCAAGATCAAAGATCTCTGTGTCAACTATGACCACATAGTTGCCCTGGACAACGTATCCTTTTCGGTTGAAAAGGGGTCGGCGGTTTCGATCATCGGCTCCAACGGTGCCGGAAAAAGCACGCTCATCAACACCATATCGGGCGTCGTGAAGCGGCGCAGCGGCGAAATCCTGTTGAACGACAAGCCGCTTCCCACTGCCCCACACCGGGTTGTGCGGGCGGGCGTGGTTCAGGTTCCGGAAGGACGCCACGTCTTTGCCAATCTGACGGTGGATGAGAACCTGATCATGGGTGGGTCGCGTATCAGCTCCGCCGCCGCGAACAAAAAACTGCCCGAGATGTACGAGCTGTTTCCCATCCTGGGCCAGCGGCGTTCGCAGATGGCGGGCACGCTGTCCGGTGGCGAGCAGCAGATGCTGGTAATCGCGCGCGGCCTGATGGCCGAGCCCACCCTTCTACTGTTGGATGAGCCAAGTCTCGGACTGGCGCCCATCCTGGTCAATCAGGTATTTGACATCATCACCAGCATCATCCAGTCGGGCATCACCGTCCTGCTCGTGGAGCAAAACGCGCGCAAGGCCCTGATGATTTCTGATTACACCTATGTCTTGGAGAACGGGCGAATCGTAAAGCAGGGTAAATCCGCCGACCTGCGCAACGACGAGCAGATCAAGCATGCCTATCTTGGCGGAGGATGAAGGAGCGGTGGTATGACGGAGCGAAAGATCCAGGTCGGCGTAATCGGAGTGGGGGCCATCGCTCAAATCGCCCATTTCCCCGTTCTCGCATCCATGCCGGAGGTGGAGATTGCGGCAGTGTACAGCAGGACTTGGGAGAAGGCCGAGCGCTCCGCCTCCCATTTTGGCGCGAAGAAAGCCTGTAGGACGTTTGACGAGTTTCTGAACACTGACCTCGACTGCGCGGTGCTTTTGACCCCCAAGACGGTCCGCAAAGAATACCTCCTGCCGCTGCTTGACCGCAAGCTCGATGTCCTCTGCGAAAAGCCCCTCTCCACGACCTTGAGCGAGTGCGCATTTCTGGCGGACGTCTCGGCCAAGTCGGGACAACTGGTCATGGTCGCCTTCAACCGCCGGTTTGCACCCTGCAATGCTCGCGCTCTGGCGGCGTTCGGCGACAGACGCCCGCACATGGTGATTGCCAACAAGAGCCGGGAGTTCAAAGAGTTCCGCGGGACCCTGGAGAACGCGATTCACATGGTGGATTTGCTGCGCCATATCCTGGGCGAATGCGACCATGTGGAGGCGCGCTCGGTGTTCAGCGATCCGTTCTACGAGGACCTATGTACGGCGCAGCTCGGGTTCCAGAATAGCGGCGTTGGATTGCTGGCCGCCTCACGCCAGGCGGGACAGTGGCGAGAGCATGTCGAGATGTATGGCGGCGGCATCACCGCCATCAGCGAGAATCTCGACAGCTACAAGGTGATCTATCCCGACCACGAAGCAAGTCAGACGATGACGCCGCTGAACAAGGGCTGGTGCACGGTGGTGCACCGCCTGGGCTTTGAAGATTGTATCAAGCACTTTTTCCACTGCGTCAAGACGCGCGAAAAACCGCTGACCTGCGCCGAAGATGCATACAAAACCCACGAGCTCATGGACAGGATACTGCGGGCAGCCGGCCTGCCCGATCTCTCGAAAGACTGGAGTGGCCCCAAAAGATGAAGATATGCGGACATACCATGGGCACGCCTGAATACACCCTGGACCAGGCGATTGCCCTGTTTGCCAAGATCGATCTTGAGGGCATCGAGATCATCATACAGACCGACGGCTACCGCTGCGCTATTCCTCTGGCGGCGAGCGACGCCGAGGTGCGGTCGGTGAAGGACAGAGTGCACCGCGCCGGCCTGCTGGTCGCGGGGCTCACACCCTATCTCAACCTCTTCAACGCTCTTGACGAGGGGGTGCGCCAGAAGGAATGCACCGACCTGAAGCGAGTGATTGATATGGCCGCGCTGCTGGACTGCCACCGCATTCGCATTTACGGCGGCAAGTTCGTGGACGGAGAGACCGACGAGGGTGGGAAAAAGCTGCAAGCCCTGGTCAAGTCGATGCGCGAATGCGGCGACTATGCGGCCAAACACGACGTGAAGCTCTGCCTGGAGAACCACTTTGGCACGATGACGACCACCGCCACGAGAACGGCCCAAGTTCTGCATGAGATTGACCACCCCAACGTCGGGGTGCTGTACGACCAGGCCAATATTGCCTTCTTCCCCGCCGAAGACTACGCGGAAGCGATTGAATTGCAGAAAGACAAGATATTCTACGTGCACTGCAAGGACCTCGTATACCGTGGTGGAACTCCCCAGAAGCCCAAGTTCACGAGGGTGTCCTCCGTGGATGAATCGGAGCGTACGGTGCATTCCCGCATCCCGGGCGAGGGCATCCTTGACTGGCCAGCCATCCTCAAACGGCTGAAGGAAATCGGCTATGATGGCTGGATTTCGCTGGAATACGAGCGCCGATGGCAGCAGGTTGACCTGCCCGATGCTTCTATCGGAATGGCGCGCGGAGCAGAGTACATTCGCAACATCATCCAGGGATTATGAGGACACTGCAGATGGACAAGAGCGTTTCTTATGCGGGAATCAAACTGGCGCACCCCATCATTGCCGCATCGGCGGGCACGACCCGCGACGCCGAACAGGCGGTCAAGTGTGAGGATAGCGGCTACAGCGCGCTCGTGCTCAAATCGGTACAGGAAGAAGTACTGATGCGCTACAACCCTTTCCCCCGCTTTGCGGTGCTGCGCAGCGGCATCAAGGGGTATGAGTCGACCACCTTTTACAGTTACGAGCAGGCCTACTACGGCGATCTCGACAACTATGCCGATACGGTGCGCTGCTCCAAGGAGCGGGTCTCCATCCCGGTGATTGCCAGCATCAACTGCATCAATCCGGAAAGCTGGCCGCATTACGCCGCCGTCTGCGAGCAGGCAGGAGCTGACGCGGTGGAGATCGTGCCGAGCTGCCCGACGGGCCTTTTGATCCGCGATCCCTCCAACGACAACCACTCCATCGCCGTGGCCGCGCTCAAGGTCTGCAAGGAGAAGGTCAGGATTCCGGTCATCCCCAAGATGTCGGGACAGATCTCCAATCCGTTGTATACCGCGCTCTGCCTGGCGGATGCGGGCGCCGACGGCCTGACCATGATTAACCGTTCCACCGGCATCGAGATCGATATTGAAACCCAGAGCCCAATCTTGTTCGGAGGTTTTGCCGGACACGGCGGGAGCTGGGCGCTCAATGCCGTGCTGCGCTGGATCATCGTAACGTATCCACGGGTCAAGGTCCCCATCAGCGCCACGGGAGGCGTCATGACCGGCGCTGACACCATCAAGTGCCTGCTGGTCGGCGCCAACACCGTACAGATTGCCGCGGTGATGTATCTCAAAGGTTACAACTGGGTGCAGACTATGCTGGCGGAAATCGATGCCTATATGGAGCGCAAAGGCATCGAGACGCTCGCCGGGATCATCGGTGTGGCCGGCAAGAACATGCTGACCATGGAGCAATACGACCGCAAGACGCGCTACTTTGCGTCCTGTGACCGCGAAGTATGCGTTGCCTGCGGGCGATGCGAGAACGTCTGTATCTATGACGCCATCCAGCTCGTGGACAAAAAGCCCCACATCGACCGCGAGAAGTGCGATGGCTGCGGGTTGTGCCCAAGCGTCTGCCGCGTGGACGCCATTACCATGCACGTAAAGGAGTAGCCATCATGGCCAGCAAGAAAGAGGTGCGCGAAAAAGGGGGGATGTTCAACATCCACGAGGGTTACAATTGGGCCAAATCGACCGGCCTTGACCTGCACCTGGTCTTGACGCCGCGCCTGGGCTCCCGCAACGTGGGCATTACCAGCGCCGTGCATTATCCGGGCATGGAGTTCGAGCCGCACGTTCATCCGCTTTCGGAGGAGCTGGTTTTCTGCTTTGAGGGCGAGGGCGAGTTCTTCCTGTATGACAAGTGGATACCTGTCAAGGCCGGCGACGTTCTCTACGCGCCTCCGGGCGTGCGCCACGGTACCCGCAAACGCGCTGGCAGTGAAGGCACCATGATCACGATTGGTGTGGCCACCCCGCCGCAGCTCGATCTGTACAACAGGATCGGCTATGATGTGCTTCAGGAGGACTAGGGCTGCTGCCAGGGTGCCCCGGCACTGAGCACCTTATAGGGCATTGCCCCGCGGGCTGTGATCAGGAGAGACGGAAAAACCCAGGCCCGGCGCCGTTGCATCCAACGGCGCCGGGCCTGCTTGTATGTTACAGAGGCAAAGAGCGGGCGACGGGACTTGAACCCGCGACAACCTGCTTGGAAGGCAGGGGCTCTACCACTGAGCTACACCCGCATGCTGTCGGGGTGAGAGGACTCGAACCTCCGACCCCAGCGTCCCAAACGCTGTGCGCTACCAACTGCGCTACACCCCGTACAATCCATTATAATCAATTTGCGCGAGACGTCAAAGTGCAGACGGCGGTTCACCAGGGCTGCCAAGTCGGTTCCGCCATGTTGCGCGCGGTAGGGGCGAGGCATTTCCTGTCAGGGCTGGGTCTCACAGGACGCTCGTATCCGCCCATGAGCGTGGTCCGACCCAAAACCATCATGGGAATGCCTCGCCCCTACATCCCATGTAGACGTGCTCTGCTCTCGTCAAGCGACCGTGCAACGGCTGTGGAACATTCCCTAATGGGCTCTGTGCCCTCTGCGCCTCTGTGGTGAGTCCTCAGGGCTTGCGATCGAAGTAGATGCTCTTGCCCGTCGCCGACAGGGGAATGCCCATGACGTAATCGGCGTCAATGAGGCCCATCTCGCGCGCGACCGTGCCCACACGGTACATGATACGGTTGTCCACGTTCAACATGCCCGCAGTTTTCGCGGCTGACCCTAGGGCGATGCCCATATCCAGCAGGCGGAACGCGCACTGCGGCCCCTGGAACTCGCCCTGGACCGTGTTGATCGTGACACACTTGTCGGACCCGCAGGCGCTGCAGTTGAGCCCGACCGGTTTGGCATCTTTGATGCCGATCAACACCACAATGGGTGAATCCTTGACATTCTTGCCATCGCGGTCGAAATTGGGCTTGCCCGTTCTCTGGCCAAAACGCACCATGGCCTCGGCGAGCTGCAGGCAAGTCTGGCCCTCGACGATCTGGGTCACGACAAAATCCTGGCCGGCCGACTTGGGCGCGGTTCGCGCGGCCAGGCACATGAGTTCGGCTACGATACGCAGCTCACTGGACATGTGTTTTCTCCCTGTTGACAAGTCATGGGCGAGGCTCCTACCGCAGCCTCGCCCATCTATCTCGGCGATGGATGCGGCCCGGCTAGACTGTAGGCTCCTCGAGCACTTCTGGCGGCGCCGCGGCCTGCCCGCTGCGGTGAAGCTGGCCCAGGAGGTGGCTACCGACGAGACTTGCCCAGAACTCGGTGAAGGCCACACCGACGACACACAGAATCACACCAAAGCCGGCGATGGTTTGGACCACCGCCCCGAGGAGCAGGACGATGATGTAGTTGCCGATGTTCGCCTTGATGAACTTCCAGATTTCGCCCAAGCGGAAGAAAGCACCGAAGTCACCACGGATGGCGTACTGGGCATAGGCGGCTGGCAGCACAAAAGCCAGGAGCAGCCCGTAAATACCGCCCAGGCAGCTGATGCTCCAACTGCACAGAGCGTACGGCGTAGCCACGCGGCTCGCCTCGGTCGAGTCATAGCCGATCATAATGCTCATGGCGGCGATGACGGCGATCAGGATGATAATCGGGATGGCCCAGACCATGGTAGCGAGCGTGCTGACCAGGCCCTTGACAAAGTAATCGCCAAAATCATCCCAGGCCGGTAGCGGCTGCTCGGCGCCCTCGGCCACGTTCTTCAGCGCCTTGAGCGCATAGCCAATCACCACCAGGTTCACTACCGGAATCATGCTCAGAATGCCGCCAATGAGCACCTTGGTGACCCAGTCCTTGTCGTCAAAGATGTAGGTAAGTGACTTGCCCCAGTCCATGCTTTGTCCCTCCTTATGAATGATCGTCGTTTGTTGCCTTTGGCCAATCGGAAGTCATTATAGCATGGATACGGGGAATCCGCAACAATGGAGGATTTTGCGTTCTGCTGGCTTCGGCAGCCGTATTAGACATTCATATGAATAGCTGCAAAAACCTTGACAAGAGAGCACTAAAGGGATACAATGTGAGCGCAATCAGTTGCCCCATATCTCACACAACAAGAGCGAAAGCATCATGACCGAAGATACAGTCTCTCAAAGCAGCGAAGAACAAGATACCCTGCAGAAACAGCTTGAGGCCGCTCGGCAGGAGGCCATGGAGAACCGGGACAAGTATCTCCGCGCGCTGGCCGAGTCCGAAAACGTACGCAAGCGCGCGGAGCGCCTGTGCGAGGATCGCGTGTGGCAGGAGAAGAAGCGCATGGTACTGCACCTGGTCGAGCTGGCCGACCAGTTGGAGGAGGCGCTGAAGTACACGAATGACGACAATCCGGTAGCGAACGGTCTCCGCATTACTTACCAGCATCTGCAGCACGTCCTGGCACAAGAGGGCGCGCAGGCGGTCCAAGCTACAGGCGAGACGTTTGATCCTGCCGTCCACGAGGCCATCGACCTGACGGACAGCGCGGGAGAACCCGATGAGGTGACGTGCGAATACCGCAAGGGCTACACGCTCGACGGCAAACTGCTGCGCCCGGCACGCGTGCAGGTACGCCGGGCAGGCTGACGGAGGGCTCGCAGACAGCGCTCAGAGGAGCAGGGTATAGCGGTCTATGGAATACAAGGACTATTACAAGATACTCGGTGTTGACAAGAAAGCCAGCCAGCAGGAGATCAAGAAGGTCTACCGTCGGCTGGCTCGTCAATATCATCCAGACGTGAACCCTGGGATCAAGTCGGCGGAAGCGCGCTTCAAGGAGATCAACGAGGCCTACGAGGTGCTGAGCGATGCTGAGAAGCGCAAGAAGTATGACGAGCTCGGCTCGAGCTGGCAGCAGTGGCAGCGCCAGGGGGGCGACCCGCGCGGGTTTGACTGGAGCCAGTGGTACACTGGCGGACAGCCCGGTGGCGGATCCACCCGGGTGGAGTATGGCAACCTTGAGGATCTGCTGGGCAGCGATTTCTTCCAGGCCATCTTTGGCGGTATGGGTGGTGGGGGCGGGTTTGCCCGGCAGTCACGCAGCCGCCGCGGGCAGGATTTCGAGCATCCGGTCGAGATCACCCTGGAGGAGGCCTATAGTGGCGCCAAGCGCCTGCTGCAGATGGACGACCGCCGTATCGAGGTCACCATCCCGGCGGGGGTAGATAGTGGGTCGCGGGTGCGCATCTCGGGCAAGGGCGGTGCGGGTGCTGGCGGCGGGTCACAGGGCGACCTCTACCTGCGCGTGGCCGTGCTTCCGCACCGGGCCTTTGAACGCAAAGGCGATGATCTCTACTGCCAGGTGCCCATTGACCTGTACACCGCCGTTCTGGGTGGGGAGGCAACCGTGCCTACGCTGAAGGGGCAGGTCGTGCTCACCATCCCGCCGGAAACGCAGGGCGGGAAGCGTTTTCGCCTGAAGGGGCTGGGCATGCCGAACATCAAGAACCCGAAAGTAAGGGGGGATCTGTACGCGGAAGTGGGGATTGTCTTGCCGCGAGATTTGAGCAGGCAGGAAAAGGACCTGTTCGCACAGTTGGCTGCGATCAGAAATGGCTAGACAGGTTGGACAAGGGAGCATTTCTATGAAGAAAAGCGTCGTAAAGCTGAGTGTTGTACTGCTGGTGGTGTTGTTAACTGTGTCTCTGACGGGCTGTCTGTGCTGTCTGCCGACTGCCCGCCGTGTGGTGCGCGAGGTATCCGAGCCGACAGCGGTGTATGAGCAGCGCAAGGAGGCAGAACCTACGCCCACGCCTCTTCCGCCCGAGGTGGTTCGACAGGCGGATGCTGAGGAACAGTTGCTGATTAACCTCTACAAGCGGGTGAATCCCGGCGTGGTGCATGTGCGGGTGGTGACCGCGGTGGATATGAGCGAGTTGCTCCCGGGCCTCCCGGACAGCGAGGAGCAGTATCAGCAAGGGACTGGCTCCGGCTTTGTGGTGGACAAGGACGGGCATATCGTGACCAACAACCATGTGGTGGCCGACGCCGAAGAGGTCCAGGTAATGTTTCATGATGGGACCACCGTGCGGGCGACCGTGGTTGGCACGGATCCGGATAGCGACCTGGCGGTGATCAAGGCCGAAGGTGTCGCGGCCAGCGAGCTCTATCCGCTTCTGTTGGGCGATTCGGACAGTCTGGAGATCGGGCAGCGGGCCCTGGTCATCGGCAATCCCTATGGCCTGCGCGGAACGCTGACCGTGGGCATCATCAGCGCGCTGGGGCGCAGCCTGCAGCTGGGACGCATGTCGGAGGTGCTGGGCAGCCGTTTCAGCATCCCCGAGCTGATTCAGACCGACGCGGCGATCAACCCTGGCAACTCGGGCGGGCCGCTGCTGAATTCGCAGGGGCAGGTGATCGGTGTGAACACGGCTTATGATCCGGAAGTATCCGGGGTCGGGTTCGCCGTGCCGGTGAATACGCTGAAGCGTGTCCTGCCCAAGCTGATTGCGGAGGGGCGCTACGCCTATCCCTGGCTAGGCATTTCTGGAAGGGACCTGTCGCTGGATCTGATTGAAGCGATGGATCTCCCTGTTCAGCATGGAGCTGTTGTCATCAGCGTCACGCCCGACAGCCCGGCGGACAAAGCCGGCCTGCGCGGAAGCAGCGAGACGGTCGAGGAGCGCGGCCTCGAGCTGGAGATCGGGGGAGATGTCATCATTGCCATTGACGGGCAACCGGTGCGGGTGTTTGATGACATCGTGGTTTACCTCTTGCGCAGCACGGAAGTGGGCCAGAAAGTGACCCTGACCATCATCCGGGACGGCCGCGAGCAGTCGGTACAGGTCACTCTGGCCGAGCGGCCCAGCAGGTAAGGGCCGGAAACGGGGAGGAGCCCGGAGAGGCAACATGGACTATGTAGCTCCTGATGAGCCATGCTATCCGATCAGCGTAGTGGCGCGTATGGTGAGCCTGCATCCGCAGACTCTGCGCTGTTACGAGCGCGCCGGGCTGGTGGTGCCTGCCCGTTCGGCCGGCAATGTGCGCCTGTATTCCCAGGCCGACATCGAGCGGCTGCACAAGATCTGCCGCCTGACCGACGAGCTGGGTGTCAACCTGGCTGCGGTAGAGGTGATCATGCGCTTGACGGACACCATCGAGCAGTTACAGGCTGAGATAGACGAATTGCAGAGCTCGTACGAATCCGAGATTCAGCGCTTGCGGGAACATCTGAGTGTGAATGGGATTGTGATTGATCCGAAATGAGTACACGGCTTGGGCGTGAAAGGGCCGGAGGCACGGTCATCCTCGCAGATGCGGGCCATACTGCCTGTTCGCGCTTGCGTGTACAACAAAAAAGGAGGGTAAAGCGTGATTAACGAGAAGGAACTGCAGGAGTTGACGAGCTTTACGAGCAGCGGTGCGCCAGTGCTGAGCCTGTACCTGGATACGGATCTCTCTCAGCAGAGCAAGGAAAACCGTAAGTTGGTGCTGCGCGATTCGCTGGAGAGGGTCAAGGACTCGGCGGCAGCCGAGGATGTAGCCAAAGTTGAAACCTTCTTTGACCTGGAGTACGACTGGCAGGGGAAGGGCGTGGCTCTCTTCTCGGCAAGCCGGAGCGGGTTCTGGCGCGTCTATCCATTGGCAGTCCCGATTCAGAGCGAAGCGCACACAGGCGAACGACCCTATGTCAAGCCTCTGGCGCAGGTCCTGAATGAATACCCTCGTTATGGCGTGGCTCTCGTTGATCAGGAGCAGGCGCGGCTCTTTCTCATTCACCTGGGGCAGATTGAAGAGAAGGGCGGTTGGGCCGGCCAGTATCTGAAGCATCACAAACAGGGTGGGTATGCGGCATCGCGCTTGCAGCGCCGTGTGGACCAGCAGGCACAGCAAAACCTGAAGAAAGCCGCGGAGACCCTGGTGCACTTTTGCGAGGAGAACCAGTGCAGTCGCCTGATCCTGAGTGGCTCGGCCCAGACT
>Ga0316622_100004491_pt1 | contig 10267 bp, 7 predicted proteins | sample OWC_Aug_OW2_C1_D_FD_207646 | JGI IMG/M metagenome (GOLD analysis project Ga0316622, IMG submission 207646) | Wetland soil microbial communities from Old Woman Creek delta, Ohio, United States - OWC_Aug_OW2_C1_D5_C | ecosystem: Environmental > Terrestrial > Soil > Wetlands | place: USA: Ohio... | reverse complement strand
CGGGGCAGTGGTGGTCGACGTGAAGGCCTACGACCGGCTGAGCGACCAGCAGAAGGAGATCGTCGCGCGCATCGCCGGCGAGATCTTCCCGCGCCTCAACCAGGCGACGCGCCAGCAGAACGATGAGGCGAAGGCCGCGCTCCTGGGCAACCGCATGCAGCTCGTCACGCCCGATGCGGCGGCCGTCGCCGACTATCAGGCGATCGGACGGCGCGTCTGGCATGCGCTCGCCGGAAAGATGTACCCGCCGGAACTCCTCGGGCAGCTGACCGGCGCCCTCGAGCAGGCGCGCGGCGGGGAGGGGAGCGCCCGGTGAGCGCGCTCCTCGCGGCCCTGGTGCCGGCCGGAACCTTCTACCCCGTCTTCCTCGCCTTTCTCGCCCTCTGGATCGGCGGGCGCGCGCTCGCGCGCCGCTTCGTCGGCGCGCGCTCCTGGGCGACGTGGACGAGAGCCTTCGAGGGCGGCGTCCTCGCGGTCCTCATCTTCGCCATGGTCGGCTTCGCGGTGTTGCAGATCGTGCTGCGCAACGTCTTTCACGCGGGCGTCGTCTGGATCGAGCCGCTCCTGCGCTACTTCGTCCTGTGGATCGGCTTCATCGCCGCGATCGTCGCGACGGGACGCCTGCGGCACATCCAGATCAACGTCATCGGCCGGCTGCTCCCGCCCGGCCCGCGCCTCGCGGTCACCCGCCTGACTCTCGCCGTGGCCGCCGCCATCTGCGCCGCCCTGGCGCGCGGCGCCTGGGTGTACCTGGCCGACGAGCAGAGCTTCGGCGGCACCGCGTTCCTGGACATTCCCGTCTGGGTGTTGACGAGCGTCATCTTCGCCGGCTTCGCCCTGATGTCCGCCCGCTTCGCTGCGCGCGCGACGGAGGGGGGCGAATCGCTCTCGACCCTGCTGCGCGAGGGGGAAACAGATGGGGCCTAGCCTCCTCTGGTACCTTCTGGTCCCTCTGCTCGCGTTCCTGGGGACGCCGCTCTTCGCGATCCTCGCGTTGATCGCGCTGCTCGCCTTCGCGGGACAAGGCATTTCCTCCTCGGCCGTGATCACCGAGATGCTGCGGCTCGCCGGCTCGCCGGTACTCGTCGCCATTCCTCTCTTCACGCTCGCCGGGTACGTCTTCGCGGAAGCGGGCACGCCGCTGCGGCTCATTCGCCTGATGCGCGCCCTCTTCGGGTGGATCCCGGGCGGCGTCGCGATCGTCACCATGATCGCCTGTGCGGTCTTCACCGCCTTCACCGGCGCGAGCGGGGTGACGATCATCGCGCTCGGCGGGCTGCTCATGCCCGCCCTGCTGAAGGCCGGGTTCCCGGAGAAGTTCGCCCTCGGCCTGCTGACCACCGGGGGCAGTCTGGGCATCGTGTTCCCGCCGTCGCTCGCGCTCATCCTTTACAGCTACGTCGCCATGCAGACGGCGGGCGGATCGATCCAGGATCCCTTGTCCGGCCCGACGGTCGATCGCCTGTTCCTCGCCGGCATCGTGCCCGGCATTCTCATGATCGCGCTCCTCGCGCTGCTCGCCTTCCGCCGCGGCGGCCGCGGTCCCGCCAGGTCCGCTCCTGCCGCTCGCCCGGCCGGAGAGGCAACCGATCCCGCAGGGACGGCCGCCGCCGGGCCCGAAGGCGGGGCGGGCGGGCGTTTCTCGATCCGCGAACTCGCCCGCGCGGCGCGCGGCGCGGTCTGGGAGATCCCGTTGCCCTTCCTGCTCCTTGGCGGCATCTACGGCGGGTTCCTGACGATCATGGAGGCCGCGGCCGTCACCGCCTTCTATGCGCTCGTCGTCGAGGTCTTCCTCTATCGCGACATTCCGCTGAGGAAGCTGCCCTCCGTCGCCGCGGACAGCATGATGCTCGTCGGCGGGATCCTGATCATCCTCGCCTCGGCGATGGGCATGACGAACTACCTGATCGACGTCCAGGTGCCGATGAAGATCCTCGACGGCATCGAGGGGCTGATCACGAGCCGCTTCGCCTTCCTGCTCGCGCTCAACATCCTGCTGCTCATCGTCGGCTGCCTCATGGACATCTTCTCTGCCCTGGTCGTCGTCGTCCCGCTCATCATCCCCGTCGCGCAGCGCTACGGGGTCGACCTCACGCATCTCGGCATCATCTTCCTCGCCAACCTGGAGATCGGCTACATGACGCCTCCGGTCGGGCTGAACCTCTTCATCTCGTCCTTCCGTTTCCGCAAGCCGATCCTGGCCGTCTACTCGGCGGCGGGTCCGTTCCTTCTGGTGTTGCTCGCGGCGTTGTTGCTGATCACGTATGTGCCGGGCCTCAGTCTTTGGCTCGTGCAGCTCTTCGGCTGAGATTGTGGTCTGAGGATTCGGACGGACCCGGTCCCACGCGCTCCTGTCCCCTGCCTATGGTCAGCGATAGGTCCCCCTGGCTGCCGTGAAGCGCCTGTCCGGTCCGTGCGATTGGTTGGGTTGTGGCCGGCAGATTGGTGATGCTCCTTCCGGCGAGTTCCTCTCCCGAAACCGATTTCGGCCGGGGGGAAGCGCCCCGGGCGGGCGAGCGACGTAATTCATTTTAAATAAATGGATTATAAAGGAGTTCCTCCAATCTCGCGGCCACAATCCACGGGTTGCCAAGTGAACGGATGTTCAGTACACTCGGGCAGCACTCAAGGGAGGCACCAAGCTCATCATGAACTCACCCGGCCGGCGTCGAAATCCAGACAGCCCGACGAACGGGGATCGCGAATCCGATCTTCTCGCGCGTGGGGGAGAGGATCGGGGAAGCGGCCGTCCGCGGACGACGGAGCGCATCCTCGCCTACATCGAGAAGGTCCAGGCGGCCCAGGGCGCGCCCCCGACGCTTCGCGAGATCGGGCTCACCTTCGGGATCCGCTCGACCAACGGGGTGACCTATCACCTCGACCGGCTGGAACGCGAAGGATGGATCCGCCGCCGCCCTCATCTCGCGCGCGGGATCGCGGTCCGGACGGATGGCCCCGCAGGCCGGGCTGATGCACTCGCCGACCAGGCGGATGTACTCGCGGGCCGGCGAGAGGGCGGGCGCGGGCAGGCCGGAGAGGAGGCGCGCGACCGGCTTCGCACGCCCGGACCGGAAGCGTCGATTCCGATCCTCGGCCGCATCGCCGCCGGCGGGCCCGTCTCGGCCGAAGAGAATCGCGAAGGCGAACTCGATCCCGGCCGCCTGGGCGAGCTGCGACCCGATTTCGCTCTGCGCGTGACCGGCGACAGCATGCGCGACGCGGGGATCCTCGAGGGCGATCTCGTGCTCATCCGCACGCGCAGCGATCCGCGCGACGGCGAGATCGTCGTCGCCTGCATCGGCGATGAGACGACGGTGAAGCGCTTCTTCCGCCGCGAGGGCGAGATCGTGCTCCGGCCCGAGAATCCCGCCTATGCCCCGATCCGCGTCACGCCGGATTCCCCGGAGCTGCGCATCCTCGGGATCGTGGTCGGCGTCTACCGCGAATTCCCAGCGGCCGGCGGCGCGCGCCGGCGGCGGGGCGCGTGAACGAGGGCTCCCGCATGGAACGGGCGCGACGGATTCTGCACCTGGACATGGACGCCTACTTCGCCGCGCTCGAGGCGCAGGCGACGCCCTGCTTGAAGGGCCTGCCCCTCGTCGTCGGCGCGCTGCCCGGAAGCCGGGGTGTCGTTGCCTGCGCATCGTACGAGGCGCGCGCCTTTGGCGTGCGCGCCGGCATGCCCGTCTCCCTCGCCCGGCGTTTCTGCCCCGGCGCCCAATTCGTCCCCTGCCATCCCGCGCTCTACATCCACACTTCGCGCCGGTTGCTGCGCCATCTCCTCCAGCTCACGCCGCAGGTGGAGATGTTCAGCATCGATGAGGCGTTCCTCGACGTGAGCGATCTGCTGCAGCGCGAGCCGTGCGATCCCGCCGCCTGGAAGGAAGTGGAAACGATCGCCCGGGAGGTGGCCGCCTCGATCGAGCGCACCTTCGCGCTGAGCTGCTCGGTCGGCGCGGGGCCCAACAAGCTGATCGCGAAGATGGCCGCCAAGGTGAAGAAACCGCGCGGCATCACGGTCATGGGGGAGGGGGCCTTTCGCGAATGCTTCTGGCCCCGCCCGGTCGAAGAGCTCTACGGGGTGGGAGAGAAGACCGCTTCCTCGCTGATGATCTTCGGCATCGAGACCATCGGCGAGCTCTCCCAGACCCCGGTCGATTTCCTGCAGCGCCGCTTCGGGGTCTACGGCGAGGCGTTGCACGCGATGGCTTGGGGCATCGACGACACGCCGGTTCGGGCGAGCCATGCGGCGCCAGCGGCGAAATCGCTGGGTCACGAGCACACGCTGCAGAGGGACCTGGAGACGATGGACGAAGGCCTCGCTCTGCTGCTCGCGCTTTCCGATCACGTGGGTGAGGATCTGCGCCGCGAGGGCTATGCCGGTCGGGTCGTCGCGATCCGCGTTCGCTACAGCGATTTCAGCACGCTCACCCGGCAACGGACGGTTCCCGCGCCCACGCAGGAGACCCGCGACATCTACCGCGGCGCGCGCGACCTCTTTCGGGCAAACTACTGTGGGGGAGGCGTGCGGCTGCTGGGGGTCTCCGTCGCCGATCTGATCGAGATCGAGGGCCGTGAGCAACTGAAGCTCTTTCCGGAAGACCGGCGCTATCGCGACCTGCTGCAAACGGTCGACCGCATCCGCGACGACTGGGGCCCGCAGAGCATTCTGCCGGCCGGGGCTCTGCCGCGGCTTCGAGCGGAAGAGCCGCGGCATCCGCGCGCGGCGCGGCAGGGAGGATGCGGCGCCGGTTCGTGAGCGAGAGCGAGGACGAGGCGCCGGTTCGTGAGCGAGAGCGAGGACGAGGCGGGCGGGCTCGCTCCCAAAGCGAAGGCGCCACCCCCGCGGTACGAGAGCAAGGAGAGGCGCATGTCGAGTCGCGATCGATCCCCCCGGGCCGGAAGGGACGAGAACCAGGCGGAACTCTTCGCGCCCGCCCGCGAGCCGCGCACGGCGGGTTCGTCCCCCACGAAGGCGCCGCTCGCGGAAGAAGCTCCCCGCGCGCCGCTTCCCTCGAGGATCCGCATCGGGACCTCCGGATACAGCTTCGCCGACTGGGTCGGTCCCTTCTATCCGCCCGGAACCTCGCGCGGCGCGATGCTCGATTACTACAAGCGCCACTTCGACACGGTCGAAGTTAACGCGACCTACTACCGCCTGCCCCCGCCCGCGACGATGCGCCGCATGGCCGAGCGCACGCCGCCCGAATTCCGCTTCATGGTCAAGCTGCCGGGGGACGTCACCCACAAGCGCGACCGCGATCCCGGTCCGGTCGCCGCGTTCCTGCAGACGATCGAGCCGCTGAGCGCGGCAGGGAAATTCGCCGGGGCCCTCGCGCAGTTTCCGACCTCCTTCCATCGGTCGGGCGGCGCAGAGGAGTACCTCGACTGGCTGCGCGGCTCCTTCCCCGAAATGCCACTCTTCGTCGAGTTCCGCCACGCCTCCTGGGCCTCGCCCGAGGTCGTCGCGGCTCTGGAGGAGCGAACGCTCGGGGTCTGCTCGGTGGACGAGCCCGATCTTCCCGGTCTCATCCCGCGTTGGGCCGTGAAAACGGGGGACACCGCCTACGTCCGGCTGCACGGCCGCAACGCGAAGGCGTGGTGGCAGGGGGGCGGCGAACGGTACGACTATCTGTACGATCGTGCAGAGCTGGCCGACTGGGCGGCCACGATCCGCGAGCTGGCCGAGGGCGCCCGGCGGACCTACGTCTTCTTCAACAACTGCCATGCGGGGCATGCGGTCGTGAACGCGCGCATGATGGAGGAGATCCTGCGCGGCGGGTGATGGCCGCGGCCCGAAACCGACCCGACTCCGCGGGCCACTGCCGTGCGCCCGCCCGTCTGAGGGCCGCGGAACGAGACCGCCGCGACTCTCCGGCTAGCCGTTCCCCGCCTGCTCGCGCGCAGAAGGCCGGCGGAACATCCAGAGGAACATCGTGGCGAACAGCGCGACGAGAAAGATGCTGTTGCCGACCGCGAGACCGAGCTCGACCCGCGAGAACGGGCGTCCAAGATCGGGATGGAGCCATCCCGACGGACCGCCCGCGGTGCCCAGGAACGCGTCGGCCAGCGCGAGGTCGTGCGTCGCCATGTTCACGAAGGCCCCCGCCGCGACCAGGAGCGCGAACAGGAGCCAGCGGCTCCCCAGGCCGGCCAGGAGCGTGAGGAAGGGCAGCACCGTGTAGAGATGGTTCTCGTGCATATGGGTCGAGAGGGCGAAGAACGAGAAGGCGACCGCCGCGCCCGCCAGGTACCAGTGGTGCTGGGTGGCGAGGGGCTGCGATCCGCGGCCGATCGTCCAGGCCCGGCCGGTCCGCTCCCGCTCCGTGCGCCACACGTAGAACAGGATCGCGAGGTACGCGATCCCGAAGAGAACGAGGCCCACCGTGGTCGCCGTGACCGGCCCCATCCACGGCTGGTCCGCCCGCTGCCAGGGGCCGATCAACCACCAGACGTTGTGCCCGTTCACCGAGGTGTAGGGCATGAGGCCCACGTCGCGGAAGAGGCGCTGGTAGGCGAGGGCCCCCCGCCCGCTCAGGATGAACGGCAGGAAGACCGCCAGCGCGGTCGCCAAGGCGGCCAGGCCTCCCGTGGCCAGTCGCGTCCAGCCGCTGCGGACGAGCGTCGCGAGCACGAGCAGCGGGAGGAAGGGGACGGCGAGTGGCTTCATCAGGCAGGCGAGGGCCGCGGAAACCCATCCGAGCTCCGGCTTGCCGACCAGGATCAGCGTGAGGGCGAGGAGCAGCGAGCACGAGTGGACCGAGTCGGGCTGTCCCCAGTAGGCCGAGTCGAACAGCACGGGGGGCAGGAAGAGGAACAGGAGCGCCGGCCACCAGCCGCGCCCGGTCGTCCGGCCGGTCCACATTCCGAACCGCCAGGCCAGCGAGGCGAGGAGGAAGGCGATGAGAACATTGAATGCGACCGGCGGCAGCTTGACCAGAATCGAGAAGACGGCCGAGTCCCCGTACCTGCGCGTCTCGGCGAACCCCTCGATCGCTTCGGGGGAGAGGGCCGCGTAGATCTGCCCGATCGGAGCGAGGATGTAGGCGTAGAGGGGCGGGTAATCGTAGGTCGAGCGGTCGTAGATCGTGTGGATCCCCTCGGTGCCCGCGATGAGCGCCCACTGCTTGTACGCGGTGAGGTCGGGCGCATAGCCGGGAAGCGTCATCAGCCACCAGCTCAGGACGGCGAGAAGAATCAGGATCAGGGGCAGGGCGCGAGGCCGCCGGCCGGGGAGCGGGTCGTTTTCTCGGGCTGACGATTGGGATCGCGCCACTCGCTTCCTTCCGCTCTGCGATTGCGCGCCCGGCCGGCCGGACACGGTTTGCGAGAAGCCTCTTGCCTTGGGACGAAGGCGACGGCCCCGCAGCCTATCAGCCGGGTCTGCGGAGGGCAAGGCGGCCCCGCGGGGTGTGGCGGCCCGCGGAGAGTGGCCCCGCGGGGGGAGGCCCAACCAGACTCTTGCGACGGTCCCGCGCCGTCCCTAGACTGCCTCCTACGAGGTACCAGGGAGCTCATCACCGATGGCGGACGTCGACTACGGAGGACCCCGCCCCGAGGACCAGGCACACTGCGGCAGAGGCGCCGCCCGGCAGCGGGCCGCGCAGCCTTCGGCTGGCGCGAAGGCTCCTCGCATCCGGTTGTCCGGTGCCCGGCTTCGGCGAGGTGGACGGTCCCGTTCCTGTTTGCGGCTCTGCGCGGGCCTGCTGCTCGCGTACTTGGCGGGGTTCACCGCCCCCGCCGCGGGCGCGGAAGCGAGCGCGCAGAGGAGCTCGCGCTGGATCTTCGCCCCCCTGGGTCCCGAGGGCGCGGCGGTGGCCGAAATCCACGCCCTGGGATCGGAGCTCTGGGCGCTTCGCACGCAGGAAGGCGAGATCTTCCTCCGCCGTGCGATCGCCCGCAGCGGTCAGGGCGCCTGGGAGCCGTTCCCCCTGCCCGACGGGGTCCCTCTGGCCCGAAAGACCTTCTCCTGGGATGGCGGCCTCGCCTTCCTCGCGCCGGATGGCGCGCTCTTCACCGCCGTTTTCGAAGCGCCCGCGGGCGGATCCGGCAACGCCGCGAGCGGCATCGAGCCCTCGCGCGGCGAGGGCACGGGCGTGCCGCGGCGCAGTCCGGTCATCCGGCGCCTCGGGATGCTGCCGGCCGACGAGGCGCGAGGTGTGGTCGCCCTCGTCCGGCGAAAGATCGGCGACGCACCGGGCAATGCGACCGACCATGTGCTCCTCTTCACTCGAGACGGGCACGCCTGCGCTCTTTCCGCGGATGGTTACCATTCCTGGCCCATCCGCCTCGAGACCCCTTTCCCGTCCGTGACCGGACATGCCGCTTCCGCCCGCGTGGCGTTGCGGGGGGCTTGGGCGCTTCCCGGCGATCCGGCCGGGGTGGTCGTTCTCACCGAGTGGGAAGGTCTGTTCGTCAGCCGTGACGGCGGCCACACGTTCTCTCCGGTCGAGGGAGGCCTGCCGAAGGAGGTCCGCACGCTCGGAGTTCTCCATGGCAGCCGCCCGGCGCTGCTCGCCGGCGCCGCGAGCCGGATCTTCTCGGGAACCGCGAGCGCGCTCGCCTGGACGCCTCGCGGGCAACTCCCGCCCGCCGGCGCGGACGCGGAGCCGCACGAGGCGACCGCGCTGGCCATGGTCGCCGAGGGCGGCGACGTGCTCCTCGCTGCCACGGCGGCCGGCGAGTTGTTCCGTAGCGTGGACGGCGGAGCGAGCTGGCATTTCGCGTCCTTCCCGGGATCGGCGCCGATCTCCGCGATCGCCGTCGAAGGGCGCGAAGTGCGGGTTGCGACGAGCCGGGGTGTCTTGTGCAGCCACGATGCGGGAAGCGCCTGGGAGTGGTGGAATCAAGGTCTCCGGCGCGTGACCGTCGAGGCGATCTCGGTCGCGAAGGACGGCGGCGGCTCGATCCTGCTCAGCACGAACCTCGGCCTGTTCGAGCTGGGCGGCGGCCCCGGCGGGTCGTGGACGCACCGTGAAGATCGAGTCGATTCCGTGTTCGTCGGGGAAAGCGCGCAGGCGGATCTCGGCGCGGACGGCGGCGGCGACGGAGACATCGCGACTTCGCGCGTTTCCGGTCCTCCCGGACAGCGGGTGCTCGAGTTCGCGCGGGCGCCTCTCGAGCGCGATTGGCTGTTTGCGCGCACGCCGGACGGCGTGTTCGCATCGCGCGACGGCGGCGCGAGCTGGCAGGAGGTACCCCTTCCGGCGGACCTCGCCGTCACCCGGCTCGCCGTCGATCTCGCGAACCGAAGATTGCTTCTCGGCACGCGGCGCTACGGGCTTCTTGCCGCCGACCTGCCGCGCGATCCTCTGCCGCTCCAAGCGGTCCTGCCCGTGCACGCCTCACCGAATCCGTTCGGACATTCGGTCGTCCTGCGGTGCGGAATCCCCGCGGACGCGCTCTCCTCGGGCGGGCGCGCGCCGGGCTCTTTCTCCCGTCCCTCGACCACCCGCGGCGGGACCGAGGCGGCGGCCGCTGGCCCGGAGGAGCGGGCCGAGCTTCTCATCCTCAGCGTCCATGGGCAGTTGATCCGCCGGCTCCCCGCCCCCATTGTGATGAGCGACCCGCTGGGCGGGCAGAGCCTGCTGTGGAGATGGGACGGTTTGGACGAGCAGGGTCAGCCGGCAGCCAGCGGAATGTACCTCGTTTCGGGTTCCGCCGGGGAGAGTTGGCGCTTCACGGGCAAGCTGATCAAGCTCGACTGACAAGGTGTCCGGCACGGGAGAATCGATGACGAGACAGAGGCGCGGACGGGGGCGAGGGCGAAGCGTGGTCTTTCTCCTTGGCTTGGTGGTGGGGGGCCTGCTGGGAAGCGCGGCCGTCTCGCCGGCCGGTGCCGCGACGAACCCCACCCTGGCGTGGGTGACGGCGGGCCTCGGAGCGGCGCAGGCGCAGTCCGGGGCGGACGAGAGCGAGGAGGCCGCTCAGGCGAGATTGATGGCGCTCTACGAAAAGATGGTGGGGTTCAACCTCGACAATCCTCACACGCTTCCCAGCCGCACGATCGATTCGCTCATGACCGCGCTGGAACCGCTTCCTCTCGGCGAGAAGATCGCTTTCTGGGCGGATTACTTCTGGCGTCGCGGCGATGCGACCTACCTCTTCGGTCTCGCGGAGGAGGGCTATGTCCGGGAAGGCCGCCTGGTGGACGATTTCCGCACCGACTGCGTCCTCTTCTTCTATCGCGTGACCGAACTCGGCCGCTCGAGCAGCGCTCTCGAGGCCGTGCAGTTCGCCTTCGGGACGCGCTTCTACGGGGCGATTC
>Ga0316622_100004490_pt1 | contig 10267 bp, 8 predicted proteins | sample OWC_Aug_OW2_C1_D_FD_207646 | JGI IMG/M metagenome (GOLD analysis project Ga0316622, IMG submission 207646) | Wetland soil microbial communities from Old Woman Creek delta, Ohio, United States - OWC_Aug_OW2_C1_D5_C | ecosystem: Environmental > Terrestrial > Soil > Wetlands | place: USA: Ohio... | reverse complement strand
TGCCACAGGACAGGGTCGTCGTGGCCCTCGAGCCACTCGGGCTCCAGATACCGGCTGAAGAGCATCTCCATCTTCGCGTCAATCCACGTGGGGACGTGGACGCCGTTGGTCACGACGTCGATGGGAACCTCCTCGGGCCTCACCCCTGGCCAGAGAGGCTGCCACATATGGCGGGCGACCTCCTGGTGCCTCCTGCTGACGGCGTTGCGATGGGAGGACATCCGCAGGGCGAAGGCGGTCATGTTGAAGCCCTGTGAGGACCCGGGGTGCGCGCCCAGCTGCATGAAGGCCTCGCGGTCGATTCCCAGACCGGGGTAGTACCGGCCAAAATACTTGTCCACGAGGTGAAAGGGGAAGACATCGTGGCCAGCCGCCACGGGGGTGTGGGTCGTGAAGACCGTCGTGGCCGACACGGCGCGGGAGGCTTCCTCAAAGGTCAAACCCTCCTGCACACGCACACGGATGCGCTCCAGAATCGCAAAGGCAGGGTGTCCTTCGTTGAGGTGCAGCACCGAGTGCCTGATCCCCAGGGCCGTAAGGGCTTCACTGCCGCGATGCCGAGCACGATCTCCTGCCTGAGCCGCTGCTCCAAGTCTCCGGTGTAGAGGCGGAATGATATCGAACGGTTCCAGGGGTCATTCTGCTCGATGTCGGTGTCAAGCAGATACAGGTCCACCCGGCCGACGGCAACTTTCCAGACTGCCACATGCACCGGCGGTTCCACGAAGGGCACCTTCACCACAACCTGCCGTTCCTGTCCGTCAACAACCCGTTGGATCGGAGCGGCTTCGCGATCGAGAGGCTCGTCCACGTTCTCCTGCCAGCCGTCCACCCGCACCCTCTGGCGAAGGTAGCCCTCCGGGTACATGAAGCCCACACCCACCGCGGGCACGCCGAGGTCGCTGCACTCCTTCAGGTGGTCCCCGACGAGAAAGCCGAGGCCCCCGGCGTAGAAGGGCAGAGAGTGGTGCAGGCCGTATTCGGCCGAGAAATAGGCAATCGGCATGCACTCCCTGCCCCCCGTGAGTTCCGTGAACCAGCAGACCTTCGACCGGGTCTCCTTGTGAAAGCGGGCCAGTATGACGTCGTAGTGGTGGAGATATTTCGGGTCTGCGGACGCCGCATCGAGCACTGGCTGGGGGAGCTCCTTCAGCATTTTGACAGGATTGTGACGGCTCTCCTTCCATCCCTGCCGGTCCAGCATCTTGAAGAGCATCCTGGCAGGGTGGTGCCAGCTCCACCAGAGGTTGTAGGCCAGGTCCGCAAGACCCGAGATGCGCTCAGGGAGATGGATGCCTTTGAGATCGCTCATGGGACCGTCACTTCCGTCTTCCTCTACTATTGTAGCCCGGCAGGGACAAATGTTGTCATGCCGAGGCGACAGTGCGCTCCGCTCTTCAAGGAGTACGTGAGGAGTGTCACCGCAAGCGTGCCATCAATCGCACGCGCCTCCATGAGAAACCCTCGATCATCTTTCCGGTTCCGCCGGCAATGCCTTCTTCGAACCGTGGTATTGAGACTATACTTAGTTTAGAATAGTGCAGGCTTGGCACTACGCTCACTTCACTGCCGGGGAGGGCCATGTCGTGAAGATCAACGCGGGGGACAGGCGAACCGGGTCTGTTTGGGAGGCTCCATGAACGGAGAGGTGCTTGAGGCAGCCGCCACGAGGTGCCTTCCTGAACCGGCGCGAGGACATATCGAGACACGTGAGAAGCCATAGGTGCCACGGAGGGATAGAGTGAAGGACGAGGTGAGGGGACGTCATGCGCACGACAGGGACGGGCACGCCGGCAGCCGAGGCGGCATCTTCTCCTTCATGGATGTTGTGGCAAAGGAGGCGGAGGGGTACGCATCGGACCATACAACGCCCCTGTCGCCGCTTCTCGAGGAGGTCGAACACTTCACCCTGACGCAAACGCCCTACCCCAATATGCTCACGGGCCGGGTTGAAGGCCGCTTCCTCCAGTTAGTGGCGGAACTTTCAGGAGCGCGGCGTATCGTCGACATCGGCACCTTCACCGGCTATTCAGCCCTTGCCATGGCAGAGGTCCTGCCTGAGGGCGGCACGGTCTTCACCATCGAACACAACCCCCACCATGCGAGGATAGCTCAGGATTTCTTCCGCCGGAGCCCCAGGGGCTCTGCGATCACCCTGCGCCTGGGGGACGCCCTCGAAATCCTGAAGACCCTCCCGGACGCGGAAACCGACCTCGTCTTCATCGACGCCGACAAGCAGAACTACAGCGCCTATTACAGAGAATCGATGAGGATCCTGCGAAATGGCGGGCTGATACTTGTCGACAATGCCTTGTGGTACGGCAGGATCTTCGATCCCCGAGACGATGAAAGCCGCGCAATGGCAGAGTTCAACGAACTGGTGAACGCAGACAACCGGGCCGACAAGCTGTTCCTCACGATTCGCGACGGAATCTACCTGATAAGAAAACGCATCAGCGTTTAGTGAGGTTGGCCGATCCGTCGCTCTCATGCGTACGGGGAGTCCCGGGATCGGTCAGTTTGAGCTCACCCGCCGCCACGCCGGACCAGGCTTAGGAAAACCTACGAGTTACCCCACAAGAAAAGTACTGATTCAGACCGACGAGTTTTCGTATACTTAAGGAGAGGTTATCAAACTGAGGGGTAGACCTGCGGACCCCCACAACCGAGAAGGAGCGCAGCCCTACGTGAAACTCAGCTTTACAAGAACAAACGGGCCTGTCGACGATGCGGTCGACAGCCTGATGGCACTCGTGGGGGAGGTGCGTCACCCCGAACTCGTCCGCGAGATGATCCTCGCCGCACTCAAGGCCGGACAGGAGGGTGAGGACCGGGCAGGCATCAAGCTGATGAACACCACGCTTAAAGAGATGCGCTTCACGGCGAAGGTCTTCGGACCTTACAGCAGCGTAAAGAAGGTCACCGTCTTTGGGTCGGCCCGGACCGAGCCCGGCGAGCCGCTCTATGAGCTCGCCTCCTTTCTGGGCAGCAGGCTGGCTGCGCATGGCTACATGGTCATAACCGGAGGCGGGCCCGGCATCATGCACGCCGTCAACGAGGGAGCGGGCGCCGAGCATTCCTTCGGTGTGAACATCAGGCTCCCCTTCGAGCAGAGGACCAACCCCGTCCTGGAGGGTAATCCCCGCGCCATCATGTACAAGTATTTCTTCAACCGCAAGGTCGCCTTTCTCAAGGAAGCCTCGGCCATCGTGCTCTTCCCTGGCGGCTTCGGGACCCTCGACGAGGCCATGGAAACCCTCACGCTGCTCCAGACCGGGAAAAGGGCGCCGCTCCCTCTGCTGCTCCTCGATGAGCCCGGCGGCACCTACTGGGACCGGTGTGTACGGTTCTTCAAGGACGAGCTTTTGTCCCGCACGTTCATTGACCCCGACGACCTCCTTCTCTTCGAGTGCGTGCGCTCAGCCGATGAGGCCGTTGCGAGGATCAACCGCTTCTACCGCCGCTTCCACAGCCTGCGCTACGTTGACGGTCAATTAGTGATCCGCCTCGCCTCGCCCCTTGACGCCGATTCCGTTGCGGGGCTGCGATCGGGATTCCAGGACATCCTCTCTCCAGGCGGTGACATGAGAGCATCAGAGGCCTTTCCGCAGGAGTCCGACGAGCCGGACACTCTCGATCTGCCCCGCCTGGTCCTGGACTTCAACCGCAAGAGTTTCTCGCGGCTTCGCGCCCTCATCGACGCGATAAACGCCTTTTGAGAAACAACCCGGATGTCCGACACTGGCCACTCGTCACTTTTCACTGATCACGGTCTCTGTGGCTTTGAGGCATCCTGCCCTGCCCCTGTAATGCAACTGCACGAAGGATACACCGCGCGAGATGATACAGGTTGTCGGTCTTAGCAAAACCTACGGCGAACGGGTCCTCTTCGATGACGTGACCTTCACCGTCGGCGACGGGGAGCGGGTCGGTCTTGTGGGCAGGAACGGCCACGGAAAGACGACGCTCTTCCGCCTGTTGCTGGGGGAGGAGCAGCCCGACTCCGGCACCATCACCCGGCCTGAGAACTGCCGCATCGGCTACCTATCGCAGCGCATCAGCTTTTCCCGGGCAACGACGTTGGAAGAAGCCTGTCTGAATCTGCCGCCGGCCGAGGACGGCAGAGACGAGACGTACAAAGCCAAGTCGGTGCTCCTCGGTCTCGGCTTCGGATTGGAGGACTTCGACCGCAGTCCCTGGGAGCTTTCAGGGGGCTTCCAGGTCCGTCTGAACCTCGCCAAGGTCCTCATCGGGGACCCGGACCTCCTGCTCCTCGACGAACCGACCAACTACCTGGACATCCTCTCCATACGATGGCTTACGCAGTTTCTCAGGAGCTGGCAGCACGACATGATCCTGATCACCCATGACCGGACCTTCATGGACAACGTGACCACCCATACCATGGGGATCCACCGTTGCAGGATCAGGAAGATTGCCGGCCCGACCCAGAAGCTCTACGACCAGCTTCTCCAGGAGGAGGAGATCTACGAGAGAACGCGGATCAACGACGAGAAGAGGCGGCGCGAAGTCGAACAGTTCATCAACCGCTTCAGGGCTCAGGCAACCCGCGCACGGGCGGTGCAGTCCAGGATCAAATCTCTGCAGCGGCATGAGAGACTCGAGGAACTCAGCGCCATGGAGACCCTCGACTTTGAGTTTAAGGCGGCGCCCTTCCCGGGGAAGTGGCTCCTGGAGGTGGAAGACCTCGGCTTTTCCTTCGATCCGAAGGGCCCCTGCCTCATCAGCGGACTCAGTTTCGGCATCGGGAAGGAGGACCGGATCGGCGTCATCGGCAGAAACGGGAAGGGGAAAACCACTTTGCTGAACCTGTTGGCCGGGGACCTCTCTCCACAACAGGGGGCCGTCACGCATCACCCCCACCTTCGGCTCGGCTTCTTCGGCCAGACAAACATTGACCGTCTTGACCCGTCAAAGACTGTGGAAGAAGAGATCCTCGAGGCCCAGCAGGATGAGAACAGGAGGGCAGCCCGCACCATCTGCGGGATCATGATGTTCGAAGGCGACGATGCCCTCAAGAAGGTCTCGGTGCTCTCGGGCGGTGAGAGGAGCAGGGTCCTGCTCGGCAAACTGCTCACGAGACCAGCAAACCTCCTGCTTTTGGACGAACCCACGAACCATCTCGACATGGAATCCGTCGACTCCCTGCTGCAGGCCCTCGATGCCTTCGAGGGCGCCGCGGTCATCGTCACCCACAGCGAGATGATCCTCGGGGCTTTTGCAACGCGGCTCATCGTGTTTGACGGTGGACGTGTGAACCTCTTTGAAGGAACGTACCAGGATTTCCTGGATCGCGTCGGGTGGCAGGACGAGGCCGGAACCCAGGCTCCTGAGAGCGACAACGACAGGGTCCAGCGCCAGACGGTGCAACGAAGAGACCACCGCCGCCTGAGGGCTGAGCTCGTCGACCGCAGAGCGCGGGTGCTGGGTGGTCTTCAGGCGCGCATCAGCGCTGCCGAGGAATCCATCATGTCCCTCGAAGCACGGATCACCGAGGACACGGCCGTGCTGATCACCGCCTCCGAAAAGGGTGACTGGCAGACGATCGCGCGGCTCTCAAAAGCAATCGACGATGCAAAAGTGAGAATAGAAGAGCTCTTTCAGGAGCTCGAATCGGCCTCGGAGGAACACGCCGCCCGCACCAGGGAGTTTGACGAGAGACTGAGGGAACTCCTGCAGTCTGTCTGAGTCTGTCGCGTTGGCGCTCCGAACGCCAATTGCAATACCTCATGAAGGGGCCGTACAATTGTGAGGGTCTGATTGTGCAGGACTCGTGTCCGGGTCTCACAGTCAGCTCATTTCAACTTGTGATTCCCCGTGGTCTTGCCACGGGGTGTCCCTATTTCCCTCCCCCTTGAGGGGGGAGGGTGAGGGAGGGGGTGTTCATGATCCTATGTCACCCTCCCCTTCGTTCCCTCCCCTCAAGGGAGGGGATAGTTGATACCCCGCGGTCTCTGCCGCGGGGAGTTTCAATCCCGGACGACTGAGGAGGAGTGCCATGAAGGTAGTCGCTTTCAACGGGAGTGCCAGAAAAAACGGCAATACCGCCATTCTCTTGAACACCGTCCTTGAGGAGATTCGTGCCGAGGGGATCGAGACCGAGATGATCCAGCTCTCGGGGAAGTCCCTGCAAGGCTGCATTGCCTGCTACAAGTGTTTCGAGAGGAAGAACCGCCGCTGCGCCGTTGAAAAAGATGCCATGAACGATCACATAGCAAAGATGCTCGAGGCCGACGGGATCCTCCTTGGCTCCCCGACTTACTTCTCGGACGTGTCGGCGGCCATGAAGGCCCTCATCGAGCGCTGCGGCATGGTGGCGCGGGCAAACGACGATATGTTCAGGCGCAAGGCGGGCGCCGGCGTCGTGGCGGTCCGCCGGGCCGGATCAACCCATGTCCTCAGCTCCCTTAACTACTTCTTCCTGATCGGGCAGATGATCATTCCCGGATCGAGTTACTGGAACATGGGAATAGGACGTGAAATCGGCGAAGTCCTCAAGGACGACGAGGGCATAGCGACAATGAAGACCCTCGGTCGGAACATGGCCTGGCTGATCAAGAAGATCTCCGTGTAGCTCTGAGGGCCGGTCAGCGGGCCGGGACCAGCACGATATCGAAGCGTGCCTCTTTCTGACTCGGGGCCGGATAGTGCTGGGTGACAAGGGTCTTGAAGCCCTTCACTGAAACCCTGACGTGGATGTGCGGAGGACGTCCCGCATACGCCGGCGGAACATTGCTTTCGAAACTATACCTGCCTGTCCTGTCCGAGTGGACCGTTGCACGGTGGCCGTCGTCGTACTCCGCGTCGGGCCCGGCCAGCCAGAACTCGATCCGGGCATCCGCAATGGGTCTGCAGTCAGTTGAAGACCTGACGAACCCGTTCAGCACATATCCTTTCCCCACGCTTGAACGCACCGGCGCGTCCGGCTTGTAGAACGGCCCGAGGGCGTCCGGCGGGGTCGGCGTGCATTGTTCTACTTCCGGAAGAGCCCTTCCCTCCCCCGATAGACATGCAAGCAGAAAGATGAGCACACATCCCCGTGTCAGTGCACTGAAAATCGTGACGGCTGTGAGTCCCTCACGGATGAATCTCCTTATCACAGCGCACTCCTCCTTTCGCTGAGCCTCCCGGGAGCGATGAATCCCATCTCCCGCATCAGCGCTCAACTGGTATCAGAACCTCGTTACGTCGGAGAAACCAAGCAGTGAAGGGCGGATTGTACCGTGCGAAGACCGGTTGACCCAAAATCCTGAGTCCCCGCTTCTCGATGACCTCCCTCAGCTGCAGGACTCGGTCTTCGTAGCACGACCTGCTCTAGGCGCCCGAATACCTCAGAGCAGCCACAAACCGCGAAGGATCCCGCTAGACTTCACCGAAAAGATAGAAGTATCCCTTGTCGGTCAGTTCGAGACCTCCCGGCGGAGTTATTATGATGTACCCCTCCCCCGCAAGTTCCGCCGAGGCCTTCTTCAGGGCCTCCGCGCCAGTCTCACCAAGCTTCTTCGCGTACTTCACAAGTTCCGTCTGCGGCAGGACGTAGCCCGTCTTCACCTTCTCATGGGCCCTGAAAAGCTCCATGATATTCCCGGCGTTCTCAGTCATGAACCCTCCTTGTCGTGAGCTCTACCGTGGTATGAGTGGCGGCTCTCGCAATCGCTCCACTCTCAACCTTTTCTTTATTCTATAATAGGTTTTTCTATACGTGCCGACGATGACTCCACGATCCGGTCTAGATCTCTTCGAAAGGCGGTGGCCCCGCTCTCTGAACGGCGCCCGGGCAGGCCTGCTCGTCCATCCCGCCTCCGTCAATTGCCGGCTTGAGCACGCCGTGCCCCTCTTCAAACGCTCCCCCGTCTGCGAACTGACCGCACTCTTCGGTCCCCAACACGGTATCCACGGCCAGACCCAGGACAACATGGTCGAGTGGGAGGGCTTCAGGGACCGTCTCACCGCGCTCCCTGTTTATTCCCTCTACGGCGCATGCAGGAAACCCGACGGGGCCATGCTTGAGGACATCGACGTGCTCGTCGCCGACCTCCAGGATGTGGGCGCACGCTATTACACCTTTATCTGGACCCTCAGCCTCTGCATGGAGGCCTGCCTTGCCCATTCCAAGGCGGTGGTGATCCTCGACAGGCCCAATCCCATCGGAGGGCTCCTGACCGAGGGACCGGTCCTGGACCCCGCTTACGCCTCCTTCGTCGGCCTGAGGCCCCTGCCCGTCCGCCACGGCATGACTATCGGCGAGATTGCGTCGTTCTTCGCGGAAGCCTTCTACACAGGGCTCCGTTGCCATGTAATCAGGGCGGAGGGCTGGAGAAGGTCCCTGTGGTTCGAAGACTGCGGGCTCCCCTGGGTTCTCCCCTCCCCGAACATGCCGACCCCCGACACTGCGGCGGTCTACCCGGGCATGTGCCTGCTTGAAGGCACCCTCCTGAGCGAGGGCAGGGGCACCACCCGGCCCTTCGAGATCTTCGGTGCGCCTTTCATCGAGCCGGAAAGACTGGTCTCGCATCTCACCTCTTTCCGACTCCCCGGTGTCGTCTTCAGGCCCCTGCACTTCGAACCCACGTTCCAGAAACACGCAGGCCGCCTCTGCGGGGGGGCTCAGCTTCATGTCACCGACCGGAAACGGTTCAAACCCTTCAAGACCGGAGTAGCCATACTCAAAGCCGTCCATGAACTCTACCCGCGGGAGCGCCTCTGGAAGAGCCCCCCCTATGAGTACGAGACGATCAAGATGCCCATCGACATCCTGGCCGGCACGGACCGGTTGAGGCTCGACATCGAGGAGCGCCGGGGACTGGATGAAATGGAGTCCTGGTGGCGGCATGAGTGTTCCCGCTTCAACAAAGACGTGCGACGGCGTCACCTGCTGTATGCCTGACCAGGTTACGGTCTTCATCCTTGCTGCTGGCCTCGGCGAGAGACTGAGGCCGATCACCCGCAGCCTTCCCAAGCCGCTTCTCCCCATTGCGGGCAGACCCGTGATCGAGATGGTTCTTCAGAGGGTGAGTCTCCTCAGGCCCCATGCAATCGGCATGAACATTCACTATCTGGCCGACACCATTGCAGAGTGGGTTGCCGGTTCTGCCTGCGCGCGAGACGTGACGCTCTTCAGGGAAGAACCCATCCTCGGGACGGGCGGCGCGCTCGCAAATGCCGGCAACCTTCTCAGCCACGGGACCTTTCTCACGCACAATGCCGACATCATTTCATCGGCGGACCTTGAAGGGCTCGTTGCACGGCACCGGTCAGAGGGGAATCTGGCAACCCTGGCAGTCCATGATCTGCCGCGTTTCAACAATGTTCTTGTCGACGATTCAGGACAGTTCGCCGGAATCGGAACCCTTTCGCGCCACCGCGAAGGGCTGCATCTCACCGCTTTCATGGGCATAGCCGTCTACGAACCGGCTTTCCTGAACTTCCTGCCTGCCGGGGCCTCGAGCGTCGTCGATGCCTGGCTCCGCGCCTCTCATGCCGGGCGAGGAATCGGGACCGCTGACCTCACCGGCGCCTACTGGACCGATATCGGGACCCCTTCCGACTACGCGGCTGCAGTCATCTCTGACATGAGGTCCCGGGGAGAGACGATCTTTATCCACCCCTCGTCACAGGGATGTCGGGACGCCGCCATCGATGGCTATGTGGTCGTCGAGGCCAACTGCACACTGGGCAAAGCGTCATCCCTCAGGAACTGCATTGTCCTGCCCGGGTCTTCAACACCACCCGGCTCTTCTCACGAGAACAGCGTCCTCGGTCCGGACTTCGCCATCGACCTCGACGAGGCGGACATGCTCGGAGGTTCGCCGCAGGCTGATGCCATACCGGTCGGAACAGGCGGCTCGGACAGACAGTTCAGCCGTGTGAGGAGAGGCGGCACGACTTCAGTGCTGATGCGCTGCCGGCCGGGAGACCCGGATCTTCTGAGGCAGATCGAATATGCCCGCTTCTTCGGCAGCCTGGGCCTTCCGGTGGCACGGGTACTCCAGGCCGACTCCGCAACGGGAGAGGTTCTCTTCGAGGATCTCGGGGACCTCTCCCTTTACAGCTGGCTGAGGTGCCCCAGGAGTGAAGACGAAATCAAAGGGCTCTGCGGGCAGGCTGTGGAGATGGCCGCTGATTTGCATTCACGTGCAACTTTGCATCTCGCCGAATGCGCCGCGCTTCGGGAACGGGCCTTTGACTACGATCACTTCCGATGGGAAACGTCTTACTTCATGGAGCGCTTCGTCGGGGGACTCTG
>Ga0316622_100004489_pt1 | contig 10270 bp, 7 predicted proteins | sample OWC_Aug_OW2_C1_D_FD_207646 | JGI IMG/M metagenome (GOLD analysis project Ga0316622, IMG submission 207646) | Wetland soil microbial communities from Old Woman Creek delta, Ohio, United States - OWC_Aug_OW2_C1_D5_C | ecosystem: Environmental > Terrestrial > Soil > Wetlands | place: USA: Ohio... | reverse complement strand
CGGGTCGACGCGACGGCCACGGCGGACGGGGTGGGCCGTCTGGTCAAGGACGTCGAGGGCTGCCGCGTCCTGTGCGTCTACCTGCGAGGCGACCGGCAGACGACCTGGTCGAACCTGCCCGCGACCGGTGAGACCTTCACGATCGCGACGCGCCTCGTCGAGGCGAGGACGGACAAGACCGGCCTCCGGGCCTCGCGGGACCTCGCGACCCAGATCGTCGGCCACCTCGTCGAGCTGGAGGGCGGGTACCTGGCGAGCCGTCCCCGGCCGTGAGCGTCGGGAACGACGTCGTCGATCTCGCAAGTCCCGAGACCCGCCTGGACGGCCTGCACCCCCGCTTCGACGAGCGGGTCTTCGGCCCCGCCGAGCGCGCCGCGCTCGTCTCGAGCCCCGCCCGGCACGTGCTGCACTGGGCCTTCTGGGCGGCGAAGGAGAGCGCCTACAAGGCCCTGAAGCGGGTCGACCCGGCGACCGTCTTTTCGCCGAAGGCCTTCGTAGTCGAGCTGCCGGTGTGGCCTCCCGAACGGGGCGTGGCGGTGGGGCGCGTGCGTCACCGTGGCGTGACGCTGGCCCTCGCAGTTCGTCTGGCCGGCGAGTGCCTTCACGCCGTGGCCACGGCCAGCATCGCCCCCGGCGCGGTCCTGTCCGGGACAGGCCCTGCGGGAGACGAGGCGAGCCGGGCCGCGCGCGAGCTCGCCGCTGCTGCGGTCGCTCGAGCGCTCGGCCTGGACCCGCGGGAGCTGACGATCGACGGCCGCCCGCCGGTCGTCCGGCGGGGGGGCGAGCCGCTGGTCGTCGACGTGTCGCTGTCCCACCACGGCCGCTTCGTGGCCTTCGCCTGCGCCCTCGAAGCGAAGTAGTCGCGTCTCCCGGGCGCGCGGGTCAGACGAGCGGCGTTCGCCCCGGCATCGCCACCGGCTCGACCGGTAGCGGACCCATCTCGTACCTCGGCGGGCGGAGGTCGAGCTTCGAGGCATTGATCGCCCATTCCCACTTCAGGGCACGCCCGGTGTACGCGCTCATGCGCCCCATCACGCCGGTCATCGTGGCCTCGGCCAGCCTCACGCCCTCGTTGACCGGCTTGCCCTCGCGGACGCCGCGGATGAGAGCCGCGTACATCTCGAGGTCGCCGCTCGAGCCCTTGCCGTCGAACTCCCACGGCCTCGCGCCGGTGATGGTGGCCGACCCGCGGTCCACGTGGGCGATTCCCTTCGTGCCATGGATCACGTTGCCGACGCGGGTGCTGATGCCGCGCTGCTGGGTGGCCATGGCGAACATGGTGAGCCCGTTCCCGTACTCGTAGCGCACCGCGAAGTGGTCGAAGATGTTGCCGAACTGCGGCCCCGTCCGGACCTGCCGACCGCCGAGGCCGTGACAGACGACCGGCGTCGCACCCGCGACCCAGTTCACCACGTCCAGGTTGTGGACGAGCTGCTCGACGTAGTGGTCCCCGGACAGCCACGTGAAGAGCGGCCAGCAGCGGACCTGCCACTCCATGTCGCTCCACGCCGGCTGGCGATCGTGGTAGTGCCAGAGCTCCATGTCGCCGATCCAGAGCGCCTCGAGGTGCGTCAGCTCGCCGATCTGGCCGTCCCTGATCCTCTGAACGAGCTCGAGGTACTGGGGCGCGTACCGCTGCTGCGTGCCGACCACGATGGACAGGCCCTTCTGAGCCGCCCGCCCGGACGCCTCGATCAGCATGCGCACGCCCACCGGGTCGACGGCCCCCGGCTTCTCGACGAACAGGTGCTTGCCCGCCTCGACGCCGGCGGTGACCATCTCGGGGCGGAAGCCCGGCGGGGTGAGCAGCATGACGAGGTTCACGTCGTCGAGGGCGAGGACCTTGCGGTACGCGTCGAACCCGAGGAAGACGTGCTCGGGCCTGACCTTGACCTTCTCCGGGACCTCCTGGCGCAGCTTCGCGAGGGAGGCGTCGACCTTGTCCGGGAAGAGGTCGGCGATCGCGACGAGCTCCACGCCGGGCGCCGCCTTCAGGCAATTGACGGTGTCGACGGTGCCGCGCTCGCCGCAGCCGACGACGGCCAACCGGATCGTATCCGAGCCGGCGGCGAAAACGCCGGACGCGGGAAGGGCGAGGCCCACCCCCGCCGCGGTCACGGCCCTGCCGAACTCCCGGCGCGAGACGGTGCCACCCGCGTTCGCCGTCATGTCGACCTCCCGGTCTCCGGGCCGGAGCCCGTGCCGACGTGCCGGCCCGGGACGATCCTCGGACGGGCGCCAGTCTCTGCGCGCGGTCTCGGCTCTGTCAAGCGTCCGGAGGGGGCTTGCGCCGAGCCGTCCGCGGCGGGCGGGGTCGTGGTAGGCTTCGTCCGGGAATCCCCATGACCGCGTCCGCACCCGGGCCCGGGTTTCGGAACTACGGCGAAGGCACGCGCGCGCCGGTTCGCGAGCTCTACCGGCTCAACCACGAGCGGCAGACGCTCGACTTCGTGCGCCGGAAGAAGCGCGAGTACCTCTCGCTCGATCGCCGGCAGATGACGGTCTGGGAGGCGCTCGAGCTCGTCGAGACGCTCGTCGACGACAGCGACCCCGACCTCGACATGGGGCAGATCGAGCACGCGCTGCAGACCGCGGAGGCGATCCGCAGGGACGGCCATCCGCGCTGGTTCGTGGTCACCGGCCTCGTCCACGACCTCGGCAAGGTGCTCTGCAGCTTCGGCGAGCCGCAGTGGGCGGTCGTGGGCGACACCTTCCCGGTGGGGTGCGCGTTCTCGCCGAAGATCGTGCTCCACGAGCTCTTCGCGGAGAACCCGGACACGGGCGGGCCCGCCTGCTCCAGCCGGCTCGGCATCTACGAGGAAGGCTGCGGCCTCGACCGGGTCGAGATGTCGTGGGGCCACGACGAGTACCTCTACCACGTGCTGAAGGACAGGCTGCCCCCCGAAGCGCTCTCGATGATCCGCTACCACTCCTTCTACGCCGCGCACCGCGAGGGCGAGTACGCCTTCCTGATGGACGAGCGCGACCGTGAGATGCTCGGCTGGGTGCGCGCGTTCAACCCCTACGATCTCTACTCCAAGAGCCCGGTTCGCCCCGACCGCGAGGCGCTCGAGCCCTACTACCGCGAGCTGGTGGCGGAGTTCTTCCCCGGCCCGCTGCGCTTCTGAGCGTGGGTGCCGCCTCCGGCGCGCGGGTCGTCGGCGTGGCCCTCGCCGCCTCTCTCCTGATCGCGGCCGCGCCCCGGGCGGCCGCCGACGCGTACCCCCGCCCGGCCCTCGACGTGCTGCACTACGACGTCTCCTTGTCCTTCGTGCCGTCCTTCTCCTACGAGGGTCGTGCGCGTCTCGACGTGCGCCTGCTCGCGGACGGCGTCGCCGGCCTGACCCTCGACCTCGACGGCCCCCAGGTCGACCGGGTGAGCGTCCACGGCGAGCGGCTCGCCTTCCGCCACGAGGCGGGTCGGCTGGCGATCGACCTCGGCCGCCCGATGAGCCGGGGCGAGATCGTCCCCGTGCTGGTCGAGTACCACGGGCGCCCCGACGGGAAGGGCCTGCGGGGCGGCACGAACGCGCACGGCCACCCGATCCTGTTCGCCGACAACTGGCCGGAGAACGCCCGGCGCTGGATCCCCTCCGTCGACCACCCCTCCGACAAGGCCACCGTGGACTTCGCGGTCAGCGCCGAGGACCGCTACGACGTCGTCGCCCCCGGGCGCCTCGTCGAGACCCGCTCGCTCCACGACGGGCGGCGCGAGACCCGGTGGAGCGAGGCCGTGCCGATCCCGACCTACTGCATGGTCATCGGCCTCGCCGAGTTCCAGGTGACCCAAATGGGGGCGGCGGACGGGGTCCCGATCAGCGCCTGGGTGTTCCCGGAGGACGCTTCGGTCGCCGCGCGCAAGCTCCGCCGCTCGGCCCTCGTGCTCGAGCGCTTCTCCGACCTCGTCGCGCCGTTCCCCTTCGAGAAGCTCGCCCACGTGCAGTCCTCGACCGCCTGGGGCGCCACCGAGTACGCGAGCGCCGTCTTCTACTCCGAGAGGCAGTTCCACGGCGAGAGCGCCGCCGACGGCGTCGTCGCCCACGAGCTCGCCCACCAGTGGTGGGGGGACTCGGTGACCCCTGCCGACTGGGACGACGTGTGGCTCTCCGAGGGCTTCGCCACCTACTTCCACGGGCTGTTCGTGGAGGGTCTCGGGGGAAGCGACGCGCTCCGGGAGCACATGGCGCGGGCGGCCGCGACCGTGAAGGAGGCGAGCGCGAAGCGGCCGGGGGCCGTCGTGGATGCGTCGGTCGCCGAGCCGGCGGCGAAGCTCTCGGCCTTCACCTACCAGAAGGGGGCCTGGGTCCTGCACATGCTCCGGAGGAAGCTCGGCGACGAGACCTTCTTCCGGGCCCTGCGCCGCTACTACGCCGCCCACGCCGGGTCGACCGCGACGACCGAGGACCTTCGCCACGCGCTGGAGGCCGCGAGCGGGCAGGACCTCGCCGCCTTCTTCCGGCAGTGGCTTCACCGGCAGGGACTTCCGGAGCTTCGGGTCGCCTGGCGCTGGGACGAGGGGGCGCGGCTGGCGGTCGTCGACGTAGCGCAGGTCCAGGGCGGCGAGCCGTACGAGCTCGAGCTCGACCTCGCCTTCCGCGCCGGCGATCGCGACGAGCGGCGCACGCTCGCCCTCCGCCAGGGCGAGGAGTCGTCCCGGCTGCCGCTGCCCTTCGCCCCCGAGGCGGTCGAGGTCGATCCCGACGGCTGGCTGCTCCACGTCGCCACGGTCCTCTCCCGCTGAGACCGCCTCGGCGGGTGGTGTCAGGCGTAGCGACCGACGGCCATGCAGAGGATGGCCACGCCGAGGAGGGCGGCCACCCAGCGGCCCGCGAGCCGCATCCTGGTGCGCAGGCGGGCGGCCTCGGTCCCGATCGCGTCCTTTCGCTCGGGCGGGGCCTGGGGCAGCTCGCCGGCCAGCCGGCCGATGCGGAGAGCGGCCGGCCGCATCAGGCCGACCCCGACCACGAACGCGGCGAGGGCGGCGAGGCCGCCCATGGCGAGCCACAGCTCGGCCCCCGAGGCGCCGGGGCCGGGGTGGGCGCGGCCGAAGAGCCGCCAGTAGAGCGCGAAGCCCGAGACGAGGGTGAGCGCGGCGACGGCCGGGACGACGTCGAGGTACCGCCTCCTCTGGAGGGCGAGCATGACCCTGCCGCCGTCGGGGCCGGCGTCGCGCACCGCCGGCTCCAGGAAGTGGACGACGAACAGGATGGCGCCGCCCCAGAAGACGCCGCCCGTCACGTGCACCACGCGCAGCAGGAGGAGAAGAGGATCCATGGCCGGAGTGTAGCAGCCCGAATCGCCTCTCCGCGCCTGGTCCATCAGCTCGGCCTCGAAGGCCGCGAGGCGCAGGTAGAGGGCGCGCCAGGTCGGGCAGGCTTCTCCCGGCGGTACGAGATCGGCGGTGAGCCGCCGCGTCTTCCGGAGGCTCTCCTGGCGCGGGAGGTCAGGGCATCTCCACCGCCCGGATCCCGCGGATGCCTTCCTTGAAGCGGTCCATCTCCTCGCGCTCGATCCGCCGGGCGGGGACGCCGCCCCAGGTCTCCCCGGGGCCGACCCGCGAGCCGGGCAGGAGGACCGAGTGCGGCAGGACGGTGGCCCCTTCCCCCACCTCGACGTCGCCCATGACCGTGGCCCCGAGGCCGATCGTGGCGCGCGGACCGATCACCACGGGGGCGATGACGAAGCGTCCTCCGCCCCCGTAGTGGGCGAAGATCCGGACGCTGCCCCCGAGCGCGGCGTCGTCGCCGAGGGTGATGAGCTGCGGGTCCGAGATGTACTCGGTGTTCACGAAGGCGTGGCGGCCGATCTTCATCCCCATCGCCCGCAGGAACCAGATCCCGAAGGGCGTCAGGGTGACGAAGGGCAGGAAGGTGTAGCGGACCAGGTAGAAGAGCGCATTGTGGACGAACCACGGCAGGACGTGGATCGAGTAGTAGCCGCCCCGGAAGGGGTGGACCCGGGTCGGCAGGACCCGGTTGTAGATCGGCACCACGACAAGCAGGGCGAGGCCGGCGAGGAAGAAGCACAGCGCGGCGCTGGTGGCCACGCCGAGGAGGGGCAGCGGCCCGGGCAGCCTCTCGCTCCACGCCGCGAGGTGGCGAAACGCCCACAGCGCCGGGGCGAGCGCGAGCCCGATCGCCGTCGACGCGAGGACGTACACGAGGAGCACGGCCACGAAGTACGACGCCCGCGCGAAGCGGCGCAGGAGGCGGTCGAAAGCGTCCCGGGGCGGGGGGTTCCGGGACTGGTCCTCGGCGAAGGGGTGGGGGGCCGGACCGGGCGGCGGGACGAGGGCGGTCTTCACCCGTGAGACCGCTGCCGGGGCCGGACCGGACGGCGCGTCACCTCTCCGGCGAGGGACGTCGCGGCGGCCAGGTCGAACGAGAGGGCGACGCCTCCGCGGCGGGCGCTCACTTCAGGCGCCCGAGCAGCTTGGTGGCGAGACCGGCGAACTGGGTGTCCGCGGCGGGGGCGAGGGAGAGCTTGATCTCGAGGAGCGTGTCGCCCCGCAGCACGAGGGAAGGCAGGACCGGACTGAAATACGCGGCATCCCCGATGCCCGGAACCAGCCCCTGCTTCACGGCGAAACCTCCTCGTGGGTGAGAAGGTGGCAGGCGTTGCGGTCCGCCGCCGTCTCCGCCTTCCGCACGGTCGAGGACTCAGGCGCGCCTCCCCGGCACCCCGCCACGACCAGCCCCGCCATGACCACCAGCAAAGGTGTGTTCGTCACGTTCTCCTCCGTGCCGCCTCTACGCCCCCCGGCCGCCCCGCAGCGTCTCGAGGGCGACGAGCCGCTGGATGGCGTCGAGGGTGAGCTCGTCCTTCGAGAGCTCGCGCAGGCGCGACCACTCGCGGCGCAGCTCGGGGGCGAGCGCCTCGGGGAGCGTGCGCAGCCAGCCTTCGATGCGCAGGTCCACGAACTCCCTCTTCTCCTCGAGGGTCAGCTCGCGGGCGAGGAGAAGGCGCGGGGCGTCCTCGGCGTCGACGAGCGTCTGGAGCACCGGCCAGCGGTCGCCCGGCCGCTCGGCGCAGAGGGCGACGAAGGCGACGCTGGACGTCTCGCGGATGAGCTCCTCCTCCCGGGTCGTCTGGCTCTCGTGGTCCTTCGTCTCGTTCCAGCTCTCCCCGTCCTCGGCCAGGTACCGCAGGTACTCCATCGCGAAGAGGCAGGTGGGAAGGGCGAGCTCCTCCCGGGGACGCGCGTCGACCCACAGGGCAGCCGCCGCGCGCTGGCAGCGGCGGGCGGTCGTCTCGGCGAGCTTCCGGCCGAAGACGAGGCCGGCGGACTCCTTCACGAAGCAGGGCAGCTCGCTCGCGACGATCTCCCGGTAGCCGGGGGCGTGGCGGTCGAGGAGGACGGCGGCCCGCCGGTCGAGGACGGAGAGGTCGCTCGTCACCGCGGGGAGGCCGAGGGTCGTGCCGGCGAGGTTGTAGACGATCGCCCGCGGGAGGGTCACCCCCTCCGGCCAGGCGTCGCGCAGGTCGCGGTTGTCGGGGAGGGTCCTGCCCCCGCCCCACTCCTCCGGGTAGGTCGGGATCGACCGCCCGTAGCTCACCGAGCCGGTGGCCCGGATGCGCACGCGCGTCTGCGGAACGAGGCTCCCGAAGGGAGCGAGCAGCGGAGCGATCCGCAGGAGCGTCTCGGTGTGGGCCCGGACGCCCGCCTCGAGGAGCTTCGCGAGGGCGTCGGCGTCCGCCAGGGTCACCGCCGGCCCGCGGTCCTTCGCCTTCGCCCGCGCCGCGACCTCGGCCCGGAACGCGGACGCGAGGCGCTTCGCTTCCTCGGGCGCGTCGGCCCGGATGCCCTGCATCGTGACGCCGTCGGCCCGTGCGAACTGCCGCAGGACGCCGGGGTGGGCGGGGTCGAAGCCGCCGCGGAAGCCGGCCCGCCCGGCCCCGATCAGGAAGGTGACCGACGGGGCGGGCTCGCCGACGCGCAGAGCGTGCGCGGCGAGCCGGCGCTCGGCCTCCTCGCGCCCGGCCAGGGCCAGGGTCAGGGCGGAGTCGGTGGCGATCTTCCCGCTCTGCTCGGCCGTGTCCGACATGGCGACGAAGACGCGGACGACGGCCTCCGCTCGGTCGAAGGCGGTGCGGAAGACGGCCGGCCCCGGGAGGTCCTCCTTCCCGACGCCCCGCACGAGGGCGAGGTAGAAGGCCTCGAGCAGGTCGGGCAGGCGCGCCAGCGCGCCCACGTTCTCGCAGAGGGGGACGAGGCGAACCCGGGCGACGCGGTCGAGGATCTCCGCCCGCCGGGCCTTCGGGACCCGCGCGGAGAGGAACAGGTCGGAGTGCTCCGGGGGGCCGTCGAGGAGGCCCGCGACCGCCTGGAGGTAGAGCGTTCCCACCTTCACCACGGCGCCGACCTCGGCCGTGGAGTTCACCTGGGGAACGGTGATCTCGTGGATCGCGTTCTGCTTCGGCTCGAAGCCGACGCGCTCGCAGGCGAGGTGGAAGAGGACGTTCGCCCTCGCCACCGAGGCGAGGATCTTCGAGACCTTCTCCTCGTCCTGCTCGATGAACGGGTTCGGGACGCGGAAGAGGAGGTGGCGGTCCTCGCCGGGCACGACGCCGTGGCGCAGGAGGGCGAGCACGACCTTCTCCGGGACGTCCAGCCAGTCGGGGCTGATCTGCCGCCCCTCGAGGTCGAGCAGCACCTCGCTGCAGGGACCGAGGAGGTCGGCGATCGACTCCTCGTACTCGAGCCGCGCCTCCATGAGGGGGTGCCACTCGAGATGGGTGAGGGCGAGGCGGGCGCGGTCGGGGTGTCCCTCGGGGGCCGCGCTCAGGGCGCGGGCGACCTGCTCTCTCCGGTGGGCGGTGGAGTCGGGGTGCTTCGTGCCGGTGAGCCTCAGGGTCTCGTGGCGCGGGCTCTCCAGGAAACGCTGCCGCGCCGCGGCGAAGGCCTTCTTCTCGAGGCCGTCGAGCGCCTCGTAGCCCTCGGCCGTGCAGACGCTCTCCCACACCGCGTCCTGCGGGGTGCGCGGGGGAGCGGCCGCGGCCGGCGCGCTCGAGCCGAGCTGGTGCTGTTCCGTCAGCCGGGCCCGCACGCGGTCCATGAAGACCGCGAGCTCCTTGACGTCCTTCGAGCCGTACGAGAGCCGCTGCCACGTGCCGTAGCGGGCCGCTCCCTCGCGGCCCCCCGAGAAGGCGACGAAGGGGATCCCCCCCACGCCGCCGGCGAGGAGGAACTCGAACGCGTCCACCGAGTCCTTCACCACGGCCTTCTCGTGGACCCCGCCCCGCAGGCGGTCGAAGGGCTCGCCCACGAGGCCGGGGAAGGCGAGAGGCGAGTAGAACGTCCCCCCGAAGTCGGTCCGCTCGACGCCGAGGGAGGCGAGATCGTCCGCAGCCCCCAGCATGAAGTCGCGCCGCTCGCGCATGTAGGGCGACGGCCGCCGCAGCGCGGCGAGGGGGCTCTGGAGGGCGGCGAGGGCCCAGTCCTGGGCCAGCGTCGAGGGTGTCGCGACGAGCCAGGCCGAGAGGTTGGCGAGGATGTCGCGGGCCCTCACCCCGTTCGAGCGGATCTCGTCGGAGAGGACGAGCCAGCAGGCGCGGGCCCCGGTCGAGGCCCCGAACATGTCCATCTTGGAGAGGCCGGAGAGGGACACCACCCAGTCCCGGAACTCGGGGTCGCCGAAGGCGGGGTTCACGAACCAGCCCACGTAGTCGAGCCGCTGGTAGACCGAGTCGTAGAGGACGTAGCAGCGGTGCTGCACCGCGACCCGGACGATGTCCTCGACGAGGGCGCGCGGGTAGACCCGCCCGGTCGGGTTGTGAGGGTTGTTCAGGATGACCGAAGAGATGCCGCCCTTCGCGAGGATCCGATCGAGGGCCTTGGGGTCGGGCAGGAACTCGGGGGCCGCCGTGGGCAGGTCGACCACCTTCTTGCCGGCCCGCTCGACGAACCAGTCGTACTCCCAGCTCGGGCGGGGCACGACGACGCCCGAGCCGTCGGCGCCGAGCACCTCGAGGACGAAGGCGAGCCCCGCCCGCGTCCCCGGAGTGAAGAGCACCTCGTCGGGCTGGAAGCGGACCTCGGAGTCGGGGTAGTCGAGGAGGCCGTCGCGGTTGAAGAACTCGGCCACCTCGCTGCGCACGTCCATCCGCCCGACCGCGGGGCCGTAGCTGTGGACCGTGTTGCGGGTGATCCGCTGCGCGGCCCGGACGACCTCGGGATGCGGCTTGAAGTCGGCGTTCTTGTAGTCGCCCTGGGTGAGGTCGAGCGCCCCCTCCTGCTGGACCCTCCGGGTGAAGAAGCGGACGAAGGGCT
>Ga0316622_100004488_pt1 | contig 10270 bp, 7 predicted proteins | sample OWC_Aug_OW2_C1_D_FD_207646 | JGI IMG/M metagenome (GOLD analysis project Ga0316622, IMG submission 207646) | Wetland soil microbial communities from Old Woman Creek delta, Ohio, United States - OWC_Aug_OW2_C1_D5_C | ecosystem: Environmental > Terrestrial > Soil > Wetlands | place: USA: Ohio... | reverse complement strand
GGCACCCGGCACGCGTGCTGTGATCAGCGCCGTGCACCGCGCGGGCAGGTTCTTGGAGGTCGTTCTGAATCCCGCGCTTGGGATCGTCACCCCAACCTGACTGCGCCCCAGCGAGAACACTCGTACAGTCCCAGCCGGGCACGTCCCATCTCGTACCGTTAGGGTGGCCGATCCATCGCGCAGCACAGTCGGGGGTGTGGCGCGCAAGGGTACCCGCCTGGTGATGCTGTCCAAACCGCGAGACAGGTAAACTCTCACGGCTCTGGCGCTGTCGAGAGCGAAGGCTGACATCGGTGCCTTGAGCCCCCTCGTGTACACGCTCAGCTCTACTACTGCCTCGTTGTTCTCTGGCGTCACGTCACCGACATCCGGCGGCTCCACCCGTGCCGACACGTTGAACGTGCACCGTTGCGGGATAGTGGCCGTGGCCGCCGGGAACGCCGTCTTTACGACATGGACCACGAGCTGTCCGATGGGGTCATTGGGGTTAACGCTGACCGTTCCGGGCGGGCAATCGCCATTGCTCGCAATCAGTCGGCTGGTGTGGTCGGGGGGCACATCCCACGACACCCCCGGCCTGACCAGCACGACTTGCTCGCTGTCGTGTCGCCCGAGCCGGACCGACACTGGAATCGGTGGTCGCAGATATGAATCGGAGACGAGTGTCCACCGGCAGTTCGACGCACACGCGTCGCCGTCGGTCGTGTTGCCGTCGTCGCACTGCTCGTTGCCTTCCAGTCGCTGATCCCCACAGTGTTCGACGAGGCAATTCGCATCACAGCCGTCGCCGATCAGGGGATTGCCGTCGTCGCACTCTTCGCCCGTCGTGGCCACGCCATTGCCGCAGCGTGTCGGTGTGCAGTTCGCGTCGCAGCCATCGCCACTAACCACATTACCGTCGTCGCATGCTTCGACCGCGGCGTTGGTCAGGAGGTCGCCGCAGAGATTCAGTGCGCAGTTGCTGGCGCAGGCGTCGTTGTCTGAATGGTTCCCGTCGTCGCAGGCTTCGCCCGCATCTAAGGTGCCATTGCCGCAACCGCTCGGGAGGCAGCTCGCGTCGCAGCCATCGTCGTCGACGCGGTTGCCATCATCGCAGGCTTCGCCGGCATCGAGCGTGCGGTTGCCGCACATGTTCGTGTACCGCGCCAAGCGGAAGCAGGACGAGCTGCCAGGGTCGGCGACCCCCGCCGCCACGATATCTCCGTTGCCGAGCGCAACGAGCGCATATGCCTCGCCGGCCGGTGCCGCCACGGTCCCGTTCGGGCCGAAGGACAGATCCGGGCTCCCGTCCACGTTGTATCGGGCCAGTCCGAAGTGCTGCGGCGGCGACTGGGTACCATCGTACAATCTCCCGGCGGCGACCAGCTTGTTGTCCGGCGCCAGAGCAACCGCCATCGCATCAGCGAACGGCACCTCGAAGCGTGAGGTGACCGTTCCGTCATCTCCGAACGCACTGTCGACCGCTCCATTCGCATTGAGCCGCGCCAGCACGAGCACCGAGGCGGACGGATATCCGACATCGTTAGGCCCGACAGAATCGGGCGGCGCCCAGCGAAACTGGTACGCCGCGGCAACCAGTTTGCCATCGGGCTGACGGAGAATGCTGGTGGCCTCCATGAATTGGTCGAAGCCGGTGATGCCGTTGTTGTTACCGAACGACGTATTGAGACTCCCGTCTGCGTTGTAGCGCCCTACGAGGAGCCTGAACTGCCTGCGGTCGCGGCCGGCGACCACGAGCTTGCCATCCGGCTGCACCACGACGGCCCGCGCCAGACCGCCGTGCAGGCTGCGCACGAGTCCCCCATTGCCAAAGGTGGGATCGAGACTTCCGTCGGCGTTGTAACGCGCGAGTGCGGTGGCCTCCGATTGGCCCCATGACACGCCGGCGACAACCAGTTTGCCGTCCGGCTGCAGGGCCACGCCGAAGGCCCAATCATCGGTGTGATCGCCAAATGCCGTCGTAACGACGCCGCCAGTCCCGAACGACGCGTCCAGAGAGCCATTCGTATAGTACCGCGCAACCGCAAAGCGCTGCCCGAACTTCCCGAGTGGCCCGACAAAACCGGCCGCGACGAGCTTCGCATCCGGCTGGAGGATGAGGTCGGAAGCGTAAGCGTAGTCTCCAGTGTCAGCGGACAACGACGTCAGCACCGTACCACCAGCGCCGGGACCAAAACTCGGGTCGAGCCGTCCGTCGGCGTTGTATCGCGCCAGGGCAAAGTGGCCGCCGGCACCGCCGGCTGCGACGATCTTGCCGTCGGGTTGCACGACAAGCGCACTGACAGCGCAATGCCAGTGAGTTAAGGAGGATCCTGCCAAGCGGGCACCCTTCGAGACGGCGCCTGAGACGACGGCGCCTCCTGCCAATGAGCGCTCGAGCTAAGTGCCTGTTTTGTTTCGATTTCGAAGAATCGCTCATTGGCCCACCGAACCAGCCGGTCGCCGCTGGTGGAGGTCTCAGGGTGAGCGGTTGGATGATTGATTTCAAAGGCTTTCCCGTTCGCCCTGAGGAGGCCGCATCTTTTCAGCGGCCGTCTCGAAGGGCGCGATCTAGGCAGAATCCCGCTTATCTTACTGGCATTGCACTGACAGCGGCATCCGACTGGCCAAGCGGGGTCGTCGCGACGCCCCCGTTCCCAAAGGTCGCGTCGAGCTCGTCGCCTCTCGCGCTCGGCACCCACGCCGCGAGCAGCGTCACGCACACGATCACGCAAGAGAAGATTCGATTCATCGCAGCCTCCTGTACCGCCCATGCATAAGGGCAGGCCGCGTGTGGGCCAAGCTGCTTTCCTGTTGCTCCTTTACCACACTGTGAGAATCAACCACAGCCAAATCGACGACCGTGTCCAACGGTGCGAGCGTGCGAGAGTGTGCGGGGCGTACGCCGCCGGCACGTTGCTGTCGTGCAGTTCGACGCGCCGCGCCTCGGGTACTCCCACCAGCGCGAACGTACTCACGCAGTAGGCCGCCGGCGGCGTCATGCCGCGGCGACCGGCGCAAACAACTCGGCGTGCCGACGCGGACGGCGGTCACGAGCTCATCGATGGTGACCTTGGCGTCACCGTCGCGGTCGCCCGTACACATCAGCGCAGCGCACTGGGTCCACCGCCACCGCCCACGCATCCAGGTTGCCGAGTCCAGCGTTGATGCTGTGCCAACGCGGTGAACCGTTCGTGCTCTTCGACACGCCGCCCGCAGACCGCGTCCCGCTGATGACGGGGATTCCCGAGACATAGAGCGTGGACGGCGTCAGGGGGTCGATCGCCATTGCAAACAAACCGGTGACGAATAGGGGGTTCGTCACGTCGGCGCGGGAACCGGCGGCGGGACTCCACGTGGCGGCTCCATCGGTGCTCTTCCACACCCCATCGGCGTACAGGATGTCCGGAGCGACGGGATCAATGGCCAGAACGCTGAGGCCGGAGCTGAGTCCATCGTTGGCGCCGGCCCAGCTGGTGCCGCCGTCCGTACTCTTGAACACGCCACCATACTCGAAGGCCGCGTAGATGGTGGATGGAATCGACGGCTGGATCGCCAGCGCGGCAACCGCCCGGCCGCTGAGGCCAGTGCTTGCCAGGCGCCACGTTGCCGCACGGTCGGTGCTCTTGAAGACGCTTCCGTCCTGCGTACCTGCCTACAGCGTCGTCGGATTGCTCGGGTCGATGGCCAGCGCGCGAACGTGACCGCCGAACGACCCGCTGGGGGTCCAGCCGTTGACCGCGGCACGACCAACGCTGCCGGTGTTCATGACGAGGAAGAGCCCGATCGCGGCTCCAGTGCGCCGCTTCGTCAGGAAGGCTGCTACCCGCATCCCCGTTCCCAGTTGCAGTCTACTTCGCCCGTCGCCCGCTTGGTGCCCCACCGTTACGGATAGAACTCGTACGCACCGATCGTACAGCTGGCACTGCCGAAGCCAGGGCGCACCAGGGCGCGCTGATCGTAGTTGCGGACGGGTGCCCGCGCGCACGTCGTCGCGCTGCCGCCGTTGATCGCCGGGCTGCCCGCTTCCACCGCAATCGTTTGCGTGGGCCCGCCGTTGTCGGCGAGCCCCGCCGGGTCGAGGTGGGGATCCGTGTTGCTCAGAGAACCCCTCGCGCTGCTGAACCCGCAAATCGAGCCCGAGTCGAGGTTGTGGCCGCCGTCGACGACCGCAACGGGGCCGCCGCAGTTGTCACCCTCTGCGCTGTTCGCGACGATCGTGTTCTTGAGAGTGAGCGTGCTGCCAGAGCCGTAGAGTGTCGCGCCGCCCTCGGTGGCGCCGTTGCCGGCAAGGGTACTGTTGATGATCATCAGCGGCGCCCCGCTGTAGATTGCCCCACCGCCGCTGGCGGCCGCGCGGTTGTCCGCGAATGTGCTGTTGGCGACGGTGAGCCGGCCGCCATTGTTGATGGCGCCACCGTCGAGGCCACCGCCGTGGTTGTTGGAAAACGTGCAATTCTCAACGGCGAGTCGGTCGCCGCTGAAGATCGCCCCGCCAGATCCAAAGCTGCCATCGACCGCCCCCGCGTTGCTGTTGTCGGTGAAGGTGCTGTTGGTCACCGTGACTCGCCCGGTGCGGTTGTAGATGGCGCCGCTCAGCAGGCCGCGATTGTTCGAGAAGCGGCTGTTGGTCACCGTCATCCGAGTACTGTCGCTGAAGATGGCGCCGGCGCTGCCCGGAGCGCTGCCGTTGCGTGTGAAGGTGCTGTTGGACACCGTGACCTTGCCGCGCAAGGTGGTAATGGCTCCGCCGAACCCCGTGCCGAAATTGCCGACGAAGGTGCAATCCTCTACGGCGAGAGTCCCATCATTCAGTATGGCCTGGCCGTTGTCGGCGAAGGTCGATTTGGACACGGTGAGCCGACCAAGGTTGTACAAAGCAACAGGGCCGGTGTTGTTGGAAAGCGTGCAGTTCGCCACGGTCAGCCGGCCGAAATTGTAGGCGAATGAACCGCCCGCGTCGCGGGTGGTCAGGTTCGTTAGCGTGAGTTGCACACCCTTCTGAACTTCGAAAAAGAGATTGCTCTGGCCGTTACCGCTGAACGTGACGAGGCCGCCGCCGTCGATCGCCGTTTGTTTCACCACTTGCATCGAGGTCGTAATCGGAATCGTGACCGGGGCCGGCCCGCAGCGGAACGTGACGGTTCCACCACCGGCCATCGCGGTCACCAAGGCGGTTGTGGTGCAACTGGCCGCGGTGCCGGTACCGACTACGCCACCCGCGAGGGCGGGTGGCGGGACAGCAAGGCCGATCAGGAGCAGCAGCCCCAACCCGCCATACACGGTGCTGGCTGCACGAGGCGTTTGCATAGTCCCTCCTCTCGCGAAGCGCGTGACTTCGACGCGAGAACCCTGCGACCTCCATACCACAGCTGACGGTGACTCACCCAATCAAATCGCCAAGGGCCTACCAACCCGGGCGCGGGGGAAGGCCAATCGCCGACCTTGCCCGCGCTGCGTATGAGCGTATCGCCGACACGCCGGTCAGGTATCAGCCTCTTCGCTCTGGAATCCGGCGCGGGCTGCGCAGGCGCTGTCCGAACGCAGTGTACTTCGCGGTCGAGAACGACAAGGTTACCCGCGTGGAGTATCATCGATCGACCACGCGGAGCCTGGACCACCGGCGGCCGCGGGTTTCTGACGGATTGTACGCGCTACTACTGGCGGGTGGCTGCGATGACAGGGGCGCAACTCGGGGCGTACTCCGACGTGCGTACGTTCCGCGTCGCGACCTCGCCGAACTGTCCGGCGGAGACACCGTGACCGGCCGGGCGATGAGGGACGCGGCCGCGTCGCCCCCCATACGACAGATCAAGGGTCCAATCACCACATGACCGTGCGCTGAATCACCAGCCGCCACGCACTGCCCGAACGGCGTACTCATTACTCTTATTGCCGAGGAAGACGTCCCCGTAGATGAAGTTCACGCTCCAGGCGATGCTCGCGTTGCTCCGGTTGGTCGTCGACGACCAGCAGTAGAAGGAAGCCGTGCAGCGACAACTCGGCCGGGTCACGTCCGCACATCCCGTACACCCCGCCGCGTTGTGGAAGGCGGCGTCCACGGTGGGTTCTGGGTACGCGCTCTCATAGCCCACGATGCTCTGCAGTTCCTTCACGTTCGGAATACGCCAGTCGCAGTGACCGGCGAAGCAGGGCGGACGGTTCAACGTCGCGAGAAACGCGGTCACCATCGTGCCGTTCATGGTGTACGGCTCCGACGCCATGCCCCAGCTGTAGGTGTTGTCCTTGTCGTGAATGCCACCCGAGTCGTCCTTCTTCTCCCACATCAACCCGGTGTTCCTGTCGGTGATCGTGCCGTCGGCGTTGTCCGTGTACGAGAGTGCCGCGCCTACCTTCACGTCGCCGTCCGAGCCCGGACCGTACGCCGTCGTCTGCCCCGAGGCCGGGAACCGTGGCGCGCCCGGTTGGGCGCAGGCGCCGTCGTCCTGACAGCCGTCGAGCGCCCGATTGACCGCCTTCACGATCTCGTCGATCGTCACCTCGTTGTTCCCGTTGCAGTCGCCGCAGCACCGCCCGCCCGCCTGCGCCGGGCCCCACATCACCCCGAATCCCCATAGCACCACCAGCATCGCCGTTGTCACGCGTGCACGGTCCATTTCACGCTCCTCGGTTGAAGTTCGCTCGTGTATCGGCCCTTCGCCCGCTCGGTGCCACACGGTTACGGATCGAACTCGCACGCACCGATCGTACAGCTGGAACGAAGGCGGTGACGGTGCAATTGGCCGCAGTGCCGTTGCCGACGATCCCACCGGCCAAGGCCGGGGCTGGGACAGCGAGGCACGTCAGGAACACCAGCCCCAACCCGCGGTACCGCAGTCCGGTTGCAGGGGGCGTTCGCATAGAATCTCTTGTGTCCTCGTACTCTACGCATCCACGCAGGACAACGAATATCGTTCGCAAGGCCTTGCTTGACAGCCGCGCTGGGCGGCGCATAAGCGAAATGGGCCACCACGGCACCGAGGCGGACCCGCCTCAAAGGGGGTAACGATGATGCGCCGTGATCATCATCTTCGAGCACTCGTGGTGGGTGGATTGGCCGGTGTGTTCGCCGGCGTTCAAGCGTGGGCGGTGACCTTCCACGTCGACGACACGTCGTTCCGGTCCGACGCGAACCCCGGTGACGGAGTGTGCGCCAGCGCTGCAGGCACCTGCACGCTGTGGGCGGCCGTCGACGAGGCCAACGCGCTTCCCGGCACCGACACCGTGAACATCCCGGCCGGCTCCTATCTCTGCCAACCCGACACCTATGGGGCCTCGCTCGCCATCACCGATGCAATCGAACTGAACGGTGCCGGGGCGGACGTCACGATCATCGACGCCAACCGCCCCGCAGCCCCACCGATCTGGTATATCCGCGTCGTCGGCATCTGGCCGGCCGTTATGGCGACGGTTCGCGGCGTCACCGTGCGCAACGGGATTCAAGGGATCGAGAACGCGGGCACCCTGATCCTGATCGACAGCATCGTGCGCGACAACCACGGCAATGGCATGCTCGGCACCGGCATTACCAGCAGCCCGAACCTCACGGTCATTCGCTCGAGTATCATCGAGAACGAGGGCGCCGGCATCTCCAGCACGGCCGGCTACAATTACTACGGCGTGCTCGAGCCGACCGCGGTCGAGATCCGCGACTCGGTGGTCGCGAACAACGGCTCGCATGGCATCGAGAACTACGCCGAGAGCGCGCCGGCCGACATGCTCGTGGTCAACACGCACGTCCGCGATAATGGACGCACCGGTATCTATAGCGGCGGAACGGCAGGCGCGTCGATTACGATCGCCAGCAGTACGATCACCGGGAACACGTCGTGGGGCATCGACACGGCTGGCGTGGCGCGGGTCGTGAACTCCAGCGTGAGTGGTAACGGCAGCGTTGGGTTCTGGTATGGCGGCATCGGCAACAACGGCTCGCTCGTGGCAAACAACATCACCGTCACCGGCAACACCGGCGACGGCCTCGCCAGCGCCGACGGTGAACGGGGCCATGCCTCGGCGGTGGTCAGCAACTCGCTCCTCTGGGGCAACACGCCGTGGGTCGCCACCAGGCAAGGGGACTGTACCGGGGCGCGCTCCGGCGGGCACAACCTCATCGGAACGACGGGCACGACGACAACCGGCGTGCCGTGCCATCTCGACGTCACGGACCTGGTTGCGGTCGCGCCGCTTCTCGGCCCGCTGCAGGACAACGGCGGCGCGGCGCCGACGTTCGCGCTGCTCCCGGGCAGTCCGGCGCTCGATGCCGGCGGCAGCGACTGCGAGCGGGTCGATCAACGCGGCGTCCCGCGGCCGCAGGCGGTGGCCTGCGACATCGGCGCTTACGAGGCGAACGTCTGCAACTGCGACGGCACGGTCGACGCCGGCGAGTCGTGCGACGATGGCAACACGGCCGACGGCGACGGCTGCTCCGCGCTGTGCGAGCCCGAACTGCTCGCCGGCTCACGGATGGTGATGCAGGCGACGTCCGGCGACGCGTCGTCGGCGCGTGTCGCGGTGTCGTCGCGGGACCGGCGGGTCCGGCTCGGCCGCGGCAACTTCAGCGCCGATGATCCGGTGTTCCATGGAGCCAGCGTGCGCCTCGCCTCCGGCAGCGGCGGCGGGCTTGATGTGACCTATTCGTTACCAGCCGAGCACTGGCAGTATGTCGGGCGTCGCGGGCAGAACCGCGGATACCACTACCAGTCGGCACAAGGGCCAATTACCGATGCCGTAATCCGCGACGGCAGGCTACTCACGTTGACCGGCAGCGCTCCCACGTTTGGATCCTGGCTTGCCGCGCGGCCCGACCCGGTGTCGGTCGAGGTGCGGCTCGGGGAGCGCCGGTACTACCTGCGTTTCGGCGGCGCCGTGACGTTCCAGGTCAACCGCCGCTTCCGCGCCACGAACGCGATGCCGCCGGACGCGCCGCCGCAGTAGAGCACAGGCCGTCGGGGAAAAGGGCATGAGCCCAATTGCACTGCTCCACTCGTTCCGCATTGGTGGCCGCGGCGTCGAAACTTATCCCCTTCTCTGCCCCTGAAGCACGCGATGACCGGCTGGCTCGCCGGCAAGCGAGCGAACGGAACGTGTACTCAGGGGCACGCGGCGGTGCGACGGACACGCCCGTTTTGGCCGCATGCCTTCAGCACCGTGTAGCTTCTCGTTCCATTCACGGGTCCGGTCGGAGCTGGGATCGGGGTCGGGCACTGGGCGACCTCCGTTTCCGTAGCGAGGCCAGCGCCGACCACCGCCTCATTGCGGAGGACTGGCGTCGGTGTCGTGCGTTCTCGGCGTCTTGCGTTCAGAGGGCGCGCGCGAAGAAGCGGCGCGCGATCCAGTCGGCGTCGACGTCGCCCATGGCCTGCGCTGGCGGCCCGCCGAGCGCACCGAAATCGGCATGGACGGCGCGCGCTCGGCCCGTTGGCACGGCGTCCAACTCCCCGAGCGGGTCCCGCTCGCTCGACCTCAACGTCACACGCACGTCGAAAGTGCGCCGCGGCCAGGCCTGGAATATTGCGCTGGAACGCTGTGCGAACCGCGTTCGCCGGTCGGCGCGGGTTCTGGCGTTGCCGCACGGATCCGTCGTGTACCGCGAGGGAGTATGGCCGCCCGCCTCACCGTCCGCACAACCGCCCCGTCTTGCCGTGGGCGTGGCCGTGGTCCGCCGCGTGCTCACCTGCGTGTCGCCCGCGGCCAGCTACCGGGCCAACAAGGCTGCCGGGTTGGCGCAGAAAGACGTCGGCGCAGCGTTTGGCATCCGGTCCTTCGCCGTCAGCAAGGTGGTCGTCGCCGTTGCCCGCGTTCGGCGGCGTGATCGCCCGCTGCGCCGCCTGCCGGAACGGCTCTCCGCGGCACTACGCCCGTCCTCGCTGGCCCACCGGCGCGCAAGGCGCCGTCGCATCAATTTTCCAGGCCTGGCCCTGGGTTCCGGTCGAGCCCACAAGACGCCGCCAGCCCCTTGACAGCCCGTTTGTCCGCGACGTATGTCGCCGGCCCTACTCTTATTCACGAAACGGCGAGGGAGATATGCAAGGCGGCGTTGCCAGGGACATAGTGGCGCTCACCCCAATGGAACGGCAATTGACGGCCGCCATCGATACGGTGCTCGCGGTTGCCTGCATCGGCGTCATTCTGGCGTGGATACTCGGACACCCGATCCTGTACACGCCCGCCGCGCCGGTGCTGTCGCCGTTCACCGCCGCGTCGCTGCTGGTCCTGGCCCTCGTCCGGGAGGCGCGGATCCACGGGCATGAATGGCCCGTGTCGCTGAACTTCGCCATGACGGGGCTGGTTC
>Ga0316622_100004487_pt1 | contig 10270 bp, 8 predicted proteins | sample OWC_Aug_OW2_C1_D_FD_207646 | JGI IMG/M metagenome (GOLD analysis project Ga0316622, IMG submission 207646) | Wetland soil microbial communities from Old Woman Creek delta, Ohio, United States - OWC_Aug_OW2_C1_D5_C | ecosystem: Environmental > Terrestrial > Soil > Wetlands | place: USA: Ohio... | reverse complement strand
TCGTAGACGCATGCCATGGCGAGCGGGTCGTGCAGAAAGGCGACGTGGTCCTCGTCCATCGCTGCGCCGGTGGCGCCGAAGAGCTGGCGCATGATTGGAGTCCAGAGGTGAACCGCGCGGGCCAACGCCCGGTGGAGATCCAACGACGAGGTCTCGAGCTGCTGCAGCTCGCCCGCGGTCATCCAGACCTGCATGGTGACGTCGGTGGGTACGAGCCGGGTCGGGATGCCGGCGCCGAGCACGAGCTGCGAGGCGGCCGGATCGGAGCAGAGGTTGTAGTCGACGATCGGCGGAAACACCTGCCCGCCGTACTCCACGCGGCGGATGTGGCCGCCCATGATGGTGAGCTGCTTGATGCGACCGGCCAGGCTGGGATCGCGGTCGAGCGCGGCAGCCACGTTCGTCAACGGCCCGACCGCCACCAGTTCGAGATCGGTGGCGGCACCGAACAGCCGGATGATGGCATCCACGGCGTGGTCGTGAAAAATCGTTTCCGCCTCGGCGTGGGGTTCGGTGTCGAGGATGCCTTTGCCTTCGTTGCCGAACCACACGAAGCTGTTGGCGCCAGATCGGGACTGCTCGCAACCGGCGTACACGGGGATATCTGCGCGGCCGGCCAGGTCGAGGAGCCGTCGCGTGATGCGCGCGCGCAGGCGCGTGTCGCCGCTGACGTGAGTGACGGCGACCAGTTCGATCTCCGGCGACGCCAGCGCCAGCGCCAGACACAGGGCGTCGTCGACGTCGCTGCCAAGGTCGGTGTCGAGGACGATGCGGTGGGTCATGTGACTCCCTGGCACAAAGCGCTGCGGGTCTGCAATGGGAGGGATCGAGGGATCAAGGGATCAAGGGATCAAGGGATCAAGGGATCGAGGGTCCAAGGGCCTGAGGATCCGGGAATCTGGCAAGGCAAAGCGGCTGGGACGCCGGCTCCAGCAGACAGGGCGCCACGTGGCTTCGTCAGAACAACCGCCCGAGCAATGCCGGGACGGCATGTTCGACGCGAAGGCTGCGCGGTCCGAGCGAAACGGGGCGGAAACCATGTTGGCGGAACAGCTCCACCTCGTACGGAATGAATCCGCCCTCAGGGCCGACGGCGAGCGTGACGGATTGCTCGACGGCGCGCGGGCACTCGTCGTCAGCGAACGGGTGTGCCGCGAGGGCGAGTGTTCCCGCGCTCAGCTCCGGCACCTCGTCTTCCACAAAGGGTTTGAACCGCCGTCGCAGCGAGATGGTTGGCAGGACCGTGTCGCGGGCTTGCTCGAGGCCGAGGATCATTTGCGCTCGCAGCGCCGATTCGGCCAGCGCCGGGCTATCCCAGAAACTCTTCTCCACGCGCCAGGTGTTCATCAGGATGACGCGCTTCACCCCCATCGCGGTGACGGCCTGGACGATGCGCTTGAGGCTCTTGGGCCGGGGCAACGCCAGCAGCAGGGTGAGCGGCAACGGTGGTGGCGGCGACTGGTCGAGCCTGACCTCCAATTCGACCGCGGTATCAGTGAGATGAGTGACGGCGCCGGTGCCGAGTTGGTCGCTCAGGAGACCAACGCGAAGGGTGTCCCCAACCTTGGCGTGATGCACGGTGCGAATGTGCTGCGCGCGCCGGCCGGTGAGGCGGGCGCGGCGGGTGTCGATGAAGTCGTCAGCGAACAGGAGGACGAGATTCATGGGGGAGGCCGCGGCCCCCTCCCTCACCCTCCCCCGTTGCTGAGCAACAGGGGAGGGGACAAAGGGAAGGGATGTGCGACGCGCGGAGCAAGGGCAAAGGTTTGACGAGGCTCTACTGCAGACCAACGACTAGGTGCTGATGTCGAGCCTCTTTTTCGGACGTTCCACCTGCCGGAGCACTTTCTTGCGCAGTCGAATCGATCGCGGCGTGACCTCGACGAGCTCGTCATCGTCGATCCACTCGATGCCCTCCTCGAGACCCATCTCGCGGTGCGGGGTGATGATGACGTTTTCGTCGCGGCCGGCGGCGCGGATGTTGGTCAGCTTCTTCTCGCGGCAGATGTTCACGTCCAGATTCGTGGTGCGCGAGTACTCGCCGACGACCATGCCCTCGTAGACGGGCGTGCCGGGGGCCACGAACAGCGTGCCGCGCTCCTGCAGGTGAAACACCGCGTATGGCGTCGCGACGCCTTCCCGGTCGGCGATCATGGCGCCGTTGACGCGGCCGGGTATCGGTCCGTGCCACGGCCGCCAGCCGTCGAACAGGGCGTTCATGATGCCGGTGCCGCGCGTGTCGGTGAGGAATCGCGAGCGGAAGCCGATCAGGCCCCGCGACGGAACCGAAAACTCGAGGCGCACGCGGCCCGAGCCGCCATGCACCATGTTCGTCATCTGGCCGCGGCGAACCGCCAAGAGCTGCGAGACGACGCCGATGTAGTCCTCCGGTGCGTCGATCACCAGCAACTCCACCGGTTCGTGCAGGGTGCCGTTGATCTCGCGGGTCACCACCGTGGGTCGCGACACCTGGAACTCGTAGCCCTCGCGGCGCATGGTCTCGATGAGGATCGCGAGCTGTAGCTCGCCGCGGCCGGTGACGCGCAACGCGTCGGTGGTATCAGTCTCTTCGAGGCGAATGCTGACGTTGCGCCGTGCCTCGTGGAACAGCCGCTCGCGCAGCTTGCGTGAGGTCACGAACTCGCCCTCGCGGCCAGACCACGGACCGGTGCTGGCGCTGAAGATCATGGCGATGGTGGGCTCGTCGATCCGGATCGGCGGCAGCGCCCGCGGCTGCTCGCGGTCGGCGATGGTGTCGCCGATACCGATGTCCTCGACGCCCGCCACCGCGACGAGATCGCCGGCGCCGGCATGGTCGAGCTCGATGCGCTTCAACCCGTGCCAGCCAAAGATCTGGGTGATCTTCACCGGCTGCTGCGTGCCGTCGACCCGACAGTGCGTGTACGTCGCTCCGGTCGTCAACGTTCCCTGCTTGATGCGGCCGATCGCCAGCCGGCCGAGGTAGTTGCTGTAGTCGAGGTTATTGGCCTGAAACTGCGTCGGCGCGGCCGGGTCGCCGACGGGTCCGGGCAACGCGTGCACCATCAGCTCGAACAGTGGCCGCAGATCGTCCGACGGCCGCTCGAGGTCGCGCGTTGCCAGGCCGGCGCGGGCGTTGGTGTAGACCACCGGAAAGTCGAGCTGCTCCTCGTTGGCGTCGAGATCGATGAAGAGGTCGTAGATCTCGTCGAGAACCGCGGCGGCGCGCGCATCGGGGCGGTCGATCTTGTTGATGCAGACGATCGGTGGCAGTCCGGCCTCGAGCGCCTTCTTCAGGACGAACCGCGTCTGCGGCAGCGGGCCTTCCGAAGCGTCGACGAGCAGCATGACCCCGTCGACCATCGCCAGCGTCCGCTCGACCTCGCCGCCAAAGTCGGCGTGGCCGGGGGTGTCGACGATGTTGATCTTCACTCCGGCGTACTCGATGGCCGTGTTCTTCGCGAGAATCGTGATGCCGCGCTCGCGTTCGAGCGCGAAGGAGTCCATGACGCGCTCCATCACCTGCTCGTTGGCGCGAAAGATGCCGCTCTGATGCAGCATGGCGTCGACCAGCGTGGTCTTGCCGTGGTCGACGTGGGCGATGATCGCGATGTTGCGGATGTCGTGGCGGCGCAGCGGTTCCGTGGCGGTGGCCATATCGCCCGCAAGCGCGGATGGATTTTCTGAGGGTACTGGAGTGCTCATAAAGTTCTTGACTATAGCGGAACGCGGCGGAGATGCCATGCGGCCGGGTCTGTAGCGGCGGGCTTCAGCCAGGCTGAAGCCCGCGCCTACAGGTGTGGCCGATGGGGAGGCGCGATTTCCTCGCGCCGCGCGACTCCGTCAGGCGACAGTGGCGGCGCGGCCGGTTGTGGCGGCATCGCCAGCGGACGTCAACAGCTTTCGGATCAACGCCAGCAACTCCTCCCGCGTGACGTCCTTGGTGAGGCCCATCTCGTAGGTCGGGACCTGCGCGACCAGGGCGGCGAGACTGTCTTCTCTTGATTGCACGAGGGGGGTCGAGTCGAGCAGTTCCATGACGGCGGCAAAAGCCCAGTAGCGCCGCAGATCGTTGACGATGAGGTCCCCGGCGCGCAACCGGCCTTGCGCCTGCGCCGGCGCCATGGGTCGCACGAAGTGGGCGCCAGCCCGACACGGAAACAGGAGCAGCTTGATCTCCCCGTGCGTGCAGCGCCGCGCGTCGGCGAAATGAAAACCGTCACGGTCGTTGCAATAGCGGTGAGGGATACGCTGCAACAGCGCCGCGCCGTCGCCGAGCCAGGCGCGGCTCCATTCGTCGAGGAGCAGTGGTTCCGGGACCGAGAAGACCGCGGTCCCACGATGCAAGAGGAACGTATCGGAGAGGAGACGTGCGCCGGGCGAGGCGCTCAGCCCGACGGCGAGCGTGGACTTGCCGACCCCACTCGGGCCGGCGAGCACGACGACGCTGCCGTCGATTTCGATTCCCGCGGCATGGATCGGATGGAAGTCCCGTTGCCGTTCGAGCAGCCAGAAGCACGGGTAATACAGAAGGTAATACAGGAGGGTCGTGAACCGGCGCCGACGCAACTGCGGCAGGCGGCGACGAAAGAGGAGGCGCTTGATCTGGTCGCGTCTGGGATCCTTGCTCAGGCGATAGTAGTAGTCGGCTTCGACCTCGAGCCGTTCCCCGTTCCAGGCAAAGCGCAGGTGCAGATCGGGCAGCTCGTCGACACGGAACCAGGCCAGACGGCCGTCGCCGCGGTACAGGTCCCGGTCGACCCGTTCCATCTGACGCAAGGGGGCGTATGCGGCCAGCCGATCGGCTGGGGGTGCCCCCTCGAGCCAGCGCAGCGTGGCGTGGACCCGTGGCGGGCCCGACCCGGGTGTCCGCAACGGCGCGAGGTGCGCCTGTGCGTACTCCATGAAGGGGCCATCGGCGCCGGTGACGCTCGCACTCAGGCCGCCGAGCTCGACGGAGATCGTTTGGGTGCGCTGCAAGCCGTTCGTCGAGGTCGGGCCCGCCGGCCGATCGGTCATGCGACCTCGGTGAGGATCATCCACGTCGACGGGTTCTTGCCCGGCAGCCGCTCGATCAGGTTGACCAGCACGCTGGCGGCCGCCCCCAGTCCGGCCCGGCGAAGTCGGTTGAGTCGCCGCTGGACGTTGAAATGCCTGATCATCCCTTCGATGCAGAGGACGCGGAGCCCGACCGACTCGAGCTCGGCCACCAGCTCCGCTTCGTCGTAGAGGACATCGTAGATCGCATAGCGGTCGAGCCCCTTGCGCTGGCGATGCGGGAGACTCACGGCGCGGTTCTGCGCGTCGAGCACAAACGCGGCGCCCGGAGTGAGCACCCGTCGGATCTCGGCATAGAGACGCTGCCGATCATTCAATTGAAAGTGCCGGATGAATTTCGTTGTGAAGGCAAAATCGAAGGTCGCATCATTGAACGGGAGCGTGAACGCATCACCCCGTAGGACCTGCCAGTTGTCCTTCCCCCGCTCGCGCAAGCGGGCCCGGGCGGTGGCCAGCATCGCTGGGCTCGCATCGATGGCGATCCCGTGGCCCTCGAGGTCGAGTTCCGCGGTCAGGCGGGCCGGCCCCGGCGCGATCTCCAGGACCCGGGATGGGGCACGATCGCGCACGACGCGATTGAGGAACCGGACCTGTGACCGATGCAGCAGGCCGTTCAACGGCTGCGCCGTGCGCCGCTGCAGATACTGCGCGACCACTTCGGGATGCCGATAGTAGCGTTTCAGATCGTCGGGTTGATCGAGTGGTTTGACGCGACTGCTTGATGACACGGCGCAGAACCTCTTCGAGGGATTCTGGCGCAAGAACATCACCATCTCAAGACGAATGAGGGAATCTCCTCGCCGCTGGCCGATGACCGGCGCTGAGGCGGCTGGCTTGCGCTCGCGCGCCTCCAGCCGGGGCCGGCCCGTGTCCGAGTCGGGAAACATGTCGAGGCATCGGAGGTTTGCCGTCGCAAGGCGAGGTTGACCTATTGGAACATTTGTTTTAAACATTTGTTTTGTGGAAGCGAAGACGGCCCTGGCGACGAAACGGCGTCTGGTCGCGGCGGCGAGCGAACTGTTCGCCGAACGCGGCTTTCACGGCACCAAGGTTCGCGACATCGCGGCGCGCGCCGGTGTGAACCTGGCGTCCGGCCACTACCACTTCGGCTCGAAGAAGGCGTTGTACCTGGAGGTTCTGCGGGCCCAGTTTGCCGAGATCCACGATCGGCTGAATCGCGGCGGCGCCAGCCGACCGGCCGACGAACTGCGCAACCTCTCTCGGACTGCACTTGCGGATCTGCTCCGGGCGCGGGCAATGGTCATGCTGGACCTGCTGATCGGTCCGCCCCCCGGAATGCACGGGACACTGATGCAGCGGGAGATGAGCGACCCGAGTGAAGCCCTGCCGATCATCGTGGACGAGTTCATCGAGCCGCTGCTCCGGGAGACCGAGCAGATCATCGCGCAGCTGGCACCCGACCTCGAGCGCGCCGCGGTCGAGCGCTGCGTGTTCAGTGTCGTCGGCCAAGCGCTCTTCTATCGCTTTGCCATGCCGGCGGTGCTGCGGTTGGCTGGGCGGCCGGCATACACGAGCGGCTGGACACGGCAGCTGGCGGACCACATCGCGGCGTTCTCCCTCGGCGGCATCGAGCGTGTGGCCGCGGAGCACCGGGGGTCTCGTCATGACCGTTGATCCCCCTCGCCGCTGGACGATGTGAGGCGAGCCCGCATGCACAAGCGTTCCGCACTGGCCGTATCGGCGGTGGCCGCCCTGGTGGCCGCCGCGGTCGTCTATTTCAGAACGGACCGCACGCCCCTTCACTACACCGGCTTCGTCGAGGGCGAAGAGCGCGTGATTCGGAGCGAGGTGACCGGTCGGGTGCTGGAGGTCAGGTACGCCGAAGGCGCCGCGGTTCCGCCCAACAGCGTGATCGCCGTTTTCGACGACCGCGAGATTCAGTCCCGGATCAAATCGAAGCAGGAGGAGCTCGCCCTCGTCGACGCCGAGCTCCAGACGCAAGAGGAGCGCATCCGCCTCGTCGAGAGCACCTGGAAGCGGGACGTCGCTGCCAGCGCGGCCGCAGTCGAAGAAGCGCAAGCAGCCGCTCGCCTCGCCGAGCAGACGCTGCAGCGGGAGGAAGAGCTGGTGAAACGGGGCGCCAGCACGCCGCAGCTGCTCGATGACCGCCGCGCCGCCCGGGACCAGACGCGCGGTGGACTCGGACGAGCTCGCGAGATGCTGGCGCGGGCGGAGGCGGAGGAGCGCACGATTCTGGTGAGCCAACGAGAGCTGGTCACCCTGCGCGCTAAGCGCGAGCTGACGCAGGCCCAACTCGAAGAGCTGCGCGTGACGCAGTCGAAGTTCGCCGTCCGCTCGCCCGACGTCCCGACCGTCGTGCAGACGCAGTTCATCTGGCCCGGCGAGCTGGCCCAGTTGGGTTCCGCCATCCTGTCGGTGCTCGATCCGATGGACAAGTACGTCCAGATCTACGTGCCGGTCGCCGATGTTGGCCGGCTCCGCCTCGGCCAACGCGTCGAGATCGAGCTCGACAGCCGGCCCGCAGAGCGCTTACCTGGCGAAATCTCTTTCATCGCCGACACGGCCAATTTCACGCCCGAGAAGATCGAGACGCGCAGCGACCGCATGGGGCAGGTCTACCGTGCCAAGGTGCGCATCCTCGAGGGAGTGGAACGCTTCCAGCCGGGAACCGAAGGGAACGTCTACCTTGCGGAGCAAGGAACTGAATAGGGCAAAAGGCAAATGGCAAAAGTTGAGCAGGCGCTTCCGAGCGCGTACCCCAGTCGAGAGGCGCGCTTGTGCAGAATCGGTTCCACCTTTGCCTTTTGCCTTTTGCATTTTGCCTTTTGACTTTTTCGCGGCATGGCCGGTGACGATCGAGCAACATCTTTCCACGAGCCCGCGATCGTGTTGCGTCAGCTCGACAAGCGCTACGGCTCACGCCGGGCGCTGGCGGGAATTGACCTGACGTTGGACGGACAGCAGATCGTCGGCATCGTCGGTCCCGACGGCGCGGGCAAGACCACGCTGCTGCGCGTGCTCGCGGGCCTCCTCGAGATCGACGCCGCGGAAGCGACGGTCCTCGGCTACGACCTCCGCGGTGACGTCACCGCGCTCAAGGCGCGCACCGGATACGTGCCGCAAGCGTTCAGCCTGCATCGAAATCTGTCCGTCGCCGAAAACCTCCGCTTCACCGCGCGCCTGCATCGCCTGCCCGCCGCCGAGTTTGCGGAGCGCGCGGAATCGTTGCTCGCTCGCACCGAGCTGGCGCCCTTTGCCGATCGCCCCGCCGGTGCGCTCTCCGGTGGCATGAAGCAGAAGCTCGCCATCGCCAACGCGCTGCTCACCAAGCCGGCCCTCCTGTTGCTCGACGAGCCCACCGCTGGGGTCGACGTCGTGGCGCGCTCGGAGATCTGGAACATGCTCGTGCACGAGTGCCGCGAGGCGCTGATCGTGATGAGTACCGGCTACCTCGACGAGGCCGCGGCGTGCCACCGGCTCGTGTATCTCGACGGCAGCCGCGTGGTCGCGACGGGGACGCCAGAGGAGTTGCGGCGCACCGTCACGTTGACCCTCTACCGTGCCTGGGGCGACGATCCGCGCCGTATTGCGCGGGCGGCTCGCGAGCTGCCATACGTGACTGCGGCACGCGCGTCCGGCGCCTTCGCCCGCATCGAGGTGGCACTGACCCCCACCCTCACCACCCGGCGAGTCATTGACGACCTCGCCGCGCTGTCCGACGCGGGGGTCTGGTTCGTCGAGGAAGTTCCGGTCGACATGGAGTCCACGTTGCTGGCACTGGCACGCCACCGCCCGCAAGGAGAACACCAGGCGTTCCGCAATTCGACGCGGGGACACGCCAGTGAGTTAAGCTCCGGCACACCGCAGCAGCCCCCACGGACCGAGGCCCAGAACCTCCTCTCCCGCATTGCCCGCGGGAGAGGACTGAGGTGAGGGTCCCGATTTTGACGCTCGCACAATCCCTTGTGGCTCAACGCTTTTTCAACAATGAACCCCCTCACCCTAACCCTCTCCCCGCGGAAATTCGGAGAGAGGGAAAGTCTCCCTGCGGCTCCGGGAGAAAGATCGGCGTCAGCTTAGCTCACTGGCATTGGACTTAGATGGCGATCATCAAGACGGACGGTCTCACGAAGCGCTTCGGCGATTTCACGGCCGTCGATCATCTCTCGATCAGCGTTGAACCCGGATCGATCTTCGCCTTTCTCGGCGCCAACGGCTCCGGGAAGAGCACCACGATCCGCATGTTGATCGGCGTTCTGCGTCCCACAGCCGGTCGGGTCGAGGTGGATGGGGTCGACGTGATCAGTCAACCGCGCCGGGTACGCGATCGGATCGGGTATATGGGCCAGAAGGTGAGTCTCTACCAGGGCCTCTCGCTGCGAGAGAATGTCGAGTTTTATGCCGGTCTCTTCGATCTCGCCGGAAACCAGCTGGAGCGCCGCTGGGGCGAGCTGCGGGAGCGGTTCGAGCTCGGCGACGCGGAAACCGAGAAGGCCGATGATCTGCCGGCCGGTGTTCGGCAGCGCGCCGGCCTGGCGCTCGCCACGCTGCACCGCCCGCGCCTGCTCTTTCTCGATGAGCCGACCGCCGGGGTCGACGTCCATCACCGCGGAGTCTTCTGGGATCTCATCCAGGACGAGGCGGCCGCCGGCGTCACCGTCTTTGTCACCACGCATTTCCTCGAGGAGGCCGACTTCTGTGACTGGGTGGCGTTCATCAACGCCGGCCGACTGATCGCCAATGCCGAGCCGAGCGCGCTCCGCCAGCGTTACTCCGATGGGTATCGGGTGGAAATCGACCTGCCGGCCGCCGAGCGTGCGCCGGCCATGACCTGGCTCACCCAGATCGGCGACCGGATCGAAGCGACGCCGACCGGCTTGCGGCTGACGCTCCCGATCCTGGACGCGGAGGCGCTCGCCGCGCTCGATCGCGTCCGCGCCAGCTGCGCGGACGCGCGGGTTCGAATCGAACAGGCGCCGATGACGGACGTGTTTCACCGTCTCGTCGCCACCACCCCGTAGTCAAGTACAGAGCGAGGCTATGCGCATGATTCAAGAACGCTGGTTCGGACCATGAGCTGGCGGCGGCTGCGCACGCTGATGCGCCGCGAGGCGCAAGCCACGCTGCGGGATCCGTTCACGATGGCGATCCTCATCGCCGTTCCGCTGGCGGCGCTCATGGTCTTCGGCTTCGTGCTCTCGACCGAGGTCAAGCACCTCGCGCTGGGAGTCCACGATGCGAGCGGAACCAG
>Ga0316622_100004486_pt1 | contig 10271 bp, 6 predicted proteins | sample OWC_Aug_OW2_C1_D_FD_207646 | JGI IMG/M metagenome (GOLD analysis project Ga0316622, IMG submission 207646) | Wetland soil microbial communities from Old Woman Creek delta, Ohio, United States - OWC_Aug_OW2_C1_D5_C | ecosystem: Environmental > Terrestrial > Soil > Wetlands | place: USA: Ohio... | reverse complement strand
CGGCCATCTTCGCGCCGGTGGGGACGCTTGGACTGGTGGTCGTGGACGAGGAGCACGAGCCGAGCTATAAACAGGACACGGCGCCTCGATATCACGGTCGGGATGTGGCGATCAAGCGGGCACAATTAGCCGGAGCGCACTGCGTTTTGGGCAGCGCGACGCCATCGCTGGAGAGTCTGCACAACTGCCAGACGAAGAGGGAGACCTTCACGCTGGTACGACTGCCGAAGCGGGTGATGGACCTGCCGATGCCCCAGATGCGGCTGGTAGACATGCGCGAGAGCACATTGAAGAGACATCCGCTGGATTTGCTCAGCGAGCCGATCGTGGAGAACCTTGGGCAGACGCTGGCGCGGAATGAGCAGGCAATTTTGCTGCTCAATCGGCGGGGCTACAGTAATTTCGTGTTCTGCTCGTCGTGCAAGCACACGCTGCGATGCAGAAATTGCGACGCGTCGCTGACGTTTCATAAGACGCCGACGCCGACGACACATATGACCACGGTCACCGGCAGGCATATGGAGCACGGGTACGCGATGTGCCATTACTGCATGGCCCAGACGCTCGTGCCGCGAGACTGCCCGGTATGCGGCAAGCGGATGACGATGATCGGTGTGGGGTCACAGCGACTGGAGGAGGAGCTGGCGCGCAGGTTCCCACAGGCCCGGGTCGCACGCGTCGATAGCGATTCGATGGCCAGCCAGGACTACTACAGCCTGCTCAAGGAGTTTGGCCGGGGCCATATCGATATCCTCGCGGGCACGCAGATCCTGGCGAAGGGCCTGCATTTCCCGAACGTTACGCTCGTGGGCGTGGTCAGCGCCGATACGTGCCTGTATCTGCCGGACTTTCGGGCCAACGAGCGAACGTTCCAGTTGATTGCGCAGGTGGCCGGCAGGGCGGGACGGTCCGAGAAAAGAGGCGTCGTGTTCGTGCAGACGTACTTTCCGGAGCAGCCGGCGGTCAAGTTCGCGATGGCGCAAGATTTCGACGGCTTCGTGTGCGAGGAGATGAAGCACCGGGCGGCCTGCGATCTGCCGCCGAATTGGCGACTCGCGCTGATCGTGCTGCGGGATCAGAAGTATGAGAAGCTTGAGGCGGCGGCCAACGCCCTTCGGCAGCGGCTCGATGCCGTCGTTCAGCAGCAGCGGCTGCACGCCAAGATCCGCGGCCCGATGCCCGCCGTCATCAGTCGCATCGAGCGCTTCCACCGCATCCAGATCATCGTCCAGACCCCCGATGCCGGCGCCATGCGACGCCTGTTCAGCGTCCTCCGAGCCGACAGGCCAATCCGACCCGCTGTGAAAATTGCTGTTGATATCGACCCGGTGAACCTGTTATAATTTGCACTCTTTCTTCTGCGATGGTATAGTGCTGTCGTTGACGACCGGGGCGTAGCTCAGCTTGGCTTAGAGCGCTTGGTTCGGGACCAAGAGGTCGGTGGTTCGAATCCACTCGCCCCGATTCTTCCTGCCGGTCAGCATCGGGATTATTCACGCCAGGTCTTGAGTGCAAAGGATGCCCAATCGCCATCGATGAGCACCACGCCCGTGCCATTCTCCAGGTTCTCTATCGGCCACGTGCCGTCCAGAAGGAATATCTGGTCCGGCGGCAGCGGCTCGGGAATCGGCGGGTCTGAAGGCGTGTCCGGGGTCACACCGTCGCCTGACGAGTCTGCTGTGCGGCACCTGCGATGATGTTTGTCGTCGAGCTTGTCCACCAGTTCCTTGGTGCCTCGGTACACGAGAAAGCTGGAGCCGCCAAGTTCGATCACCGATCCAATGACGCCCTTGTCCTCAAAGGCCGTCTTGTAGTCCTGCATGTTGGCGATGCCCTTCATCTGCACGGAATTGCTGATGAACTCCAGCGGCACGAGCAGCACCCAGTCCATCGCCCGCTGTGTCCCTTCATGGTTACCCGCGACCAACCCGACGGGCACTCTGGCCAGATTCGTCACCGCCTCTCCCGTATGCTTCAGCAATTCCAGGATATCCTCGATGCACATGCCGATGCACCCGGTGACATTGTCGAAGTACCCCCAGGTGACCGCATTTCCCATCTCCTCTGTCGTCTTCCACACGCCACCGATCATCTGCCCGGTGAACAGCAGCGGCCGGACAACCGGGTGATTGTCCAGGTAAGGCGCCGCATCCGGGTCGGGCAGCCCGTTGAGCAGGATCAGGTCGGCCACCGAGTACAGTCCCAGTCCGGCACTGCCCACCGCAGCCCCCGCCTGCTCCGGCACCTTGCCGGGCTCGTCCAGCAGACCCTTCCCGTCATTCTTCCGGAACAGCTCGCCCCGAGGCGAAGCATACCCCAGCACAAACACATTGACCCCGTCTTCCAGGGTCAAACCCGCTCGCTCGAACGCCTTCTTGATATTCTGGCCGGAGTCGCGAGAGCCCTCCTTGACCGCGTGGGCGCGATACTTATCCAGATCTTCGCCCGCCGACCATCGTTTCTTGTCACCCTTTGCGCCACTCGCCTTTGCCTGCGTCGCCTCATCCGCCGGGACCGTCGCGCCGATGTTGGCCGGCGACTCTTGTCCCGCCAGCACCACCCCGGGCTTCATCGAATCGAGCGCGATGCCCAACGACCCGAGGATGACCTCCCGCGAGTTGTTCGGAACCGTCCGCACCGGCCTATTGCGGATCGTTGCGGTCTTGATTACTCTCTCCTCAGCGCCGCGTGCCTCGATAGCCCCAGCCGGTCCGAGTTGCTGTGCCGACGGGCCGTTCAGCGCCGGGTCATTCCAGAAGGACATGAAACGCTGCGGGGTCGCATCGTCTTTGTCCGCGGCCTGCGCCTTCTGACCGTCCGGATTCCCGGCGAAAACCTGCGCACTGACGATAGGCGCGGACGGCGTGAACCAGGAGTTGCCCGGCATCTGTGCCGTCGCGGATTCCTTCTGTGATGCGGCCCTGTCCTGTGGGACACCTCTAAGGAGCAACTGCTTATCACTTGACGGGTTCAGTCGTCCCGCCAGTTCATTCATATACTCATGAGGATTGAGCGGATTACGTATTCCGGCTGGAGCGGAAGCCCCCTGCGCTCCCGCGTTGCCTGTAGAATTGCCTGACTCGGCCGCGGCACACACGCCCACCGGACTGAGAATTGTCAGCAACCCAACAAGGCCAATGGCGCACAACGCCAGTCCTGGCAAGACGGTCACCGCCGGATAGAGAACGTGCCGTGACAAGCCGCCGGCCGTGGATGCGCCGGGCCTGCTAATGTGTACGCCGCCACGCAGGTATGTACGTTGTTCGTTCATTACCCCCCTCATCACCTGCCCCGCACGCAAACAATGCGGGCAGTATCTGAACACCCCAAGCCATCCGTGAGAAGCTTTGTGCCTGTCGCACAGGAAATGCTCTTGTCCACCCCAATCAGTGCCCTTATTGTACCTCGCCACCCCCCCAAAGTCAACCCCCGCGACCGTTACCACAGGGCGCATCCTGACATGTCCGCCCCAGACCCAGCTTTTCTCGGACGAACACACGAAACCGCCCCGTGAAATTTCAGGTTTTCCCTCTATGTCCTTGCGGCGAGCAACGCAACGGGACAGTCTCATTGGCTCCGTGTCTACATTCCCCCAGGGGCAGAACTGATACAGTCCGATTCGTGACGCTTTGGGTGGTTTTGCCTGTCGCCGGTTACGCGCGTCGAGTAGGATTGGCGAGACGGTGCGACTATGACCAGGCACATGACACGGCTGTTTGCGGCGGGGGGCCTCTTGGCTGGCGGCATGCTCGTGCTTGGGATGGCATTGTGGTGGCATGCCCGAAGCACGCCGGTGTTTCGATTCCTGCGTGATCAGCAGCCCGTGGATCACCGCCGGTACCCAAACAGCCGCGTGGATACTTACATTCTTGCGGGCGAGTTCGAGAGCGTTTGTGCCGAGATAAGCCAGGAACTGTCACACATCGGGGGTGTGGAGGTCAGTCTTCCATTGATCAGCAACTTCTATCGGGAGTTCTCCCGGCCGGGGTTCAATCGGATCGCCGTGCGCGTGCACCGCGGCAAATTCGAGCTGAGGGGCAAGTACAACGTGTTCAGCGATACGGGGTCTTGGGTCACCGTGGAGGTCGCACACAGTCGGCTGCCCTTGTTGGGGCACCTGCGGGACCGGCTGGCTCGCCGAGCGCCGGCGTCGCCCGGTCCGAGTCCGCCGACGGGAGCCAGGCCACAACGGTGAGCATGCGTGCGGAGTCCACCATCGCCGGGTCGGCGGCTTGACAACGAGATTCCAGACGCCATACTGGCCCTGGGACTCTGCCGCCGGGGTAGCTGTCCGGTTATCGGAGGCGGGGCGGATTGTCCTTATGGGTTGCTGAAAGGATCGTATGGCGGCGAGTCAGGGTTCGATTCGGTTGTTTCGGGCGGCGGGAATCGATGTGTTCCTGCACTGGTCGTGGTTCCTCGTGGCCTACTACGAGATCAATCAGCGGGCCGGGAAGTACTCCTCGCCGGTGTGGAATGTGCTGGAGTACCTGGCGCTGTTTGGCATCGTTCTGATGCACGAGTTCGGGCACTCGCTGGCGTGCCGGCAGGTGGGCGGGCGGGCGGACCGCATCGTGCTGTGGCCGTTGGGCGGCGTGGCGTTCGTGGACCCGCCGCAGAGGCCGGGGGCGACCCTTTGGAGTATCGCCGCCGGACCGCTCGTGAACGTCGTCCTTCTGCCCGTGCTCATCACGCTTAGCGTTGTGATGCACGCCTCCGGAGCCCTCAATGTGGTGCCCGACGTGGTCAGACTGGTCGATACGATTGCGATCATCAACGCCGGCATACTGATCTTCAACCTGCTGCCGGTCTATCCTCTGGATGGCGGCCAGATTCTGCAGTCGCTGCTGTGGTTCGTACTCGGACGCGCGTGGAGCCTGACCGTCGTGACGGTCCTCGGCCTTGTCGGCGTTGGCGCGCTCGTGCTGCTGGCTTTGGTCATGCGGGATCTGTGGCTCGGCATCATCGCCGGATTCATTCTGCTCAACTGCTGGAGCGGACTGATGTACGCGCTGCGGCTGATGCGCATCGGGCGAGCGCCGCGACGCGAGGGAGTCACGTGCCCGACCTGCCGCAATGCGCCGCCGGTCGGGGCGTTCTGGGCGTGTTCGCGGTGCGGCAAGGCCTTCGACACGTTCGAGACCGGGGCCGTCTGTCCCCACTGTGGGGCCGCGTACATCACGACCTCGTGCCCGGAGTGCGGAACCGGCAGCCCCTTCGCCGCCTGGAGCCCCGTGCCCCAGACCCCGGCGGAGCCTGCACAAGAACCATGGCGTCCGGCACCGACAGATGAAAAGGAGATGACGTGAGAAGATTGTTGCGGGTGATGCTCGTAACCGGGGTGCTCGCCGGCTCTCCGTTGAAGGCGCAGAATGCCATAGGGCCGATGGGTCCCGTCAGTTCTATTGCTGCGCTTATCCCACGGGACGCCGCGTCGATTCCGGCGTTTCCGGGGGCGGAAGGTTTCGGAGCCTATGCCCGAGGCGGTCGCGGGGGCCGCGTGTACCACGTCACCACACTGGCCGACAGCGGGCCGGGGAGTTTGCGCGAGGCGGTGGACGCGGAGGGGCCGCGGATTGTCGTGTTCGACGTGTCCGGCACGATCCACCTGAAGAAGACGTTGGACGTCGAGAATCCGTTTATCACGATCGCCGGACAGACGGCGCCCGGCGACGGGATTTGTCTGCGCGATGCGACGCTGGCGGTCGGGACCGATCACGTGGTCATTCGATTCCTGCGCTGCCGGCTGGGCGATGAAGGAAAGGGGGGCGATGCCATCAGTATCGGCGAGGGACACCACATCATCGTCGACCACTGTTCGGCCAGTTGGAGCCTGGATGAGGTGCTGTCGTCCTCGACCAGCCGGCCGGCGCTGAGCGAGTTGAGTGTCCAGTGGTGCTTTATCACGGAGGCCCTGAATCCGCAGAATCACGGGTTTGGGTCGCTGATTCGCGGCTGTCACGGGGTCCGCTACAGCTATCACCATAATCTTTACGCCCACAATCGCGGCCGCAATCCGCGTCCGGGCAACTACGACAATCCCAACACGCACGACAAGGACCCGAACGGGCTGTTGCTCGATTTCCGCGACAACGTTATCTACGACTGGGACGGCTCTTACGCGGGCTACAACGCCGACGCTCTGAGTGTCACGCGGCTCAACTACGTCTGCAACTACCTCGTGCCCGGTCCCCACTCCAGTGTCACAGGCAAGGCCTACCGGGAAGGCTCGCCGTACAACCGGGGGTACTTCGCCTCGAACTACTACAACCACGTCGCGCCCGAGGACCAGTGGAGCGTCGTGGTGTTCGACTGGACGGCTGGGCAGATCGCGGCCTACAAGCAGTCTGAGCCGTTTGAGACGGGCCCTATCGCGACGAATTCGGCGCCGGAGGCTTACCGGCTCGTGCTGGAACGAGGCGGGGCGAGCGTACCCGCGCGTGACGCCGTCGACCGACGGATCGTTCAGGAGATCAAGACCGGCACAGGGCGCATCATCAACAGCCAGGCAGAGGTCGGCGGCTGGCCGGAATTGAAGACAGCGCCGGCGCCGCGCGATAGCGACGGAGACGGCATGCCCGACACGTGGGAGCAGGAGCACAGCCTGAATCTGAACGACGCGGCCGACGGTCCGGCCGACCGGGACGCCGACGGTTACACGAACGTCGAGGAGTACCTCAACAGCCTTGTGAAATGGACCAGCGAGTCCCGGCCTATAAGGGGCCGTTGACGCCGCAGCACGGGGAATTTTGGCTTGCAATGGCGGGGGGAATCCTGTATAAAGATGCGGTTATGAGCCGTCCGGGGGTGGAAATGCTCGCCGTCGGCGGTTCGAGGACTCTGGTTGGAACGGAGCTTGCCGTCATGAAACGCTATACCGGACAAAAGGCGTTGTACGAGGCGATAGCCAGGACGCGTGCGAAATCTCAACGGCGAGGGATTCTGGAGCGGCTGTACCCGGGCGGCGTCAGGGAGGAGCCTGTAGAGCCGCCGGCGGCGGAAGAGCCGAAGCCGCAGCCTCCGGTTCGGGTCGAGCCGATCAAGCCGCCGGAACCCAAGCCGGTGGTCGAGAAACCGCCGGCGCCCGTGTTCAAGCCGATCGTTCGGCCGGTTGCGGACGAACCGAAACCGCAGCCGCAGCCTCAGCCTCGTCCGGTGCAGCCGTGGCTGCGACCTAAGGCGGTGCAGTTGCATGATGGACGAATCGAGATATCGCTGCCGTACACGCTGGGTGTTACTGTGTTGCTGGTCGCGATCCTGCTGGTCCTGGGCGCATTTCGGCTCGGCCAGGCGCAGCGCCGCGTCCAACTGCCGGCGGTGAAGGATGGCACGACCGCCCAGCCGACGTCGGTTGCCCCGAAGGTTGAGCCGGCTCCCGCGAGGGCGGAGACTCCCGCACCAGCGCCGAGCGTCAGGGAGACGCCGGCTACGGATACAGGTGCGGGCGCCGCGACCACGACGCCGACCGCTAAGGCGGGTGACAACGTGATCGTGTTGGCTCGGCACGCGCAGAGCAAGCCACTGGAGGTGGTGCAGGCGTTCTACAAGGAGCAAGGCATAGACCTGGAGGTGATCGTGGTCGCCAAACTGTGGGACTATCTCGCCGGCGCCGGCCTGAATACCAGCGTGCTGGGTAACCGGGATGGCTATATGTTGGTGACCAAAGACTACTATGACAACCCCGAGAACCCGGGGACGAATGGCTTCCGGGCCAAACAGAAGATTATCGAGATCGGCAAGGGCTACAAGAATCCGTTGTTTGCACCAAGATACTTCAGCGATGCGTATGGCATGAAGATTCGAAAAGGAGAAGATTAATGTCAGTTGACCGTTCACTCAAGCTCAAAGATGCACTAGTGCGGCACCGCAACGTTCTGACGCGGGCCGAGCGGATTGAAACACTCAAGGAAGAAGAACGCTGGGTCGATGGAACGTCCGTGCTGGGCCTGCCGAAGGTCGCTCATCGCAAGAGCGCTGCCGGCAAGAAGGCCAAGGCAGAGGCGGCGGCCGAGGCAGCCGCTGGTGCAGCGGCTCCGGGCGCTCCGGCGACCCCGGGTGCAGCTCCGGCGGCGGGCGCCGGCGTCACGAAAGCAGCCGCTCCCGGCGCCAAGCCGGCCGGCGGCGCGAAGGCAACGTCCGGCGGCGCCAAATAGCGGCACGCCGCGGCGCCATACACCCAGGTCCCCGTGGACCCGGCGTCTTGGCATCTCTCGTGTTCAAATATCGACATGCCGAACGACAGTAGCGTTCGGCATGTTCTCTTTGGGGTTGTGATATGGCCCGGATGGGCACATGGAGTGGAACGGCAGGGTGGTTTGCCGTCATCATAGCCGCGTTCGGCGCAAGCGCCGCAGGACAGGGCAGCAGGGGGGGCACGTATCCCGGCGAGCAGTGGCAGACGGCGACGCCCGAAAAGGCGGGCATGGATGCCGCGATGCTCGCACTGGCGAGAGAGTACGCCCTGGGCGGTGGAGGCTCGGGCATGGTCACTCGACATGGCAAGGTCGTGATGCGGTGGGGCGACCAGGCGCAGACCTACGATCTCAAGTCCTCCACAAAGGCTATCGGCGTCACGGCTGTCGGGCTTGCCCTGGCGGATGGAAAGGTCGCGAATCTGAACGACCCTGGGACCAAGTATCATCCGGAGTTTGGTGCCCCGCCTGAGGCGAATAGAAGTGGGGGCTGGCTGGAGAAGGTCACGCTGTTCCACTTGGCCACGCAGACCTCTGGTTTCGACAAAGCCGGCGGCTACACGGAGATGCTCTTCGAGCCCGGCACGAAATGGTCGTATAGTGACGGCGGACCGAACTGGCTGGCGGAGTGCGTCACGCTGGCGTACGGACAGGACCTGCAGGAGTTGATGTTCGCGAGGGTATTCTCACCCATCGGCATCGGCCGAGACGACCTGACGTGGCGGGCGAATGCGTATCGCCCGAAGGAGATCCACGGCGTCGCGAGACGGGAGTTCGGCTCCGGCATCAGCGCCAACGTCGACGCGATGGCCCGCATCGGCTACCTGTATCTCCGCCAGGGCCGCTGGGATGATAAGGAGATCCTCCCATCATCATTCGTCGATGCCGTGCGTGCCGTGCCCTATGGCATTCGCGGCCTGCCCGTGGTCAAACCTGATGACTACGGCCATGCCTCGGACCACTACGGCCTGCTCTGGTGGAACAATGCCGACGGCACGATGAAGAACGTCCCGCGCGACGCCTACTGGTCGTGGGGCCTGTACGACAGCCTGATTGTGGTCATTCCATCTCTGGATATTGTCGTCGCCCGCGCGGGCAAGTCGATGAGCGAGACGCGAAGCCCGCATTACGGTCCCATCGAGCCGTTCCTCTCGCCCATCGCGCAGTCAGTGAGGGATCGTGGCAAGTGGCCCGGTGCCCCGTATCCCGCGAGCGAGACCATCGCGAATATCGAGTGGGCCCCGGTCGACACGATCGTGCGCAAGGCGGAGGGCAGCGACAACTGGCCGATCGCCTGGGCCGACGACGACAACCAGTACACCGCCTATGGCGACGGCTGGGGCTTTGAGCCGAAGTCCGACAGGAAGTTAAGTCTGGGTCTGGCCAGAATCATCGGAGGGCCGGAGAACTTTGCGGGTATTAACGTCGTCAGCAGAACCATCGAAGGTCTTGGCGACGACAAGGCCGGTCCCAAAGCCAGCGGCATGCTCTGCGTGGATGGTGTTCTTTACATGCTGGTTCGAAATGTCGGCAACTCTCAAATCGCCTGGTCGGACGACCGCGGCGTGAGCTGGCGCCGGTGCGACTGGAAGTTCGGGACCGGCTTCGGCGCCCCAACGTTCCTGAACTTCGGCAAGGACTACGCCGGCCGGCGTGACGATTTCGTCTACCTCTACTCGCATGACAGCGACAGCGCGTACACCCCGGCTGACCGCATGGTCCTGGCCCGTGTCTTACTGGACCGCATTCGCGAGCGAGACGCCTATGAGTTCTTCAAGGGCCTCGACGCCAAAGGGCAACCTCTATGGACCGCCAACATCCAAGACCGCGGCGCCGTATTCGTCAATCCAGGCCGATGTTACCGTTCCGGCATCACGTACAACCCCGGCCTGAAGCGATATCTCTGGTGCCAGATTCTGCCGTTCAGCACGGACAGTCGCGGACCGCGATTCCAGGGTGGCTTTGGCATCTACGAGGCCCCCGAGCCCTGGGGTCCCTGGCGCACTGTGTTCTACACCGAGACCTGGGACACCGGTCCCGGCGAAACCAGCACGTTCCCCGCCAAATGGATAAGCCCCG
>Ga0316622_100004485_pt1 | contig 10271 bp, 9 predicted proteins | sample OWC_Aug_OW2_C1_D_FD_207646 | JGI IMG/M metagenome (GOLD analysis project Ga0316622, IMG submission 207646) | Wetland soil microbial communities from Old Woman Creek delta, Ohio, United States - OWC_Aug_OW2_C1_D5_C | ecosystem: Environmental > Terrestrial > Soil > Wetlands | place: USA: Ohio... | reverse complement strand
CCTGCGCGCGGAGGACGTGCTCGCCTTCCTCGGGCGCACGCTCCACGGCAGCTTCGCCGGCGAGGTCATGAACGACTGGAACCGCCGCTGGCCGGGGGCCCGCGTGAAGCACGGGATGAAGGCCAACTGGATCAAGAGGTACGACACGCACGGGGGTGTGCTGCGGATCGAGACGGTCATCAACGATCCGCACGAGTTCAAAGTCCGTCGGCGCTGCGGGCGCCGGCGGGTCTTGGGATGGCCTCCCCTGCCCAAAGGCGTCGCCTACCTCCCGCGCTACGTCGCGGTGGCGACCGCGGCGAACCACCGCTCCCTCGACGCCCTGGCGGTGGTCGATGATCCCGCCCCGGCCTATCGCGCCCTCGAGCGGCTCACGCAGCCCGTCCGCGATGCCCACCACCGGGCGTCCCGGGCCTTCAACCCCGCCGCGCCGGGCGACCTGGCCCTGTTCGCCGCCGTCCTGCGCGGCGAGCACGCGCTCCAGGGGTTCCGCAACCGGGACGTGCGCCTCCACCTCTTTGGCGCGAAGGCCGCGACCGATCGCCGGCGCAGCCGCCAGGTCTCGCGTCTCGTGAAACGCCTCCACCTGCGGGGGCGTGTCGCCAAGATCCCGCGCTCGCGCCGCAGGCGCGTCACGCACCTGGGGCACGTCGTCATGACGGCGGCCATCCAGCTACGCGAAGAGGCCCTCCCCGCCGCCTTCCTGAAGGCTGTGGCCTGACGACGCCGCAAGATCTCCGCACGGAACAGAGAACTTCGACAGAGAGACTCCATCTTCCTCCCCGCAGCGAAACATGGGGCGTCGAGACCCCGCATGGGTGAATGGTGAGCGGCGGTCACCGAGAGTCGCTCGGGCGGGAACCATAGGGAGGAGGTGAGATCGCGAAACTCCCGCATGGCTTCGTGCGTAGGGTCGATCCTCCCGGCGCCCGTGGGGGGGCTCTCCGTGCGTCCTCTATCATGCCAGGATACTGCTGTCGTTGCGTCTCCGCTTCACCGCGGCGGCACACGGGTGCGAACACCACGGGAGGAACCGACAGACCGAACACGGACACGGTTGACCAGCCCGTCTTCATCGGTGACATGAGCCCCGAAGTCGGACGTTGGCGGCCCTGTCTCCCCCTGCCCCCGGCTGCCGCGGCCACCACCGCGCCGGCGGTGGCGGTGTTGCAGTCCGTCGTGCCGTTGTCCCCGCCCGGGTCCGGCGTCCCGATCACCGCCGCCTGCCACTCCGCGTTCGACGGCAGCCGCTTGCGCGCGTTCTCGCACGCCGCCTGCGCCTGGAACCAGGTGGTCCGTGAGGACGGGATGCCTCCCGGCAGCGTGGCCCTCGGTCCTACGATGCCTCACGGGGCGGGCGGCCGACTGGTCCACGTCCGCTCGCGCGACAATCTCGCTTGACACCTGGACGGTGGCGTGGATAGGCGAGGCCGGCCATCGACGATGGGCTCGCCGGGCGGCGCGTACGGCGTGCCAGAATGGTGGCCCCGTCGCGGCCGCGGTCGACACGGCCCGCCAACCCAAGGAGGAAGCCGATGAAGGGACGATGGATCGTGAGCATGAGCCTGCTCGCAGCCGGAGTGCTCGGTGGATGCACCAAGCGCCTCACCGAACCGACGCCTCCGCCGGTGGCCGTGTCGAAGACCGTCGCGGGCCAGGGCCAGGTCGCCCAGGTGAATACCATCCAGGCGGAGGCCACCGTGGTGAGCGTGGAGGCCAGCAGGCGCCGCCTCACCCTGCGGGGGCCGGACGGTCAGATGGAGTCCCTCCGGGTCGGTCCCGAGGTGCGCAATCTGGCGCAGGTGCGGCGAGGCGACCGGGTGGTGGCGACCTACGTCGAGGCGGTGGCGATCAGGCTCGTGCCCAAGGGCGCGGCGACGCCGGGGGTGACCGTGGATGCGGCGTCCGACCGGGCGGCGCTCGGCCAGCTCCCCGGTGCGGCGGAGGCCCAGGCGGTGACGGTGGTGGCACGCATCACGGCCATCAACCGCGCGACCCGCACGGTGACGCTGAAGGGTCCGGAGGGCCGGACCACCAAGGTCACGGTGCAGAACCCCGCCCATCTCGAGAACGCCAGGGTCGGTGACCTGGTCGAGGCGACGTTCATCGAAGGAGCGGCCATTGTGGTCGAACGCGCCGTCGCTGGCAGATGAGTGGACGGGTCTTCAGAGCGCGGCGCTCAGCAGGAGCACCGCCAGGATGATGGCCGCCAGGATCACCATGAGGGGCACGACGAACTTCAGTATCCATCGAAGCCCACCTTGGCCAGCCCGAGCCCGGCCATGAGTAGGGCGTTGGTCGGGACGATGCGAGCGGCGCCAGGATGGGCATGACCAGCGCCATGCCCGCCGTAGCCTGGCGGCGATGCGGACGACGACGGACATCACGAGGAAGAGGGCCGTGAGCTCGGGAAGCCACCATCCAAGCTCCCAGGCGAACGGCTCGGTGATCGTCTCGTGGGTGACCGGGTCGGCGGGGGTGGTGGTGAGGATCCCGCCCCACGGGATGATCGAGAAGATCAGCAACCCGAAGCAGGGTCGCTACAAACGGCCAAAGTCGCGGTACCCGGCGGTATTCAGACGTCGGCTCGGAGGGTCCAGGGCGACGGCTGGGGGACTCTGATCCCGCCAGGCCCCCCAAGAGACGGGCATCGCCGAGGACGTCGAGCTGTTCGAGGCCCGGCCCGCCACCGAGGGGCAGCCGCGCGCGGTGGATCCGGCCTGCGGCCTCGAGTTCGCCCCCGCCGAGGTCGTGGCCAGGCTCACCGTAGGCGGCACCCAGCACGCGTTCTGCTCGGAGGCCTGCGTGCGGCGGTTCGTTACGCGCCCGGCGGCGGCGCGGGGCTGAGCCGCGCGGGAGCACGGTGTCACGGCTGGCTGCGGACTGGTCGAGTGGCGGGTAGAGCGGGTTATGATGGCGGCCCCGTGACGAGGATGTGGCCCTCGACGACCTCGATCCGCGTTGGACACCCGGGCCGGGTCGTGCCTTGAGGAGAGCACGTCCAGCGTCAGGAGGCCCGAATGCCGGTCCGCCGTACCGTCCTGGCCGCCATGGTCGTCGCGCTCGTCGCCCGCGTCGCCGCGGGGCAGCAGACGTGCAACCTGAATCCCGACGGTCCCGACCAGCTCGTCTTCACCGTCGCCGAGGCCGGCTCCGACTTCGATCTCGGCTGGACGGGGGACTACCACGACCTGCAGGTGCCGGGCGGCGCCCGGCTCGAGCTCTGCCTGACCGGGTGCGGCACGGCGGCCGACGACTCGCTGTGCGCCGTCGAGGGCTACGCGGCCGGCCAGTCGGCGGCGGGGCGCAGCTTCGCGCCGCCCATTCCGGCGGTGATCGGCGACTTCGCCGGCTGCATCGTCACCACCTTCCAGGAGCCGTTCGCCACCGGCACCGTCGACATCGCCTCGGGGGCCGTCGAGGTGAGGGCCAACATCGCGGCGAGCGTCTTCCTGAGCTCGCCGAGCGCCGTCTGTCCGACGTGCACCGGCGCCACTGCGGGGGTCTCCGGCACCTGCGTCGGCGGCGCGACCCCCGGCGGGGCCTGCACCACGGGCGAGGTCATCACCGTCGAAGGCGCCACCAACAACCCCTATCGCGTCTCGCGCGATTGCCTGCCGGCCGGCACGACCCCCCTGGTGACGGCGTTCAGCCTCGTCGTGACCACGGGGGTCTCGACCCAGGCGGGGCTCTGCCCTGGCCAGTCGAGCGACGACGACTGCGGCGCCGGCACCTGCTCGGCCATATGCGCTCCGGGCGGGAGCGGCGGCGTGTCGCAGACCTGCTGCAGCAACGACACGTCGAAGCGCGGCTTCCCGTCCCCGCTGCAGCGCACCGGCGCGACGACCGGGCCGCTCACCGCCTGGCCCGATCCCACCTACCCGAAGACCAGCGAGGGCACGCTGGTGAGCGCCTTCTGTGCGCCCGCCGTGCCGGGTCTGGCCGGGCTGGTCCTGAACGCCGGCGTGGGTCCGGGCTTTCCTGCTCGCTTCGCGTCACGGCTCATATGACCTAGCGACCGGGCGTGCTTTCAGGCGCGGGCCCAGTACTGCACCCGGTAGTCTTTGAACAAGCCCGACGTGACAGCGGAAGGCGGTCACGTGTGGCCGCACCGGGGGCAGGTCGGCTTGGTACTGCACCCGCACAGCGCCCGTCCCGCCGACGGCGTCCCCGCAGTGCAGACACGCGGCCGGGGGGAACCCGTGCACCGTCACATCGACGTGGGCTGGCGGCGGCCGCCAGCGTCGCGGCCCGTAGGCGCTCCCCGCCTTGCGGCCCGGCCGCTTGGGCGTCGCCGACGGTGGCCCCCTCGAGAACGGGGCAGCCTGCCGCTACGTCCGCAAGAAAGCAGATCGCGGCCGCAAGACCCACCCCGCGTGAGCAGACGCATGTCGCTCCGAATCCCAAGTCCGCTGCGTGTCGCTCCGCGCAGCGAAACGTGCAAGAAGCATGGGACCATGCATGGACGAGCGACCTTCACCCGACCCGAGCTGCAGCGGTACGCCGCGACCAACCGGAAACGTTTCGAGCGGCTGTTGAAGGAGCTCGTCGAGATCCCGAGCGTGTCGGCCGAGCCGGACCGGAAGAAGGACCTCGAGCGCTGCGCGGAGCTGGGCGCGGCGACGATCCGCGACTTCGGGGGCCGCGCCGAGATCCACCGCGTCAAGGGCGCTCCGCCCATCGTGCTCGGCTCGTTCGAGTCCGGCAAGGGCCTGCCGACCGTGACGGTCTACAATCACCTCGACGTCGTCCCGGCATCGCGGGAGACGGAACCCTGGAAGACCGACCCCTTCACGTTCACCCAGCGGGGCGACACGTATTTCGGCCGCGGCACGACCGACGACAAGGGTCCAGCGCTGTCGGCGCTGTTCGGCGCCCGCGCCGCGGTCGATGCCGGCGTGCCGGTGAACATCAAGGTGCTGTGGGAGCTCGAAGAGGAGGTCGGCTCGCCGCACTTCGCCGACACGCTGCGCCGCATCGGCCCGGCGGCGGCGACGGACGGCGTGGTGGTCTCCGACACGGTATGGGTGTCGCGGGCACGGCCGGCGCAGTCGACCGGCCTGCGCGGGCTGCAGACCATGACGTTGAGGCTCGAGACCGGCGCCACGGACCAGCACTCCGGCACCACGGGGGGCGTCGCCCGCAACCCGGTCGCCGAGCTGGCGCAGCTTGTCGGAGAGCTGTTCGACGCCCGCACGGGGCGGGCGAAGGTCCCGGGTTTCTACGACGACGTCGCCAAGCTCTCGCCGCAGGAGCTCGCCGACTTCCGGGCCGCCGGCTTCAGCGTTGCGCGCTTCAAGAAGGCCTACGACTTCAAGTCGCTCCGCACCAACGACCCGCTCGACGCGGTCAAGCGGCTGTGGGCGATGCCGACCCTCGAGGTGCACGGCCTCGTCGGCGGCTACGCGGGCCCTGGCGTCAAGACGATCGTGCCGCCGCGGGCGGAGCTGAAGATCTCGATGCGTCTCGTCCCCGACATGAAGGGCGAGAAGATCGTGAAGCTGCTGCGCGCGTTCATCAAGAAGCGCAACCCCGACGTGCGGCTCGATCCCGCCAAGCCCGCGCCCGCCTACAAGGGCGTCACCACCGGCCCGCACTTCGAGTCCGTCAAGCGGGCCATGAAGTTCGCCTTCGGCAAAGATCCCGTCGTGGTGCGGGAGGGAGGGACGATCGGCGCCATCCTGTTCATGGAGCGGGTCTTCAAATGCCCGATCGTCTTCATGGGCCTCTCCCTGCCCGAGCACGGCTACCACGCGCCGAACGAGAACTACGACTGGGGGCAGGCGAGCGGCGGGATCGTGGCCTTCGCCAGGTTCTTCGAGGAGGTCTCCCGGCACTGAAGTCCTGGGTTGGTGCGGCCCGTCGCGGCACCTGCAGAGAAGGAGAATCGGATCATGACGACCCGTCTGTTGCTCGCCGCTTCCTCCGTGCTCGCCCTGCCGATCGTGCCTTTCGTTCCGGCACTGGCGGCATCACATCCGCACAACCTGCCCCACCACCCCACCAAGATGCAGCGGCCGCCAATCATCCGACCAAGATGCACCGGTCGGCCAACCACCCGACCGAGAAGCAGCGACCCGCCAACCATCCCACCAAGCGGCGGCCGCCCAATCACCCGACCAACCAGGGCGGCGGCGCGCAGTAGGCCGCGCCGGGCGTGCCGCCCTCAGCCCTTGGCGCGCGACACGAACCCGCGCCTCGCCGCCGTCGACGGCCGGCGCTGCGGTGCGTCAGTCAACCAGTCCACCGAGGAGGGATACCCATGACGAAGACGAGCACCCTGGCGATCGCGACCGCACTGCTGCTGGCGCTCGGCACCGCGGCCCTGGCCGAAGATGCTCCGGCAGCTCCGGCTGCCGCCGCCGCCACCGACGCCGAATGCAATCGGGTCTTCAAGGCCAAGGCGGACGCGGACAAGACGATCTCGTCGCAGCAGCTGTCGCGCGACCTGAACCTACCCCTGGAGACGGTGAACGACTGCCTGCTGCGGATGCGGCGCGTGCCGAGCACCCCGCAAGCCGGGCAGTGACCGGCCCCGTTGAACACCGCCAGCGGGGACTGGTGCGCATTGGTGCGAAGGTCCCCCCGTGGCGGTGCGGTACGAACGCTCGGCGTTGAACGTCTTTGTCTACTGGGTGTTCGCCGCCTACGTGCTCGCCAAGCTCTTCGAGCTGCTCGACGAGCCGCTGCTGGCGGTCGGCCACCTGGTCAGCGGCCACACGCTGAAGCACATCGCCGCCGCCGTCGGCGGCTACATGGTCTGCCGCATGCTGCTGCGCCGCCGCGCGCTCGCCGAGGCAGACCCGGCGACCGTCGCGATCTAGCGACTTCGATCTCACCGTGAAGGTCCATGCAACCGCTGCGGTCAGCAGAGCGGGACGACGCGCGCCGGCTCCCGTTGCCCGAACGTCTTCGCGGCCCGCGTCGGCTGCACCGGCATATCCCGGACGTTCGCTCTCAACACGAAGTAGAAGTGTCCGCCTTTGCCCAGTCGGCTGGCGGCGTCATCGACGTACACGAGCAGCGTACAGATGGGCCCGCGGTCTTCGAACCAGGCGTGCGTGTACTCGAGCAGCAGCCGCGCCGGGTCGATGAGGATCGTTCGGCTCTGGAGGGTGTCGTCGACGACATCCTCGCGGCGGCGGGTGTGGCGCCGTCTTGAGGGTCCCGAGCGGCCCGGAGAAGCCCAGCCATCGGCCTGGATACCGGCAGTCGACGTCTGATACTCGCGCTCACGTCAACTTCGCCCGTTCATGGAGTCTCTCTCTCGAAGTTCTCTGCAGCGTGCGGAGATCTTGCGGCGTCGTCAGGCCACAGCCTTCAGGAAGGCGGCGGGGAGGGCCTGACTCGCCGTCCCCGCCTTCAATCAGGAAAAGCCGCGCCTGGCAGCAGCCTCCCGCAATTCGGAGTCCCGGTTCGGCGCCAGCGTGCGGATCCTCACTCGAGCAGCGCCCGCGTCTCCCGGGAGGCCAGGTCGCGCCCCCGCATCTGCAGCGCGTGGTTGGTGGGCATGATCGCGACCACGGTGAACGGCACCACCGCGCCGATGAGCGCGGCGCCCACCAGCCACATGGTACCGCCGCGGAGCGCCCACGCCGCCACTCCCGCCGGCGCGCCGACGCAGCCGGCGATCAACCCGTTCCTCGGGGTGATCGAAGTCCTCGGCCCGTAGCAGCGCGATCAGCCGGCCACGGCGAAGAGCCGCCACTCGCCCGGGATGCCCTTCAGCGTGCGGGCGCCGCGGTCGCGGAACTCCAGCCCGGAGCCCGCGACGAGGTCCTTGACGGTGGTCGAGACCAGCACCTCGCCGGGCCCTGCCTCGGCCATCACCCGAGCGCCGGTGTGGACGGCGATGCCGGCGATCGTGTCGTCGGTTCGCTCGCACTCGCCGGTGTGCACGCCGGCACGCACCTCGAGACCAAGGCTCCGGACCGCGTCGCGCACCGCCGTGGCACAGCGGATGGCCCGCGCGGGGCCGTCGAAGGTGGCGAAGAAGCCGTCGCCGGTGTCGTTCACCTCCTGCCCGCGATGGCGGGCGATCTCTCGGCGCACGAGCGCGTGATGGCAGTCGAGGAGCTCGCGCCAGGCGCGATCGCCGAGCGCCGCTGCCCGTTCGCTGGACCCGACGATGTCGGTGAAGAGCACGGTGGCGAGGACGCGCTCCACCTCGACCTGGGCACGCGACCCGGTGAGGAACTGCTGGATCTCGGCGACCAACGCCTCCGTGTCGCCGGCCCACGGCGGGTGCGCGTCGCCCGGAAGCTCGACGTACCGCGCGCCGGGGATCTCGTGCGCCAGCGCGCTGCCGGCGTTGGCGGCGATCAGCCGGTCGCCGGTGCGATGGAGCACCAGCGTCGGCACCTGCAGCGTGCGCGCCACGGGCCGAACATCGAGATCGAGCAGCCATTTCAGGTGCGCCGCGCCGGCGCGTGGGCTCACGCACATGCGCTCGTACCGGCCCATGAACTCCCGCGAGCGCGGGTTGTCCTTGAGCGCGGGCACCATGACGTCGAGCGTGGTCCCCTCGCCCCAGGCGGTCGCGAGCGCGTGTCGCAGCGCCTCGACACTGCGTCGACTCAGGTCGCCCTCGGGGTAGTCCGGGGCTTCGCGCGACCGGGCGAACGTTGCATACAGGACGAGCGCCTGGACGCGTTCCGGGTAGGTCGCGGCGAACAGGATGGCGAGCGAGCCGCCTTCCGAGAAACCCAGGACGGCCGCCCGCTCCGACCCCGCCGCCGCCAGCACGGCGCGCAGATCGTCCATGCGCTCTTCGAGCGTCGAGTCGCCGACGTCGCGATCGGACAGGCCGGTGCCGCGCTTGTCGAACACGATCGCGCGGCTGAACGCGGCCAGGCGGCGCATCCATTCGCCGTAGAGCGGGTCCTCCCAGGCGAAGTCGACATGCGAGATCCAGCCGGGGACGACGATGAGATCGATCGGGCCCTCGCCCACCACCTGGTAGGCGATGCTGACGTCGCCGCTGTGGGCGTACCGCGTCTGGGGCCGCATCGCCCGTCACCCGCCGCGCCGGAGCGCGAGCAGCGCCCCCAAGTACGCCGGGAAGATCAGCACGGCGACGACCATCAGGCCCGCGGCGACCACCGCCGGCCAGCGGCCGGGGTTGCGCGCCCAGACCGCGACGGCGCCGGTCACGAGCGCGAGCAGCGCGGCGGCGGCCGTGAGCGGGCCGAAGAAGCCCAGCAGGCGGCGGTCGTTGGCCGCGTACCACGCCAAGAAGTCGCTCGGCGACACAGACCGCCAGTACGGCGCCAGAACACACCCCTCGGTGAGCATGGCGCCGGCGAAGAGCCCGATCGCCGCAGCGGAGAGGAGCTTCACCGTGTCCACGGGTCGTTCGTCCCGGCGATCCTGGGCGCCGGAGAGCCGATCGACCGCCGCGTCACCCATTCGCGGGCGGTCATGGGACCGGGCACCTCGTGCAAGTGGCTCTTGCACGACGTGCTGCGATTCACGTGGTCGCCCTGAACGACGACGAACCGGTCCATCGCTCCGGTCACCTCATCGGACCCGTGACGGGCGAGGTGCTCGGTCAAGGCTTCCACATGGAGCTGACTGCGGGATCTCTTCGCTCGTCGAGCGTGTCGCTCCGCGGCCTGAAACACGGCGTCGGGAACCGACAGGGCCGTCCTCATGGCATCGGCATAGCCAGTGGCCCGCGTGGGGTGCAAGCCCAGGATCCGGGTTGCGCCGCGCAGCCACCCGCTCGCCGGCGTGACTCCCGTCGGCCGTCACCGCCGCCCGCGGAACGGCACCAGCTCCCGCACCGGCAAACCGAGCGCGTGTCGCCGGGGAGCGCGACGACGTCGGCGGCGGCCGGTGCGTCGTCGACTGCACGCGCGTGCAGCGGCGGCCCGCACTCGCTACGGCGGCGGCTCGCGCACGCACGCTGGCCTTTGGCGTACGTGCCCGCGGCGTGCACCGGGCTGTGAGACGCCGAGGACCGCCGCCACCTCGACGTCTTCGCCGGGCTCGCCGTGCCCGACCTGGCCACCGCCACGGGCGGCGCCGGCCAGCGCCTCCCGCACGGCGAAGCACGCGGGCTTCGGACGGAGGTCGGCGCCGAACAGCGCCGGCGAGAGGTCGCTGCGGCCGAACAGCTCGCGGCCATCCCGCGGAGCAGCGCTACCGGCACCAGGGGAACCCGCGCATCCGCGATCACGTGGACGCGCGCCGTGCTGCAGGCCAACGCGGGGCCGCGATCGGAACGATCGCAAGCCAACGGCCCATCGTTCCCGGCCCGCTCGCTGAAT
>Ga0316622_100004484_pt1 | contig 10273 bp, 8 predicted proteins | sample OWC_Aug_OW2_C1_D_FD_207646 | JGI IMG/M metagenome (GOLD analysis project Ga0316622, IMG submission 207646) | Wetland soil microbial communities from Old Woman Creek delta, Ohio, United States - OWC_Aug_OW2_C1_D5_C | ecosystem: Environmental > Terrestrial > Soil > Wetlands | place: USA: Ohio... | reverse complement strand
CGATGCCGCGGCCGCGCTCGAGAAGCTGTTCGATATGCCTGAAACGGACCAGGACCGAGTCGTGGTGCTCGGCCAGAGCCTCGGCGGGTCCATCGCGGTGTACACGGTGGTCCATTCTCCGCGGAAGGACCGCATCCGGGCACTGGTCGTCGACAGCGCGTTCTCGAGCTATCGCCGGATCGCCCGGGAGAAACTGAACGACTTCTGGCTCACCTGGCCGTTCCAGTATCCCATCTCCTGGACCATGACGGACAAATACAGCGCAGAGAAGTGGATCGGCAAGGTCTCGCCGGTGCCGCTGCTGATCCTGCACGGTCTTGATGATCCGATCGTTCCGACACACCACGGAAGGCTGCTGTTCGAGGCGGCACGTCAGCCGAAAGAGCTCTGGCTCACGGCGACGCCGGGACACATCCAGTCCTTCGCCGAGGAGAAGGTAAGACGCGAGGCTGCTCTGTTCCTTGAGCGGTCGATCGAACCCCGGACGATGGCAGCCTTGAGAGGCCGAATCAGATAAGATTTAATATTACCACTTTGCACAAATCCGCACGAGGAGGGCGACATGAAGAAAGTCATCGTTGTCGCAGTGGCAGTAGCGTTCATGACGGTCGGTTCAGCATTTGCCGCGGGGCAGGCGCAGAACAACACCGGCTGCGGTCTTGGCACAGCACTGTTCAAGAATAATGCTGATAATTCAGTGCTGCTGCAGGTCATCCAGTTGTCTGTCAATGCTTTTGGTATGCTGATATTAGTGCCCACAATTGGCATCACCGTTGGTACTGCTGAATGCCAACAACCGAAGAATTTCGCGAGCAGCGAAAAGGCAAATGAATTCGTGGTCGCCAATATGGATAACCTTGCGAAGGACATCGCGCAGGGCCGCGGCGAGAACTTGGACGCCTTCGCCGAGCTCCTCGGTGTGCCGTCGGAGAAGCGGCCCGAGTTTTACATCCATCTCCAGTCCGACTTCACTCGCATCTATACATCTCCTGAAGTACAGATGGCGAGTGTGATGGACAACATCGTCGTCGTTTCCACGAAATAAGGAATGGTGGTTCGGATTCTGACGCCAATTACTATGCAAAAAAGGCACATAGAGCAGACGTTCTGCGTGCCTTTTTATCTGGTGGCGTACCGCGTGGCGACGGGCGAGGTGGCGCCGGATGTCGTTGCCGATGCCGGGATTTCCGCGGAGACCGTTTGCGAGTGCACGGTCTTGCTACGGACCATATCCAGTACCTTGCCCTGCAGCACCAGATGACGAGCAGGGAATACGAGAGCAGGTTCTCGGGTGTGCTGCGCGAGAGGAGCGGGCTCAGCGCGCCGATCACACCGTTCTGCGCTATTCCGCCGCCGACCATTTTCCCCGGCTGCAACGCCTGGGCGATACCTACCGCACGCTGAAAGGCGACGTTGCCCAGAGCTTTACGGCTGCCAGAAACAACAGCGTGTCGCTGGTCGCATCACGAAAAAAAACGTCCGGCCAGTATCGGTCGGAGGTCAGGGCGCTCTGGAACATCTGCTTCTGACCGTGTGCGATGCAGCTCGTTCTACGGACGTCTACCGGCAGACAAAGGCCATGTTCGCGCGTCGGACCGCGTTGCTTCTCGGTCGTTGTCCAAAATCTTGACAACCCGTAAAGATTAATATTAAATCAAAGTATGTTGGTCACTATCGCTCGAAGGAGGGAGCCATGAAGAAGGTTATTGTTATCGCGATTGCATTTTCACTCATGTTGGTGGGTTCGGCCTTGGCTGCCGGTCAGGCGAGAACGAATGCCGGTTGCGGTCTCGGCACATTGATCTGGAAGGACGGTGCTAATGATTCGGTATTATATCAGGCTTTTCAATGTACGACGAATGAAACGGGCAATTGGGTCTTAGGTATTCAAACATTTGGTATCACAACAGGGACATCGGAGTGCCAGCAGCCGAAGAACTTTGCCAGCAACGAGCGGGCAAATGAATTCATGGTCGCCAACATGGACAACCTGGCACGTGACATCGCCCAGGGCCGCGGTGAAACCCTCGACGCTTTTGCCGAGCTCACGGGTGTCCCGGCGGACAAGCGTCCCGAGTTCAACGCCCAGCTCCAGTCCGGCTTCGCCCGAATCTTCACATCCTCGGATGTACAGATGGCGAGTGTGATGGATAACATCGCCGCAGTATCCACGAAATAAGAATGGCGTCTCGGAGCCTGACGTCATTTTCCCGCCTCAACACCAAGGCATGCAGAACGTTTCGTTCTGCATGCCTTGGTGTGTTTTTCGGAATGGCAGCATTCCTGCTGCCGGGGTCCAGCAGCATGGCGGCATCTGCGGCGGACGGGTACCTCGGCAAATTGCAGCAGCTCGCACGGGAGAAGGGCCTCGCTCGCGAGCGGACCTGGGAAGTGCTGCTTCATTACAAGCCGGATGGCGCAGGCGTGAAGAGCCTGGTTGATGATCCCCGGTTCTTTAATGCGGCCGACGGCAGAAAGAACCCTGAGTCCGAGCTCTTAGCCACACTCGCATCCTTCTTCACCGCGACGGTGAGAGAAAGCGAAGAGCATCCTCAGTGCCGGTTCATCGCGCGGTATACCTGGCTGAACGAGCGGCTCGGTTTCGACCCTGAGCGTCTGCCGAAGGCCGCCTGTCCCAAATTCGAGAAAGCGGTATACGAGGTTAATCCAAAGTCGATTGTTCTGGTCTTCCCAAATACGCTGTTGAATAGTCCGTCATCGATGTTTGGTCACACATTACTGCGAATAAATACAACATTGGAAAATGATCTCCTGTCACATGCTGTGAGCTATGCTGCAATGACAGGTGAAAACCCGGGTGCGCTTTATCCTATTAAAGGCCTTTTCGGTTTGTACGAGGGTCGCTATTCAAATCTCCCGTATTATGAAAAGGTTAAAGAGTATAACGATATAGAGCAGCGCGATATTTGGGAATACCATCTTAATCTTGAGCCGGAAGAGGCATTGAGAACATTTCTCCATGTATGGGAAATGAAAGATGTCTACTCTGATTATTATTTCTTCGATGAAAATTGTTCTTTTGAGCTGCTATTCCTTATAGAAGCAGGCCGCCCGTCGCTGCGGCTAGCGGACGAGTTCTACGGCATGTGGCGGTTCTGGGTGATCCCGGTGGACACGGTCAGGGCTGCACAGAAGCTCGGCATCGTGGACCGGGTATCCTACCGGCCATCGCGGTATACGAAGATGCTCCGGATCGCGTCGGGCATGGATGAAGGGCGTAAAGACACGGCCTTAGAGGTCGTGGACGGGAAGCTGCCGTCAGAAAATGTCCTCAAGTCCGTGCTGCCGATAACGGAGAAGCGGAGGGTCCTGGACCTGGCAGCTGAACTCACTCAGTACCGTTTTTCGAAAGGGAAGCTGGAACAGGACGAGTACCAGAAACGATTCCTGGACATCCTTGCGGCGCGAAGCACGCTCGGGACACCGTCAGAGGACCCCTATCCCATCGCGACGCCGACCTCGCCGGACCAGGGGCACCTGTCGGCACGGACCAGGACGGGGGGAGGGTACCGGTCCGATTCGTGGTTCGGGGAGTTCGAATGGCGGGCAGCGTACCATGAAATCACGGACCTCGACGAGGGATACGTGCCGGGCGCCCAGATCAACTTCATGGACCTGTCGTTCCGGTACTACTTCGATGATGATGTGCTCCGGCTGCACCGCTTGCACTTGATCAATATTTTGTCCCTTGCACCCTGGAACAGCATCTTCAGACCCATTTCATGGAAGGTTACTGTCGGCGTGGAGGAGGTACTGCTTGCGGACAGCAAAGACCATCCCGTGTTCCGCCTGAATGCGGGAGGGGGCCTGAGCACCGCGATCGGCAGGACCGGCATCGCCTACCTGCTCGCCGACGCGGACCTGCAGGCAAGCACGAGACTGGACAACGACTATGCCCTTGGGCTCGGCGGTACGGCAGGCCTGATGGTGAATCTTCTGAAGGACTGGAAGGTCAACCTCTGGGCGCAGGGGCTGTTCTACTCCGCGGGGGACGAGCACCAGGCCATAGCGGCGGCGCTCCAGCAGACCCTGCGGTTAACAACGAATAACAGCATCTCCCTGGATGCGAAGAGGGAGCGGTCCTTCGGGAACTACAAGACCGATGTCGTGATGCGATGGAACTGGTACTACTGAGAAGGGGGGGAGGGAACCGTGATTTCCCCATTGACAAAACTGCGGTTTCTCTTTAATATGACCCCCGTGCCGAAGTGGTGGAACTGGTAGACGCGCTGCGTTCAGGGCGCAGTGGGATCACTCCCGTGGGGGTTCGAGTCCCCCCTTCGGCACCATTTTCAAATACACGTCTTCCCGCAGCCCTCTCCTTATTCCCTTCATCATCATGCCAGCTCCCTATTGACGAGGTGTGTCATAAGTGTTACACTGCCTCCGTGGAGGTGATGACCATGCCGGTTAAGAATCCGAGGATCAACGTTGTTCTTGAACAGCCACTGTACGATACTATTGAAAAACTTGCGGCAAGGGAAGGTGTGTCCCTGTCCCTGAAGGTCCGCGATCTCGTACGGGAGGCTTTGGAGGCTGAAGAGGACATTGCACTAACAGCATTTGCCGGGAAACGAGATAAGACGTTCACTAAGTCAAAGGCATTGAAACACCATGAGGTCTGGTGATCGTGCCATTTGAACTGAGATACCATCCTGACGTAAAGGCCATTGACATCCCGCAGCTTGACGCAAAGTTGAAGACACGCATTAGACGCGCCATTGAGACGAGGTTGACCTCAGAACCCCAGCGGTACGGGGCACCCCTCCGGAAGACATTACACGGCTATTGGAAGCTGCGGGTGGGTGATTATCGGATAGTTTTCAAAATTGTCGGGCCGGAAGTATGGGTTTTGGGTATTATTCATCGAAAGAAGGCCTACGAAGCGATAGAAAAGAGACTCTGATCAAACCAGTGCATCGAACGAACAACAAGCCAAATCCCATGAAAAAGCTCATCTCCATACTGCTGCTCGCCCTTCTTGCTTCCTGCGCCAAGGAACCGCCCTTCGACCTGGTGGCGAAGTTCAAAGAGGCCGAGGACAAGATGCAGAAGTTCAAGTACGAGGACGCCCGCAAGGCCTATCAGGAGATCCAGGAGAAGGCGCCGGACCGGAGCTACGGCGCTGACATCATGCTGCGAATCGCCGATACCTACTACGGCGAGGAAAAGTACGCCGAGGCGCAGGTCGAGTACCAGGCCTTCCTTAACTTTCACCCCGTCCACCGCGACGCGCCCTACGCTCAGTTCCAGATCGCCATGTGCAACTACAACGACCTCACCACCATCGACCGCGACCCGGCGATCACCCGCACCGCCCTGAAGGAGTTCCAGAACCTCCTGAAGAAGTACCCCGGCAGCCCCTACGAAGAGGAGGCGAAGAAGTACATCGTCATCTGCAGGGACCGGCTCGCAGAATACGAGCTGTATGTCGGGAAGTTCTATTACAAGAAGGGTTCCTACAAGGCGGCGCTCGGAAGGCTGGAGAAGCTGCTGAAGGACTACCCGGATTCTTCGGCGGAAAAGGACGCCTGGTATTATACCGGCCTTTCCTACATGGAACGGGGCGACACGGAACAGGCGATCGGCGCCCTCAGCACGCTCGCGGCGAAGTACCCCGCCATGGCCGGCGAGGCCAACGCCCTGATCACGAAGCTCAAGGCCAGATGAGATACTACCCCGTCTTTCTTGATGTGCGCGAACGGCCCTGCGTCGTTGTGGGCGGCGGCCGGGTGGCGGAGCGCAAGGCGATCGCCCTCTTCGATGCGGGCGCCGTTCTCACCGTGGTGAGCCCCGCGCTCACCCCCGCCCTCCGCGAGCTTGCGGGAAAAGGAAAGATCGAGCATCGATCCCGGGAGTACGGCGAGGAGGACCTCGCCGGCGCCTTTCTGGTGATCGCGGCGACCGATGACGCCGCCGTGAATGACGCCGTGGCGCGCGCCTGCCGGAAGAGCGGGATCCTCGTCAATGTGGCGACGACGCCTGATGAGGGCTCGTTCATCGTGCCGTCGGTGGTGGAACGGGGCGATCTGCTGATCGCCGTGTCCACGTGCGGCGACAGCCCCGCCCTGGCCCGGAAGGTCCGCGAGGACCTGGAGAAGGCCTACGGCGCAGAGTACGGAGTCTTTCTCGAGAAGATGGCGAACCTGCGGAGGAGACTGCTGCAGGAGGTGCCGGACGAGGAGGTCCGGAGAAAGGTCTATCAGGCGGTGGTCGACTCGGACGTGCTGTACCTGCTGCGCGCGGGCCAGGTCCACGAGGCCGACCGCCGGCTCGCGGAGGTCGCGAAAGCGATCATCGGTTAGGCGGGGTCACTTCTTGAAAAGCCGCGAGAACATCCCGCCCTTTTTCTCGTCCTCATCGGGCCCGGTGACGGCCCTGCCCGCTGCCTTGATGGCGTCCTTCAGCTTCTGCGAATCGGGATGGCGCATCAGCGCGTTGTTCAGCACCCCGATCCCTTTCGCTTTTTGTCCGCTCCTGACGTAGAAGTTCCCGAGCTCGAGGGGGTACTCCGGTCTCGCCGGGTCGAGCTCGACGGCCTTTCGCAGCGGGCCTTCCGCGTCCTTCCGCCGCTGCGCGATGTTCATGAGACAGAGGCCGTAGTAGTAGTGGTACTGTGCCCTCGAGGGATCGAGGTCGACCGCTTCGGAGAGCGCGCTCTCTGCCACGCCGAAGTTCTTGACCTTGAAGTCCTTCAAGCCGCTGTTGAACTGCTCTACCGCCCGCGCTGCCCTTTCCCTGCTCACCTTCTGCTGCTGTCCCGGCGCTTTGCTCACCGGTTTGACCTCGGTCACTGCGGACGGCTTGCCCTCGGCCGCCGCGGCGATGGCATCATTGATCCTCGAAGAGCCGGGATGGTGCTTCAACGCGTCATTCAGCACCGAGATCGCCTTGCTCTTGATCCCGCTCTTCAGGTACAGGTTGCTCAGCTCGATGTGGTATTCGATTGTGGTGGGGTCGAGTTCGATGGCCTTCTGGAGGCTTTCCTCAGCCTCGTGCCGCCGGCGCGGGATGTTCATGAGGCAGATGCCCTGGTAGTAGAAGTAGGGCGCCTTGAGGGGGTCCAGCCGGGTGGCCCAGGTGAACGCCTCGAGCGCGCCCCAGTAGTTCCCGGTCTTGAAGTCCCTCATGCCGTTGTTGAACTGATCCACCGCCCGCGCTGTCTTATCGGCGTAGTTCTCCACATACTCCTCGGCCTTTTTCTCCACGAACTCGCCGGCCTGCGGCTGAGCCTTCCGGGCGGCGATGTCGTATTCGGCGCGCTTCGCCTGGTCGCTCAGGACCATGTAGGCCTTGTGGATGCGGTCGAAGAGGGCCTCGAGCCTGGCCTTCATGTCCGTCATGGTCGGGTCGAAGTGCCGGTCCGGATGGTAGGCCTTGGCAAGGCGGAAATAGGCGCGCTTGATCTCCGAGGCCGTCGAGACCACGGTGACCCCCAGGACCTGATAGTGATCCTGGGACGCCATGGCGTCGAAGGCCTGCTGGATCATCTCCCGCGTGGCGACGACCTCCGGCTCCGGGGGCGGTGACGGCGCTTCGGGCCGCCGGACCTCCTGCGCTGCCGGGCGCACGGCCTCCCGCACGGCCTCCCTGGCGAAGTCCATCTCTGCGGCGCTCTTGATCTCGCCGATCTCGGCCATCCTGAGGGCGAGCAGCAGGTACAGCGCCTTCAGGGCATTGAAGTCTCCGACGCCGGACAGCCCGCAGATCTCCTCGATGCTCCGCTTCCCGTCGATGAACGAGAAGACCGTCCTCTGGTCTGCCGTCAGCTGTGCGTCCTGGAAAAGGCACGAGGGGTCGGTGGCGGGCCGAACGATGGTGGTGGGCGCGGGCAGGGACTTGCGGATGGCCTCCCACTCGAGGCTGTTGACGCCTTCGAGGATCAGGTTGCCGGTGCTCATTTGGAGGGGGATGATGTCCGCAACGGGAAGCGGGGCCTCGTCGAAGCGGTAGCTGCCCATGCGGACGGAGAAAAGGGTCAGGATGATGCGCTTGACCTGGTCCTTGACGGCCTCGACAAGGGCCTGGGGCTTGATGAAGCCGAGTTCAACGAGGATCGCGCCCTGTTTCTTCCCGGACTTCCTGATGATCTCCGTGGATGCGTCGAACTGTGCCTGCGTAAGCTTGCCGTCGCGCAGCAGGCGGTCACCCAGCCGGTCGGCCTCGAGGTTCGACGCCGCGAAGGTGATGTCGCCGTTCTTGAAGTAGACCTTCTTGACCGCCTGCTCGGCCGTCTGGCCCTGAATGTACTCAAAGACCGCGGTGCCGGTCTTGGACTGGGTCCGCAGCGTCTGGAACAGCCAGGGGATGGTCATCTGTTTGATCTCCCCCGACAGGGGAACGACCGTCCGGTCGCTGCATGAATTCTCGGCCATGGGCGGCATTATATCAGTTTTTTGACCGGCTGTGGAGCAGAATAGTGCGTTCCGGCCCGCCCTTCCCGCGTTTCCCCCCTTTACCTCGGCCGCAGGTCTGTGTTAATATGAGGCCGTGAACATGCAACCGGTCGTCATCCCCAGGTCGTCCCATCCCATCTCCCGCAAGTGGATCAGCCCCAACGCAGTCCGGGTCCTCTACCGCCTCAAGGAAGCGGGGCATATCGCCTACCTTGTCGGCGGCGGCGTCCGCGACCTTCTCCTGGGGCGCGAACCCAAGGACTTTGACATCGCCACGGACGCGAGGCCCAACGAGGTCAAAAAGATCTTCCGGAACTGCCGTCTCATCGGCAGGCGGTTCCGGCTGGCCCATATCCACTTCCACGACGAGATCATCGAAGTGGCCACGTTCCGGTCGAACATCACCGAAGAGCCCGAGGCTCCCGTCCCGGAAGCTCCCGCCGCCGCTGAGCCCGCGGCCGTTCCCGCGCCTGACGCCGCGCAGGCCGCTCCGGCGCAGCCCGAACGGCCCCGTCCGCCGCGCATGCTCAAGACCGAAGACGGCATGATCCTCAGGGACAACGTCTTCGGCACGCCGGAGCAGGACGCGATCCGGCGCGATTTCACCGTGAACGCGCTTTTCTACAGCATCGCCGATTACTCCGTCATCGACTACGTGGGCGGGATGGACGACCTGCGGAGCGGCCTCATCCGCATCATCGGCGATCCCGTGGTCCGGTTCACCGAGGACCCGGTGCGCATGGTGCGCGCCGTGCGCTTTGCGTCGCTGCTGGGATTCGCCATCGAGGGAACAACCTATCAGGCCCTGCTGGAGCACCGGGAAAAGGTAGCCCTGGCGGCGCCGGCGCGGATGTACGAAGAGGTGCAGAAGCTGTTCCTCCAGGGCGAGGGCGAGAAGACGTTCCAGATGCTCCGCACCACGGGCATGTTCGGCGTGCTCTTTCCGCACATCAACGCGTGGCTCGACACCGAGGAGGACGGCTTCCCGCATACCTGGGTGGGCAAGGCCCTGGAGTGGGTGGACGTCTGCGTGCAGACGGGAAGGAAGATCGAACCCCACATCCTGTTCGCCCTCATGTTCGGACAGTACATCGAACAGAAGGCCGGGGCGATGCGGGCGGCGGGCATGCACCCCCTCGATGCGCTCGACAAGGCGGTGGCGGAGTTCCTCGGCGAGCAGACGCCCCGCGTGCAGATCCCCCGCAAGGTAGCGCTCTCGGTCCGCGACATCCTCTGGAACCAGAGCAGGTTCGAGAAGAAGCAGGGCAAGGCCCCGCTCTATTTCCTGAGGCGGCCCGGCTTCCGGGACGCGTTCGAGTACCTGCGATTCACGAGCGAGCTCACGGGCGAGCGGCTCGAGCTCCGCGCGTGGTGGAAGGAGTTCATCAAGGCCCACCCGCCGCAGCCGGAGGAGGCGGCCCCGGCGAAGCAGGCGGGAAAGACCGCCCCCCTGCACGCGCATCGTCCGGACGAACGGAAGCGTCGCCGCCGGCGGCCGCGGCGGCGGGGACCGAAGCCGCAGACCCCGAAAGCGTAAGACAGTTCTACCGCAAGAGGACGCAGAGGAAGGGCAAGGCGGGGAGACAGAAGAAGATCGATAAAGGGGACGCGGATCAAATCGGATTTTCGCGGATAATTCCGTTAAAGATCTAGAATCCTTGCCATCTTTTTTTCAAACTGTTTGATGTGGTCTGATCCGTGTTCATCCGCGTCCGATAGCCCCTTTTTTACGAAGTCATCGGCCTTGGAAGTAATCTTCAAGAAACGATCTTGCTGTTGCCGACCTCAGCGTCCTCAGCGGTGAAAATATCCTATGTCCAAACCTCCCCGGTTTTTCATAACCCCCGAGCAGGTCC
>Ga0316622_100004483_pt1 | contig 10274 bp, 10 predicted proteins | sample OWC_Aug_OW2_C1_D_FD_207646 | JGI IMG/M metagenome (GOLD analysis project Ga0316622, IMG submission 207646) | Wetland soil microbial communities from Old Woman Creek delta, Ohio, United States - OWC_Aug_OW2_C1_D5_C | ecosystem: Environmental > Terrestrial > Soil > Wetlands | place: USA: Ohio... | reverse complement strand
GTCGTAGAAGAACTCCTCCTCGCGACTCCACATCACCTGCACGGGCTTGCCGGTGATCTTCGCCAGTTTGGCCGCCTCGACGCCTTGTTGGCTGGCGCTCTTGCCGCCGAAGCCGCCGCCGACGAACGGCGTGATGACACGGACGTTCTCTGCCTGGAAACCCAGAGCATTGACGACCTGGTCCTTCAGCGGGAACGGCGTCTGCGTGGACGCCCAGACGGTGACCTTGTTGCCCTCGACCTGGGCCAGGGCGGTGTGCGTCTCTATCGCGGCGTGGGCCTTGTAGCCGTCGAGGTAGGTCTGCTCGACGACGATCTCCGACGCCTTCTCGCCTTGCTCAAGCTGCCCGCCCTCGACGACGACGTTCTCACGCCCGACATTCTTCAGCAGGTGCTCGAAGATCGTCTGATCGTCCACAGTTGCCGCGGGCACGTCGAACTCGGAATCGATCTTCGCCAGGGCCGCGGCCGCCTGATCAGGATCCTTGTGCAGGACCGCCACCATATCGCCGTCGCGAACGACGGTGACGCCTTCCATCTTCTCGGCGGCGGAGGTGTCCACTCGCTTGAGCTTGGCGCCGTGAGCGGGGGGTCTCAGAAGCTTGGCGTAGAGCATGCCGGGCAGCCGCATGTCGCCGGCGTACTTGGCCGTACCGGTGACCTTGTCCCTCGCGTCGCGATGCAGGTACGGCTTGTTCATCACCTTGAACGCCGACGGGCTCTTCACCGGAGGCTTCTCTTTCGCGTGTCGTTCGATGGTTTTGCCTTTGGCCAGATCGGCGTAGGTGACTTTCTTGTCCTTGTTCTCCTTGTCGAAGACGACGCCGTTCTCGACGGTCAATCGCTCCTGGGGCACCTGAAGTTGCTCGGCCGCGAGTTCGATGAGGACCTTCCGGGCCTCCGCGCCGGCCGCTCGCAACGGCGGGCCGAAGAAGCGAATGGTCATCGAACCGAATGTCCCCATATCCCAGGGGCATAGCGATGTATCGCCCATCACCATGTCGACCACGTCCGGGCTGATGTCCATCTCGTCGGCGAGCATCTGGGGCAGCGACGTGATGGCCCCCTGACCCTGCTCGATCTTGCCTGTGAACAGGGTGACACGACCGTCGGGTCCGACCCGCAGAAAGGCGTTGAAGTCTTCCGGCAGGCGCGAGCCGCCGCGACGCTGAGCTTCGAGCACGGAGCTGTCGCCGACGCAGAAGAAGATGATGATCCCGCCGCCGAGGGCCTTGATAAAGTCCCGGCGTGAAAGGTTGGGGTCGGTCACGATATCGTGGAAGTCGATTTCGAAGTGCCGATTGTCGTTCATCAGGCCTTCCCTCCTTTCATCTGGGCGGCCGCGTCCTGGATGGCGTCGATGATACGCGTGTGCGCCCCGCAGCGGCACAGGTTGTGGTCCATGGCGGCGATGATCTCGTCGCGCGTGGGCTCGGGATTCTGCCGGAGCAGGCTGTACGCCGTGAGGATCATCCCCGGCGTGCAGAACCCGCACTGGAGGGCATCGTGCTCAACGAATGCCTTCTGCAACGGGTGCATCTGGCCGTCCTTCGATAACCCTTCGATGGTGCGGACGTCCCGGCCGGCGACGTTGCGCACGGCGGTGACGCAGGACCGCACAGCCTTGTTGTCCACCAGGACGGTGCATGCGCCGCAGAGGGCCTGCCCGCAGCCGAATTTCGTGCCGGTCAGGCCGATATCAGTCCGCAGGACCCACAGGAGCGGCCGCTGGCCGTCGGTGGTGACGGTGACCGGTTGACCATTGAGTGTGAACGCGATCGTTTCTGCCATATGGACCCCCTTTGACTGGAGCTTGGCAAAATGGTGATTTCCTGTCGCAGGCTTTGAGTATACAATCGCCATCGTACAAGTGTAGAGAAAAAGATGGATGATCTTGAGCTATTTCGTAAAGCGGTGACGCTGCTCGAAAGCGAGCAGGCTGTTGCCTTGGTGACGGTGACGGCCACGACCGGCTCGACGCCGGGCAAGGTGGGCTACAAGATGCTGGTCTTCGACGGGGGCAAAGGCACGGCGGGGACGGTGGGGGGCGGCCTGATCGAGGCGAAGATGATCGGGGAAGCGGCCGGAATGCTCGACCGGCCGGCCAGGCGCACATTCGCTTTCAGTCTTGGGGAAACACCTGATGACGAGAAAGGTATCTGCGGCGGCTCCATCGAGTTTGTCGTTGAGACGTTCGACACAAGTGCATTGCCGGTGTTTGCCGAGCGGATCCACGCGGCCGAGGAGGATCGGACGCAATCGCCCACGGTGATTCTGTGCGGGGCAGGCCACCTGTCCCATTTCATCGCCCGGTACGCCAGGAGCGTGCACTTTCGCGTGATCGTTTGCGACGACCGGTCCGAGTACGCCAACGCGGAGCGGTTTCCGGATGCGGAGAAGATCATCGTACAGGGTTTCGAACGTGTCTTCGACGGCATGCAGGTCGATGACCATTCCTACATCGTGATCGTTACGCGTGGCCACACGTGCGATCAAGTTGTTCTCGAACAGGCCCTCAAGACCCCGGCGCGATATATCGGGATGATCGGCAGCAGGCGAAAGACCCTGACCATCCTGGAGAAACTGAGGACGCGGGGCGTTCCGCAGGAACAACTGGACCGCGTCTACTCGCCCATTGGGCTGGCCATCGGGGCCGTCACGCCGGAGGAGATCGCCTTGAGCATCGTGTGCGAGCTGGTCAAAATCCGGCGGCTGGGCGACGAGCCGCCGGTCGACCACATGACCCTGTCGCGGCGCGAGGGACATCCATGATTCATGCCCTTGTGTTGGCGGCCGGCGAGTCCAGGCGCATGGGAATGCCCAAGCCTCTCTTGCGATTCAACGATACAACGTTTCTGGAGCAGATCGTGGGCGTTCTGCGGAACTCCGGCGTAGACGGAATCACGGTGGTTCTCGGGGCAAGGGCGCAGATGGTCCGCGAGTCTGTCGATCTGTCGCGAGTGGACGTGGTGGTGAATGAGAATTATGCACAAGGGCAGTTGTCGTCGCTGATCAGGGGCTTGAGCAGTCTGTCGGCGGACACCGATGCGATTCTTCTGTGCCTGGCCGATCATCCGTTCATTACGAGGGACGTCGTCGGGCGGCTCATGGGTGCATTCAGGCAGTCACGCCGGCCGATTGTACTACCGACCTTCCAGGGCCGGCGCGGTCACCCAGCCCTGTTCGCTTCGTCACTGTTTGACGAGCTTGCCAACGCTCCGCAGGACAAGGGAGCCCGGCATGTGGTGGCGTCCAATGAAGACAAGGTCCTTGAGATCGATGTCGCTGATCGCGGCGTGTTGGTGAGCATTGATACGCCGGACGACTACCGCTTGTGTCTCGGAGCCGAGCCGCAGGTAGTCTCGAAGAAGCCATGATAAAGTTGAAACAAGCATTGCAGATCGTCCTGGACGCCGCCCGACCACTCGGAACGGAACGAGTCGATATGAGTGATGCGCTGGGCCGTGTGCTCGCAGAGAATGTCGCGGCCGATGCCGACATGCCGCCGTTCGACAGGGCGACCGTCGATGGTTACGCGTGTCGGCGAGCGGACCTCGGCGACGGGCTCGCAGTGATCGAGACGATCCCGGCCGGCGCCGCGCCGGCGAAGACCGTTGGGCCAAATCAATGTGCCAAGATCATGACCGGGGCCGCTGTGCCGTTCGGGGCCGATTGCGTCGTCATGATCGAGCAGACGGAGACTGCCGGTGAGGATACAATTCGCTTCATGGGCGGGCAGACGGGCGACAACATCAGTCGCAGGGCAACGTTCATCCGTGCCGGGCAGGTGGTCATGCAAAAAGGCAGCCGTCTGGGCCCGGCGCACATTGCGATCCTCGCTTCGGTCGGACACGTGCGGCCGCTCGTGGCCAGGCGACCGAGAGTGGCTGTGATCGCCAGCGGTGATGAGCTTGTGCCGCCGGCGACTGCCGCAGAGCCGTTCCTGATACGCAATTCCAACGGCCCGCAGCTTCTGTCGCAGCTTCAGTCGATGAGCGTGCCGGCCCGCGATTACGGCATCGTCAAGGACGTCGAATCCGAAATCGACAGGATTCTGAAGGAAGCACTGGCGGGACATGATGTTGTGCTCATCTCCGGCGGTGTCTCCATGGGCGACCTCGATTTCGTTCCGGCGGTCCTTCGGCGAAACAAGGTGCGATTACTCTTCGAGAAAGTGGCGATCAAGCCTGGAAAGCCGACGGTCTTTGGTTTGACTGAACGGGCATACTGTTTCGGATTGCCGGGAAACCCCGTCTCGACGTTCGCCGTATTCGAGTTGATGGTCAAGCCGTTCCTCTACCGGCTGATGGGCCATGACTACTCGCCGTTGTGCGTGCAGATGAGTCTGGAAGAGGCCGTTGTGAGGAAGGACACGGACCGGCAGGCCTGGATTCCGGTGAAATTGACGAGCCAGACGAGCGTTAGGCCGGTACAGTATCATGGCTCAGGCCACGTCCTCGCGCTGTGCGAGGCAGACGGACTGACCAGCATGGACATTGGCGTTCGACAGATTGAGAAGGCGGCGCCTGTGAGCGTCAGGCTGCTGCCGGGGTCAGGATTGTAAGCGGATGCGGGCCACGAACATAGACTATCTGCGAGTCTCGGTCACGGACCGGTGCAACCTGCGGTGCCTCTACTGCAATCCGCTCGGCCATGCCCATCTCGTGGAAGATCAGGGGATCTTGAGCATGGATGAGATCACTCGGGTGGTCCGGCTGTGCACGCAGTGCGGCATACGGCGGGTCCGCTTGACAGGCGGCGAGCCACTGCTGCGGGACGACATTGTCGATCTCGTGCAGAGACTTGCCGGGATTTCGGGCGTGGAGGACTTGTCGATGACGACCAACGGGGTGCTCCTTGGCTCGATGGCGGCCCAGCTCAAGGAGGCGGGTCTGCGGCGGGTCAATGTCAGCCTCGACGCGATGGATCGTGAGTGTTACCGACGGATCGCGGGTGCGGATGTGCTGGGGCGTGTGATCGAGGGCCTGCACAAGGCTCTGGAGACCGGTCTGACGCCGGTGCGCGTGAACTGCGTCGTGATACGAGACGTGAATCTGTCGCAGGTGGAGGCCCTGGCTGAGATGAGTCTCCGTCTGCCGGTGGCGGTCCGCTTCATAGAGTATGTCCCGACGACGCGGCTCACGGGTCCGGCGAGCTGCTACGTCCCCAATGGCGAAGTCCGGGCCGCCATCGAATCCAGATTCGGGCCGCTCTCGAATCTTGTCGTGCCCGACAGCGGGGGACCCGCCGTGTACTTCAAGATCGAAAACGCCCTCGGGGCGATCGGCTTCATCAGCGGGCGGTCCTCGGTGTTCTGCCGGCGCTGCACGCGGCTGCGGCTGAGCCGCGATGGCAAGCTCAAGCCGTGCCTGTACGCGGCTCGCTGCTACGACGTGAAGAGACTCCTGCAAGCAGGCGCCAACGATGAAGCGGTCCTGCGCCTGTTGCGAAAGGCGCTGCGGGAAAAGAGTCAACACACGAAGCTGAACGCCGCCGCCGGCGATTTCCTGATGCAGCAAATCGGAGGGTGAGGCGAGTGAAGAGAAGAAAGATCTCAAATCTCAAATCTCAGATTGCGGATTCGAGTCGCGATCTTACTCCGCATTCCGCACTCCGTACTCCGCGTCTGAGGGGCATGGTCGATGTCAGTGGCAAGCCGGTGACCGTGAGGACGGCCAAAGCGGCCGGCTCGGTCCTTCTCGGCGAGGCGGCGTTTGACGCCCTGCGGCAGGGCACGTGTCCCAAGGGGGATGTGCTTGCGACGGCCAAGGTGGCGGCGCTCCAGGCGGCAAAATCGACGCCGGCCGTCATTCCCATGTGTCACCCGATCCTCCTCGAAGGCATCGACGTAGCCTTCACGCTGGATGAGGCCGGCAAGTCCGTGACTGCGACGGTGTCGGTGAAGTCATCGGGCAAGACAGGCGTGGAGATGGAGGCCCTGCACGGCGTTGCGGCCGCGTGCCTGACCATCTATGATATGCTCAAGTACGCGGGCAAAGGCATGACCCTCAACAACATTCAGCTTCTGGAGAAAACAGGCGGGCGAAGTGGTGACTACAAACGGCCGGGTTAGGGCCATATCCATCTCAAAGCAGAAGGGCATGCCCAAGACGAATGTGCCGGAGGCGAACTTGGAGGCCGGCCTGGGCATCGTCGGCGACGTCCACGCGGATGGCGGCCACAGACAGGTCAGTCTGCTCGCCGCCGAGGAGATTGAGCATCTGGGCGAGAAAGGCGCCTCCATCGCACCGGGCGAGTTCGCGGAGAACATCACGACGCAGGGCCTGGACCTGCGAACGTTGAAGGTCGGCAGCCGACTGAAGCTGGGTGCCGTCGCAGAGCTCGTCGTGACCCAATTCGGCAAACGCTGCCACGGGCGCTGCGCGATCTACGCAAAGCTCGGCGATTGCATCATGCCACGACAGGGCGTCTTTGCCCGGGTGACCGCCTCAGGGCCGGTCCGGATAGGGGATATCATTGAGGTCGTCGATGATCACAGTGGCCATAGTGACGGTCAGTGACAGTTGCTCGCGAGGCGAGCGCGAGGATGTCAGCGGGCGGACCATTGAGGAGATGCTGTCCCGTAATGGGTTCGCCGTGGCGTCAAGAGGTATCGTGGCCGATGACCGCGAAGCCATTGCCGCCGAGCTCACGAGACTCGCGGATGGCGGGGGCGCCGACTTGGTCCTGACGACGGGCGGGACCGGGTTCGGGCCTCGCGACGTCACGCCGGAAGCTACGGCGTTCGTCTGTGATCGCATAGTCCCCGGCTTCGGTGAACTGATGCGACTCGAAGGGTACAGGCGAACGCCGAACGCCGTGCTCTCGCGGGCCGTGGCGGGCATTCGCGGTCGCACGCTCGTGGTCAATCTACCGGGCAGCCCAAGGGCCGTGCGCGAGTGCCTGGAGGTCATCGTGGACCTGCTGCCGCACGCCATCGAAATGCTCCATGGCGGCGGACACCCATGAGATTTACGATTTATGATTTATGAATTACGATTTGCGCTCGACGTGTGTCGTCACGCCCAAATCATAAATCGAAAATCATAAATCATAGATGATAGAGGGGTCGTATGGTTCTTCTGCGGCTGTTCTTCGTGTTCTTCAAGGTCGGGCTCTTTGCGATTGGCGGCGCCTATTCATTTTTGCCCCTGGTCGAGCGGGAGGCGGTGGAAGGCCACAGATGGCTCAGCAAAGACGAATTCGCGGAGGTCGTCGCAATGGTGGAGCTGTTCCCCGGCGCCATCTCGATCAAGTTCGCGACGTACACGGGCTACAAGGTGGCCGGCATCCCCGGCGCCATCGTCGCCAATGTCGCCAACCTGTTGCCCCCGGTCTTGTTCATGGCGGTGGCGTCGTGGCTCTATCTGAAGTGGGGTAAGACCCCGGCGGCCCAGGGGGCCCTCCTGATGGTCCGCTACGCGGTGATCGCGATGATCATCGCCGTCGCGATCAAGCTGGTGCACGTGAGCCAACTGATGGATCTCAAAGTGCTGATGGCGGTGATCGCGGCCTTTCTGCTGCTGGTTGTGGCCAAAGTCCATCCCGCCCTCGTGATCGTCGCTGCTGCCGTCTACGGCGCTGTGGTCAAGTGACGCGCACTGCCGCCCAGGGTTGCCAACTGACAACTAAGAACTAACAACCAACAACCCAGGGCAAACGCAAAGTCACGTGATATCCGGGTGGCAGCGTCAAGCGCAGCTTGGCGATGGCGACTTGGCTGTGCGTAGGACCATCGCCAAGGCCTTCGGCCTTGACGATGCCACCCTGTTGCCACTCTCCATGGATCTATTCTCGGGACTTTGCGGTTGCCCTGACCAACAACCCTCTTCCTATCGCCTGCGAGTCGTGGTATAGTCGGGCTCCAACCTAAGTTAAGGAGTATCTGCCATGATGAAACAGACACGTCGCCAATTCCTTCGTGAATCGCTGTCTGCGGCAGCGGTGTTGTCCGCGGCCCCGATGTTCAGCAACCCGGCCCGGGGACAGACTGCCGGCCCGAATGACAAGCTTCTATGTGCCGTGATCGGCTGCAACGGTCGCGGCGGCGACCACATCGGCGCCTACTCGAAGCGCAAAGATTGTGAGATCGCCTACATCGTCGATATCGACGAGAAGGTCGGCCAGAAAGGCTGTGACACGGTCGAGAAGAGGACCGGCCGGCGTCCCAAATGGGTAAAGGACATGCGGCAGGTCTTCGACGACAAGGCCGTCCACTTTGTCTCGACGGCGACGCCGAACCACTGGCACGCGCTGTGCGGCGTGTGGGCCATGCAGGCGGGCAAGGACGCCTTCATCGAGAAGCCCATCAGTCACGACATCCCCGAGGGGATGGCGCTCGTGGCGGCGGCGAAGAAGTACGGCCGAATCTGCCAGGTCGGCACGCAATGCCGCTCCAATCGGGCCCTTCAGGACGCTATGAAGTTCATCGCCGACGGCGGTATCGGCACGGTCAAGCTCGCCCGCGGCCTGTGCTACAAACGCCGCAGGTCGATCGGCGCCCTCGGCGATTACCCGATCCCCGCCCAGGTCGATTTCAACCTGTGGAGCGGGCCGGCCCAATTCACCTCGCCCAAGCTCACCCGCCAGAACTTCCATTACGACTGGCACTGGCAGCGACTCTACGGCAACGGCGACTCGGGCAACCAGGGCCCGCACCAGGCGGACATCGCCCGCTGGGGCCTGGGCATCAATCGCCAGCCCAACAGCGTCATCGCCTACGGCGGCCGGCTCGGCTACCAGGCGGAGCGCGAGGACGATAAGTACATCGACGCCGGCGACACGGCCAATACCGAGGTCGGCATCTACGATTACGGCGACAGGACGATGGTCTTCGAGACCCGCGGCCTGTCCGTCGACAACTCCGCCGATGAAGAGATCAACAAGCTCTTCGGAAGCACCAAGGGCAACCAGATCGGCGTGATCTTCTACGGCACCGAGGGCATTCTGGTCCAAAGGGAATACACGTATTGCGTCGTCTTCGACCTGGCGGGCAAGATGGTCAAGGAGTTCAAAGGCGGCGGCGACCACTACGGCAACTTCGTCGAGGCCGTGCGCAGCCGCAAGGCCGAGTCCCTCAGCTCCGACGCCTTCCAGGGCCACCTCTCCGCCTCCATCGCCCATTTAGCCAATATCAGCTACTACCTGGGCGAGCAGAACAAAGTCACCATCGACCAGGCCAAGGCTATTCTGGAGAAGGTCAAGAGCCACGACGACAACGTCGCGACCCTGAACCGGACGATGCAGCACCTGAAAGACAACGGCGTGGACTTTGCGAAGTACTCGATCTCCATGGGCCCGCTGCTGATCTTCGATCCGCAAAAGGAGGTCTTCACCAACAGCGCCCCCGCCAACAAGCTCCTCCACCGCGAATACCGCCCCCCCTTCGTCTGCCCCACCGCAGACAAGGTGTGATAAGCAGAAGGCCCGAGGGCAGATGATGAAGGGACCAGAGTCATCACCTTCGTCATCTGCCCTACGGAATCAACTCTCTCCCTTGTTCTGGCGCCGGCTGTTATGCCTCGCCGTTGCAGTCCACGGACATGACCATCTTGGTGTCGGCATCGAAAATGACCTTCAGGACGGAACAGCCGCCGTCAGATATGTATGTGAAGGCGTTGTCCAAAGGGTCAACTCCGAACCATGACATGAACATATTGCAGACGATGTACTTGTGGCCGGTCTTGATGAAACCTGCGTACTCCCGGTTGTACTGGCGAAGGAAGGTGAGGATGTAGACCGGGTTCATAGGGAAGGTACCCGTGCGGACAGGCGTGTCGCTGTCGAGGTAGGCTCGGAGGGCGGAGTCGAGGCCATCGAGATCGGCGGCCCCCGGAGTCCACACGTCGTCGCAGCGCACGAACCATCGCACCTCTTGGGGATCGGTGACCACGACCGTATATGGGCCATCGTAGGTGATGGGCCCGCAGTTGACAATCGTGCCCCAATTCGTGCCCACAAGGCCGGCCAGCGCGTTCTCCTTCGTTGCACCGACAATGTCACCGGCAGCCTGGCAGTTCATGATCCGGCCGTCATTCTCGACAGCCAGAATCCCAACGCTGGCATTTGGGTCCGGCACGACAATGTGGGCGGCTTCGATTCTCAGGTTTTCGACTAGGGCCTCTGTGCCCAGCCAGCCAAACAGGCCCAGGTAACCGCCGGCCTGCATCTTCAGATTCCTGATGGCGAACCCGCCGCCATCGAACTGCCCGTTGAAACTCGGGATGACCGGTGTGGTCCATGTGATGCCGGCCAGATCGATGTCAGCGATAAGCT
>Ga0316622_100004481_pt1 | contig 10277 bp, 11 predicted proteins | sample OWC_Aug_OW2_C1_D_FD_207646 | JGI IMG/M metagenome (GOLD analysis project Ga0316622, IMG submission 207646) | Wetland soil microbial communities from Old Woman Creek delta, Ohio, United States - OWC_Aug_OW2_C1_D5_C | ecosystem: Environmental > Terrestrial > Soil > Wetlands | place: USA: Ohio... | reverse complement strand
ACAAATCGGAGCGCACTGTCTGGAAAAGATCAACGGCGGCCGCGGCAAGCTGCTCGGAGGTATACCGGGTGTTCTGCCGGCGGATGTGGTCATTCTGGGCGGCGGTACGGTGGGCACCAACGCGGCGATTGTTGCTCTGGGCATGGGCGCCTCCGTGCTGATTGTGGACATCGTGGCTGACCGTTTGCGCTACCTGACTGAGGTGTTGCACGGCAATCTCAAGACCCTGATCTCGACTCCGCACAATATCGCCGAAGCCGTGAAAAGGGCAGATCTGGTCATTGGCGGTGTCCTGGTAAAGGGTGCCAAGGCCCCGTGCCTGGTGACCCGTCAAATGGTCGCCGAGATGAAGCCAGGCAGCGTGATTGTGGACGTGGCGGTGGATCAGGGTGGCTGCATCGAGACAACTCGCGTCACCTCGCATAGCGAGCCCACCTTCGTGCTGGACGGCGTCGTCCACTACTGCGTGCCCAACATCCCTGGTGCGGTGCCGCGCACGTCTACCTATGGCCTGTCGAATGCAACTCTGCCCTATGCGGTCAAGCTGGCCAACCAGGGCTTTCTCAAAGCGATCCAGGGCGACCCGGCTCTGGCCAGGGGCATTAATACCTACCAAGGTCATATCACCTACAAGGCCGTCGCTGAAGCTTTTGACATGGAGTGCCGCCCCCTCGCCGAGCTGATCTAGGGTGCGGGTCTTTCCGAGCATTGCTGGCCTGGACCGGAGCATGAATGGAGTACGAACCGACCATCGGCATTGAAACACATGCCCAGTTGCTCACTGTCTCCAAGATGTTCTGCTCCTGCCGGACGGACTATGCGACTGCGCTGCCGAACAGTCTGGTTTGCCCGGTCTGTCTGGGCATGCCCGGTGCGCTGCCGGTCATCAATCAGCGGGCCGTCGAGTGCGTGATTATGACGGGGCTGGCCCTGAATTGCCATATTGCCGAGCTGTCCAGATTTGAGCGCAAAAACTATCACTACCCTGACCTGGTTAAGGGGTATCAGATCTCGCAGTACGACCTGCCGCTGTGTTCTGATGGCTGGCTGGAGATCCAATCTGGCGCGAGCAATGCGGAGTACGCCGTGCGGCGCATTGGTATTCACGATGTGCATCTGGAGGAAGATACCGGCAAACTGCTCCATGCCCCCGGCCATAGCTGGATCGACTTTAATCGCTCCGGCATCCCCTTGATGGAGATCGTCACCGCGCCCGATTTCGTCTCCACAGACGAGGTGCGCGAATACGTGCTCAAGCTGCGCCGCGCCCTCCGCTACCTGAACGTAAGCTCCGGCAACATGGAAGAGGGTGCGATGCGCTTTGAGGCTAACGTCTCCCTGCATCCGGCAGGCAGCAGTGAGAAGGGCACTCGTGTCGAGGTCAAGAACCTGAATAGCTTCAGGGCCTTGCTGCGCTCTCTGGAGCACGAAATCCAGCGCCAGGGTCAGGTGCTTCGTGAAGGAGGAATGATTCACCGGGAGACCCGCGGCTGGGACGAAGCCCATGGCGTTACCTTTGTGCAGCGCAGCAAGGAAACTGCCGACGACTACCGGTACTTCCCCGAACCGGATTTGCCACCTTTGCAGATTAGCCCCGAGTGGGTTCAACAGATTCGGGCGGGGATGCCGGAATTGCCGGATGAACGGTGCGCTCGCTTTGTGTCCAGCTATGGCCTTTCCCCCTATGATGCGGGCCTGCTGACCGAGGAACGTCCTGTGGCTGACTACTTTGAGCGTGCGGTGGCGGCCGGGCAAACCGAAGGGGTTGGCGCCAAAGCCATCGCCAACTGGACGGCGGGGGAGCTATTCCGCCTGCTGCACGGTCAGAATCTGGAAATCGGCGCAGCCCGCGTGCCGCCAGAACAACTGGCCCAACTCGTTGCCCTGCTGCAAGGGGGGCAAGTGACGATGACCACTGCCAAGCACGTCCTGCAGGTCATGTTCCACACGGGCAAAGCGGCGCGGGAGGTAGTGGCAGAGGAAGAGCTGGCCCAGATCAGTGATGCGGATCGCCTGGCCACCATCGTGGATGAGGTGATCGCTGCGCAGGCGGACGTAGTGGCTCAGTACAGGAGCGGTAAGGAGACCGTGTTGCGCTTTCTGGTCGGTCAGGTGATGAGAGCTACGGGTGGCAGGGCCGATCCGAACCTGGCTGCCGACCTGATAAAGAAAAAGCTCGCTTGATTTCTGCCTGTATGGAAGTATTGCGTAATTGGCCGCAAAGGCGAACATGGGGTTCGCCCCGTTTCGTCTGCTGTCCAGATGGGATGCAGCAAAGACCCTGCCGGGCGAATGGCGGGATGCAGTAACGGTCTGGAGCCAAGACAATGGCACAACAACTGACTCTCTCTTTGACGGATATGGCCCATGGCGGCGAAGCCGTGGGGCGGTTCGAGGGGAAGGCCGTCTTTGTCCCCTATGCCATCCCTGGCGACACCGTGCGGGTGGAGGTCATCAGCGACAAGGGCCGGTTTGCCCGCGCGCGTCTGCTGGACATTGTAACGCCATCTCCGCACCGTGTTGTGCCACCCTGTCCCTACTTTGGAGTGTGCGGGGGCTGTCACTGGCAGCATGTCGAGTATGCAGCGCAGCTTGACTACAAACGTTCCATCGTCCAGAGCCAGCTACAGCGCATTGCCGGTCTGGCTGATGCCCGGGTGCGTCCGATGTTGGGCATGGACGACCCCTGGCATTACCGCAACCACGTGCAGTTCAGCGTGAGCGAGGATGGCGGACTGGGATTCATGGCTGGCGGCAGCCATCGGGTAGTGCCTATCGAGCGCTGCCTGCTGATGCATGCGTTTCTCGAGGAGATGTACGACTCCCTGGACATCGATCTGCCTGGTTTGCACCGGCTAACCCTGCGAGCGGGCGTGAGCACCGGCGAACGAATGATCGTACTGGAAATGAAGGAAGACCAGCCACCTGAAGTTGAGGTGGACCTGCCCATCTCCTTCGTCCTGCTGCTGTCAGATGGGACTCCGGTCACCCTGCTGGGCAGCCCCTACATTCACGAACAGCTGGGTGGCAGGTTGTACCGGCTCTCCGCACCCAGTTTCTTCCAGGTGAACACGCGGCAGGCCGAGACACTCGTTTCACTAGTCCGCACTTACTTGGGTGCTACTGCGGATCACACCATCCTCGACGGGTACTGCGGGGTGGGCACGTTCGCCCTGGAGCTGGCCAAGACCGCCAGGCAGGTGGTCGGGATTGAGAGCAGTGCTGCCGCCCTGGCGGACGCCGCAGTCAATGCGGCAGGCGTGGACAACGTTCGCTTTGTCCACGGCTCGGTGGCGCAGAACTTGTCGACTCTGGAAGTGACGCCCTCGCTGGCTGTGCTCGACCCTCCGCGCGAGGGCCTTGGTGAGGAGGTTGTAGCTGCGTTGGCTCGCCTGGCCGTGCAGCGCATCGCCTATGTCTCCTGCGATCCGGCTACTCTGGCGCGGGACGTCAAAGGCCTGCTTGCGGCGGGCTATGCCCTGCGCGAGGTGCAGCCGGTAGACATGTTCCCGCAGACGTATCACATCGAGAATGTTTGCTTGATGGAGAGGGCATAGGCAATGAGCTTAGGTGACCCACTGGCCCGGTACTGGCCAACGCATGGTTGGCAGCCCTCGACTCCTGAGGAACAGGGCCTGGAATCTCAGAGCATCGTGCGGCTCCTGAGGGAGATCCATGCACATATGCCGCGCCTGCACAGTCTGCTGCTCGTGCGCAACGGTCGTGTGGTGGCCGAGGTGTACTACTATCCGTTCGGCCCTGACTGGCGGCACGGTGTAGCGTCTTGTACCAAGGCCGTCATGTCCTCCCTGGTCGGAGTTGCGATACAGCAGGGTTACCTGCACAGCACCAAACAGCACCTGCTCGACTTTTTCCCGGATCGCTCCATCGCGAATCGCGACGCCCGCAAGGAGGCGATCACCATTGAGCACTTGCTGACGATGAGCTCCGGTCTGCATTGCATCTACACTGACCTTGAGGTAACTCTGTACGAGATGCGAGCCAGCGCAGACTGGGTGCAGTTCATGCTTGACCAGCCGATGGACTATGAGCCGGGCACACAGTTCTTCTACAACAGTGGCGCGTCACACCTCATCTCCGCCATTCTGACACGGGCCACCGGCCGCCCGATGCTCGAGCTGGCCCGCGAGCATCTCTTCGGTCCCCTGGGCATCCGGGATGTGTCCTGGGCAAGTGACCCACAGGGCAACACGCGCGGTTGGGGCCACCTGCAGTTGCAGCCCCGGGATATGGCGAGGTTCGGATACCTGTTCCTCAACGATGGCGTGTGGGAGGGCCGCCGTGTGCTCCCACCCGGATGGGTGGCCGAGTCGACCCGCCTGCACTTTGATCCATGGCCCCGGGGGCACGGCTACGGGTTGTTGTGGTGGCTGCAGTGCGCCTCAGCTCAATCTGGGGCGCGGGATGGGGCGGTACCGGCGGGACAACATGGTTTGCTGCAGGCGCAGCGAAGTGGGTTTGGATTCGTGCAGTGGTACTTTGCCGCCGGCATTGGCGTGCAGCTTATTGCGGTGCACCCGGCCGCAAAGCTGGTGTGCGCTGTCACGGGCAGCACCGACCAGGAGGACCGCGATACGTTGTTCCAGCTTCTGGAGGAGTACGTTGTGGGCTCGGCACGAGATGGCGTGCTCCCCAGAGATGTAGAGGGCCAGAAGCTGCTGCAGGCCGAGATTGCCGCGGCTGTGGGGCCCGGCCCCGGGCCCGTCCTGCCCTTGCCCGCCATGGCGCAGCGGGTCACCGGCCGTATCATCACCCTGGAACCCAACGCACTGGGCTGGAACACCCTGGTACTCCACTTCCCGGCAGGATCCGCCGTGGCCCGGGTGAGCTGCAATGGCTCCGCGCCAGCGGACGTGGGTCTGGATGGTATGCCCCGGCTGACCGCTGAGCCGGACCGCACGCAGCGCTCTGCCTGGCGGGGATGGTGGGAAGGAGAATCCTTCCTGCTGGAGTGGGACACACTATCGCAGTACCGGCGCTACAGACTGTGCTTCACCTTCTGCGGGACTGAGGTTACGGTCTTTAGTCACGAATCGGCCAATGTGGTTGACCAGGAATTCAAGGGTCGTGTCGCTTCCCAGTGATTCAAAGCATGCCGGATACTCGACCGCGACCGTTTCGTGGCTGACCATGGCTATGGCGCTGTTTGGTTCAGCGGGGGTGTGGAAAACCCCTCTTCTGTGATTCCTTCACTCATCTGCACCTGCGGCGCACATGGCCGTTTGACAAAATCGACTCGCGGTGCTATCATAATTCCAACTTCTTACTAGGAATTGCCCACAACATGAAGTTCTCCGCCAAAGAGCAATATGGCTTGCGAGCGATGGTCGAGTTCGCGCGACGTTACGGCGAAGGGCCTATCTCGTTGCATGCCGTTGCACAGGCCCAATCAATCTCACCCGCGTATCTGGAGCACGTTGTGGCCACATTGCGCGAAGCGGGTTTGCTGGACAGCACACGGGGGGCCTATGGCGGATACCGTCTGGCCCGCAGCCCCGGCACCATCGCCGTGAGCGAGGTGCTTTGCGCTCTCGAGGGGGCGGTTGTTTCTCTGGAATGCGTAAGCGATGTCGGGGATGCGCCCTGCGTGCGTGGGGATGGCATCTGCGCGGCGCGCAAGGTCTGGGAACAGGTGCATCAGAAATTGACCGAAGCACTGGACTCGACGACGCTGGCCGACCTGTGCTGACCGAGAGTGCCAACCAGGAGAGCAATCATACGACTATGGAGGAGTCAAACATGCCAAGACCGGCAAAGCCAATCTACATGGACCATGCTGCCACAACTGCCGTAGATCCACGTGTGGTGGAAGCGATGTTGCCCTATTTCACCGAGAAGTATGGCAACGCCTCAAGCGTACACGGCTTGGGGCGTGAGGCGCATCAGGCGATGGAGGATGCGCGCAAGAAGGTGGCGGACATACTCGGTGCCAGCCCTGAGGAGATTATTTTCACCAGTTGCGGCACGGAGAGTGACAACCTGGCCATTCGTGGTGTGGCCTTTGCCCAGCAGCAAAAGGGGAACCACATCATTACTTCTCCGGTTGAGCACCATGCAGTTGGCCACACTTGCGAGCAATTGCAGCGTAGATTTGGCTTTGAGGTCACGTACGTTCCCGTGGACAAGTATGGCCGTGTTGACCCGGATGCCGTTGGTCGGGCGATCACGGACCGTACCACACTGATCACCATTATGTTTGCGAATAATGAAGTGGGCACGATTCAGCCGATTGCGGAAATCGGCAAGCTTGCCCGGGCCAGAGGCATTCCATTCCATACCGATGCCGTCCAGGCCGGTGGAACCCTGGACCTGAATGTCAATACGCTCAAAGTGGACCTGGTCTCTCTCTCCGCGCACAAGTTCTATGGGCCCAAGGGCGTGGGAATCCTGTATCAGCGGCGTGGGACGCCCATGCTGCCCATGCAGACTGGCGGTGGGCATGAGCGCGGGCGCCGCGCCGGCACGGAGAACCTGCCCTATATCGTGGGGCTGGCCACGGCACTGCAGCTCGCCCACCAGAGCCGCGAGTCCAACAATGCACGCATTACAGCCTTGCGTGACCGCCTGATCACTGGCGTCCTGACCTCGATCCCTGATGCGTATCTCACCGGCCATCCGCGGCAGCGTTTGCCCAACAACGCAAGCTTTGTTTTCCGCGGCATTGAGGGAGAAGCGATATTGCTCAGTCTGGATCTGATGGGCATTGCCGGCAGCAGTGGCTCCGCATGTACTTCTGGCGCGACGGAGCCATCGCATGTGCTAACATCTATGCAGTTGTCTGCCGACCTGTGCCAGGGCAGCCTGCGCTTGACATTGGGCAATGAGAACACGCAACAAGACGTGGACTATGCGCTGTCCGTGCTGCCCGTGGTCGCGCGCAAGTTGCGAGCTATGTCGCCAACCTACCAAGAGACAGCCAAAGCGGCACTCTAGTGGCCCACCCAGGCGCGAGCCCCACCGCAGCGTTTGCGGGACCCAGTGCCAGCAAGCAGCGGGTAGCAGTTGCCCTCAGCGGAGGAGTTGATAGCTCGACGGCGGCCGTCCTGCTGATCCAGCATGGGTATCAGGTGGTCGGCGTGACCATGCGCCTGTGGGCTGTGCCGGATGCGGACCCGCTTCGAGTGAGCTGCAGTAGCTTTCCTGATGCGGTGGATGATGCACGCCGAGTCTGCGCTCTCCTGGGTATCCCGTTCCATGTTGTGGACCTGGAGGCCGAGTTCAAAGCCAGGGTTGTGGGATACTTCTGCGACAGCTATGCGCTCGGGCGTACTCCCAATCCCTGTCTGGTGTGCAATCCCGAGATCAAGTTCGGGGCCCTGCTGCGCATCGTCCGCGAGTGGGGTGTTGACTACCTGGCGACGGGCCACTATGCACGCATTCGCTCGCAAGACGGCCAGTACCAGTTACTCAGGGCGGCTGACAGGCACAAAGACCAGTCGTACGTGCTCTACGCTTTGGGCCAGGAAGAGCTGCCGCGGCTCTTGTTCCCGCTCGGAGATCACAACAAACGCCAGGTACGGGCCATGGCCGCCGCGCTAGGCCTGCCCACGGCGGGCAAAGCCGAAAGCCAGGATGCGTGCTTTCTGTCCCATGGAGATTACCGCGCTTTCCTGGCGCGGGAGCGGCCGGAGACGGTGCGGCCCGGGCCGATTCTGGATCTGCAGGGACGCGTACTGGGCAAACATGGTGGGGTCGCCTTCTACACGGTTGGCCAGCGTCAGGGCCTGGGCCTGCCTGCTCCCCACCCGCTTTATGTGGTGGAAATCGACCCGGCCCGCAATGCGCTTGTGGTGGGGCCCAAGGCGGCTCTTTTCCGCAGTGAGCTGCTTGCGGAGGATGTTCATTTCGTGGCGGGGTATCCTCCGCCGCAACCCATCTCTATCACAGCCAAGATTCGCTACAAGGCACCCGAGGCGGCAGCTACGCTGGTACCCTTACCTGAAGAAAAGGCCAGAGTGCTCTTTGCGGCCCCCCAGCCAGCCATCACGCCGGGCCAGGGGGTTGTCTTTTATCAGGACGACATAGTCATTGGTGGGGGAATCATCACATCTACCATTTCAGCGGAGGATTAGCCCAATGTTCAGTACACCTTCACTCCTTCTTGCGTTAGTCGTTTCGACGTTGTATGCAGCGGTCTTCCACCTCCTGTGGGGCAAGAGCTGGAGGCAACTGCTGATCACCTGGATAGCGGCTTTGTTGGGTTTTGTATCGGGCCAGGTCCTGGCCAAGCTGCTCTCCCTGCACGACCCGCAACTGGGAGAGCTTCATATGGTGACGGCGTCCGCAGTCGGCTGGCTGTTCATGTTCCTTGCCAGGAGTCTCAGGTTATGATATAATGGCCACAAGGAGCGGAACGTGAACCTTGCACTTGTACGTGATATCGCCATTGTGGTTCTGGCGCTGGAATCCATCATCATCGGCGTGGTGTTGGTCTTGATGCTGTGGCAGGTGCGCAGTCTGACCAAGCTGCTGCAGGAGCAGATCAAGCCGATGCTGGATTCGATGCGCGAGACCGTTGGCACAGTGAAAGGTACGACTTCGCTGGTTAGCGAGACCATCGTCAATCCAGCGGTGCAGATTGGCGGGTTCTTCGCCGGTGCGCGCCGCGCTTTGCAGGTGATGCTGTCCCTGAAAGCACCAGACGATGGCGAACAAGGCCCAAGCAAATGAGCCCCATGAGCGCGAAGCGGCGCAACGTGTGGCGGGAGATGATACACTGAGGAGGTCATGGCGATGAGTGATGAAGGTAGAGGTGCAGAGTTTCTGGCCGGCGTCATTATCGGGGGTCTGATCGGCGCGGCCGTTGGGCTTTTGCTTGCTCCGCAACCCGGTGAGGAAACCCGGGAACAACTGCGGGAGAAGGGCATTGAGCTCAAAGAGCGCGTAGTGGGGCTTTCTGAGGAAGCGATTAAGAAAGCGGATGAACTGCAGAAGGAAGGGCGCGCTGCTCTTGAGACGCAGTCAACCCGCGTCAAAGAGGCGATTGACGAAGGCAAGAAGGCCGCCTCCCAGAAGAAGAAAGATCTCCTGGCGGAACTGGAGGTCGAGAGCGGTCAGGCCAAGGCCTGAACCAGGCGGAGTAGATAAGTCCGAGGTTGGCCAGTGAGACCTGTAGGGTGTTCAGGGAGCACTGGCCGGATCAGCAGTACAAGTCCGTGCTCAGGAATAGAGACATCTGAAAGGGAAGGGTGGTGACCATTGGCTCACCTCCCTTCCCGTCAGAGTTGGACAGAGTATCGCGTTTCTAGACAGCCGGCCGGCTCTTCATCAGAACCGTCCAGCGCCCCTCTTGTGTTACCTCGTCCTTCTGATTCAGCACACGGATGTCGAGGGCGACGACACCACCCCCCAGTCTTTGCACCGCCCTGGTTTGCACCACGGTAGCGCACACGTGGATGGTATCTCCGGCAAAAATGGGATTCTTGAATTTCCAGTCCAGCCCCATGAATGCCTGAGCCGTGCCCTCCAGAAAACCCAGGCGGCCGGCCAGACCGGATGCCATCGCCAGCCCCAACAGGCCGTGGGCGATGGGCTTGCCGAACAGGGTTTGCTTAGCATACTCGGCGTTGCTGTGCAGTTCGTTAAAGTCACCGGAGAGCCCACAGAACGCCACGATATCGGCCTCGGTGACGGTGCGTCCCGGGCTGACCATCGTGTCGCCGGCCTCAAACTCCTCAAAGTACATACCCCGTGCGCGGTGTTCCTTGGGACTCATCTCATCTCCCCCTTCCTACGTTTTGGGAAAAACCTGGGGTGGTCTGGAGACCCCCACTTGGTCAGAGCAGAGGCAATGGCTTGGGCAACCTCGTCGGCTTTCTCCACCATCACCATGTGCCCCGCCCCTTCAACGGGCTTGAAGTCGGCCCCGGCAATCCGCTCAGCGAGAAAGCTGGCGTACTTGGGCGGCGTCAGCGCGTCCTCGGTTCCGCAGAGGATCAAGGTAGGACAGCGGATTTCTCCCAATCGCTCCATGATGTCAAAGGTGTTGCACGCCACAAAGTCGTCATGAATCGTCTGAGGCACCACCTGCGCCATCTGTTGCTGGCCCCGATAGACCAGTTCACGTGGCGCCTGCGGCGAATAGGCGTATCGGCAGATTAGCTCGACGGTGTTCTCGAAGTCGTTCAGGGTGCCTTCCAGGATCTGGGGCAAGACGCGCAGTCGGGCACCCGTTCCCACAAGAACCAGCCCGGCCACTCGTTGCGGATAGTTCAGTGCTACGGTCATTGCTGTGGCTCCACCCATGGAATGACCGG
>Ga0316622_100004480_pt1 | contig 10278 bp, 7 predicted proteins | sample OWC_Aug_OW2_C1_D_FD_207646 | JGI IMG/M metagenome (GOLD analysis project Ga0316622, IMG submission 207646) | Wetland soil microbial communities from Old Woman Creek delta, Ohio, United States - OWC_Aug_OW2_C1_D5_C | ecosystem: Environmental > Terrestrial > Soil > Wetlands | place: USA: Ohio... | reverse complement strand
CGAAAGGGGTATCAGCCCTTCGATCCCGAACTCCAGCTCCACGAAGAGCCCGAACTCGGCCTTCTTCGTCACCTTCACGGTCTCATCATGCCCCACTGGATAGCGTCCGGGAATTGCCTTGTCCCATGGGTCAGGCGTGAGCTGCTTGAGCCCCAGCGAGATGCGCTGCTTCTGTGCATCGATGCTCAGAACCACCGCCCGGGCCGCCTGCCCCTTCTTGAGCAGGTCCGATGGATGTTTCACGTGCTTGGTCCAGGACATGTCGGAGATGTGGATCAGGCCGTCGATCCCCTCTTCGATCCCGACGAAGGCGCCGAAATCAGTGATGGTCCTCACCTTGCCTTCGACCGTGGAGCCCACGGGGTACCGCTGTGCGATGGTGTCCCAGGGGTTCACGCCCACCTGCCTGACGCCCAGGGAGATCCGCTTGGCTGCCGGATCGACGGCGAGCACCTGGGCCTCCACGGTGTCACCGACCGCCATCACCTTGGATGGATGCTTGATCTTCTGGGTCCATGACATCTCGGAAACATGCACGAGCCCTTCCACGCCGTGTTCCAGCTCGACGAATGCCCCGTATTCCGCAAGGCTGGTCACCTTGCCGTGCACGCGCGCTCCCACGGGATACCGCTCCGCCACCGAAAGCCAGGGGTCCTGCGACCGCTGCTTGAGCCCCAGCGATATCTTCTGCTTTTCCCGGTCGAACTTGAGGATGATCGCCTCCACCGGGTCGCCTTGCTTGAACAGCGACGACGGATGGCCGATCCTGCCCCACGACATGTCCGTCACGTGAATGAGGCCGTCGATGCCGCCGAGGTCCACGAACACACCGTAGTCCGTGATGTTTTTCACGATGCCGGACACGGACGCTCCTTCGGCGAGACCGGCGAGGAGGGTCTCCTTCCGGGCGTTCTGCGCCATTTCCAGAAGGGCCCTGCGTGAAAGAACGATGTTCCCGCGGCCCGAGTTCATCTTGATGATCTTCAGGTCCAGGACCTGGCCGACATACTGATCGAGGTCCCGGACGGGCTTGATGTCGATCTGGGAGCCGGGCAGGAAGGCCGGCACGCCGATGTCCACCATGAGCCCTCCCTTGATGCGGGAAAGGACCCGTCCCTTCAGCACCGTGCCGTTCTGATAGGCCGCGTTCAGGTCATCCCACGCCTGCAGCTTCTTCGCCTTCTCGCGGGAAAGGATGAGGTTCCCCCGTGAATCCTCCGCTTCCTCCAGGAAGACTTCCAACTCATCGCCCGATTTGAGCGATGCAAGCTCCTCGGGCGCGAACTGCTCGACCGGAATGATGCCATCGGATTTGTACCCGAGGTCCACCAGGACCGCGTTGGACTGGACCCGCAGCACCCGCACCTTGACGAGAGACCCTTTCTGAAAGCTCTTCAGCGACTGACTGTACAGCCGCTCGAACTCGCTGCTCTCCGGTTCGGCCTCATGCGACTCCTCGAACTCAACATCACCGTTGCTCATGCTCATGGGACTACCTTTCCTCCTGCCATCGTTTATCCTAAAAAAAGCGTTTATACAGCTCGAATCGGATTCATGCAGGATACAAACGGATAAAATCCAAAGCAAAACATTCACCTGCCGGGTGAACTGTCTATCAAGGAATAATCCGCCGTTATCCGGTCCTCATCCGATTTGATCAGTGTCAAATGCCGTTTTTCAATTTATCGAACACCGGGCCGTCAGCTCTTCCCTTCGGCCCGCAGACGTTCCAGAACCGCATCAATGACCCAGCCAGGCGTGGATGCCCCGGCCGTCACCCCGACGATGCGGGCCCCCTTCATCCATTCAGACCGGATCTCATCGACAACCTCGACATGATAGGTCGGCTTGCCGGCCTCCCGGCTCAGTGAGACCAGCCTGCTTGTGTTGGCGCTGTTCCTTCCGCCCACGACGATCATCACATCGACCCGTGAAGCCAGGGCCCGTGTTGCGTCCTGGCGCTCCTTCGTCGAGCTGCAGATCGTATTGAACACCTTTAACTCATTGGAAAGACGGAGCAATCTTAGCACAATTTCAGAGAAATTGCCATAGGATTGCGTCGTCTGGGCGACAACGCCCAGTCGGCCCTGCAGATGCATTTGGTCAAGGTCCCCGGGACTCTCAACAACCACGGAGTTCTCACCTGCATATCCGAGGATGCTCTGGACCTCCGGATGTTTCTTCTCTCCCACGACTACGATCCGGTACCCTTCCCTGCAGAGCAACTGCGCGTGCTGCTGGGCCTTTGCCACAAAGGGGCAGGTGAGGTCAATAATGGTCAACCCCTTTTCCCGGGCCTTCTCAAGCACCGATGGAGGCACGCCATGCGAGCGTATGATCAACGAGTCTCCGGACCGCAGCCCGGAGAAGTCTTCGACGGTCTCCACCCCTGCGTCCCGCAGCCGGGAAACTTCCTGGGGATTATGAATGAGCGGACCCAGACAGTAAACCTTGCCCTCGCCCGCGGCCTTGAAGGCAGTGTTGATCGCACGCTGCACGCCAAAGCAGAAGCCGGCCTTTTCCGCCAGGATCACTTCCATGTCACTTCCGGTCCTTCCCGGCGATATGGGACAGCATCGCCGCTACCACGTCATCGATCGTCATTGCGCTGGAATCCAGGTACCGGGCATCAGCGGCTCGGGCCAACGGTGCGATCGAGCGGCCAGTGTCTTGCAGGTCCCGTGCCCGGATATCTTCAGTGATTGCGGCGCGGTCGACATCCATGCCCTTGTCCTTCAGTTCCTGCCAGCGGCGCCTTCCCCGCTCATCAGCGCTGGCGTCGAGATAGAACTTGACCTCGGCGCCCGGAAAGACCACTGTTCCGATGTCCCGTCCGTCCATGACCACGCAGCCCGCTTCTCCCAGCATGCGCTGGAGCGTCAGGAGCCGGGCGCGGACAGCCGGTGACCTGGAGACCGCCGAGGCCAGCATACCCATTTCCGGGGTGCGGATGTCGTCCGTCACGTCGATACCGTTCACCAGGACGCGCTGGTTGTCCGCATCATGGCGGATCGTGACCTCGGTCCCGGCGCACAGCCTGGCAAGGGCGCCCTCATCGGCCGGATCGACTCCGTCCCGTTTTGCTTTCCAGCCTATGGCGCGGTACATGGCGCCGGTATCGATGTACGTATACCCCAGCCGCCTGGCCAGCAGTTTCGCGATGGTGCTCTTCCCCGCCCCCGACGGTCCGTCGATGGCGATGACCGGACCTTTTTTTCCCTGATCCATATGTCACCCCAGGAGCTGAGCCGCCGCCGCTCCGACTATTTGAAATCTTTGCCTGTCAGCTTCTTATATGCCGCGCGAAGACGCTCCCACGACTCCCGGCTATCAGCCTTCTTGAGCATGTCCGCTATGGGCTCGACGGCACGCTGATCGCCCAGATTGGCCAAGGCCTCTCCCAATTCAGCTTGTTTGCCCTTCCGCTGCTCGGGATTGTTCGCGATCTTCAGAAGGGGCTCGATCACGCGCGGGTCCTTCGTATCGCCCAGGGCGCTGATGATCACGTTCTGGTCCCGCGGGCCGGGCTCCGCGAGCAGCTTGAGCAGCAGATCGGTCGCGCGGGTGTCCTGCATGCCGCCAAGAAGCTTCGTCGCGGTGTTTGCAACGTGGGGATCTCCGCTTTCGGCCAGTTTGAGGATCGTCCCCACCGGCTTCCAGCCGGCGCTCACGATTGCGTTGATCGCCGCGTCCTTCCTCATGGAATCGAGCCGCTCCAGCGTCTTCAGAAGCGGCCCCTGGGTATCTTCCTCCTTGAAGAACGAAAGCGCCCGTGCTGATCCGATGCTCACTTTTTCCTCGGGATCAAGGATCCCCGGCATCAGGACCGGGATGACGGCCTTGTCTCCCAGGGTCCCGAGCGCGAGGGCCGCTTCGCCCCGCACGTCCTGTACGCAATTCACGTCGGTGTAGGTGTTCAGGAGATACTCCTGCGCGCTGCTGTCCTTCTGGTCAGAGAGCTTCCGCATCGCGTCCGCCCGCACGGCAGTGTCGTTCTGAAGGCTTGCCGCGGTCATGGCAAAGGACCGTGCCTCGGTGTTCTTGATCTTCAAGATCGAGTCGGAATACTTTTCGAGGTCCTCCCATGCATTCAGTCCGAATATCCCTTTCATCTTTATGTGTGTGACGGGCGCCGGGGTCACCGTGATCGTGACGAATCGGGGAGGAAGCGCCGGTCGCCGGAAACCGGATGGCTTGTTGTCCTTCAGCACGATCTCGAACGTATTGTCCTTGCGCAAGTGAAAGAAGCCTGCAAGGAAACGATGCCCGTACTTGCCGTCATTCAATATTTTCTCACCATTCACCACGAACTCGATCCACTCCGATCGTTCCGGGAGCCTGTCGCCGTTCTGCAGTTTGATCAGATAGAGGCCCTCTCGCGCGGCAAAGGTGCCGGTGTACTGGTTCACCTTTCCATACCGTTCCTTGACGTCGTATCTCGTCGGCCCGAACACCGCCTGGTCCGCTGCGCCCGATACGGACACGCCCCCTGCCGCCATCCCGAGAAAAGCAATAGCTACAATAACACTCAGCAGACTTTTCATGACCACGTCTCCTTGCAGCAAAGGTTAATATGCCAGCTGTGTCAACATGCGTTCGAAGCCCGGAAAGGATGTTTCGATCCACGCCGTATCCTTCACCGTCGTTTCTCCGGAGGCGGCAAGGCCCGCCATCGCCATGGACATGGCAATGCGATGGTCTCCATGGCTTTCACATTCCGCGCCGACCAGGCGTTCCCTGCCGGTGATCTCCATGCCGTCGGGAAGCTCCCGGACCTCGGCCCCCATCTTCCGGAGCTCCCCGGCGATGGTCGCAATGCGATCGGATTCCTTGATGCGCAGTTCAGCCGCGTCCCTGATCATGGTCGTTCCCTCGGCATGCGCTGCGGCCACGGCGATCACCGGGAGTTCGTCGATCGCCCGCGGGACCAGATCGCCGCTGACCTGGGCCGCATGAAGCCTCCGGTAGCGCACCCGGAGGTCCGCCACCGGCTCGCCGGCCTGTTCCCGTCGCCGCTCCAGGACAATGTCCGCGCCCATGGAGGTCAGGATGTCGATGATCCCGGTGCGCGTGGGATTGACGCCCACGTTCCGGATCAGGATATCCGACCCGGGGACAATGCTTGCCGCCACAAGGAAAAACGCTGCGGAGGAGATGTCGGCGGGAAGCTCCAGCGGGCCCGTCGCCCGCAACGCCTGCCGTCCCGCCAGACTGACCCGAAGACCCTCTTCCCTGACCTTGACGCCAAAGAACCGGAGCATCCGCTCCGTGTGGTCCCGTGACTTGCACGGCTCGCTGACCGAGGTCACGCCGTCCGCGTACAACCCGCAAAGCAGGACCGCGGACTTCACCTGGGCGCTGGCAACCGGGCTTAGGTAGTCAATGGGTCTCACGTTCCCGCCTGCCCCCCGGACCGCGAGGGGCGCCAATTTTCCGCTGGAACGGCCGTCGATCACGGCGCCCATTCTCCGCAGCGGCTCCACGATCCTGCCCATGGGCCGCTTTACCAGGTATTGGTCCCCGGTGAGGATTGAAAAGAAATCCTGGCCCGCCAGGAGCCCTGCCAGGAGCCGCATGCCGGTACCGGAGTTCCCGAGGTCGAGAACACCCGCGGGTTCCGCAAGGCCGTCCAGCCCCCTGCCGTGCACGGCGAGACTGCCGGGGCCGTGCTCTACGACCGTAATGCCAAGCATCCGGACCGCCTTCGCCGTGTTCAGCGTGTCCTCGCCGGGAAGAAACCCGGTGATCTCGGTCTTCCCCTCGGCAATGGCGGCGAACATCACCGCGCGGTGGGACAACGACTTGTCGCCGGGCGGCGTCAGCTCTCCGGCAAGCCCTCGGGAAGGACGGATGCGAAGGTCGGACATGGTCTATCCGAGCCCCTTTCGCAGATCGCTCGCAGCGCGGAACAGCGCTTCCAGCCGCTTGCCGTCATTATATTTGATCGCTTTCTTGATCCTGTTGAGCGAGAACTGATACTGCTCGATCATCTCGACCATGTTCGCGCCGTTCAGGAGGCAGATATCCCGCCACATCTCGGGAGAGCTGGCGGCAATGCGGGTGAAGTCACGGAAGCCGGCGCCGGAAAAGGTGATATAGTTATCGGTTTCCGAACTGAACTCAGCTACCGTGCTGACCATGGCATACGCTGCCGCGTGGGGAAGATGGCTCACGGCAGCGAAGATGTGGTCATGACGTTCAGGGTCCATGGTCACGACGTTCATCCCCGCAGCAGTCCAGAGCGCCTTGACCGCGCCGAGCGCCCCGGGGTCGGTCCGTTCCGTGGGGGTGAGAATGCACTTGGCGCCCTGGAAGAGCGTCTCCATTGCCGCCTCGACACCATGTTTCTCGCGGCCGGCGATCGGATGCCCGGGCACATACTGGACGCCGGAGGGAAGCATCCCCTCGATCGATCTGACCAGTGAGCCCTTCACGCTGCCGACATCCGTCAGAACCGCGCCCTTCTTCATATGTGGTGCGATCTCCCGGACAATGACCTCGAATGCCCCGACGGGAGTCGCAAGGACCACGAGGTCGGCGTGTTTCACGGCATGGGCGGAGCTTTGACCCATGTGATCGATCACGCCGAGCCTGATCGCCTGCTCCAGCGTCTCCCGGCTCCTGCCGGCGCCGTGAACCTCGCCCGCCAGCTTCTGCGCCTTCATGACCCTGGCAAGCGAGCCGCCAATGAGGCCGACACCGATGATGGTAACTTTATTGAAAAAGAGAGGCATTGTTATTTGAATTTCATCAGAATGGAAATCGTAAGAATAGCAATAATCATGATCCAGATCGGCCACAAGTGCCACAGGAGATTAAACCATGCTTCTTTCTCGAAGAACCCCCATTTCCTAGCCATGCGTGATTCTCCAAGCTTCTGTCACCGTGTCCCCTTGTCGCCGTGTCCCCGCGTCAGGTTTTATATCTCCCGCCCCACGGCATGCGCGATGGGCCGCATCTCTTCCATGAGCTGCTTGAAGGCCTTGGGCTTGAGCGACTGTTCCCCGTCGCAGAGGGCCTCTTCGGGATTTGCGTGCACCTCGATCAAAAGGCCGTCTGCGCCGGCGGCAACGGCCGCCTTTGCCATGGGCGCCACGAGGTCCCACTTGCCCACGGCATGGCTGGGATCGACGACAACAGGCAAATGGGTCATCTGTTTCAGCACCGGGATGGCGGAGAGGTCGAGGGTGTTCCTCGTCGCGGTCTCGTAGGTCCGTATGCCGCGTTCGCACAGGATGACGTCCCGGTTCCCGCCGGCCATGATGTACTCGGCCGACATGAGCCATTCCTTGATGGTGGCAGAGATGCCGCGCTTCAGGAGCACCGGTTTTTTACAGAGCCCGACCTCTTTCAAGAGACGGAAGTTCTGCATGTTCCGGGCGCCGATCTGAAGGATATCGGCATACTTCGCGATGAGTTCGATGTCCCGAACGTCCATCACCTCGGTCACGATGGGCAGGCCCGTGCGCTCCCGGGCCTCGGCAAGGTACTTGAGCCCCTCTTCCTCCAGACCCTGGAAGGCATAGGGCGAGGTCCGCGGCTTGAAGGCGCCGCCGCGAAGGAAGTTCGCGCCGCCGTCCTGCACTGCTTTGGCGATCTCGACGAGCAGGGTCTTGTTCTCCACGGCACAGGGGCCCGCGATGACCGCGATCCGCCTGCCGCCGATCGTTTCCTTCCCGATGGTGACAATGGTGTTTTCCGGGCTGAAATCCCTGCTCGCGAGCTTGAAGGGTTTCAGGATCGGCAGGACCTTCTCAACGCCGGGGATCGCCTCGAGCGGCACGGTCTGGAGCACGGCCTCGTCGCCGATGGCGCCGATGATCGTTCGTTCGGTGCCCTCGGACACATGGGCCTGGAGTCCGAGGCTCTTGAGCTTCTTGATGACATGGTCCTTCTGCTCGCGCGTGGCATCGGGACGGAGAACGATGATCATATTCTTACCTCAATGAATAAACTGTAGTAACCACTGGTCCGCTTTGCGGACTCACGGAAAGGGATGGTACGAACGCAGCTATCTGTGTGTCCCGACGTTGTCGGGACCCGTGGTTCCACTTGGCATTAGACCCTCGTGTCTGATAGTACCTTTTCCAGTTCCGCGGCGAACCGCTTGTTCTCCTCGGGCAGTCCGATGGTGACGCGGAGCTTTTTCGGGCCCATGGGCCGGATGATCACGCCCGTCTTGAGCAGACGGTCATAGACCTCCCTGCCCTCGAGCGGGGTCTCGAACATGATGAAGTTCGTCTCTGTCGGGATGTAGGAGATGCCGAGCCGGCCGAATTCCCGGTACAGGAACTGCTTCCCTTCGTTGTTCACGGTCACGGACTTCTCCACATGCTTCCGGTCGGCCAGCGCCGCAAGCGCGCCTACCTGCGCCAGCGAATTGGTGTTGAATGGCTGGCGCACCTTGTTCATCAGATCCGCAACCGCCGGGGTCGTGACGCCGTAGCCGATGCGCAGGCCGGCGAGGCCATAGATCTTGGAGAAGGTCCTGAGCGAGAGGATGTTCTTGCCGTCTCGAAGATAATCGAGGGAATCGGGATAGTCGGCGCGGGTGACATACTCGAAGTAAGCTTCGTCAACGGCCACGAGCACGTGGTCCGGCACGCGGCCCATGAAGCGGTCCATCTCGGACTTTGTGTTCATGGTGCCCGTCGGATTGTTCGGGTTGGCGATAAAGACGATCCTGGTCTTCGGCGTGATGCGCTCCGCCATGGCATCGAGATCGTGGCGCATGTCCCTGCACGGCACGATGACGTTGGCCCCACCCGCGGCCTGCGTGATCATCTTGTACACCACGAAGGACGGATCGGCCGAGACCACTTCGTCACCGGGCTGGACAAACGTCCGCACCGCCAGCTCGATAAGCTCGTTCGAGCCGTTCCCCAGGATGACCTGGGCAAGGTCCACGCCGAGGTTCTTGGCAAGTGCCTGGGAAAGATAAAATCCGCTGCCGTCGGGATACCGGTTCAGCCCTTCGAGCGCTTTCCGGATGGCAGCCATTGCCTTGGGCGACGGCCCGAGCGGGTTCTCGTTCGAGGCCAGCTTGATGCTCCCGCTGATCCCCAGTTCCCGCTCCAGTTCCTCGATGGGTTTTCCCGGAACGTAGGGTGAGATGCTCTTGATATTCTCAGAAACATTGATCATGTGTATTACCCTCAATTGCGGATTTCGGATTGCGGATTGCGGATTTTCAACCAGGTTTGCCGTGCCCCAATCCGCACTCCGCACTCCGCAATGAAATTACTGGCTCCTCGGATAGGACCCAAGCACTTTCAGGAACATGCAGTCCTTCTTGAGCTGTTCGATTGCCTGGGCAACCTTCGGCTCCTCGATGTGGCCCTCCATGTCGAGGAAGAACACATAGTCCCATACCTGTCTCCCCGACGGCCTGGCATCGAGACGGTTCAGGTTGATGCCCGCCACGGCAAAGGGCGTCAGCATGCTGTGCAGCGCGCCGACCTTGTCCTTGATGGAGAACATGATGGAAGTCTTGTCGCGGCCGGTTCTCCCCTTCGGTTTCCGGGAGATGACGATGAAGCGCGTGAAATTGTGAGGGTTGTCCTCGATCTTCTTTGCCACGATCTGGAGGCCGTAGAGGATCGCCGCCATCTCGCTCGCGATGGCGCCGACCTCGGGATCGTCCTTCGCCATCTCAGCCGCACGCGCCGTGCTCGGAGCATCCAGGATCTGGATGCCCGAGACGTTCTTCTCAAGCCACTGGCGGCACTGCCCCGGCACCTGGGGATGGGTGTAGATCTTCCTGATGTCCTCAAGCTTGCCTGAGCGGTTCATGAGATTTTGCGAGACCTCCAGCATGATCTCGGCGGTGATCTTGAGGTCCGAATCGATGAACATGTCGAGGGTGTAGTTCACCACGCCCTCGGTGGAGTTCTCGACGGGAACGACACCGTAGTCCACCCGGCCCCGTTCGACCTCTCCGAACACGTCCTTGATGCTCTCAACCGGAACATACTGGGCCGCGAGGCCGAACTGCTGCATGCCGGCCAGGTGGGTGAAGGTGGCCCGGGGCCCGAGATAGGCGATACGAAGAGGACGCTCCAGGGAAAGGGAGGAAGACAGGATCTCCCGGTAGACCGCCTTCAGCGTGTCCTGCGGGAAGGGCCCCTGATTGCGGGAGGTCAGCCGCTCCAGGATCTCGCGTTCGCGGTTGGGTGAATGAAAATCGAGTTTCTCGGTCTTCTTGATGTCGCCGACCTCGATGACGACCTTTGCCCGCTGGTTCAGCAGGTCGATGATCTTGTCGTCGATCTCATCGAT
>Ga0316622_100004479_pt1 | contig 10279 bp, 6 predicted proteins | sample OWC_Aug_OW2_C1_D_FD_207646 | JGI IMG/M metagenome (GOLD analysis project Ga0316622, IMG submission 207646) | Wetland soil microbial communities from Old Woman Creek delta, Ohio, United States - OWC_Aug_OW2_C1_D5_C | ecosystem: Environmental > Terrestrial > Soil > Wetlands | place: USA: Ohio... | reverse complement strand
CCGGACGAATCCATGACGCCGCGGACAGTGACTGAGCGTTTGGAGGCCGAGCCGGAGGCGTTGCCGCGGTTCGTCGAGACGGCGCTGCAGGGCCGGCCGCAGTGGGCAGAGTTGCTGATGTTCGTCGACCAGTTCGAGGAGCTGTTCACGGTCGTGGCGGAGCGCTGTCCGGGGATCCTTCATCGAGCTGCTCGCGGCGGTGGCCCACGCGCCGCGGGTGCGTACCGTCGCGACGCTGCGTGCCGATTTCTATCCCAGCTGCGTCGACTCGCCGGCCCTCGCTGCACTCCTCCGCTCCGGCACCTTCCCGCTGGCGGTTCCTGGCCCCGGCGCGCTCAGCGACATGGTCAGCGGCCCGGCGGCACGCGCCGGGCTGGAGTTCGACGAAGGCCTGCGTGACCGCATCCTCCAAGACACGGGCAGCGATCCCGGAGCCTTGGCGCTGCTGGCCTTCGCCCTGCACGAGCTGTACGAGGCCCGGACCCGGGAGGGGCGACTCACGCATGCGGCATACGATGCGTTCGGCGGCGTGCGGGGCGCCATCAGTCGGCGCGCCGAGAGTACCTTCGCGAGCCTGTCGAGCCCGGCGCAGAAGCTGCTCGGCAGCGTGTTCCGCGAGCTGGTCGAGGTCGACGAGCGCGGGGTGGCCACGCGCCGCCGCGTCCGGCGCACGCGGCTCGTGTCGTCGCCCGAGGCAGAACGACTGGTCGACGCCTTCACCGACGCCCGTCTGCTCGTCACCGATCGGGGGCCTGACGGCAAGCCCGTGGTCGAGGTGGCGCACGAGGCCCTGCTGCGCGAATGGCCACGCCTGGTGACCTGGGTGTCCGCTGCCGCGGACGACCTGCGCTTGTGGCGGCAGGCGGAGGCCGCCGCTGCCGACTGGCAGCACGCCGGTCGCCATCCGAGCCACCTCTGGCCGCATGAACGGCTGCTGCTGGTTTACGACGCGTTGGAGCGGCTTGGCATCCAGCGCGCGACCCTCGACGAGCCGCAGAAGTCCTTCGTGCGCAGTGGCGGCCCGCACCGCTGGCGCCAGCCGCTTCCATCTGGTCCTGATGACACGGGTGGAATACGGTATAGAGGGTGTGGTGATGCACCGGTGGCAGTCAGAACGGGAAGCCTGATCATGAAGCACCGACGGCGAGGGATGCTCGGCCGAGCGGCCCGCTCAATCGTGGCCATCGCGCGGCGGTTCCGCGCCGACCATTGCTTGTTGCACGCGGCGGCGCTGGCCTATGTTTCACTGCTCTCGATAGTCCCCTTGTTGGCGCTGATGTTTTCGGTCCTCAAGGGCCTGGGGGTGCAGAGGCGTCTCGAGCCGCTGCTGCTGTCCCGCCTGGCCCTCGATTCCGCGGTGGTCGATCACGTCATCGACTTCATCGATCGGACCAACGTTGGAACGCTCGGTGCTCTCGGGGCCGCCGCGCTGGTGCTGACGGTGCTGGGAGTGCTGGCCAGTGTCGAGCAATCGCTCAACCACATCTGGCGCGTGCGCCGCAGCCGCACGTGGTGGCGCCAGGCTACCGACTACCTCAGCACCGTGATGCTCACGCCGTTTCTCCTGCTCGCGGCGGTCGCGATCACGTCCTCGCTCCAGGAACGGGGGCTCCTGCGGCTGTTACTCGAGACGGAATATCTTGGCGCCGCGGCGCTCGCGGCGCTGCGCTTGGCGCCGTTCGTCATCAATGCCGTGGCCATCGGCATCCTCTACGCCGTCATGCCGAACCGCCGCCCCTACCTTCCGGGTCTTCTCGCCGGCGCCACCGCCGCCGGCTGCGCCTGGCAGCTCGTGCAGTGGGGATACATCGCGCTGCAGATCGGTGTCGCGCGCTACAACGCCATCTACGGCGCCTTCTCGCAGGTACCGCTCACGCTGGTCTGGCTCTATGTGAGCTGGATCGTCGTTCTTGCCGGTGCCGAACTGGCCGCCGTCGTGGAGTTCGGGGGCGACGCGGCGATCACGAGTCCCGCCGCATCGTCACGGTGGGCGATTGCCCTGCACCTGCTCATGGAGGCGGCCGAGCGATTTCGCGGCCGCGGAGGCGAGGTCAACCCGGAGGCCACGGCACGAGCCCTTCGGGTCGATGCGGACACCGTCACCGAGGTCGCCGACGCACTTCAGACCAGCGGGCTGCTTGCCGTCACCGAGGGCCCGTCCACTGGTTACCTGCTGGCGCGCGACCCGCACACCATCGACCTGGCCGCGCTGGATGGGTGGCTGGATGCGGAGGCGCTGCCACCGGGCTGTGACCCGCGAGTGAGGGCGCTCCTCGACGAGATCGTCGGATCACGGCACCACATCTGCGGCAGCCGGCGACTGTCCGATCTGCTGGCGGGCACGCCTCCGGAGAGCACGGGCACGCGCTGAGGGACTGGGTTCAGGAGGGGCGAAGAGCAGCCCGGAGTATCTGTGAGCGGCGGGCGGACTGGACCGGTGCGGGAGGGCCCTGGACGCGGTAGGTACTGACGCGTTGTGCGGGCGAGCAGTATTCCAACACGAACTCGGTCTCGGGATTATAGTTGCGCACCTTGTCCGCTGTTGACTTGACCCAGTCCAGAGCCTCGCTGCTGGTGGCCAACAGCGGTTCGCCCGGTCGGTACGACAGGGGCACGCTGCTCGCGTAGGGCGTCTTGCTTCCGTCCGCCACGACAATGCCCCGTCCGTTCTTGAGGAAGCCCCAATAGGCGAACTCCCACAGCTCGGCGCGGCGGCTCAGGAGCGTGTCCTTCTGTCGGCGCTCGATCTCCATCAGTGATTCTGCGTCCCTCATGTGGCACCCCTCGTCCATTTGCTGAGTTGTCCCGGCCATCCCGAGTCGCCCGAGCCGCAACCATCGCCGCGGCGCGGAGCACATCACGTTCTCATCCGCCTCTCGCACAATGCGACCGGACCCCACATCCCGTGATGCCGGTTCCGTTTGGTTTCAGATTGATCCGTAGTGATTTGACCTGCAGAAGAAGCTAGGGCTGGAAACAATTCAAAGGTACGCACCGCCGCGGAGATTTGCAAATCATTTCAGGTGCATGCGCTCTTGCTTGTGCTCCGACATGTGCTCTCGTTCGGCTACTCGCGCGGCGTGCCTGCCGTCCCGGACGAGTCCTGCCCGTCAGATGAAAGAGTCGCTCCGTTCGGCGCCGGAAACGGGAGCGCCTCGATGGTCACGGGACGCGCTCGCTCGCGCAAGAACTGCTGGAGATCGTACTCCGCCGGGAGCGCGTAACAGGTGGCGGAGAACCAGTGGGCGCCGCTACCAACGTGCTCCCACCGCGTCAGGCGATGGCCCACTCCTGGCATCTCGCCGCGCTCCGCTTCCGGGCGGTCAGGCGCCGTCTGCTCGCGATAGAAGAGGCGCCGATCGACGGTCGCCAGCGACGGGCTGCTCCCGAGGACCTGCACGAGTTGCACGTTCGAACCGATCAGCGCGAACCAGTCGCCGGGAAGCGCATTCAGCCGCTCGACGTCTTGCGGCCGCATCGATCCGACCACGAGTGGTTCGCGCAACCCTGGCGCCAGCAGCTGCCAGCCGCGCAGGTCGCGGAAATCGAGCGCGGCTCGAATCTCGATGCCGCCAAAGAAGTACGTCGGCGGGAAGTTGAGGCGCAGGGTCACCGGCAACTCCGCGAAGTCGCGGTAGAAGGACGTGTCGGTACCGAACGCGGGCGACCGGATGCCCCAGCCGAGGCGAATCCGCTGCCGTTGCCTCCGGATGACGCGGATCGGCCCGGCCCGCCAGGCAACGAACCCGGACTCGAGATCATCTTCGTTCCGGCGCATCGGGATCAGACCGAGAAAGCGGGCGAACGCACGCACCTTCAGCCGGTCGAGAACACTGCGCTCGACACCATCTTCGCCGCTGCGCAAACCAAGGTACTGCGGCGTCGCTCCGCGGAAGCCGAGTGAGACGCGCGTTCCGCTGATCACGTCTCGGTCGGGATCATAGCGAACGTAACGGGTCGGCGAACGCGGCGCGGTCGAGGGGAGAACGAAAGCATAGGCCCACCCTCCGGCTGCATCCTCCGTATGGCGGAGCGCGAGCTCCACGCCGCATCGGGCGTCAGGCGGGGCCTCGTCCCGGCGCATGGGCCTTCCGCTGTCCGCCGCCATCCAGCGAACCTCGTCGTTCCCATCGATGACCCCGGGGGGATCATCCGCACTGGGCGCCGGCCCCTGATCGAGCGCCAGACGGCCCTGCGCATCACGCTCGTCGAGCTGCCAAGGGATCGGGGCACAGGCGTCTTGACACGCGAACAAGGCCACGCGATCGCTCGGCGCACCGACCAGGCAACCAAGCGTCTCGCCCGTGATCGACGCGACCTCCCAGAACGGTGCATCCGCCGTCGCCAGGCTCGTGTCGGGCTGGCCCACAAGGAGCGCAGCCACTGACACCGCAAGGATCTCAGCGCAACGGCGGCGTGCGCGCAGACCAAACACCTTGACAAGGAGAAACCGCATCGAATAAGGGAGCCGCGGGCTATTGTCGGTCCTGGGGGTCACACGGGTAAGCGTGGAGCCAGAGAGGAGGTTCTATGACGCGGCTCGGGTTGAGGGTCTTGGCGGTCATTTGTCTCATCGCGGGACTGTGGGCCGGTCAGCAATCGACGGCTCATGCTGTGTCGCTCGACAAGGAGGGAGAAATCAAGTTCGGCGTGCGCACCTACACCGCCGCCCGCGTGGGAAGCGAGCATACCGACGACAACTCCGCCACCGCCGCGACCGAGACGTTCCCGTCGTCGGCGGCAGGTCACTTGCGGCAGCACCGCTATTTCGTCGAGGCCGAATGGGATCACGACATCGCCCGCTTGACGAAAGAGGGACTGGGGCCGCTCGAGCTCTTGAACGATCTCCCCTTCAAGCTCACGGAGCTGCGCTATCATCTCGTCTACCGCGGCGAGGGCGAGGGCATCTACGACTACGGTCCGCGTGAATACCGGACCGCCGAGCAGTTCAAGGAAATCACAACGTTCCCCATTCCCGGGGCTTACCCCGACGGAAAGATTCGTCCCGACCAGGTTGGCGAGGCGCGGCGGCGGCTGCGACGCCTCGGCGTGCAGCGTCACCGGCTTTTTCAGGCCTTCGGCGACGTTCAGGTCGGCGAGCTGTTCATGCGCATCGGCCGCCAGAATCTGTCGTGGGGAGAGACCGACAGCTTCCGGCTCCTGGACAACATCAATCCGCTCGACAGCAGTTTCGGCGGACTCCTCATCTCGCTCGACGAGCGGCGTGTTCCCCTCGACATGCTGCGCGCCAGCTACGCTCTCGGCCATCTCGGGCCGGTCTCCGAGGCCTACATCGAGGGATACGTCACGGCGGACAACAAGTTCGGAAGCTTCCCCGGGATTCCAGCGGGGTCCCCGTGGGCACTTCCAAGCCTGGGCACACCACCGACGACGTCCCGCACAATCACCACCAAACCCGCCAAGACCGTCGACAACGCGCGTGGCGGCGGCTTGCTCAAATTCAACGCTCCGCTTCCCGGCGTTGGCAGCACAACGTTCTCGATCGCGCATTACTATACCTACTTCGATACTCCAACGATTCAGGTCGACACGTCTGTCGTGCCCCTCATCGCTTCGCTTGCTTCCTCGTCCAATCTGTTCCCGGACTTCGCGGCGGCCCACTCACTCGCGAGGGCCAAGCGGGTACAGGTCACCGGGGCCACGTCGACGTTCGTCATTCCCGCGCGCTACGCGCGTCGCATCGGGCTGGGCGGCGAGCCCGTGATTCGCTCGGAGTTCGCGTACTTCCACCGCGAGCCGCGCTTCCGGCAGTCCGAACTCGATCCTTACTATTTCAACATGATCGAGGGCAGGAAGACCGGCGTAAAGCGGGTCGGCGACTCCGTCAACTTCGTTCTCGGCTTCGACACGAACCAATTCATCCGCTGGCTCAATCCCAACAACTCTTTCTTCTTCACCACCCAGTTCTTTTTCAAACACCTCAACGGCGCCACCAAGCGCGGGAAGTTCAAGTACCCCGCCTTCGGCAGCACGCAGCTGATCGACGACGGTGAGGTCTTGCCGGTTGTGGAAGAATCGTTGCCCACCGGCCAGCCCCTGCTCATTCACCAACCCGTCAACCAGTACCTGCAGACGCTCAACATTTCCACATCCTACTTCAGCAGCCAGGTGACTCCCAGCCTGACCCTGTTCTACGACTGGTCCGGTGGATTCGTCATGATTCCGTCCGTCACGTTGATCCGGGACCCGTTCCGGTTCACCATGCAGTACAACTACATCGAGGCGGGCCGGCTCCGCGGCGCGAGCGGGACGAGCCTGATGCGCGACCGCGACAACTTCCTCGTTCAGATCGAATACGTCATTTGACGGTCGCAGGAGGGCCCTCACCGTGGCGGGAAACGTCAGAGCCGAAAAACCGAGTTTTGCCTGTTTCAGAATGCAAGAGGGTGTGTAAAGGTATCTCGCAACATCTCCCCGTCCGAGGTAGGCTTTGAGAACGTTTCGCTTTGGCTGGCTCCCGTCCGTTGCGGTCGTGTGCAGTCTCCTGTTCGGGACTGCACGCGCCGCGGAACCCCTGTTACCGCGCGACATCCGGCAGAACCTGTTTTCCACCTGCTTCCTCAACGACCACGAAGGCTGGGTCGTGGGCGAGTTGGGACGGGTGCTGCACACAACCGACGGCGGCAAGACGTTCACTCGCTCCGACACGAAGACCGCGAAGGGGCTGCTCGCGATCACGTGTTTTCCCGACCGCACGGTCATCGTCGCCGGTCAACTCGGCCTGCTGATGCGCTCGCGCGATGGCGGCGGCACGTGGGAGACGATGAGCACCGGCACCAAACGCAGCCTCCTGGGAGTCAGCTTTGCCACTCGCGACGTCGGCGTGGCCGTGGGGGACTACGGCACCCTGATCCGGACCGAGGACGGGGGCACGACGTGGAACCGGGTGCACCTCCCGCAGGAGGTCTTCCTGCCCGAAGAAGTGGCGGAAGTGGTCGACCCGGGCGATGTGCTGCTCTACGACGTCGACTTTGCGACCGCCGAACGCGGCTGGATTGTGGGTGAGTTCGGCACCATCTTCACCACCTTCGATGCCGGAAGAACCTGGGTCTCGCAGAAGAGCCCGGCCCAGGGCACGTTGTTCGGCGTGGACTTCACGGATGCGGAACACGGCTGGGCGGTCGGGCTCGAATCCGTCATGCTACGGACCACCGATGGCGGCGCGACCTGGACACCGGAGGCGGTGCCGGTACCAAAGGGTTTCTTCCTGGCCCTCTACGACGTGGCCGTGCAGGGTTCGTTCGGATGGGCCGTCGGTGACCGCGGCATGCTCCTCAACAGCACGGATGGCGGCGTCACCTGGAAGCGGGTGCAGCTGCCGATCCGGCTGGCCGGCAACTGGTTCCGCGGCCTGAGCCTGACGCCAGCCGGAACGGGCGCCATCGTCGGCAATCGTGGCTTCATGCTGGTCACCGACCGCGACCAGTTTCGCGAGCTGCGGGGCGAGACGGATGCCGGTCGCCGGACCGCCGGAGAGGGATGAGGCATGATTCCGCAGCGTTGGATCGAGGCCTATCTTCATTTTCTGCTGCGCTATCGTGGCACTGTCACCTTGGTGGTCGCGCTGGTCACGGTGTTCTTTGCGGTGTCCCTGCTCAAGATCCGGCTGCACACCGACTTCAACGACTTCTACCCACGGTACCGGACGTTCCGGGATGCGTACGCGGCCTGCCGTGAGGCCGGCGACGTCAGTCTGCCCAGCTGCCTGGCTCAGGCGATCGTCCGGCCGGGACCGGATCCGTACATTCAGATCTACCGGGACTTCCGGCGTATGTTCGGTGTCGCCAACGTGTTGGCCATCATTGTCGAGGTGAAGAAGGGCGACATCTTCAACCCCGAGACGCTGCAGAAGCTCGACCGCATCACCAAGTTCGTCACCAACACCAAGGGAGTCGTCCCGTACCAGATCTTCTCGATCGCGCATCCAAAGCTGCGCAGCATCGGCGTCGCCAGCGGATCGATCCAGTTCCGCGAGATCTTCTACCCCGGCGTGCCGCAGAACCAGGCAGACGCCGACCGCGTCCGCTTTGCGGTGTACACGACCCCGGGCGTGCGCGGGCTCTTCACCTCGCTGGACGACACCGCGGCCGTCGTGGTTGCTGGGTTCTGGGAAGAGGCGCTCGACTTCCACGAAATGTACGAGCGGATGACGTCGCTGAAGGCGACGGAAGCAGACGACAACCACGCGATCTACATCACCGGCGCCCCGTGGCTGTACACCTCGGTCTTGCAGTATGCGAACCAGGTGCTGGTCGTGTTCGCCTGCACCGGCATGGCTCTCGGGTTCCTGCTCTACGTCTACTTCAAGACCTGGACCGGAATCTGGGTCCCCCTGTTCTCGGGGGTCCTCTCCAGCGTGTGGGGGCTCGGGATCGCCGCGGTCCTGGGGTTCAACCTCGATCCGATGGTGCTGGTGATCCCGGTCTTCCTCACCGCCCGCGCCCTCTCGCACTCGGTCCAGTCGATGGACCGTTACCACGAGGAGTTCTACCGGCTCGGCGACAAACGCAAGGCGATCGTCGAGTCGTACTCGCGCCTGTTTCCACCCGCCATCGCGTCGATCGTGACCGACGGCATTGGGCTGCTGGTGGTCGCGGTTGCACCGATCCCGCTGATCCAGAAGGTCGCGCTCTTTGCCAGCTTCTGGGTCGTCTCCATTTTCATCAGCGTCGTGACCCTCCATCCGATCATTCTCAGCTTCATCAACCCGCCAGCTGAGGGCCACGCCGACGTCAAGGAGCGAAAGCTCCCGCTCTCCGCCGGATGGGCGATTCTGGCAGCCGCGTCAGCCGTCGCAATCGGCCTGCACCTAACTGGCTTCACCAGCGGCGGGATGTCGATGGTGATCGCCTCCCCCGCCATCGCCTGGTTCTGGTGGTATTACGCGGAAAGGATTTATCCGGCCGTCACCCACTGGGTCATCGTCGCCAGCGAAGGAAGCCGGCGGTGGGTGGTGATCGGGCTGACGATGATCATCGCGGTCGCGAGCTATTCCTATGGCCGCAACCTCAAGGTCGGCGATCTGACCCCGGGCTCCGCCCTCCTCTTCCCCGACCATCCGTTCAACGTCGCCTACCGGAAGTGGAACGAGAAATTTCTCGGGGCCAACCAGCTGATCGTGATCGCCGACACGAAGAAGCCCGACGGAATCAAGCACCCCGCGCCCCTGTCGGTCATGCAGGAGTTCGCCTACCACATGGAGGGCGCGCGTGGGGCGACGACGTCCGTCACGGTGATCGAGATCGTCAAGCAGGTGGCGCGCCTGTTCCGCGAGGGCGACCCGAAATGGGGGATCATCCCGGAAGAGCCGAAAGAAATCGGCCAGCTCTTCTATGTCTTTACGCAGAACGCCTCAGTGGGAGACCTCGACCGCTTCATGGATCCCTCCGGCCGTTACGGCACGATTCTCACCACCTTCAACGACTACTCCTACCGAATCATCATGGACTCGATCGCGTACGCCAAGGAGTTCGCGCGGCAGCACTCGGGCGACGAAGTCGAGTTCAAGTTCGCCGGCGGGCTGTTCGGCATCCTCGCCGCGGTCAACCAGGCCGTCGAGAACTCTTACTGGACCAACCTCGTGCTCATCTGGGTCATCGTCTACATCTGCCTGTACCTGACCTACGGCTCGCACATGGCGAGCGCGATCCTGATGGTTCCGGTCATCATCTCCCAGTTCGTCGCCGAATCGCTGATGGTCCTGATGCACATCGACCTCAACGTGAACTCGCTGCCGATCGCGGCGGCCGGCGCGGGAGTTGGCGTGGACTACGGTATCTATCATTTCAGCCGCATGATCGACACGTACGACGAGATCGGCAAGCTCGACGAGGCGGTGGACTACGCCACCGCCACCACCGGCAAGGCCATCATTTTCACCGCGTCTACAATGATCGCGGGCACCATCTTCTGGTGGTTCTCGGAGCTGAAGTTTCAGGCGGAGATGGGCTTCCTGCTGGCGCTGCTGATGTCCTTCAACACCTTCGGCGGCCTCGTGGTGGTTCCCGCTCTCGTCAAGGTGATTCGGCCAGGATTCCTCGTCAATCGCGTGCCGCACGCCGCCGCGCGCGAGCGGCAGGCGCTGGCCAGCTGAAGCGTGCGGCAGGTCACGGCATTCGTTGGTTTGCACAGCCGTCTTAGGGAGGCGACGATGAGACAATCGATCCACGCAATGATCGCCACGGTCGGGCTCGCGGGGGTTATCGCTCTGGGGTTGACCGCCGGCGGAGCCAGCCCCGCCCGGGCAGCCGACACCCGC
>Ga0316622_100004478_pt1 | contig 10281 bp, 8 predicted proteins | sample OWC_Aug_OW2_C1_D_FD_207646 | JGI IMG/M metagenome (GOLD analysis project Ga0316622, IMG submission 207646) | Wetland soil microbial communities from Old Woman Creek delta, Ohio, United States - OWC_Aug_OW2_C1_D5_C | ecosystem: Environmental > Terrestrial > Soil > Wetlands | place: USA: Ohio... | reverse complement strand
AGGCCAGCTGTGCGGCGGTGCTGGGTGGCGCCAGCATGCTGTTGCAGTAGCGTCCCCCGGGCAAACGAGGAGAGTGGACATGATCAGGAATGGCAAGGGCAGGGCGCTCCGCCCGGACGAGCCGCTACGGCATCCCGACCATCCGCGGCCCGTGACGCGCCGGCAGTTCATCGCGCAGGGACTGCTCGGGGGCGCGGCCACGGTGGTGGCGCCGACCGTGTTCGGACTGTTCGCCAATCCGCGCGCGGCCGAAGCGGCGTTGTCGTCCGACCTCGAGACGCTCAAGCGCAGCTGCGGCATCGCCGTCCAGGGGGCCGGCAAGATCCCGTTCATCTGCATCGACCTCGCAGGAGGCGCCAACATGGTCGGCTCGAACGTGCTGGTTGGCGGCCGTGGCGGCCAGCTGGAGTTCCTGAGTGCCGCTGGCTACGGGAAACTCGGGCTGCCCGGCGACATGGTGCCCGGTGCGCCGAACCCGGCCAGCGCTACGAACGGATGGATCGACGAGACGCTCGGTCTGCGCTTCCACCTGGACAGTGCCTTCCTTCGCGGAATCATGAACAAGGTCTCGCCGGCGACGGCAGCGGCGATCAACGGGGCGGTCCTGCCCGCGCGCTCGGAGAACGACACCGGGAACAACCCCCACAATCCCATGTATGGCATCTACCGGGCCGGCGCGGATGGCGAGCTGCTGACGCTGATCGGCTCGCGCAGTTCCGAGTCGGGCGGCAACTCCATGGCGCCCGCCGGGATGGTGGATGCGTCGGCGCGGCCCACCAAGGTGGACCGTACCAGCGACGTCACCGGCCTGGTGGACACCGGCAAGCTGGTCGGGCTGCTCGACCAGGACGATGCCGTGGCCGTGATGGAGTCGATCCAGCGGCTGTCGAGCGCCAAGCTCGGGCGCGTGGACACGCGCGTCACGCGCGACGAAGTGATCAAGGACCTCGTCCGCTGCAACTACGTCAAGGCGGCCGACCTGACCGACCGCTACGGCGACCCGTCGGCGCTGAATCCCGAGCTCGATCCCGACATCGTCGGCGGTGGCGGCATATTCAGTCGTGCCGAGTTCGACGACGACGCCGAATTCCGCAAGACGGCGGCGGTCATGAAACTCGTCGTCAATGGATATGCCGGGGCCGGCACGATCACGATGGGCGGCTACGACTACCACGGCCAGGGTCGTGCCACCGGCGAGCTGCGGGACTATCGGGCAGGCCGATGCATGGGTGCCTGCCTGGAGTACGCCGCCCGGCGCGGCGTGCCGCTGATGCTGTACGTCTTCAGCGACGGCTCGCTCTCGGCCAGCGGCCAGGTCGACGACACGCCCGACGGCCGCGGCAAGTTCATGTGGTCGAGCGACAACCAGCAGACCGCTGCGTCATTCTTCCTCGTCTACAACCCGAGAGGTCGGCCACAGCTGTACACCGGCGACAGCCGGCCGGCGGAGCAGCACCGGCAGATCGGCTGGTTCCGCGCCGACGGCTCGGTGGAGACGTCGTCGACGCCGGCCGCAAACAACGTCAACCTGCTCGTCGAGACCGTCGTCATCAACTACCTCGCATTGCACGGCGAGCAGGGACGGTTCTCGACGCTGTTTCCCTCGCACGGGCTCGGTGCGACCTCGCTGCAGGACAGCCTCATCGCCTTCAACCCGATCGTGAGCGGTACTCTCGGCTGACGCGGCACGCGCCGGCCCGGGCGGCCGGCGTCGCCGAACCGCGACAGGTCTCGCAGCCGCATTCCGCTGCGCTATGGCAGTTTCGAGCAATGCACGCCAACATACTGAAGCCGCTCGCCCTGGTACTCGTCGTCACCGTCCTCGCGGCCGCCGGTACAGGCGTGCATGCCGATGCCGCGGAGCCGCCGCCTGCGGCGCCGGACTTCGTCCTCAAGGCGACCGATGGGTACAACTACCGGTTGTCGGAGTATCGGGGCGAGGTCGTCGCGCTGGTCTTCTGGGCGAGCTGGTGCGGCGCCTGCAGGCGCGAACTCGAGCGGCTGAGCGAGCTGCGCGGGATCTACGGCGACGCCGGCCTGCAGGTGCTCGCCGTGGCGGTCGACGAGGATGCGCAGGCCGCGGCAGCGGTTGCACGGTCGACGGGCGCCGGCTACCCGGTGCTGCATGACGCTGCCAGCAACGTGAGCAGGGCCTACGCGCTCGAGTCGTTGCCGATGACGCTGCTCATCGACCGCGCGGGCCGCGTGCGGTCCGCGCACGGGGAACTCGATGCGGCTGGCGGCCGGCAGTTGCTGGGCGAGCTGCGCACGCTGCTGGACGAATAGGGAGCCGACCATGTCCATAGACAATCCGGGAATCGCCACGGCCATGTTCGCGGGCCGGAGGCGCCACCGGGCAGTCCGGCCCTCCACCGGCAGGTGGCGGCACTGGGCCTGCGCCGTCCTGACCGTCGCCGGGCTGGTCCTGGCCGCCGTGGCGCTCGCCGAAAGTACGGCACCAGCGCAGGCGCAGACACCCGCCACGTTCCAGGGCCTGGATGCCGAAGTGCAGGCCTTGAAGCAGGAAGTGGTCGACCTGAACCGCGACCTGTTCATGCTCGAGGAGGAACTGCTGTTCCCGGCGAACACCCAGGTGGCGGTGTTCGTCTCGATGGACGTGGGCACGTTCTTCGCGCTCGACTCGGTGAAGATCGTCGTCGACGGCAAGGATGTGGCGAACTACCTCTATACGCAGCGCGAGGCCGAGGCGTTGCTCCGCGGCGGCGTGCATCGTGCGTGGCTCGGCAACCTCAAGCCCGGCAAGCACGAGATGACAGCCTTCTTCACGGGCAAGGGTACCCACGACCGCGACTACAAGCGCGGCGCCACGCTTACGATCGACAAGGGAGTCGGCGCCAAGTACGTCGAGCTCAGGATCAGCGACCGGGCCAGCCAGCTGCAGCCGGAGTTCGTCGTCAAGGAGTGGGAGTAGCCGCGTGCGCGCCGGCCTCCTGCGCCAGGCGTTGGCGGCCGTCGCCGCGTCGCTGACCGCCGGCCCTGCAGCGGCGGCCGACCCGCCGCGCGCGGATGCGCTGGCGCCTGTGGAGGTCGCTTCCCTGCACTACGGCGACACGCTGTTCTACTTCTACCAGGACCGGTACTTCGACGCGATCGTGCGCGCCGAGGCGTACGGCGCCCAGAGTCACCTGCAACCGCACGCAGACGACGCCCAACTCCTGCTCGGCGGCCTGTACCTGTCCTTCGGCCAGCACACCCGCGCCGTCGGGATATTCCGGCGGCTGCTCGATCGTGAGTCGACGCCGCCGGCCGTCCGGGACCGCGCATGGTTTCTGCTCGGCAAGGTCATGTACGCCCGCGGATACTACGAGGACTCCGACCTGGCGTTGCGCAGAGTGGGTGCCGGCCTGCCCGAGCCCCTTGCCTCCGAGCGCCGGTTGCTGCTGGCACAGGGCCTCATGTACCGCGGGCACTACGACGAGGCGGTGGCGGAACTCCGCGACTGGAACGGACGACCCGACTGGCAGGCCTATGGCCAGTTCAACCTCGGCGTGGCGCTCTTCCGCGCCGGGCGGAGCGAACAGGGCCTCGCGCTGCTCGACGCCGCCGGGCAGGTGGCCGCGGACACCGACGAGATGAAGGCGCTGCGCGACAAGGCGAACGTCGCACTGGGCTACGCCAGGCTGCAGGCCGGACAGCCCGCGGCCGCGCGCCTGGCGCTCGAGCGGGTCCGCCTGACCGGTCCGCAGGCGAGCAAGGCGCTGCTCGGCGCGGGGTGGGCCGATGCGGCGGAGGAGCGCTATGCCGACGCGATCGGGCCCTGGAGCGAACTCCACGGGCGCGGTCTGCTCGATGCGGCGGTGCAGGAGTCCTACCTGGCGCTGCCCTACGCCTATGCGCAGCTTTCTGCGGACAGGCAGTCCGCGGCCTACTACGAGTCGGCGATCCAGTCCTACGACGCGGAGTCGCGCCGGATCGACGAGTCGATCGCAGCCATCCGTGCCGGACGCATGCTTCAGGCTGTCATCGAGTCGGACCGCGACCGCGGCGAGGGGTGGTTCTGGCAGCTGACCACGCTGCCGGATGCCCCGGAGTCGCGCTACCTGTATCAACTGCTGGCCGGCAACGAGTTCCAGGAGGCGCTGAAACACTATCGCGCCCTCGACTTCCTCGGGCGCAACCTGGCCACCTGGACCAGCAGCCTCGATGTGTTCGCCGACATGGTCGAGACGCGCCGCAAGGCGCACGAGGAGCGGATCCCCACGGCGACGGAGAGACTGGGCCAGGTGGACGTCGAGTCGCTCGATGCCCGGCGCGACGCGCTGCACGCCAGGCTCGAAGGCGCCCTGCGCAGCAGCGACTGGGCGGCGCTGGCCGAAGGCGACGAATTCCGCCTGCTGCAACTCGTCGAAGGCGTCGAGAGCGAGCTCGCTGCGCGGCACGACGATCCGGCGCTGGCCGACGCTCGGGACAAGGCGAGGCTCGCGCGCGGTGTGCTGACGTGGAGGCTGGGGGCAGCCGGCAAGGAGCGCGCCTGGCGGGCGAGCCGCGACCTGCGGGAACTCGACTCCCGTCTGTTCGATGCCCGGACACGACTGCGCGCGGTCAGCGAGACGATGACGTCGGTACCGGAACGCAACCGCCAGTTCGCGGCGCGGATCGCCACGCTTGAGCCGCGGCTCGAGGGCCTCAGCCTGCGCGTGGCCGCCGCGCGCACCCGGCAGGGCGAGTACCTGGCCTCGCTGGCGGTGAAGGAACTCGAGGCGCAGAAGCTGCGGCTGTCGCAGTATTCGGTGCAGGCCCGGTTCGCGCTCGCCACCCTCTACGATCGCGGTACCGCGACCTCCGGCGGCGCCTCGTCAAAGCGGGCGAGCCCATGATCCTGCGTTGGGCCATGATCGTACTGCTCGGCACCACCCTTGGCACGGTGGCGACGGCGGCCGGCGCGCCGGAACCGACGCTCAAGGACCTCAAGCGGGCTGCACCCGAGATCCGTGCCGGCGAGCGCGTGGAGCCGGATGCCCAGCGCGCCCGGGAACTCTACGGGGGATTCCTCGACCTCGAGGACGGCGATCCGGCGATGCGCGCCGAGGCGCTGAGGCGCCTCGGCGACCTGCAGCTGGAGGCCGGCGAGGCGCAGCGCGGCGAGGAGCCCGGGGCGGGCGCCGGCAGCGCCGAGACTCGGGCCGCGATCGAGAACTACACGCGGCTGCTCGAACAGCAGCCGGACTACCCGCGCGCCGACGCGATCCTGTACCAGCTGGCGCGTGCCTGGGAGGCCGAGGGCGACACGGATCGTGCGCTCGTCTGCCTCGACCAGCTGATTGCACGCTTCCCGGAGAGCCCCCGCGTCGATGAGGCGCACTTCCGCCGCGGCGAGGTCCTGTTCATCGCCCGGCGCTATGCCGAGGCCGAGTCTGCCTACCGCGCCGTCATCGCCATCGGAGAGCGAAGCGAGTTCCTCGAGCAGAGCCTCTACAAGCTGGGCTGGTCGCTGTTCAAGACCTCCGAGACGGAAGCGTCCATCGACCCCTTCGCCCGGCTTCTCGATCGCAAGCTGAGGGATCCGCAGGATCCAGGCAGGGCGATCGACCCCGAGGCACTCGGTCGTGCAGACCGCGAGCTGGTGCTGGATACCTTTCGCGTGACCAGCATCGGCTTTTCCTACCTCGATGGTGCGGCGTCGCTCGACAGGTACTTGGCGGGTCATCCCGGGCTGCCATGGGCGTACCAGCTGTACTCCCAGCTAGGCGACCTGTACGTTTCCAAGCAGCGCTACACCGACGCGGCGGATACCTACCGGAGCTTCGTCGGTCGCTTTCCGGATCACGAGCGCGCACCCCAGCTGCAGATGCAGGCCATCGAGTCCTACCGGCTCGGCGGCTTCCCGCAGCTCATGCTCGAGGGGAAGAAGGAGTATGTCGAACGCTATCGCCTGGGCAGTTCCTTCTGGGCTGCGAGGCGCCCGGAGGATCAGCCGCTGGTGTTGAGTCAGCTGAAGTCGGGCCTTACCGACCTCGCCGGTCACTACCACGCCGAGGCGCAGCGGACGCACCGTGCATCCGACTATGAGGAAGCCGCGCGCTGGTATCGCGAATTCCTGCAGTCGTTCCCGGACGATTCCGCCGCTGCGGCGACCCGCTTCCTGCTAGCCGAGACGCTGTACGAGAGCGGCCAGTACGGGCCCGCGGCGCAGGAGTACGAGCACGCTGCCTACGACTATCCTGGGCACGAGAAGTCGGCGACCGCCGGCTACGCAGCGCTCGTGGCCTATGATCGGGCGGCTGCTTCCCTCGACGCCGGGGCGCGCGCCAGTTGGGATCGGCAGAGACTCGAAAGCCAGCTGCGGTTTGCGACCACTTTCCCGGCACACCCGGAGAGCGCCACCGTGCTGACGCGCACGGCGCGCGAGTTTTACGACCTGAAGGAGCCGCAGCGGGCCATCGAGGCCGCTGGCCTCGTGCTGGCACGCCGGCCGCCGGTCGAGACGGCCATGCAGCGCGTCGCCTGGACAGTGACCGGCAACGCGCAGTTCGAGGCAGCGCGATTCGCGGAGGCCGAGGGCGCCTACCTGCAGGTGCTGGCGCTGCTGGCAGACGGCGATCGCGAGGCGGGCACCATTGCCGAGCGCCTGGCGGCCTCGGTCTACAAGCAGGGTGAACTCAGGCAGGCGGCCGGTGACACGCCAGGTGCGATCGAGGACTTCCTGCGGGTCGGCCGCGTCGCGCCGCGGGCGGCGATCCGCGAGACGGCCGAATTCGACGCCGCGGCGCTGCTCGTGCAGAGCAAGGATTGGCCGCGCGCCATCGAAGTGCTCGAGGCCTACCGGGGCGCCTATCCGTCGAGCCCGCGGCAGGCGGACGTCACTCGTGACCTCGCGCTGGCGTACGTCGAGGGGGGCCGGCCAGGCGAAGCCGCGGTCGAATTCGAACGCATCGCGAACGCTGCCGACGAGACGCCGGACGTGCAGCGAGCGGCACTGTGGCAGGCAGCGGAGTTGTACGAGACGGCCGGCCAGGCTGGCCGCGCGGCCGCGACCTACGAGGGAATCGTGAGGCGGTTTCCGGCGCCACTCGATCAGGCGATGGAGGCGCGGCTCTGGCTCGCGAACCGCGCGCGCGATACGGGCGACGCTGCGGGACGCCATAGGATGCTGCAGGGCATCGTCGCGGCGGACCGCGATGCGGGCGTCGCGCGAACGGACCGCAGCCGTTACCTGGCGGCGACGGCAGCACTTGAACTGGCCGCGCCTGCCCGCGATGCATTCCTGGGCATCCGCCTGGTGGCGCCGCTCAAGCGTACGCTGGGCGAGAAGAAGGTCGCCATGGAGAGGGCGATCGGCGGCTACCAGGCCGCCCTCGACTATGGTGTGGCCGAGGTTACGACGGCGGCGACGTACGAGATGGGCGAGCTCTACCGGCGGCTTGGCAAGGACCTGCTCGAGTCGGAGAGGCCCCGGGACCTGGCCGACGACGAGCTCGAGCAGTACGACCTGTTGCTCGAGGAACAGGCCTTCCCGTTCGAGGAAAAGGCCGCTGCCGTGCACGAACTCAACGCGATGCGGCCCGCCGACGGCATCTACGACGAGTGGGTGCGGCGCAGCTACGCGGTCCTGGCCGGCCTGCAACCAGCCCGGTTCGGCAAGACCGAGGAACACGAGGAATTCCTGAGGGAGATCCAGCAGGCTGCGACGATCACGCCAGCGGCCGATGCAGGCCTGGTGCCTGCCGCCGCGGCGCAGCCCGTGCCGGCAACGCAGCCAACCCCGGTGCTGGCAGCCGGGACGCTGCCGCAGGTACCGCCGGCGGAAGCGCAGCGGTTTGCAGACGCGATCGCGTCGCTGGATGCCGGGAATCTGGAGCAGGCGCGGGCGCTGCTGGAACGCCTCACTGAGGATCTGCCGGACAGTGGCGTGCCGGCGATCAACCTGGGCATCCTGCACGCGCGCGAGCGACGCTGGGAGGAGGCTGAAGCCGTGCTTTCGCTCGGTCTCGAGCGCGACCCCGGCAGCGCGGTGGCCTACGACGAGCTCGGCCTCGTCTACCGGGAGACGGGGCGCTTCAAGCTGGCCGAGGGCGCGTACCGGCAGGCGCTGGACCAGGCGCCCGGGCATGCGCAGGCCCATCGCAATCTCGGGATCCTTCTCGACCTCTACCTCCGCCGTCCCGCCGAGGCGCTGCAGCATCTCGAGGCATACCAGGCCCTCACCGGGACCGAGGACAAGCAAGTGTCGGGCTGGATAACTGAGCTCAGGCGCCGCGTCGGCAGCGCTCCTGAGCCTGAAGGAACGGCGCCATGAAGAAACCCGGCTGGATGCTGGCGATCCTGTTGTTGTCCATGTCCCCGCAGTCGCTGGGCCAGGCGGCCCCGACTGCGACGCCCGGGGCCAAGCCGGCCGCCGTCGCTGCCAAGCCGGAGCCGCAGGCCGCGGCACCGGCGCGGCGGGCCGGCACCCGGACCATGGACCGGCTCGAACTCGACCCGACCGCGATCACCGGCAACCGCGAGCTTCCCAAGGTCATGGTCATCGTCCCGTGGAAGCCCTCCGAGATCGGCGACCTGCAGGGGCTGCCTGCCAACAGCCTCCTCAACGAGGTGCTCGCCCCGGTCGACCGTGAAGTATTCCAGCGGGAGGTACGCTATCACCATGCCCTGGAAGAGGATCGTGTCGCGAGCCCGCCGGTTGCGGCGGGCACCCAGTCGACGGCAGCCCCGCAGCCTGAGACATGACGCAGAGAATCGTGAAGGCAAAGACTGCATAACTAACCCACCTTTCCGACGGAACCCGGAGCAGAAACGATGCAGACCCTGGACATGATCCTCAACTTCTTCCGGCAGGGAGGAGTGTTCCTCTATCCGATCGCCCTCGTGTGGGTCATCGGCATCGTGATCGCAATCGAGCGGTTCGTATATGTCCTCAGGACCGGGGCGGGAAACAAGCGACTCTGGTCGCAGCTGCAGCCGCTGCTCGAGGCAGGCAGGTTCCGCGAGGCATGGCAGGCCGCGGCGGACTCGGACACGGCCCTCGCGCACGTCATGCGGTACGGAATCAGCCGCATCGAGACCTCCCGCCGGCGCGACGACATCGAGAAGGCGATGGAGGAAAGCCTCGTCGAGATCATTCCCCGGCTGGAGAAGCGCACCCACTACCTGTCGGCACTGGCCAACATCGGCATGCTGATGGGCCTGCTGGGGACGGTGATCGGCCTGATCAATGCGTTCGCGGCAGTGGCCCAGGCGAACCCGGCCGAGAAGGCCAGCCTGCTCGCCGCAAGCATCTCGGTGGCGATGAACAACACGGCGCTCGGCCTGATCACGGCGATCACGCTGCTGCTGGCGCACCTCTACCTGGAGACGAAGACCACCGAGCTCGTGGACAGCCTCGAGGTCGCAAGCGTCAAGTTCCTCAACGCGCTGCACGAGAAACGGGCGGGGCCGGAGGCGCAACAGGAGGCCGGCCGCGCGGCCGCGCCGGCCCGCGCGACACCCGCGACACCCGCGACACCCGCGGCACCGGGTGGGGCGCGCGCATGAGCGGATCGAGGATCGCCCGGCGGCAGGCGCGCAACCATGCGCGCTATCGAGGCAGGAACGACATCAACATCGTCCCGATGCTCGACGTCATGGTGATCCTGATCTTCTTCCTGATCTTCACGGCGGTGTTCTCGAAGACCAACATCCTCGAGCTCAACTTGCCGGCCGAGGGCGGACCGCCGCTGGATTTGCCGGCGCAGCTCGAGCTCGAGGTCATCGTGAAGCAGGGCGCCATCGAGGTGGCAGACCGGAACACCGGGCTGCTGCAGGCTCTGCCCAGCACGGCCGATGGCTACGACTTCAAGGGCCTGTCCGACTATCTGCGACGGATCAAGCTGCGCTTTCCGGACAAGAAGGACGCCACCGTGCTGCTCGAGCCGGACATTCCGTATGAAACGATGGTCGAGACCATGGATGTCATGAAGTCCTTCGCGACGACGCTGGACGGCCAGCCCGTCCGTGGGGAGCTGTTCCCGCAGGTCTCGGTGGGCGATGCGCCAGGCGCCGGAGTGCCGCAGGGATGATCGCCTCACGGCTCAAGCGCAACCGCAGGCCAGGCCGCGGCGGCAGCAGCCACGGCATGCCGGCGCTCATCCCCATGATCGACATGCTGACGATCCTGGTCGTCTACCTGCTGGTGCACGCGGCCGACTACGAGATCCTGCCGAACACGCGCAACATCCGCATCCCGCAGTCGGTTTCCGAGACCAAGCCGCGCGAGACCGTGACCGTGCTGGTCACGCGCGACACGATCTACGTCAACGGCGTGGCGCTGGCCGAAGTGGCCGA
>Ga0316622_100004477_pt1 | contig 10281 bp, 7 predicted proteins | sample OWC_Aug_OW2_C1_D_FD_207646 | JGI IMG/M metagenome (GOLD analysis project Ga0316622, IMG submission 207646) | Wetland soil microbial communities from Old Woman Creek delta, Ohio, United States - OWC_Aug_OW2_C1_D5_C | ecosystem: Environmental > Terrestrial > Soil > Wetlands | place: USA: Ohio... | reverse complement strand
GGCGGCCAGCTTCTTCTCCTCGGCGGCCAGCCGCTGTTCGGCCAGCTCGCGGGCGACCCGGTAGGCCTCCGCCCGCTTGAAATTCGTCTCGACCGCCCGGACGGCGATCTCGACCTCGAGCGTCGCTTGCGCTTCGAGGTCCCTCAGCCTCAGCGCCGCCTGTTCGGCCTCCAGCCGGGCCTGGGTGGCCTGGGCCCGCGAGACGACCGACCCGAGCGGCAACTCGAAGGTCAGGCCGACAAGCCAGTTCTCGTACTTGAACTTGAAGGCGTCCTTGAAGGCCAGGTTCCGCCCGCCGGGGATGGTCCCGACGATGACCCCCGTGAGCGGGTTGTCGTCCTGGTAGAGGATCTGCGTCCCGGAGATGCCGGGGCTCGAATAGGTCGCCTGGAGGCTGAGGTTGGGCAGCGTCTGGTTACGGGCGTAGGTCAGGTTGAGCCGGCTCGTCCGAAGGCCGGCCTGGGAGGAGGCCAGGTCCGGCCGGTGGGCCAGGGCCCGCGTCCGGGCCTCCTCGAAGTTAGGGGCGACAGGCTCGGCCGGGGGCATCTCAGTGGGCACGATGACCGTCCCGGGGGCGCCCTTTTCGCGCGGCAGGTTGAGCAGGGTCCTGAGGGTGTCCTGGTCGTTCCTGACCTGGGCCTCGGCCTGGAGGATGTCGGCCTCGCGGCTGGCCACTTCGGCCCGGGCGCTGAGGAGCTCGATGGGCGGGATGGTCCCGACCTCGAGCTCGCGGGTGTTCTTGGCCAGGAGGTCGCGGGCCAGCTTCAGGGATTCCCGCTGGACCTTGAGGTTCTCGCGGCTGTAGACGAGGTTCCAGTAGGCCTCCTCGACGTCGAAGACCGTGTCCAACAGGGCCTGCCTCAGCCGCTGCTCCGAGACCTCCAGGTCGTTCTTGGCGATGATGATCTGACGCCGCGACATCCTGAAGCCGAAATCGCGGAGCAGGGGCTGGACGAGGTTGAAGTTCAGCCGGGCGCCGTAGCGAGGGTTGATGGTCTGATAGCCCTGGTTGCTCGAGTTCTTGTAGGAGTAGAGGAAGCCCGTGAACGTCGCCCCGGTGGGCAGGTATTGCTGGATGACGCCCTGGTAGTCGGAGAAGTCGGTCGTGATCTGCGCGGTCCCCTCGAGCCCCGAGTACGAGGCCGTGTTCGATTTCTGCTGGCTGATGCCGAAGGACAATTGGGGAAGGAAGACTTCCCCGGCCCGGCGGGCGGCCGCGGCCGCGGCGTCGGGCCCGATGACCTCGGCCGACAGGTTGAGGTTGTTCTTCAGGGCGGCCAGGAGGCAGTCCTGGAGGGACATGGGCGTCTCGGGGGCCCGGGCTTGGGCGGCCAAGCCGGCCGCGAGGAGGAGCAGGGCGAGGACTGTTCGTTTCATGTGCGATCTCCCGCGCCGCCGGGCGCCGGCGGCCCTACGGTTGGACCCACCCGTCGAGGAGCCGGATCGTCCTCCGGCCGTAGGCGGCGTTCTGCTCGGAGTGGGTGACCTGGATGATGGTCGTGCCGGCCGCGTTGAGCTCGGCGAACATCTCCATGACCTCTTTGCCTTCCTTGGAGTTGAGGTTGCCGGTCGGCTCGTCGGCCAGGATGAGCCTGGGCTTGGTGATGAGCGCCCGGGCGATGGCCACCCGCTGCTGCTGCCCGCCCGAGAGCTGGTTGGGGAAGAGGTCCTTCTTGGCGACGATGTGGAACCGGTCCAGCGATTCGGCCACCAGGGCCTTGCGCTCCGAGCCCTTGATCTTCTTGTACAGGAGCGGCGTCTCCAGGTTCTCGGTGACGGTCAGGTCGTCGATGAGGTGGTAGCTCTGGAAGACGAAGCCGATGTGGTGCTTGTGGAGCTCGGTCAGCTGCCTTTCGGTGAAGGCGTGGACGGGCTGGCCGTCGAAGAAGTATTCCCCCTCCGAGGGCGTGTCGAGCATCCCCAGGATGTGGAGGAGCGTCGACTTGCCCGCCCCGGACGGGCCCATGACGGTGACGAACTCGCCCTCGCCGATGGTCAAGTTGACGTTCCGCAGGACGAAGGTCTTGACGTAGCCCGTCGAGTAATACTTGGTGATGCCGCGGAGTTCGATCACAGCTTGAACTTGGTCTGGACGTTCTCGGAAACGACCTGGCCGTCGAAGAGGTAGATGATCCGCTGGCTGTACTCGGCGTAGGCCTGGGAGTGGGTGACCATGACGATCGTCGTCCCGTTCTCGTGGAGCTCGCCGAGCAGGTTCATGACCTCTTCGCCGTGGGTCGAGTCGAGGTTGCCCGTCGGCTCGTCGGCCAGGATGAGCTTGGGCCGGGCCACGACCGCGCGGGCCACCGCCACGCGCTGCTGCTGGCCGCCCGAGAGCTGCTGGGGGAAGTGGTTCTTGCGGGGCATGAGGGCCATGTGCTCGAGGACCTCGTTGGTCCGCTTCTTCCGCTCCCCGGCCGACAGGCCCAGGTAGAGGAGGGGCAGCTCGACGTTCTCGAAGACCGTCAGCTCGTCGATGAGGTTGAAGCTCTGGAAGACGAAGCCGATGTTGGACTTGCGCAGGCCGGCCCGCTTCCGCTCGGAGTACTTGGCCACGTCCTTGTCCAGGAAGTGGTACTCCCCGCTGGTCGGGTTGTCGATCAGCCCCATGATGTTGAGGAGCGTCGACTTGCCGCAGCCCGACGGGCCCATGATGGCCACGTACTCGCCCTCCTGGATCTCCAGGTTGATGTTGTTGAGGGCCGTCGTCTCCACTTCCTCGGTCGTGTAGATCTTCTTCAGGTCCTTGGTTTGAATGAGCATTCCTTCCTCCTTTTGAACGTTCCTGGGCGCGGTCACTTCAGGACCAGGCGCTCCATATCGCCGAAACTCTCGTAGGACGAGGTGATGACCTTGTCGCCGGGCTGGAGCCCCTCGAGGACCTCGTAGACCTGGGGGTTGTAGCGGCCCAGGCGGATGGGGTGCTTCAGGGCGACCTTGCCCGACGCGTCGAGCTTGTAGATCCAGTTGCCGCCGGTCGTGTCCCAGAACCCGCCGCGGGCGACCAGGATGGCTTCGGCGACGTCCCCCAGCTCGAGCCGGATGTGGAGGGTCTGGCCGCGCCGAAGGTCGGCCGGGGCCTGGCCGACGAAGTCCATGTCGACCTCGAAGCGGTTGTCGCGGACGGCCGGGAAGACCCGCCGGACCTTGAGCTCGTAGGTCTTGCCGGCCAGGTCGAAGTCTCCCGTCTTGCCGGCCTCGACGCGGGTGATGTAGTGCTCGTCGATCTGGGCCCGGACGCTGAAGGCGTCGATGACGTCGATCTGGCCGATCGGCGCCCCGGGGGCCTTGAACTGCCCGATCTCCGCGTCGAGCAGGGTCAGCTGGCCGGTGATGGGCGCGCGGATGATGAGAGCTTCGAGCTTCTTCTTCGAGGTCATGAGGCTGGCTTCCATGCTCTGGAGCTGCGTCTCGAGCGACCGGATCTGTTCTTCCCGGGAGGCCAGCTGCGTCTTCTGGGTCTCGGCGACGATGTCCCGGTTGCGGATCATGTACTCGTAGTCGAGCTTGATCTTCTCGAAGTCGAGGTCGGAGATGAGCTGCTCCTTGTGCAGGGCCTGGTTCCGCTCGTAGGTCGTCTTCTGCTTGGCCAGCTCGTTCTCGACCTGGTTCATCTGCTGTTGGAGCGTCTGGCGGTATTGCTCCATGTTCAGGCGGGTCTGGCGGAGCTGGTTGCTCTGCTGGACGAAGTCGGCGTCGCGCCACATGATGTTGAGGCGGAGGTCGGTGTTGTCCAGCTCGACGATGGGGTCGCCGGCCTTGACCATGGTCCCGGCCTCGAGGAAGCGCTTCTCGACCCGGCCGCCCTCCTGGGACTCCAGGGAGTAGCGCTGGATGGGCATGACCGTTCCCTGGATCGGGATGTATTCCAGGAACGGCCCCTTCTCCACGGTGGAGACGGTGATCCGCTCGGTCTCGACGTTCAGGGTCGCTTTGTTGAATTGGAAGAGGAAGAGGTAGAGGAGGAGGAGGACGAACACGGCCGCGCCCGCGAGAGCGGCGATCTTTCGCGGCGGCCATTTCTTCTTCTCGATCTGCCGGTCCATGCCCATGATGCTTCTCCTGCGATCTTGTCGCTCGCCGTATCCTATGCACGAAGTGTGCCAACACAGGGGCCCGTCCCGCTCCATTCCGTGGAGGGCCGGGGGGCCGGAGTGTCCGTCCCTATGACATCGAGTGTCCGCTTATGGACACTTGGTGTATAATACGGCCGGGCGGCCTCGGGGGCCGCCCCTGATGCCGGGGCCCCTCGGGGGCAGCGGACCGGGGCATAAAACTTGCATGTTCGTTCTCGGGATCCGGGAGTCAAGATCGGACGGGAGATAAGGATGGACCGCAAGAACGGAAGAGTCCTGGTCGTCGACGACAACGAAGACATCCTGAGCGCGGCGAGGCTCCTGCTCAAGCCGCACGTCGTCCTGGTGCACACCGAGAAGGACCCGGCGCGGATCCCCGCGCTCCTCAAGAACGAGACCTACGACGTCATCCTCCTCGACATGAACTTCGCCAAGGGCGACACGAGCGGGGCGGAGGGCTTCGCCTGGCTGGAGCGCATCCTGGCCGCCGACCCGCTGGCCGTGGTCATCCTCATCACCGCCTACGGCGACGTCGGCATGGCCGTCCGGGCCATCAAGGAAGGGGCCACGGACTTCATCCTCAAGCCCTGGCAGAACGAGAAGCTCCTGGCGACGCTCGCGGCCGCCTTCAGCCTGCGCGCCTCCCGCGACGAGGCCAGCTCCCTCCGCCAGCGGCAGGACCGCCTGGGCGCCGACCTCGACCGGCCCTTCCGCGACTTCCTGGGACGGAGCCCGGCCATGACCGAGGTCTTCGCCACGCTCGAGAAGGTCGCCCGGACCGAGGCCAACGTCCTCATCCTCGGCGAGAACGGGACGGGCAAGGAGCTGGCCGCCCGCGAGATCCATCGCCGCTCCCTGCGGCACCGCGAGATCTTCGTCGGCGTGGACATGAGCGCCATCCCCGAGAGCCTCTTCGAGAGCGAGCTCTTCGGCCACGTCAAGGGCGCCTTCACCGACGCCCGCGAGGACCGGGCCGGCCGCTTCGAGGTGGCCTCGGGCGGCACCCTATTCCTCGACGAGATCGGCAACGTCCCCCTGCCGCTCCAGGCCAAGCTCCTGACCGTCCTGGAGAACCGCCAGGTCATCCGGGTCGGCTCGAACCGCCCGGTCGGCATCGACGTCCGGCTGGTCTGCGCCACGAACATGCCCATCCAGCAGATGGTCGGCCAGAACCGCTTCCGCCAGGACCTCCTCTACCGCATCAACACCGTCGAGGTCCGCCTGCCGCCCCTCCGGGACCGGGCCGAGGACATCCCCCTGCTCGTCGAGCACTTCTTCGGCGTCTACTGCCGCAAGTACTCCGCGCTGCTGAAGAAGGCCAGCCCGGCCGCCCTGCGCAAGCTCCAGGCCTACGAATGGCCGGGCAACGTCCGCGAGCTCCAGCACACCATCGAGCGCGCCGTCATCATGAGCGAGGCCCCGATCCTCCAACCGGACGACTTCTGTTTCAGCGTGCCCGAAGCGGGAGACGCGGACCGGGTCCCGGACGGCTTCAGCCTGGAACAGGTGGAGAAGCTCCTCGTCGACCGCACCGTCAGGAAACACGGCGGCAACGTCAGCAAGGCCGCGCGGGAGCTGGGCATCTCGCGGGCGGCCCTGTACCGCCGTCTCGAGAAGCATGGCTTATAAGAAGTTCCGCGTCGCCGTCGCCGTCCGGATCGCCCTCCTGACCCTTTGGACGGGCCTGTTCTTCTTCGTCCTCTTCCAAACCAAGCTCACGGCCGCCGCGGTCCTCCTGGGCCTGCTCCTCGTCGGCCAGGTCTGGGGCCTCTTCCGGACGGTCGACCGGACCAACCGGGACCTGGCCCGCTTCTTCGACTCGGTCCAGTTCGGGGACTTTTCCCAGACCTTCCGCGAGAAGAGCCCGGGCGGGTCCTTCGCCGAGCTCCACGCCGCCCTGGCCAGGGTCATCGAGGCCTTCCGGACGGCCCGGGCCGAGAAGGAGGAGCAGGCCCTCTACCTCCAGACGGTCGTCCACCACGTCGGCATCGGCCTCATCGTCTTCCAGCCGAACGGCGAGGTCGAGCTGGTCAACGACGCCGCCCGGCGGCTGCTCAAGATCAAGCCGATCCGGAACATCCGCGACCTCGAGGGGCTCTACCCGGACCTGGTCGCGGCCCTGCGGCGGCTCGAGCCCCGGGAGCGCGGACTGGTCAAGGTCGACGTCGGCGACGAGCAGCTCCAGCTGTCGCTCTACGCCGCCGAGTTCAAGCTCAGGGGCCGGGATTTCACCCTGGCCTCGATCCAGGACATCCGGAGCGAGCTCGAGGAGAAGGAGATCGAGGCCTGGCAGAAGCTCATCCGCGTCCTGACCCACGAGATCATGAATTCCATGACCCCCATCTCGTCGCTGGCCGGGACGGTCCAGGGGCTCATCGCCGACAGCCCGGTCCGGGACGGCGACCCGGAGGCCCTCGAGGACATCCACACCGCCTTGCGAACCATCCAGAAGAGGAGCGAGGGCCTGCTTCACTTCGTCGACGGCTACCGGAACCTGGCCCGCGTCCCCAAGCCGGACCTCAAGCTCTTCCCGTCCTCCGAACTTTTCGCCGGCGTGTCCCATCTGCTCCAGGACCGCCTGGCCGTGCGCGGCATCCGCCTGAGCGTCTCGGCCGAACCCTCGAACCTCGAGCTCCTGGCCGACCCCGATCTCATCGAGCAGGTCCTCATCAACCTGGTGATCAACGCGGCCGACGCCCTGGACGGGGCGGCCGACCCGCGGGTCGAGATCTCAGCCAGCCTGGACGAGCGGGGCCGGCCCGTCATCCAGGTCCGCGACAACGGCCGCGGCATCGCCCCCGAGAACCTGGACAAGGTCTTCGTCCCCTTCTTCTCGACCAAGGAGGGCGGCTCGGGCATCGGGCTCAGCCTGTCCCGCCAGATCATGCGGCTCCACGGCGGCTCGATCACGGCCGCCTCCCGGCCCGGCCTCGAAACGGTCTTCACCTTGCGCTTCAAACGATGAGGGCACGGTCAGGTCGCCGCGGGCGGCGCCCCGGCCGGTCAGCGGATGTACAGGTAGATGTAGTGGTCCTCGCCGTTCTCGTCCTTGACCGTCTCGCTGAGCGTCTGCCTGGCCTCCCAGCCGGGGATGGAGTAGTTGTGGCAGACGACGCGGCTCTTCGGCCTGAGCTGGGCCTCGAGGATGGGACGCATCAGGGCGTTCGACTCCGGAAGGAGGTAGAGGCTGACGACGGTGGCCTCCGAGATGTCGGCCTTGGTCGCGTCCAGGCCCAGGAACTTGACCTGCCGCTCCACGCCCGCGGTCCGGGCCGCCCGCTCGGATTCCGCGACCATGGCCGGGTCGATGTCGATGCCGACGCCGCGGGCGCCGTAGCGGCGGGCCGCCGTGATGACGATGCGGCCATCGCCGCAGCCGATGTCGTAGACGACGTCGTCGCCCGTCACCTCGGCCAGCTCGAGCATCCGGTCGACGACCGGCTGGGGCGTCGGCACCCACGGGGCCAGGTCGGCGGCGTCGGCCCGGCCGTGGGACCCGAGGAAGAGCTCGACCGTCGTGCCCTCGTCGTAGCGGAACGAATAGGGCGAGCCGGGGTCGAGGGAGTAGAGGGCGTCCTTCTGGCCGGTGTTGAACTCGATCTCGAGGGTCGAGGCCGTCCGGAAGCGGTCGATGGCCCCGGGCGCGATCTGCCGGGTCTCGGCGGCGTCCGGCTTGCCGACGGGGCGGATCTTGTAGGTGATGAGGATCTCGGTGACGTTACGGACCGTCGTCTCCTTGGCCCGGAGCTCGTCGGCCGTCCGGGAGGCCGGGGACGGGGGCGCGTCGGGCTGGCGGCGGGCGCAGGCGGGAAGGGCGATGGCCAGGGCGGCCAGGACGGCGGCCGCGGTCTTGAGCTTATGCTTCATCGGGGCACCTCGGATGGTCCTGATTCTATCAGAAACACCGCCCCCGGCCAAAGCGTTCCGGCCGGGCCGTTGACTCGCGGCCGCGATTCCCCTAGAGTGGGCCCCTTGCGGGCGACGACTTGATCCGGAAAGGACGACGACAATGGCGCGACACATGACCGGCCGGCGCATTCCCCTTCTCGCCCTGGCCCTCGCGGGCCTCGGCCCCGCCGCCGCGGGCGGCGACTTCTTCAAGCCCCTCCGGATCGAGGCCCCGCCGGCGATCGACGGCCGGCTGGACGACCCCGCCTGGCGGGACGCCCCTTCGGTCGAGCTGAGCAAGACCTTCATCCCCGACTTCGGCCGGGAGGCCAGCGAGCGGACCGTCGCCCGGATGGCCTATGACGCCGAGAACCTCTACTTCGCCTTCAAGTGCTACGACCGGGAGCCGGACAAGATCAAGGCTTCCGTGGCCAGCCGGGACACCATCCGGCCGGACGACTGGATCTGCATCAACCTCGACACCTTCAACGACCGGCAGTCCCTCTATGCCTTCTACGTCAACCCCTTCGGCATCCAGACCGACAGCCGTTTCGCCAGCGGCGCTGAGGACTTCAGCGTCGACCTCGTCTGGACGAGCGCCGGCCGGCTCGACCCGGACGGCTACAGCGTCGAGCTCAGGGTCCCGTTCAAGAGCATCCGCTACGCCGGGAAGAAGAGGGTCGAGATGTCGATCTTCTTCGAGCGCTACATCTCCCGCCGTTCCGAGCACGCGTCCTACCCGGCCCTCGACCCGGCCCGGGGCTATTTCTTCCTGACCCAGATGATGCCGCTCGAACTGGCGGACATCCGGCAGTACACCCTTCTCGAGGTCCTGCCGGCCTACACCTATAGGGACGGGGCGGAGCGGGTCGAGGGCGCGCTCATCGGCGGCCGGGCCGTCCACGATGCCCATCTGACCGGCAAGTACGGATTGACCTCCCAGCTGACCCTCGACGGGACCTGGAACCCCGACTTCAGCCAGGTCGAGGCCGACGCCGGCCAGGTCGATGTCAACCTCCGCTACGACCTTTTCTTCCCCGAGAAGAGGCCGTTCTTCCTCGAGGGCAGCGAGATGTTCCAGATGGCCGGGGTCTCGGCCTCCGACCCGCTGACAGCCGTCGTCCATACCCGGACGATCATCGACCCCCGCCTTGGCTTCAAGCTCTCCGGCAAGGTCAGCCGCAGGGACACCGTGGCCGCCATCCTGGCCCTGGACGAAGCCCCGTCGGGGGACCCGCTCTGGGCGCCCGGCGACGACAAGTACGCCGGGAACGCCGTCCTTCGCTACAAGCGGGCCGTGGCCGGGGACGGCTTCCTGGGCGCTTTCTACGCCGGACGCGAGTACGGCGGCGGCGCCAACCAGGTGGCCGGCGCGGACGGCCAGATCCGGCTGACGAAGTCGAGCCAGCTCGGCTTCCACGGCTTCGGCTCCTGGACCAAGGCCGGAGAGGCCGAGGGGACGGTTGATGGTTTGGCTATCGGCCTTGATTATCTGTATGATACGAGGAACCTCCGGGTTGAGGTGTCCTTCCACGACATCTCCCGGGACTTCCAGGCCGACACCGGCTACTTGACCCGCCGGGGCGTCGCCGGGGCCCAAGTCTCCGTGTTGCCGAAGCTCTATCCCAGGAGCCGGTTCTTCCGCAAGGTCACGCTCAACCTCTCGGCGGCCGGGACCAAGGACCTGCCCAGCGGCCTGTTCGAGACGAACGACGCCCTGGGCCTGACCCTGCTCCTCCCCGGGAACACGACCGTCCAGGCCCTGGGCCGCTTCTCGACCGAGGTCTTCCTCGACAGGCGCTTCGACACGAGCGGCGGACTCCTCCAGGTCCTCAGCCAGGTCACGAAGCAGCTCTACCTCAGGGGGCTCGTCTCCCGGAGCAATTCCATCCGCTACGTCGCCGACCCCTACCAGGGCTACGGCAACAGGTTCACGGGCGGGCTGACCTATAAGCCCTCGGAGAAGTTCGACTTGACGGCCAGCCTGACCTATTCGGATTTCACCCGGGACTCGACCGGGGCCATGGAGTATGACTACGCCATCGGACGCGGCCGGCTGACCTACCAGCTGAACAAGTACCTGTTCTTCCGCGGCATCGTCGAGTACAACGCTTACCGGCGGGAGATGCTGACCGACCTCCTGGCCTCCTTCACCTATATCCCCGGGACCGTCATCCAGCTGGGCTACGGCTCGTTCTTCGACCGGACCGCCTGGGTCGACGGCGAGTACAGGGACGCCGACCGCTTCCTGGAGATGAAGCGGGGCCTCTTCTTCAAGGCCTCCTACCTCTGGCGGCTGTGAATACGGCCGGGCCCG
>Ga0316622_100004476_pt1 | contig 10282 bp, 14 predicted proteins | sample OWC_Aug_OW2_C1_D_FD_207646 | JGI IMG/M metagenome (GOLD analysis project Ga0316622, IMG submission 207646) | Wetland soil microbial communities from Old Woman Creek delta, Ohio, United States - OWC_Aug_OW2_C1_D5_C | ecosystem: Environmental > Terrestrial > Soil > Wetlands | place: USA: Ohio... | reverse complement strand
CTAAGAAAGACGAACGCTGCCTCCCTGTCCTCATCAGTAATAATCCGTTCCAACTCCATTACTTCTTGCGGCTCCAGGGTTAATGCCTTTCGAGTGATTTCCAACATACTCTGCCTCTCCATTGGCAAGGGAAGTTTCTGGATCATCAATCTCACGTACCCAAGCCCATTCCTCTGAGCTCAACTCGCTGACCTCGAACACGACACCGAAGGCCTGGGCTATCCCGTGCCGGATAGCTGACTGCACCTCGGTTATCTCAGGGACATGGCCTAGTATCTCCCTGAGGGATATGATCCCCGTATCGAGCATCTCCCTAATCCCCGCTAGGGGTACACCGTTACACGCATAAAGATTCGCTAGCAGCTCCGTATATGGCTCTAAAATAACTGAGCCATGCTGAAGCATTGACGAGCCATGCCACGTCTGTGCACTTCCAACGAGCTTCCTGCCGCGGTACAGAATGGCTCCTACTGTCCGATTCAGAAAACAGAACTCTGACTGTTGCGACTCTGCAGGCTGACTCTCCACTACCGCATTGATGCCCAAACGGCGGAATGCCACCAAGAGGCCTTGATTGATACGCTCGTACACAGCCGCTACTGAGAGCGGCAGGCCGTCTGAAGTTCCCGCAATCAGTGCATATGTAAGATCACCAAGATGAAGAACGGCCCGTCCGCCTGTTGGCCTCCGGACAACGTCAAGACCCAACCGTCGGCAGGCTGCAAGATCAAGTCCGTGGTTCCGCTGGAAGTAGCCAAGCGAGACAGCAGGAGGATGCCACTGGTAAAAGCGCAGGGTGGGCGCGGACTTGCCGCCGGCATGAAGGAGCAGTAGCGCACGATCGATCGCCATGTTAAGCGTTCCCGGCAAGACGCCGGTATCAAGAACCCGCCATTTCTTCATTGCACATCCTTATAAAATACAGGCGCTCTGTAGGAACTCCGTACCAGAGGTCCTGAGGCTACGCTCTTGAACCCCATGTGCAGGGCCGTCTCGCGCCAGTGGTCGAACTCCTCAGGCGTAACGTACCGTTCCACAGGTGCATGGGCGGTCGATGGTGCAAGATACTGGCCTATGGTGAGCATGTCGCAACATGCACCGCGCAGATCCCTGAGCACCGCTTCAACCTCTGGATCATCTTCTCCCAGACCGAGCATAAGGCCTGATTTGGTGATAACCTCAGGAGAAACTTTCTTTGTCTTCGCGAGCAGCGTGAGTGAACGATGGTAATCAGCGCCCTGCCGTACCTGCGAGTAGAGCCGGGGTATGGTTTCCAGGTTGTGCGCCAGAATTTCTGGCCGGGTCGCCAAGACCGTGGCCAGCGCCTCGCCTGAACCACCAAAATCGGGGACTAAGAGCTCGACCGTGACTTGGGGACAACACTCCCTTAAGGCTCGCACTACCTTGGTGTAGTGGGTTGCGCCGCCGTCAAATATGTCATCTCGCGTTACAGAGGTTATGACCACATGACTCAGGCCAAGCCCGATAACTGCCTGGGTTATGCGCTCAGGTTCGTCTTGAACCGGAGGTTCTGCAGGCTGTCCTCTCTTCACGGCACAGAAGGCGCAGCCTCTGGTGCAGATCTCACCCAAAATCAAGAAGGTGGCTGTGTGATCTGAAAAACATACACCGCGGTTGGGGCACTGGGCACTCTCGCAGACAGTAGGTAAATGAAGGTTGGAGAGAAGACTCCTGGTGTAGTTCCTCTTTTCCACACTGTAGCCCCTTTTTGCCTGGCGGACTGTAGCGATCAACCATTCCGGTGCGAGAGAGGACATACGCTAACACCTTGCAGCAGGATATGAATGGCCTGGCCTGTTTCTGGAAAGGCAATATGGCATCTTTCCCTCACAGACAAACACCTACTTCACCTCGATAGTAGACTGAATAACGACCTCGGACTTGAGCGACTGACAGATTGTAGAGTACTTAAGCGCCATCTCAAGGGCGCGTTGTACTACCTCTTGCCGCTTCCCCCTCACTACTAACCTTGGAGACAGAGTCATTTTCTTGAACCATGAGGTCCGGTCAATAGATTCCTCCACTTCAGCCTCTGCCTCACATTCAAAGGAGACAAGCTCTATTCTGAACCGCTCCATTGCCCAAATGACCATCATGTGGTAGCAGGTATTTGCCGCTGCCGTGAAGGCGTCCTCTGGGGTGAGCACATTGGGCAGGCCGTACAGGTCTGGTGGAGCTGAAAATTCCATCTCAATCCCATTCTGACACCAGGTGTAACCAAGGTGCTCTCCACGCCATTCGACTTTGTTCCTGTAAATGGCCATGTTCTCTCCTTAAGATTCCCCCAAGACCTCGTCTACGGCCTTGGCAATATCCTCAGCTACCGCCTGGGCAACAGCTTTTTGGTCTTCTCCCAGGTGGCGTAGCCTGGTAGGGCGAGCAAGGCCTCGACTCTTTAGTATCTCGCGGATGAGGAGTGACTTGCTCGGTTTGCCTGAGAACATTTGTGTGGCCTTCGCGGCGCAGAGTTTCTCACATCCATCTACAGTGATCGTCGGATATCGGGCGGCAAATCTCCGCTCCTCCTCTCCTCCGGCGATAAATAGGGGCAGGCAGATGGTCACACTCTTTCCAGGCCTTAGATCATCAAGCACTTTGCGACAGGCAACTCGGGATAGGGTCCCCTCTGGCAGTGCCTCTCCACTACAGGAAATGATGCCAACCTTCCTGACTCCGATATCCATCATTTGTTCTCCCTGGCTACAAGCACATCCACAACCTCTGCCAGTTCATCAGCCGCTATTGCGGCGAGCCTCTGGCCGGCCTCGTTCAACTCGCTTATACCTTCGGGCTTAAGTTCCTTATGCGCTTTGTAGAAATCGATCGCCTGGTATGCTCTGGTGACTTCTGCGCCCTGCGACTCTAGGCTCTTCTTTGCGCACTCCTTAGGACACCCGTCCACAGCAATCACAGGGTTTTCAGTTACAAGCCGCCTTGCCTCAGGGTCGCCGATCACCAGGAGAGACAGGCAGGCCGTTACTGCTGTATCAGGCCTGACCCGTTCGACCAGCTCATAGGTTGTCTCCCTGGCCAATGCGCCGAAGGCCTTGCCTATGCCGCTGCACGCCATTACGGCTACCTTTTTGCCCCTCTTGTCCATACGAGTTCTAAGCCCCCTTTGCGATCTTTTCCTTCATCACCTCCATGTAGCTCTCAGCATGAAGCAGTTTGACCTTGTCGTTCTCTGGGTCAGTAACCTCGATCTTATAGATCCAACCCGCACCATAAGGGTCATTATTGATCAGATAGGGACTGGTTTCTAGATCGGCGTTGACCTCAACCACCTTGCCGGTTACTGGTGATATGATCGCAAAGGTGGACTTGATCGTCTCGATCATTCCGATTTCTTGATCCCTGTGTACCGGCGTACCCGACTTCACTGTCTCCACAAAGGCAACGTCACCTTTGGACTTCTGAAGAAAATCAGTGAGCCCGATGGTTGACATATGGTCTCGCAGATCGGCCCAAAAATCCTCGCTGCTATACAGCAAGTCCATCTTTACTCTAAAGATGAACTTCTCGAACGTTGTCTCCAGAAAGTCAACCACTACGGTCTCTCCTTTCCTCGCTAGCTGAGATGTAGGACATTCTTGGCCTTCTCTATCTCACGAGGCCTTTCAAAGGCACACTAAAATATTTTCTCCTGAAGTACAGCGAGAGATTCACAAGGCTAATTAACACCGGAACCTCCACAAGTGGTCCTATCACCGCTGCAAATGCTACGCCGGATTTGATCCCGAATACTGCCACTGCTACCGCGATGGCGAGCTCGAAATTGTTCGAGGCCGCAGTGAAACTCAGGGTAGCCGACTTGCCATAGTCTGCGCCGACCTTCTTCGAGAGCGCAAAGCTTACAAGAAACATGATCAGGAAGTAGATAAGTAAAGGGATAGCGATCCTTACCACATCCATAGGAATCTTCACGATGTACTCGCCCTTCAATGAGAACATCACAATAATGGTAAAAAGCAGGGCGACCAGCGTGATCGGGCTGATTCTGGGGATGAACTCCTTTTGGTACCACTCTTTACTCTTGAGGGCGATCAGGCTGAATCGTGTAATGATCCCGGCTATGAACGGAATGCCAAGATAGATGAACACGCTTTTTGCAATCTGTGAGATGGTAATATCTACCACCGCGCCGGAAAGCCCGAACAGCGGGGGTAGCTTGGTGATAAAGATCCAGGCATACACCGAAAAAAAGAGGACCTGGAATACCGAGTTGAAGGCGACCAGCCCGGCCGCATACTCAGGATCACCCTCGGCCAGATCATTCCATACGATCACCATTGCGATGCATCGCGCAAGACCGATCATGATCAAACCCACCATATATTCCGGGTACCCTCGAAGAAAAATAATGGCCAGCAAAAACATGAGGAGAGGACCGATTACCCAGTTCTGGACCAGGCTCAAAGCTAGGACTTTGTAGTTCCTGAAGACCTCGCCCATTTCCTCATAACGAACCTTGGCCAAGGGCGGATACATCATCAGGATCAGGCCTATGGCAATGGGGATGTTTGTGGTCCCTACGCTGAATTGGTCCCAGAACTTGGCTACGCTGGGGTAGATGTATCCCATGGCTACACCCACAGCCATGGCGAGAAAGATCCACAGCGTGAGGAAGCGGTCGAGAAATGATAAACGTCTCATGATCGGTGTCGAGTGGGTTAAGGTTCCACTGGTCATTGGGATCGTCTCCTTTGATTGAGTTAAAGCTGGAGCTTTCTGCTTCACATGCGGCACGAGGATCCAGGATCCCTATCCCCTCAAGGTTGCCGCGATCTCTCCCTGTTCATCGGCCAGGGTACAGATGGCATCCACAATGCAGGAGAGCATTGGAAGGAGGCAGGGCATTTTAATGGAATAGTAAACACTGAGTCCTTCCTTCCTGGTTGCCACCAGGGCGGCACTCCGGAGTAGGGCTAGATGGCGGGATGCGTTTGCTTCCTTTATGCCTAAACATGCGACGATTTCGCCGACTGTTTGCTCGCCATCAGCGAGCAGTTCAAAGATTGCCACCCTAACGGGGTGGGCCAAGGCCTTCAAAATCCTAGCCTTATGGTGAGCTGCCGCGTCGATGCTCCTGGCCTTCTTGCGCTCAGGGTTTTTACTGGTACCTGGTTTGGGTCTAGAAGTTGCCATGTCGTATCCTTTCTTTACTTTACTATTTAGTAATATTAGGATACTATAACTAATATGTCAATACGGTTTTTTGAATGTGTCGCCAGAGCCTCAAAACTCTGGGGTGGCAGAGGAAATCTTGGCAATCTTCAGGCGTGTCCGCAATGAAATACGGACAAGGATCGAAGCCTATCTGCTCAAGGAAAATGGTAGCATAGACAATGCATACCATAGCGTCTCATAAAGGTTCTTACCAGGCCCTTGTGATGTAACCAATGGCACCCCAGCCTTGGGCTAGCGGGCACCGCCCTCAATCTTCTGCACCGGATGGATACTGCGTGGAATAAGCATTGGCACTTTCCGTTGGTATTCTCGATACACTTCACCAAATTCAGCCACGAGATCCCGTTCCTCCAGCATGGAAGCGATAACGATCCAGACCGTCCAGAGAACATTGAACAGCAGCCTGTCCCTCGCCAGATCAGGGCAGGACCAGATTATTAAAATCATGCACAGATATAGTGGATGCCGTACGAGGCGGTAGGGACCCTTCACGATGAACGGCACACCTTCCGGCCTCACCGCTCGCAGACGACCTAAAATCAGTCTGATGCCGAACGGATCGAAGACCCCCAGAGCTCTCGTACCCCAGAAGAACCCAGCCAGTGACAAAAAGTAGGTCATGTGTAACAGCCAACGAAACGGCCCACAAAGTGCCACGAGCGTCTCGCCCGACTTCTGCCAAAAGGCAATCATCACCAGGACCACGATGCCTGATGAGATTGCGTAGACCGCGGCTGCGTACTCGTCGGGTACGAAGCGCACCAGCCCACGCCGGAACGACTTCCGAACCATGACGCTGTGCTGAATGAAAAAGGCCATACAGAGGGCACCATCCCACCAGAGAGCTTCCTTGGCACCCATGCCGAGGCTCACGATCTCAGGCGACCCTGTAAGAAGAAACACTAGGAAGGCCGTTAGCCCTCCCCCACCCAAGAGGATCGTAAGGCCTAACATCACGAAGGCTACATATCTTTGGGAAGAGGTTGCCATATTGAAATCCTCCAATGGCTTACCGAAAGGATGGGAACTCTTAGACCTTGGGAATGTCTGTTCTCAAATCGTTTCCCGAACAGGGAATGCGTCCTAATAGAGCGCACAATGCAACCGGAGAGAGAAAAGAAGTCTCGGCTGCCTCCAGATGCTTCCGAATGAGGAGGCACCCAAGGGACTCGGACCGATCCAGCGCAGCAAAAATAACAGCAAGTCCGGCTAGGATGGAGAATGACCCTTATCCGTCGGATCGGGCTATGGTCGTTTTCTTTTCCTCGTATTCTGCCTTGCCAATTTCGCCGAGGGCGTATCGTTTATCCAGGATATCCATGGCCGAGTCAGATGAGGAGATCACGCGGGGATCCCTGTCGTTGCGGTAGCGCGGTGAGCCCGTCATGCACCCGATTCGCCTGCGCATCATTAGGAAGCACAGGACCATCATGGCAACAGGGAATATCCACCACCATCCCCATCCGCTCAAGAAGGCTTCATGTCCAGTCATTTGTAATGGCTCCCGAAATTTGGTTTGTAGCTGTCTTGATCACCCTGCCTCATCCGCTCTTTGACGTCCCGGTCTGGGTATCCATCATTCTCTTCATCATAGAACAGCAGTCAAAATGCGCCTCCCCACCTCCGCAAAACTTGCTCATCATATGGAACATCTTTTGGAAATCCTCACAGGAAAACGTCGCGGCCGTCTCCTTTGACGTATCTTCATTCTTTGCCTCTTCTCTTTTACACATGGCTCATTCTCCTTCACTTCTTCTCAACAGGTTCACAGACCAGCACATTCCTCTCGTCCCTCTGAAATGTGCACTCTTCCTCTAGGATAGCCTTTAATCTTTTCCGTGCCCGGTGAAGCCTCACCTTAACATTCTCAACCCTGATACCGAGTATGTCTGCAATCTCCTGGTGGCCCAGATCCATAACGTCATACAGTACGAGGACCGTCCTGTGTGATTCAGGAAGACGGTTCATATGGTTCTGAACACAGCGTCCCATCTCGCGTTGTTCCAGTTCTTTGTGAATAAGATCTTCTCTAAGAGATTCCCCTTCACCCTGGGTTGCGCAGCCATCCAGAGAAGGCTTCTTAAGACTTCGAAAGTAGTCTTGGCAGAGATTGTATGCTATGCGGAGCACCCAGGAGGACATCTTGGATGGATCCCGTAAGGTTTCTGAGTTTTCCCGAATCCTTACAAACGTTTCCTGAACCAGGTCCTCTGCCGCCCATTCATCCCTGACAAGGGCCAGGATGAATTTTCTGACCGAAGTGTAGTACTGATCATAGATCTCAAGAAAGTCCATCACTACGTCCTCTGGATCGTTACCCGCAGCATGAACCACCAGATTGGCTATTGCAAGGGACCTCATCCCTCTGTCCTCCTGCACCCATACTATCTCTTACATGGTTTATCAAGACCATGTGGGCCCCATTCTTGACCTTGCTTGCAAGATCTACTGCCTCGTGAATGTCTTCAGGGGCGATACCAGCCTTTTTGGCCTTGCCCAGATAATGGCTAAAGCACGGCACACAGTTGGCTGCTGTTGCAGCACCTATGCAGATCAAGATCTTAGATTGCTCATTCATGGGTCATGACCTCCTTTTGCTAGAGTTTACCTATAAGACGGAAAAGGCTCGTGAAAGGTTACACATATGCCAGGGAACAAGATCCTGGATCAAATGTAGTGATCCGGCGCCCACATCAGGGCCGATCTATTTCTGGCGACAGACAGGATAGACGAAAGGAGCGTCGAAGAAAGAAGCGACCGCCGAAAAGCAGGTTTGGGTCATTGCGATCCATTCGTACCGTACCGCTACGGTACCGGATGGCACTGCGGTGGTTTTGGTGTATTGGAACCATTCGGGGATGTTGATGGGACCCAGTTCATCGCTGTGCACTGTGTTGCCGGAATCGCCCAGGAACGACAACCGCAAGGTGGCATTCGAGCGGGGGTTCCAGGTGCGCAGATACGAGCCCCATTGCAGGGCGAGGCTGCCTTCAGCGATCCGATCCGCCCAGGCGGCGAGGGGAATCACCTGAGAGACGGTCTCTGTCCCTGGTGCGAGCAACAAGGCGCCGAGCCAGTAGTCGCCAGTGGCCGTGTTGACATTTATGTTGGATCGTATCGGGATGAAATGGTCTTTGGCCAGTATGATTCCCGCAGGCATGTTCCAGTTTTCCCGGCCCTGCTCGAAAAGTGGATTGGCCACCAGGTTGCCTCCGATCAGTTCGTGGGGTTCCTCCAGGGTCGCAACGGACAAGTGTATGGCATCAAAGGATGCCGAGTTGAAGGTCAGGGGCATCTCGCCGGCCACAGCCCGCAGGATAATTCTGGCGAAGCGCGTTTTGGGCGGAATTGTATCGGTCACCCGCCAGGGTTGCCAATACATCACATCGAACCGGCTTCCGGATATGTGCTTGAGAAGAGTGCCTCGCTCGTCGAGAAGTTCTACGACTCCTTCGCCTTCGTCATGGGGAAGCAGGATATTGGATGTGCCGCCTTCCGCAATCCGGTATCCGGTGGCCGAGGCTCCTCCAAAAACCAGAAGACCGTGACCAGCGTCGATGATCTCGGAAAAATCTGCCAAGGGCACGACCTGCTCGGCCCGCCCTCGGAGCGTGGTCAGCGACCCAGAGAAATAGCTTGCGCCGGTCAGGGGAAGCACGTGATTGAAGCCCGAACATGGCTCCATTCCATTGAAGTCCCAGCCGGTCTCGCCCAACTCTGCGCCGGGGTTCTCCAGCAGGTTTTCGTAAAGCGGGAAGGAGTGTTCCAATGTTTCGGTGGTCTGGGCGCCGTCGACGTCTAGGGCGGAAAGGACGCGGGCTGTCAGTTCGATCCCGGTGGGCAGTGGGTCGGCTGCGACAATGTGAACCAGCGTGCCGTCGCCGATGACTTGAAGATGTGACAACTCAATCGCCCTCTTGCCCGCAAAAAGCTCCACCTTGGCGTCGGCTATCGGCTTGTCGAAAAGCAGGGCGATCGAGTCGGGCCCCAGGCCGTAAACCACGTCGAGCAGAAGCGGCGGCACGAAACCGGCCGTGTCCGGGAAAAAGATGCTGGTGGTCTGAGGCTTGTGGTCAGAGCGGTTCGGCGTCAGGTGAATGATCTCGCCGTCCACGGTGCATCCGCCGGAAGACTTGTTGAAATAGGTGTTGTCGATCAACTGTTGTCCTTCCGCGCCGTAAAACATCTCAGCCGGCCAGGTCGTTCGGCACGAGGGGCAGACGCCCAGCGACGCCCAGGCGTCTGCCAGACGTTCATCGAGGATGCGGGCCTGCGTGGAGCCCAACTCCTCGTTCCAGTCGCCCATGAGAACAATGCGCTCGACCGGATCAACGGCCAGATAGTCATCGACCAATTCCCGGTTTTGCAGATCGCCGACTTCATTCCAATCGACATGCACGCCGTACACGGAAATCTCCCGGCCGTCGATTTCGGTGGTGGCGTGCAAAAAACGCCCCCGGCCCGCGACCTTATACTCCAACCGTTGGGGATCGTACAGCGGCGTGGCCGACATCAGGGATTGCTCGTCGGCGTAAAAGAAGTACATACCCAATTGCGCGGCGATTGGTTGGGCGTATTCCTCAGGGCATTCCTGCAAGGAAAACACATCAAAGGGGCCATAAGCGGCGAGCGCGCGGCCGATTTCCTCAGGGGAACCCTCCTTACCGCCATGAATATTGAAATTACCGGTGACGACAGTGATTCCCTCTCTTGGTTGGGTCGGGCAGGAATAGCGTTTCCACCGCAAAGGCTCAATCGAGGCGATAAAGGGAAAGGAATCGTCGTCATCCGCTGCATTACCGTCACTGGAGTCGTGATCGTTCCCGCAAGAAACGAGTATGCCTAAGCCAAGGCACAGCACAGCCAGAATCGGGAACAAATAGAACCTCTTCATCGATCCTTCCTACTCCTGCCTTGAAAAATCGTCGCACCTCCTGACAGACCTGTATGCCCAGGATCGCGGCAGTCCCCTACTGTGCCTACCGTTCGCCGCCCTCACGATGGTTTGGGACTTTCCTTTCACTGCGGCCTTATGAATCCATAGTAGCGGCCCATCCAGTAAGGTGCGAGCACA
>Ga0316622_100004475_pt1 | contig 10282 bp, 1 predicted proteins | sample OWC_Aug_OW2_C1_D_FD_207646 | JGI IMG/M metagenome (GOLD analysis project Ga0316622, IMG submission 207646) | Wetland soil microbial communities from Old Woman Creek delta, Ohio, United States - OWC_Aug_OW2_C1_D5_C | ecosystem: Environmental > Terrestrial > Soil > Wetlands | place: USA: Ohio... | reverse complement strand
GGGACGTCTGCCGGGGAGGCGATCACCGCTCGTGTGAGCGCCAGCGCGCCTCCGCAGGCCCGACGCTCGTAGTCGCGAAGGACGCCTCCGCGCATCCGGCGGCGGTCCGGCGAATCGAGGGCAGGAAGATAGACGACGTGCCGCACTGCGCCCACGGCCTCCAGCAGGTGCCGTAGATCTCCCTCGTTCTCGGGGTTGACGACGTACCCTTCGGGCGTTCGGGCAAACGCCTCCCCACTTCGGGCGAGGGCGACGCGGTTTGCATCGTCTCCCAGGCGGCGGACCAGCCGGGCGCCGGTGCCCCCTTCGTCTCCGAGGATCAGGTAGTCTATGCTGGGTTCGCCGGCGTCAGTCCCTGCTTCTCGCGGCGGCGCCGTGGGCGCTCGCGCGAGGAACAGTGCCTGGCCCGGCTCGCGCGGCGTGTCGCCGCCTGGCACCGCGACCGCCTCGACGAAGCCCGCCTCTCGCTGCAGGAAACCCAGCCACTCCAACCTCGACAGAAGAGGGGAGGAACGGCGGAGATCGGCGTCGGAGAAGAGCCACCACCCTTCCGTGAGACCGAAGCTGACATCGATCCAGCCCTGCGGCCTCGTGACCTCGAGCAGGACGAGCGCGCCCCCCGGCGCCAGCAGCTGTCGTACGTGCCGGAACGTCCGACGCAGGTCGGCGGTCGCATGGAGCACGTTCGCCGCAACGATCACGTCGAACTGCCGACCTTCGAGCCCCTGCTCCGCGGGATTCTTCTCGATGTCGAGGGCTTGGGTGGCGAAGAACGGGAACCCTGAGAAGCGCTCGGCCGCCCGCGTGGTGAAGAGCGGCGAGATGTCCGTGAAGAGGTACTCGGTGCGCTCCGCGGGGAGGGAGGGCAGCAGAGACGCGGTCGTCCCGCCGGTTCCCCCTCCGATCTCCAGCACACGCAGCCGGCCAGTGGTGGTCGTCACCATGGTCTTGAGCGCTTCGGCCGTGAGGAGATTGTGCGTGCGCGCTCCGGGCGAGCGGACGTATAGCTGCTCCGCCACTTCGGTCGAGCCGCCGGGGAAAAGCAGCGCGAGCGGGTCGCTCTCGCCGCGTAGGATCTCGTGCAAGCGGGCCCCGCAGCGGCGCACCAGGTCGAGCTCGGCGCCGAACTCCGGGTGGCGCTCGAGCAGCGTCGCGACCGCCTCATCGGCGGTCAGCTCGGACGCCAGTTCCCGAGGCTCCCATGTATCCCCGGCGCGGCGCACACGCCCCTGCCCCTCAAGCAACTCCAACAGTCGCAGCAGGGCGCGGCTGTGGCGGCGGTCGACGCCCAACCGCTCCGCGACCCGCGCTGCGGGCAGCCGAGCCTCAGGGCGCCACGGCCAGCCGAGCCTCTCGAAGGCGTCGACCACGTAGGCCGCCGCCGCTCCGTCCATCCCGGGCTCCAGCTCCGCGAAGGCGGCGAACCCCTGCTCTGCGGAAAGCGTCAGCAGCCGCGGCTCGAGCGCGGCCCCCAGCTCCGCGAGCGACACCGTCGGCGTGCCACCGTGAAGAGCTTGAGCCTGCCACTCGACTTCGTAAGCGATTCCCTCGAGCCCTCTTCTGGCGGCGACTCGCGCGAGCGACGCGGCATCCGCACGCTTCAGCACTATTCCGGATACATGCGCGGCCACCTGCCCGTCCACTTCTCCGCGGACGAGCACGTCGGCCAGCAACGCGTCTCCCGACCCATGCGGGCGCACGCGGGCGTGGGCGACGAGGCGGGTCGCCGGATCCGCGTGAACGGTCACCTCTCCAATTGCGATCGGCATGAACACCGTATGGCTGCCGTCGTCCGGCACCGCGGCCGCCATGGCCTGGAGACAGGCATCGAGCAGGGCGGGGTGGAAGACGTAGCGGGCGATCTCTCGCCCGACCGGACGCGGTGCCTCGACGTGGCAGAGCGCCTCGCCCTCTCCGCGCTGTAGGTCAGTCACTCCTCGCAGGCGCTCGCCGAAGGGGAGTCCCAGCTCCGCGAGCCGGGCGTAGAACGACGCAGCGTCCTGCTTCTCCGGACAGCGGCGCCGGACGGCGTCGAGGGGCTCGGGTTCGGCCGCCGAGCCCGCGGTCTGGAGCTGCGCCTCGGCGTGGAGCTGCCAGGGGTCGTCTTGCTCCTCGTGACTGAAGACGCGCAGGCGGTCTGCCTGTCGTGACAGGACGACCTGGACGGTGCGGGGACGATCCTCCGAGAACACCATCGGCTGGCGGATCGTGAGGTTGTGGACGCCCGCAGGGCGGCCGGCGAGCATACGCGAGGCGGCGAGGGCCATCTCGACGTAAGCCGTGCCGGGCAGCACGACGACCCCGTGCACGACGTGGTCGCCCACGAAGCCGGGCTCGTCTGCCGAGAGCGTCTGTTCAAACACGATGTCGTCGAGGACGGCCGAGCGGAGCCGCCTGCCCAGCAGGGGATGGGCCGAGCCGTCCCGGGCTGCGCGGGCAGGCTTCGCGGCAAACCAGTAGGGCTCGCGCTCGAAGGGATAGGTGGGGAGGGCCACCTTGTGCCGCGCGTAGTCACGATCGAATCCCTGCCAGTCGATCCGGGCCCCCTCCACGTAGAGCCTCCCGAGACTGCCGAGTAGGGTCTCCCAGTCGTCGCGCCCGCGACGCAGGGACGGAAGCCAGCGGCAGGCCGGGTCCGCGATGCACTGTGGCCCGAGGCCGGACAGTGTCGGGGAGGGGCCGATCTCCAGGAACACCCGGTACCCCTTGCGGTGAAGCCACTCGAGTGACGGATGGAAGCGCACGGCCTCCCGTGCGTGGCGCGACCAATACGCAGCGTCGGGAACCTCACCGGCCCGGAATGCCTCCCCGGTGACGTTCGAGATCAGGGGCAGGGAGGGCGCCTTGGCGGCGACCCCCCGGGCCAGTTTCTCGAACGGGGCCCGCATCGGCTCCATGAGCGGCGAGTGGAAGGCGTGCGACACCGTGAGGGGCTTCGTCTTGGCGCCGACGGCCTCGAGGCGCTGGCAGACCGCCTGGACGGCGTCGCGCGCCCCGGAGATCACCACGCTCGTGGGGGCGTTCACCGCGGCCACCGAGACCTGATCCGCTTCCCGGCCGATCGCCTCGCGCACGCGTTTCTCGCCCGCCTGCACCGCAACCATCACGCCGCCCTCCGAAAGAGCCTGCATGAGACGGCCCCGCGCGGCGACGAGGCGGAGGGCGTCGTCCAGAGAGAACACGCCGGCGACACACGCCGCAACGTACTCGCCAATGCTGTGACCGAGGACGGCGGACGGCTCCACGCCCCAGGAGCGCCACAGCTCGGCGAGCGCGTACTCCAGCGCGAAGAGCACAGGCTGGGTGTAGGCCGTCTGGTCGAGAGACGAGCCCTCGTCGAACATCAGGCCGAGGAGGGGACGGTCGTTCTCCCCCTTCAGCACCTCCGCGCACCGGTCGATAGCCCGGCGGAAGGTGGGCTGCGTCTCGTATAGCGAGCGACCCATCCCTGCGTACTGCGCGCCCTGGCCCGTGAAAAGGAACGCCACTCGCGGCCGGTCCGGTCCCTCGAGCGCGCCGCCGAAGGTCCCCGCGGCTTCCGCTCCCGAGGCGACGGCGGCCAGCCTGTCGGCGAGCTCCGCGCCGTCCCGGAACAGGACCGCGTGTCGGTGCGCGAGGTGGGCCCGCCCGGCGTTCGCGGTGTGGGCGACGTCGGGAGCCGCAGCCGAGGATCGCCCCCCGAGCCGGGCCACGTAGCGTTGGGCCAACTCCCTCGCACCGGCCTCGGTGGCGGCGGAGAGCGTGAGCAGGTGCAACGGACGCTCGACCACGGATTCGGACACGGGGACAGGGGGCGGCTCCTCGACGATCACGTGGACGTTCGTGCCACTGAAGCCGAAGGCGCTCACTCCGGCGACGCGCCTGCAGCCCGCGGGCCACTCCGTGAGCTCCCGCGCCACCGACACGGGGAGGTGCTCCCAGTCGATGTGAGGGCTCGGCGGAGAGGCGTGCAGGCTGGGCGGTATGACCCCGCGCTCCACCGTCAGGACCGCCTTGATCAGACCGGCGACGCCGGCCGCCGCTTCGAGGTGGCCGATGTTGCTCTTGATCGAGCCGATCAGGAGGGGACGGTTGGGCGGCCGTCCCGCCCCGAGGGTCGCCGCCACGGCCCGGGCCTCGATGGGGTCGCCGAGGGTCGTGCCCGTGCCGTGTGCCTCCACGTACCCGACGTCGGATGGGGCCAGACCTGCGTTCGCGAGGGCCGCCCGGATGGCCATCTCCTGCGCGGAGCCGCTGGGCACGGTGAGCCCGCCGCTGGCGCCGTCCTGGTTGCCGGCGCTCGCCCTGATGACCGCGAGGATCCGGTCTCCGTCGGCGGTCGCATCGGCCCGGCGCTTGAGGACGACGACCCCGCAGCCCTCGCCAAGGACGAAGCCGTCGGCCCCGGCCCCGAACGCCTTGCATCGCCCTTCGGGCGACATCATCTTGGCCTTCGAGAACAGGATGGTGTTGTCCGGGCTCAGCATCAGGTGCACGCCGGCCGCGAGCGCCATGCGGCACTCGCCGGTACGGAGGCTCTGGCAGGCCAGGTGCACGGCCACGAGGGAGGACGAGCACGCGGTGTTCACAGACACCGCTGCCCCCCGCAGGCCCAGAACGTAGGCGATGCGCCCCGAGACGATGCTGTGGGCGACGCCGGATGCCGAGTACGCGTCGATCTGCGTGGCGTCGTGGGTGAACGGGCTTAGCCTCTGGTAGTCCTCGCTGCAGACGCCGACGAAGACACCGGTCGCGGTTCCTCCGAGACGGTCGGGCGCCTGCCCGGCGTTCTCCAGGGCCTCCCAGGCCACCTCGAGGAGCAGCCTCTGCTGCGGGTCCATGCCGACGGCCTCGCGGGGGGCGATCCCGAACAGGCGGGCGTCGAAGAGGTCCAGGCGCTCGCGCAGGAAGCCTCCCCACCGCGTGTAGGTCTTCCCCGGCGCGTCCGGGTCGGGATCGAACACGGCGCCGGTGTCCCAGCGGGACGGGGGTACCTCGGTCACCGCGTCGACCCCGTTCTCGAGGAGCGCCCACAGGCTGTCCGCGTCGTGCGCTCCGCCCGGGAAGCGACAGCCCATCCCGATCACCGCGATCGGCTCGCGCAGATGCCCCTCGGTCGAGGCGAGCCGGGCCTGCAGCTCGTCGATCGCCGCCAGGGCCCGCTTGAGGGGTGAGCGCTCCCCCGTCTGCGGCGTCATGGCTTACCCCCTTCGAGGGAATCGAGGCGCTCGAGCAGCAGCGCCTCCGCCTCCTCCTCCGTGAGCTTCCCGATCTCGAACCCGCGGGCGGGCGAGGAGGACGGCCCGGGCACCCCGGCGGAGGAGGGTGCGTCGTCGGCTGTCATCAGCCTCTCGAGGAACGCCGCAATGGCCGAGCAGGTCGGGTGCTCGAAGACGAGGGTCGAAGGCAGACGGCCCTCGAGCCCGAGGCGCTGCGCGAGGCCGTTGCGCAGCTGCACCGCCATCAGCGAGTCGAGGCCGAGATCGATGAGACCTCGGTCGGCATCCGGCGCGCGCGTGGCGTCGAGCCGCATGACCTCCATCACGCCGCCCCGGACGATGTCCGTGAGCAGGCTGATGCGCTCGCCCGGCGGGGCCTCGAGCAGCTCCTGGAGTGCGGGTTCCAGGGGCACGGCAGCGCCCGCCGCGTCCGCGCCGGAACGCCCCGCTTCGACCACCTCGGGGAACGCGCCCGCCCGGCTCATGCCGGGCGCGAGGGCCACCACGACGTGGTTCCCCAGGATCGAGGCCGGGTTGTCGTCCGCGGGAAAGGCCGCGGCCTCCGCCAGGCCGGCCTCCCGGAGCAACGAGACCCACGTCGCCGCCGAAACGAGAGGGTTGTCGGTCCGGAGGTCGTCCGCGAAGCTCTGCCAGCCCTCGATGAGCCCCGTGCTGATGTCGAAGTAGTGCGGGTGTGAGGTGGTCTCGCTCAGCACCACCAGACCCCCGGGCGCCAGGAGCGACCGGACGCGCGCGACCGTGGCCCGCAGGTCGCGGGTGGCGTGGAGGACGTTCGCGGCCAGGATCAGGTCGAAAGAGGCCGCCCGCAGGCCCTGGGAGGCGGGGTCCTTCTCCACGTCGAAGAGGGCGTACGTCACGAACGCATGCGCTCCGAGCTTCTCCGCAGCCCTCCCGAGAAAGAGGTCGGACACATCGGTGAAGAGGTAGCTCGAACGGCGGGCGGCCAGCGCGGGCACCACCCACGAGCTCGTCCCCGCCGTCCCTCCGCCGATCTCGAGCACGCGCAGCCGCCCCGACGGGCGCGCCCGGACGACCGCCTCGAACGCCGCCCGCACAAGCCCATTGAGGTAGCGCGCCACGCACGAGTCCTGGTAGATCCCGTCCGCGATCGCGAACGACCCGCCGGGGAAGAGGGTCTCGAGCGGGCTCTCGCGCCCGGTCAGCACGGCGGCGAGCTTGTCGCCACAGCCGCGGACGTAGGCGAGGAGCTCCGGGTAGTCCGCGAAGGCGGCAGCCGCCTCCTCGAGGGTGGCCTCGAGCGCCTCCTCGGCGAGCGGGCGGTCGGCCACGAAGGCCTCTCCGTCAGCACGGAGGCGGCCCTCGGCGGCCAGCTTCTCCAGCCACCGGCGGAGGAGAATGACGTAGGTCGGTTTCGCTCCGGAGCGCGCGACGGCCTCGGCGGGGGTCCGGCGCTCCCCGGCCTCCGCGAACAGCCCGAGCTGCCGCAGCGCCCGCACTTCGTAGGCGGACGTGAGCCGTTCGAGGAGCGCCCACTTCGCCGGGAAGGAGGACGCGGCGAAATCCAGCGGCCCCTGCTTCGACTGGGCGTCGAGGGCCCGCTCGACAGCGGGCCAGACGGGCTCGCCCTCGGCGGGCGCCGCCCCCTCGAACCAGTAGCGCTCTCGCTCGAACGGGTAGGTCGGGAGGGCCAGGCGCGATCGTCGCCGGTCCCGATCCAGGGCGGCGCCGTCGAACGGGACGCCCCGCGCGAAGAGCAACCCGAGCCCCTCGAGGAGCGACTCCCAGTCAGGCCGTCCCTTGCGCAGCGTCGGCACCCAGGCCACGGCCGGGTCCCTCACGCAGTCCTGGCCCTGGCTGAGCAGAGTGGGGTGGGGGGCGATCTCCACGAAGACCCGGTAGCCCTCCCGGGCGAGCGTCCCCATCCCGTCGGCGAACCGCACCGGCTCTCGCATGTGGCGCTGCCAGTACGCGGGCCAGTCGGTACCGGCCGGGATCGGCGCGCCGTCGATGTTCGACACGAGCTCGACGCGGGGGTCCGTGTGGGTGAGGGAGGCCGCCCTGCGCACGAGGGCCCCGAGGATCGGCTCGACCAGTGGGCAGTGCGACGACGCCGCGATTCGGAGTCGCTGGACACGGATTCCGCGGGCGGCGAGCTCGGTCACCGTCTCCTCCACTGCCCAGGCCTCACCCGACACGACGACCGACTCCGGGCCGTTGACCGCCGCGATCCAGAGCGCGTGGCCACGAGGCCGAATCGCCTCGAGAGCCCGCTCTTCGGGGAGGTTGATCGCAGCCATCGCCCCGCGCCCCGAGAGGGACTGCATCAGGCGCCCCCGTTCGGCGACGAGAGCGAGGGCATCCTCCAGGGACAGAACGCCAGCCACGCAGGCGGCGACGTATTCCCCGAGGCTGTGGCCCACGACCGCGGACGGGACGATCCCGAGCGTCCGGAGTAGCTCGACTAGGGCGTACTCGAGGGAGAACAGTGCCGGCTGAGTGTAGACGGTCTGGTCGAGCAGGGCCGCGCTCTCGTCGTCCTTAGCGAACATCACCTCGAGCAACGGACGTTCAAGCTCCGGCCTCAGCCCTGCATCGCAGCGGTCGAGCGCCTCGCGGACGATGGCCTCGGTGTCGTAGAGCTCTCGGCCCATCCCCGGGTACTGCGGTCCCTGCCCAGGGAAGAGAAACGCCACCTCCGGCGCCCGCGCGGGGGCCACTCCCTGTATCACGTTCGGCGCAGGCCGCCCCGCTCCGAAGTCGGCGAGGGCGACGGCCGCCGGGCCAGTGCTCCCCGCCACCAGCGAGAGCCGGTGGGGCAAGCGCGCCCGTCCGCGGGCCAGTGTGTGGGCGATGTCGGCAGGGCGCAGGTCGGGGTCCGCCTGCAACTTCTGCCCAAGGCGCAACGCGCTCTCCCGCAGGGCGGACTCGCTGCGAGCGGAGAGGGTGACGAGATGCACCGGACGGTCGCGCGTGGCCGAGGCCTCGGTGGGCCGGGAAGGCGCCTCCTCCAGGACGACGTGAGCGTTCGTGCCGCTGAAGCCGAAGGAGCTGACACCGGCGATCCGGCGTCGTCGCCCTCGCGGCCAGGCAGCGCGCTCCGTCAGGACCCTGAGCGGCAGCGAATCCCACGCGAGGTGAGGGTTGCCCTGCTTGAAGTGGAGGCTCGGGGGGATCTCCTGGTGTTCGAGCGCGAGCACCACCTTGATCAGACCGGCGATCCCGGCGGCCGCTTCCAGATGCCCGATGTTGGTCTTGACGGAACCGATCAGGAGAGGCCGCTCCGCCTCGCGAGCCTCGCCCAGCGCGGCGCCAAGCGCCCAAGCCTCGATCGGGTCGCCAAGCGCAGTGCCTGTGCCGTGGGCCTCCACGTAGTCGATGTCGGAGGCCGTCACGCCCGCGTGAGCGAGCGCCGCTCGAATCACAGCCTCCTGCGCAGGTCCGCTGGGCGCCGTCAGGCCGTTGCTGCGCCCGTCCTGGTTGACGGCTGAGCCGCGAACAAGGGCGAGCACGCGGTCGCCATCGGCGAGCGCATCAGAGAGACGCTTTAGCACGACGACGCCGCATCCCTCGCCGCGCACGTATCCGTCCGCGGCGGCGTCGAACGTCTTGCAGCGGCCGTCGGCGGCCAACATACCCGCCTGGCAGAAGTTGACGTTGACCGCGGGGTCGAGGATGACGTTGACGCCGCCGACAAGAGCCATGCGGCACTCGTTGGCGCGCAAGCTCTGGCACGCGAGGTGCATGGCCACGAGTGATGATGAACAGGCCGTGTCCACGGCGATGCTCGGACCCACGAGCCCGAGAAGATAGGATAGGCGTCCTGCGGCGATGCTGAACGACGTCCCTGTTGCCGCGTATGTGTCCACGTGCTGCGCATCCGCGAGGACCCGCCGCCCATAGTCGCCGTTGCTGATTCCGAGAAAAACGCCGGTCGCGCTGTTGAGCAGGCCGTCGGGAGCCTGCCCAGCGTGCTCGAGGGCCTCCCACGTCACCTCGAGTACCAGCCGCTGCTGGGGGTCCATCGTGGCTGCTTCGCGGGGCGCGATGCCAAACAGGTGAGCGTCGAAGAGATCAACCCGGTCCAGAAACCCGCCGTGCCGCGTGTACATCTTCCCGGGTACGCCGGGGCTCGGGTCGTAGTAGCTGTCGACAGTCCAACGGTCCCCCGGCACCTGGACAATTGCGTCACCCCCGCGCTTGAGTAGGTCCCAGAAGTCGTCGGGCGTTGACGCCCCGCCCGGCAGACGGAGGCCCATTCCGATGACCGCGATGGGTTCCCGCCGCTCCGCTCGTTCGAGCCTGCTGCGAAGCTCACGCAGCTCGACCAAGGCGCGCTTAGCCGGAGACAGCTCGCTCAGGTCCACGGGGTCAGGCATCGTCACTTCCCCGCTCCGGAGCCTCGAGCTCTCTGGCGAGCGCGGCCTCGGCTTCCTCGTCCGACAGACACTGTACCGCAGTGAGCGCGGCGTTTCGCTCACGGCCCGCACCCGCGAATGGCGCCGGCGGAGTCGGCCTGACGGGCGGCTCCAGAAGGCTCAGGAGGTGGTTGACGAGCGCATCGAGAGTCGGGTGGTCGAAGAGCAGCGTCGCGGTCAGGCCGCGGCCGAGCTGAGCCGCCAACGTGTTCCTCAACTCGACGGCCATGAGCGAGTCAAGCCCAAGCTCCCTCAACGGGCGAGCCGGGTCGATGGTCGGGCCGGCCTCAAGCCCCATGACCTTCGCCGCCAGACGACTAACCTCAGCGAGCAACACACTCGGCCGCTTCGCCGCCGGCACCTCCTGAAGGCGCCGCAGCAAGCCGGCCTCGGCGGAAGGTATCGAACGGACCGTCTCCGGTGAGCCATCGGCCTGCAGTAAGTCCTCGAGGAGCGGCGGTGGTCCCTCGGACCCGAAGCTCTGCGCGAGACGTGACTTGTTGATAGCCAGGACGAGGCTCTGCGTCAGTCCTGTGCCCGCGAGCTCGAGCCACGTCCGGGCCCCCTCGGCAGCTCCGATGGTATCAAACCCCCGCTCCCGCAGCCGTTCCTGATCCCTGCCGCTGAGGCGGGAGGCCATGCCGACCTCTGCCCAGGGGCCCCAGTCGATGCTCAGCGCGGGAAGAC
>Ga0316622_100004474_pt1 | contig 10283 bp, 9 predicted proteins | sample OWC_Aug_OW2_C1_D_FD_207646 | JGI IMG/M metagenome (GOLD analysis project Ga0316622, IMG submission 207646) | Wetland soil microbial communities from Old Woman Creek delta, Ohio, United States - OWC_Aug_OW2_C1_D5_C | ecosystem: Environmental > Terrestrial > Soil > Wetlands | place: USA: Ohio... | reverse complement strand
GCGTCGGTGTGGACGATTGATTCATCACTGGCTGCGGTCGCTGCGACGGCTCAAACACACTCGGCGTGGTCCCCCCGCGCCCCCCCCGGGGCGCATTGCATGAGTGTAGCGAGGCGACAAGCCAAGTCCACACCGCTGGCGAGAGACGCGTGGGGCTGTTCGTTGGAGCCCCCCTGCGCCGAGGCGACGGCTGCGACCCGCGCGCTTGCCTTCGCACAAGGACCGTGGTCAACACCTGCTCTGGGCCCGGCATGTCCTGACGGACGCGATTTCGCCTCGCCCCTTTCGGGGACCGGACGAACGTCGGGACCCACAGCGCGCGGACAAACAGCGGCAACGGAGGATGGTATGAGCGTAATAACTGGCGGTGAACTGCTGGCACGGTGTCTGGCCGTCGAAGGCGTGAAGTTCGTCTTCGGGCTGCCCTCGCCGGAAATCGACCCGCTCCTCGAACGCCTCGAGGCGCACAACATCCGGCACGTTCCCGTCCGGCACGAAGCGGCGGGCGTGCACATGGCGGAGGGCTTGTACAAAACGACCGGGCAGGTCGCCGTGGTGATCGGCAATCCGGGTCCCGGGTCCGCCAATCTCCTCCCCGGGGTGATCACCGCGCGTCACGAGGGCGTTCCGGTGCTCGCGATCACCAGTCAGCACCGGCTCGGCATCGTCTACCCGTCGCCCCCATCGACATTCCAGGGGCAGGATCAGCTCGACGTTTTCAAACCCGCCGTCAAATGGGGCGGTCCCATTCTGTCGTGGGAGCGCATTCCCGAAGTGGTGCGCCTCGCGTTCCGTGAGATGTGGACCGGCCGGCCCGGCCCGGTCCACATTGAGTTGCCGGCCCCGGTGCTGTACGCGACGGGCGAGGAGCAGACGGCACCTGTACTGCCGCCCGCCGCATACCGCCCGCCCCGGCCGCAAGCCTCGGAGGCGCAGCTGCACGAAGCCGCGGAGTTGCTCGCCAAGGCCACACGGCCCCTCGTGTTCTCCGGCTCCGGCGTGGACCGAGGCGACGCCAACGCGGCGCTGCTGGAACTGGTCGAGCTGCTGAATTGCCCGGTGATGAGTTCCATGGCGGGGCGCTCATCCGTACCGCTCGACCACTCGAACTACATCTTCGGCTTCGGCCCCAGCGGCGACGTGGTCAAGCAGGAAGCGGACGTCATTCTCGTGGTGGGGTCGCGGCTGGGCAACCTCGAGATCCCGTACGACAAGTATTGGGGTGACCCGTCCCGACAGCGGCTCATCCAGATCGACGTGGACCCGCGCAACATGGGCGTGACGCGCCCACTGACACTCGGGATCGTCGCCGACGTGAAGAACGCGCTCGACGGGCTGGTGCGCGTGCTGCGCGCCAGCGGCGTCCGCCCCCGGGACGGCAGGGACCTCGCACGCTACCGTCAGGCCGCTCAGACAACGCAGAACGCGATGTTCGCCGACGTTGCGAGCTGGAAGGGGCCCGGGCTGCATCCGGCGCACGCCCTGCAGGTGATCGGTACCGTGTTCGGCCACGACGCGGTGTACGTGACGGACGGGGGCAACACGTCGCTGTGGGCGATGTCGTGCCTGCCCGCGACGCAGCCGCGCTCCTACCACAGCATCCTGGAGCTCGGCATGCTCGGCACCGGCATTCCCTCGGCGATCGGCGCCAAGCTTGGCGCGCCCGCGCGCGAGGTCGTGTGCGTGACCGGCGACGGCGCCGCGGGCTTCAACTTCATGGAAATGCAGTCGGCGGCGCGCGACGGCATCAAGATCACGACCATCGTGTTCGCGGAAGGCTCGTGGACGATGGAGGAGCCGAACGAGCGCATGCTGTACGGCAAGACGTTCGGCACCGCGCAGGGAACGATCCGGTGGGACCGCGTCGGCGAGGGCCTCGGATGCCACGGCGAGTACGTCGAGCGGCTCGAGGACGTCGAGCCGGCATTGCGGCGAGCCCACGCGGCCGCGGGACCATCGGTGGTCTGCTTGCGCACGGACCGCGACGCCAACCTGGCCGTGCCGCCGCAATTGATGATGCGTTTCGCCGAGGTGTACCAGGGCCCGATGGGTTGACGGCGCCCTTCACGCGACCAGCGCTTGCGCCGGAGTCCGGTGCAAGCGCTGTCGCTACTTGCCCTTGAAGTGCGGCTGGCGCTTCTCGGCGAAGGCTTGGCCCGCCTCTTTGGCGTCTTCCGAGCCGAAGGTCCGCCGCTCCATTTCCAGCGACAGCGGTAGTACCTGCGCCGACACCGACCGCAGCCACTGGTTGATGGGCACCTTCGATGCGGAGATCGCCAGCGCCGGGCCGGCGGCGAGGCGGTCCGCTATCTCGAGCGCACGCGACATCAGTTGGGCGTCGTCCACCACGAAGTTGACGAGACCCATGCGCTCGGCCTCCTCGGCATTCAATCGATCGCCGGTCATCAGGTAATACTTGGCGCGGTTAACGCCCATCAGGAACGGCCAGATCACCTGCCCGCCGTCGCCCGCGCCGATCCCCATGCGCACGTGCGTGTCGGCAAAGACCGCCGAGCGCGCCGCCACCACCACATCGCACAGCAACGCCACGGTCGCCCCCAGGCCCATCGCATACCCGTTCACGGCGGAGATCACCGGCTTCGTGCACTCCAGCAAGTGGTCGACGATCTGACGCGCCTCCTGCCACAGGTCGGTCACCCGGCCGCCGACGGCGCGGCCGCCGGAGAAATCACCACCGGCGCAAAAGGCACGCCCGGCGCCGGTGATGACGAGCACCTTCACATCGGGATCCAGTTCGAAGTCCCGTGCAATCGTGGACAGTTCCGTGTGCATGCGGGCGTCCACGGCGTTGAGCTTGTCGGGGCGGTTGAGCGTGGCGATGGCCACGCCGTTGGCGCGCTTCTCGATGCGGATCGTCTCGTACGTCGTCGGGTCGAGCATGCCGGCCTCCTTGCAGGTGCGCGCTGCGTACCACGGCTCGCCGCGGGGAGACAAACGGCGCGGGCACCTGGCCTCGGCTGGCGCGGCGGACGGGCCGCGTGGTAGACGTAGCCAACGCTGAATTGTGCAGACCGGGACCCCTGGACGCCGTTCGACACGAGTGGGGTCAGGCAGCGCGTTTGTCGCACATGAGGGGGAGACCATGCCGAAGGTCGTCCGCATGGTGGCGGACATCGTCACCGCGAAGTGCACGGGCTGCAACCTGTGCGTCAACGTCTGCCCGACCGTGGCCCTGGGCCTGCGCGCGCGGCGGCCCGACGAGCCCGGACCAAGCAAGAAAGTGGCCGTGCTCGACGCCGCGGCCTGCTACAACGCGCAGAACTGCCTCGAGATCTGCCCCGAAGACGCCATCGTCATGCGCGACCTCGACCCGCCCTTCTCGGTCGGCTTCGACCACACGACCGTCGACCGCGCCGCCATCGAGCGGCTGTGCGCGATGACCGGCTTTTCCCCCAATCTCGCCGTGTGTGTCTGCACCCGCACCACGGTCGCCGAAATCGCCGGGGCCATCCTCGCCGGGGCGGATACGCCCGAGAAGGTCGCCCTGGCCACCGGGGCGCGCACCGGGTGCACCGAACTCTGCCTGCAGCCGATTCTCATCCTGCTCGCGGCGGCGGGCCACGGCGACAAGCCCCGGAATCCGCCGCGCGGCTTTCAGTGGTACGGCATCGGCGGAACCCTGTACCAGCACGCGCGGCTGGACGGCACCTTCCCGGAAGACCTCGTCGCCGACTTCCCGTCGTACCCGCTCGACCGAGAACTGCTCGACCTGGCGCGCCTTCGGAGGTCCTGACATGCACACCGGCTACGATCCGTTCCTCCGCAGCCTGGCCCCGCCGCCGCTGCTCCCCACCTGGAACAAGCGGCGGCCCGCGGAGGTGGTCCAGCAGCGCGTGGCGGACATCCCCGGCATGGTCGCGCTCCCCGTTCGCGCGCTCATGCCGGCGCTGCCCGAGCCCATCTGGTCGCCCGACGCCGCCTTCGGCCCCACCGATGTCGAGGTGATCCGGCAGCGCACGCGCGACATCGTCCGCACAATGGACTGGTCGAAGATCCAGCGCGGCAAGCGCGTGAACCTGATCGCCAACCCGCACGGCTTCTTTCTGTGCGGGGAGGCTTACGTCGCCATGTTGGAAGAGATCGCGGCACACGTGCGCGCCACCACCGGCGCCAGCGTGCGCCTGCGCATCGCCGAGTCGATGGGACACATCGAGAACCCCGACTGGATGCGCATCTTCGACCTGCGCGGTCGTTTCGGCGACGCCGAGGAGTGCCCGCAGATCGGCAAGGGGACGCGCGTCGAGACCCGGCTGGGCGATTTCTGGGTCACGCAAAAGCTCTTCCACGCCGACCACTTCATCCACACCCACGTCACCGAGATGCGCGAGGGCTATCTGCACCGCATGCTGGACCGCCTCTACAAGCCCTTCGGCATGGGCTACACGCGCCTCGAAACCCGCTCGGCATACCATTTCGGGTTCGGCCCGCGCACCGGACAACTGGTGGCACGCGCCGTGTTCGGCAGCGACTTCATCCAAGAGCGCTACACCGGCACCGTCGTGCTCAACACCACGTCCGAGGGCATCGTCGGTGTCGACGGCGACAACGACCTGGAGACGCTGGACAAGCGCCTCGCCACCGAGATCCTGCGCAACTACGGCACGCTGATCCGCCTGCTCGCGGAGATCGACGAATGCGTCACCGTCTTCGACGGCCACGGCTGCGCCATCTACACCTACGGGGGCGGCATCGCCTTCGACAATCTGCTGTGCGCCAACGTCGACTTCCTCGACCTCGACAACCTCGCCCTGCTGGCGGCCTTTTCGCCGCCGGAGGATATGGCCCGCAGCGGCCTGTTGATGGGCGGCAACCCGGCCATCAAAGCCATCGTCATTAATTACATGGCCGGCGGTGTGCCCGAGCAATTCCTGTGGGATCAGTACCCCACCCTGGTGGTCGGCGAGCCGGTCTACCGATGGTTGATCACGGACCCGTCAAACACCTACCTCGCCGAGCGAGCCACGGTGATCCCCGATCTCGCGACCGCTCTGGACCGGGCGCGCGAGCTGACAGGCACCGACAAAGTGATTGCCTTCGACCGCACGCCGGGCGCGCTGCGCGTGTCGGAGTCGATGGGGCACCATCTCTTGGCACGTGCGCCTGCCGTGGCCGCCGACGTCGAGCAGCACCGCCTCCCGAAGTGGCTCGCGCAACGTCACCTCGCTTGACCGACGTCTTGCTCGGTGCGGTGAACGGTCCTCACCGGGCGATGGTCAGCGCGACCGAGCCTGGCGTGCTGGCCGGCACCGCTCTGCTCGCGCCGAGCGGCGCCACGCTGCCGGCCGGCTGCTGGACCGTGCTCGTGTCCGACGGAACAGCGGTCGTACCGGGGCAGCCGCTCGTCGAGGTGTCGGGCTCCGCCGCCCAGCTCGCCGCGGCCGAGGACTACGTCATGGGCCCGTTGGGCTACGCGAGCGGCATTGCGACGCGCGCCCGGCTGGTGGCCGGCGCGGCGCCACCAGGTTTGCGCGTGGTGTGCGGGGCGTGGAAGAAGCTCCCCGCAGCGCTCAAGCCGTTGTTGCGGGCTGGCCTGGCGGCCGCAGGCGTCGCCCCGCGACTGCTGGACGGCGACTTCGTGTATGTCGACAAGAACGTCGTCCGGCTCCTGGGTTCCGTTCACGCCGCAGTCGCAGCTGCTCGCACGGCGGCGCACGGCCCGGCGGCCGTGCAGGTCGGCAGCGCCGAGCAGGCGGTCACCGCCGCCCGCGCCGGCGCCCGGGCAGTGGTCGTCGACACGGGCTCGCTCGCCGACCTGGCAACCGCGGACCGCGCGCTGGGCGACGCCGGATTGCGCGCTGCGGTCGTCCTGGCCTTCGCGGGGGGAGTCACCATCGACACCCTCGCCCAGGCCCGCACGGCTGGCGCGGACGTCGTGGACATCGGACGCGAGATCCTCAACGCGCCGCTGCTGGACCTCCGGTTCGAGGTCGTGGAGTAGCGGAGCGGGCCATGACCGACGTGCACCTGCTCGACAAGACCGAGGTCTGGATCCGCGGCGTGCGCCTGACCGCTGCCGACCTGCCGGCCATCGCCCGTACCGCCGCCACCGTGCTGTCGCTGCCGCCGACCCGGGTGTTCGTCACCGACGTGCGGGACGACCACGTAGTGCTGGACGTGTTGGTGCCGCGCGTGCGTCTGGCGGACGTAGCCGGCAAGCAGGCCGCACTGCTGACCGCTCTGGGTGCACTGCCCGGCGTGCAAGTCGCGAGAGAAGCGTCGGTGCACTCCGAAGGCGTGCTGGGCGTGATCGGTGCGCCGGCCGGCGAGGTGCCGATCATTCTTCGGGAGGCCCGGCGCATCGACGAGGGCATTCGCGCCTACGCGTCGAAGCGGGTGGCGGTCGTGTCTACGGGCACCGAGATGCTCGACGGACGTGTGCGCGACACCAACCTCGAGGTCGCGCGGGAGATGCTCGGCGGCGTCGGCTACGAGGTGACGAGCGGCGGCACGGTGGGTGACGACGAACGAGCCATCGCGGGCCGCGTGGCACTGCTCGGCGGCGAAGGCCACGGGGTGGTGATCACCACCGGCGGTGTCGGGTGCGAGGACAAGGACCGGACGATCGAAGCGTTGGCCTTGCTCGATCCTGGGCTCGCGACGGCGGTGCTGGCCCGCTACCGGGTCGGACAGGGCCGCCACGTGAAGGATGCCGTTCGCATCGCCGTCGCGCGCGTCGGCTGGGGCATCGCCGTCGCCCTGCCCGGCCCGACGCACGAGGTCCGTTTGGCGTTGCCGGTGCTGATCGACGGCCTCCGCGGACAGCTGGCGCCGCACGACCTCGTCGAGGCCATCGCCCGGCCGTTGCGTGGCACCCTGCCCCACCACGCATAGACCGCTCCGCCGCCGCGCATACCGACGCCGGCGCGGCCTGTGCTCCGGCCCAGACGACGGGTGGACTTGCTTGGCGCGATCCTGCAAGAGTGAGGGACACTAAAGGGGCAGTGGTCGAGCCAGAACGCAAGCGGACGTCAGTACACGGACGCACGCGCAGGTGTCTCGCGTCGGCCACGGTCCGTGCCGCGGGAGGAAAACATGAAACGCAAAGCTGCAGCAGTCTGGCGGGGCAGTCTCAGAGACGGCAAGGGCGAGCTGTCCACCGACAGCGGCGTGTTGAGCGCGACGCCGTATTCGTTCCACACGCGCTTCGAGGAGGGCAAGGGGACGAACCCCGAGGAGCTGATCGCTGCCGCCCACGCCGGCTGCTTCACGATGGCGTTGTCGGCGCAGCTCGGCACCGCCGGCCTCACCCCCGAGCACCTGCAGACGACGGCGACCGTGACCATGGAGAAGCTCGACGCGGGGTGGACCGTGACGGCCGTCAACCTCGACCTGGTCGCCCGAGTGCCGGGTGCGTCGCAGGCCGCCTTCGACACCGCAACCCATGCGGCCAAGGCGGGGTGCCCGATCTCCCGGCTGTTGAACGCGGCCATCACACTGAACGCCCGCCTCGAATCGTGATCGGGGCGGACGTGCGCAGCATGACGTGCGGCGGCATGCGCGACCGGCTCGTGTTCTGACAGAACGCGTCCCGCCCTCACACGACGAGCCAGACGCAACCCACAACCAGCGCCGCCGCCGAGACACACGCCATGAAGCCGCGCGTCGCGCGCTCTCCGTTGAAAGCCGGGTGCGTCGCAACGAGACCCATGAGGAATGCAAACATCGTCATCGAGGCGATCGTACCCACCCCGAAAGCCACCAGGTAGGCCGCGGCCTGCGCCGCCGTCGGAAACGCCAGCGCCGGGAGCACACCGAGGAGGTGCGAACTGCCCGCCAGGCCGTGCAGCGTGCCGATGCCGAACGCGGCGTGGATGTGCACGTGTGGCACCGGCCCCTCGTGCGTCGGGCGTCTGGCATGCAGGTGCGCGTGCACGTGCTCCGCATCGTCGTGTGCGTGACGGTGGGTGTGGACCCGGGTCCGAAGGGCACGCTGCAACCCCCACACCCCGATCCCCACGAGCGTGACACCCACGAGGCGTTCCCCCCAGGCCGACAGCGCCTCGATTGGCAGCCACTCGCGCAGCCAGAACGAGAGGAGGCCGACGGCACCCACGCCGGCAGAGTGACCCAGCCCCCATCGCACACCCGCAATCCACGATCGCGTCCGGCCCCGTACCGCCAGCGGCGCGATCGCGGCCAGATGGTCCGGACCCGACCAGACGTGCAACGTCCCTGCGAGCAGACCTGTCACTACGGCGAGCATAGAGGCCTCCGCATCACCAACCGAGCCCGATGCCCGGCGACAGTGGCGATCGTTCCCTCGGACCCAAACTGCCTCATCCCAGACCCTGCGCGCGACGTCAATCGAATCCGGCACCGTCGCGTGTTAAGGGTACTTGTGGGTGCCGGCCGGCATGGCACGACAGCGGGGGACACGCACTTTCTCTGCTCTCGCAAGTGCGGGAGACCATTGTTGAGCCGCCGGAACATCGCCTGCATGCCCCCGCGACCGGGAACACGTGCCGCTGCGCGAGACACGGTGAGGGAGAGACCATGGCCAGTCCGATCAGAAAATCCGCTGACGTGATCGTCGTTGGCTCCGGGCCGGGTGGGGCGAGCGTCGCCCGGCAACTTGCACGCGCCGGGAAACGGGTGCTCCTGCTCGAACGCGGGCGCGACCATCGGCGCACGGCCCACTACGGCACCTACCTGGGGCCGCTCGCGTACGCTGACCGGCGCAGCTTGTTGTTCACGAAAGAAGGGCTCAACATCATCCGCCCGCTGATGCTCGGCGGCGCGACAAGCATGTACTGCGGCTCGGCGGCCCGTCCGCCGGTTTGGCTGCGAACGAAGTACGGCATTGACCTCGACCGCTACCTCGACGACACCATCGCCGAAATCGGCATCGCCCCGCTGCCGCCGGAGCTGCGTGGCGCGGCGTCGACGCGCATCGCCGACGCCGCGAACGCGTTGGGATACGACTGGCAGCCGCTCGACAAGTTCATCCGCCCGGGCCGCAGCTTCCACTTCGACTGCGGCGCCAAGTGCATGCTGGGCTGCCGCTGCGGCGCCAAGTGGAACGCCGCCGAGTGGGTCGACGAGGCCGTCGCGGTTGGCTGTGAGCTGGTCACCGACGCCTGTGTCGACGACCTGATCATCGAGCGCCGCCACGTGGGCGGGGTGCGCGGCAAGGCACGCGGCGTGCCGTTCGAGGTCGAGTCGAAGATCGTCGTCCTCGCCGCGGGCGGCATCGGCACGCCACTCATCCTGCAGCGCGCCGGGTTCTTCGACGCGGGCCACGGCATCACCATGGACACGACCGCGATGCTCTGCGGCCTGTCGCGAGAGAAAGGCAACGGCACCGAACCGCCGATGACCTGGGGCTACGTCAACGACGAGGTCGGCTACATGCTGAGCACCTTGCTCGACCCATGGCTCCTCTTCCCGATCATGGCGACCATGAAGAGCCCGCGACACCTGCTGAAGTGGCCCGGATGGGACCGCACGCTCGGCGTGATGATCAAGATCAAGGACGACGTCTCGGGGAACATCAGTCTCGACGGCGAGATCTCAAAGCCGATGAGCGCGGGCGACCGCTACCGTCTCAACCACGGCGCCATCGTGGCGCGGCAGATTCTGGTGCGCGCCGGAGCCGATGCCGACTCCATCTTCATGACCCCACTGCGCGGTACGCATCCGAGCGGCACCGTTCGGGTGGGACAGATGCTCGACCAGGACCTGCAAACCGAAGTGGCGGGCCTCTACGTCTGCGACGCCAGCACGTTCCCGGAAGCGCTGGACCGCCCGACCGTGCTGACCATCCTGGCGCTGGGGAAGCGACTGGCCGCGCATCTCCTGGCGACGGCCGAGGAGCGCTCGGCTGCCGCCTGACGCACGCGCACTTTCGGCTTGCCCGGGCCAGCCCGGCGGGATTAGAGTCGGCCACCCGACGGGGAGGGCCTCCATGACCAAGCAACTCCGGATTCTGCCGGAGAAGTGCACGGGCTGTATCCAGTGCGAGCTGGCGTGCTCGTTCGTGCAGACCGGCACGTTCCAACCGGCGCGCTCGCTGATCCGTGTTCACCTCTTTGACGATCAGGCCAGCTACGCACCCTACACGTGCTTCCAATGCGACGAGGCGTGGTGCCTGACCGCCTGCCCGGTCAACGCCATCGCCATCTCGCCCGCCGCGGCGAAGGTCGTCGTCGACGGGCTGTGCATCGGGTGCGCCCTCTGTGTGATCGCGTGCCCTTACGGCACCGTCTGGTACAACCCGGACAACAAGAAGGCCGTGAAGTGCGACCTCTGCGCGGGTGATCCCG
>Ga0316622_100004473_pt1 | contig 10285 bp, 8 predicted proteins | sample OWC_Aug_OW2_C1_D_FD_207646 | JGI IMG/M metagenome (GOLD analysis project Ga0316622, IMG submission 207646) | Wetland soil microbial communities from Old Woman Creek delta, Ohio, United States - OWC_Aug_OW2_C1_D5_C | ecosystem: Environmental > Terrestrial > Soil > Wetlands | place: USA: Ohio... | reverse complement strand
AAAGATTGCGAGAGCTCCCCCAATTCATCCTGATTGCGGATATCAGGAGCATAGTCGAATTTCCCTGTTGATATCTCATGAGTGGCGTTCTTCAAAAGAATAATGGCACCCGATATATTCCTGGTGATAGCGAGCGCGGCGCCCAAGCCGATAAATAGGCTGAAGATACAGAACGCCAGATAGATCCTTGAAGACGCCGAGCCGATGATCGAGGCCGTCCGCGTTTTTTCATTCAACTCGGAGGAGGTTTCCGCTGACATGTCCCGGATGAGGCCGATGAGCTCATCCTGTTTTTCCCCGATAGATTTTGGGGAGCCCTTCTGAACGGAGACGGGCGCATCGATGGACTTGAGCCAATCCCGGAAGGCGGAATCGTACTCGTCATGGAGGGCCAGTAGCCGGCCGATCAGCTCCTTGTCCTGTCCTGGCAGGCGCTTCATGATATTGATTTGGTTCCTGAATTCCTGCCTCTCTCCCTCGTAGAGCTGCATGTTCTGCTTGCTCTTGAGGATCATATAACGCTCGCCATGAAGCTCCTGTGAATAGACGCTGCTGATCATCTTATCGGTCGCCAATAAGAGCGGAATATCCCGCTGAACAATGCTTTTATTGATCCCGTTCAATCGGCTGAGGCTGGCCAGACCGTACGACGCCATCAAGACCGTGAGGATAACGAGAGGCAGAAACCCCAACAGGAGCTTATTGCTGATATTGAGCCGAAGATACCTTTTCCTGGTCTTCTCGATGAAACCGTCGAAATACCGGATATAAGCCATGACGCTTTGTCCTCGGATCAAGACGGGATGTTGTGCGTTCCCTCCGCCTCACGAGGTTATCCCGGCCTTGGGCAGGAGTCAAGGAAAAGCCTCGTTTGTGTTATCATTCGTCCATGGGTCCGAATGTCCGCACTCGCGTGGCCCTATCGATCCTCCTGGGCACTCTCTGCCTCGCCTTGTTCCATTGCACCGATCCGACAGGCGCCGAGGACGTCACGGAATTCAAGACCATCACGATCAGGTATGAGCGGGTCCTGCCGACGCCCGATCCAGGCGGCCTCGGCCAACCCGTCCTGTCTTGGCTCTATTATTACGGGGGCGAAGCGCAGCAGGGAAGCCCGGCGATGGCGACGGTCGCCGAGAACACGTTCTCTGTCGGCGTTGGTATACGGACCGAAACGCCGATCGCCCTCCACGTCGTCGATCCCCAGTATCCCGACTGGGTCCGTCGGCGGCTGTTCGTGGAGGGGGCCGATGTTCAAAGACAGGAGATACCCGCCGCGGATCTCTACGGCCAGGTCTCGTTCATCCTCGGCAACGATGGTATCCTCAAGAGTCCGAACTCGAATTAGGCTTGACTGATAAAGGCCCCTCATTAGATTGACTAAGCTAACATGGTGCTGGGCGAGAGGATGAGGCAGAAAAGCTCACTCTGGAAGCAGGGAGGACCCGCCCTCGTTTTCATCGGGTCGGTCGTGCTGACGATCGCGGTCCTCTATGCCGTCTATGGGAGCACGTATTTTCCGAAGTGGCCCTGGTTCCGGGTCTCGGTCATCCTGTCATTGATCACGTGCCTCTGGCCGTTCGCGCTTCGGAAGACCAAGGCGCTGGGCCTCCTTGAATCCGTCGTCTACGCGTGGCTGATCCTTTGCTTCGAGGTCTTCCTTGTCTATCCCGGCGCCAAGAGCCTCGGCCTGAGATCGGACTTCCGCCTGTTGCCGCTCGTGTGCGTTCTCTCGATCCTCCAGGGCGTTTGCACCTATCTGATACTCCGTTGGATCAGAGATACGGAAGAGAATTAGGAGGTCGTCAAAATGAAGAAACGGACCCTGGTCACTCTAACCGCCTTTTTCCTCGTCCTCAGCCTGACGGCTCAAGCCCCGTCTCAAGCCCCGACCTCCAAACCGGATGAACGGGTCAAGAACCTCGACCTGGTCGAGAAGGTCGTCCCCCCGCCCGACGCCTTCAAGGCCGGCTTCGACTCGATCTCGGCCAAGGATTCCCTGGCCATGCTTACGTACATCGCCTCCGATCTCATGGAGGGCCGGGAGACGGGCACGCGCGGCTACCAGGCGGCCGCCGAATACGCGGCCTCCCTGTTCGGGCTGGCCCAACTGAAGCCCGTCGGCGACCCGCCGATGCGATCCTTCAATATGTCCCAGATGATGATGGGGGCGCCGCAGGTACCCACGAAGCCCCTCGAGAACACCTATCTTCAGGAGTTCCCGCTCGTCGAGACGCTCGAATCATCGAACGCGTTCACGCTCGAGGTCCGCAAGGGCGGGTCGGTCCGGACGCACACGTTCCGGCCGTTCATCGATTACCAGGGCCTGGCCGCGACGGGAGACACCCTCAGCGGCCCGGTTGTCTTTGTCGGCTACGGGATCTCCGAGAAAGGGGCCGGTTTCGACGAATACAAGGGGATCGACGTAGCGGGCAAGGTGGTCATGCTGCTCGCGGGCGCGCCTGATTTTCTCCCCAAGGACATCACGGCCAAGTACGCGGCGCCGTCCTTCGTGCCCGGGGCCCCTCCCGAGAGCGGCCCGGCGCCGGCCCGCGTCGACAAGCTCATCGACCTGCAAAAGCGCGGCGCGGCGGCCGTGCTGATGGTTCGCGGCGTCGGGCGGGAAGCGGACCGCTATCGCTCGCTCATGCCCCGTAAAAGCGTCAACGACGAATCAGCGATCATCCGCCGGACCTATCGCCGGGTCAGCCTGCCCGGCGAGACGGACAATGCGCCCTGGGCGAGCACTTCTGTCGTGACCATCACATCCGGCGCGGCCGACCGGATCCTGGAGGCCGCCGGCCTGAAGCTGGATGATCTTAAAAAGAAGATCGAGGCCTCGAAGAAGCCGGTCTCCTTGGACGTCGCCGGGGCCTCCGTCACCATGACCTCGACGGTCAAGACGCAGGTCATCCGCGGCATCAACGTTGTCGGCGTCATCGAGGGCTCGGACCCCGAGCTGAAGAACGAGGCCGTGGTCGTCGGCGCCCACCTCGACCACGAAGGCCGGTGGGAGGACTACATCTACAACGGATCTGACGACAACGGCTCGGGCTCCGTCGGCGTCCTGAACCTGGCCCGGGCTTTCGCCGCCAATCCGCAGAAACCCAAGCGGACGGTCGTCTTCTGTCTGTGGTGCGGCGAAGAGGAAGGCCTCTTGGGCTCCGAGTATTTCGTGGCCAACCCGCCCCAGGCCCTCAAAGCGAAGATCGTGTCATACCTGAACTTCGACATGATCAGCCGGACCTACGATGAGAGATCGATCGCCTTCGCCGGACGCATGATGGATTTCCCCAGCGGCCCGGAGATCACCAGCAAGATCAAGCTCGCGAATTTCGTGCCGGTCTCGTTCCCGGCCGGCGCGCCCTACGGCGAGATCATCCGGGCGGCGAACAAGTTCGTCGGCCTCGACGTCTACGTTCGGGAGGCCAAGCGGACGGACGTCGGGTTCGGCGACTCGGACCATACGTCCTTCCATGAAGCCAAGATCCCCTGGATCTGGCCGTTCACGGCCGTCACGGAGAACCTCCATCAGACGAGTGACAGCGTGGACAAGGCCAGCGGCGAGCTCATGGAAAAGGTCTCCAAGTTGATGTTCGCCATCGCCTGGATGATCGCGGAGAAGTAAAGCTTCGATATCAGCTAGAATCCGAAGCCGAACTTCAGCCCCCACGCGAAGCCTCCCATGTTGACCCGCTGGGCAGGAAGCGTGATCTCCGTCAATCGCCAGAAGTAATTGCCTGAGTAGTTGTCGACCTCGTGGAATTCCATGTTCTCCATTGCCCCGAAGGAGGGGACCTCCACGGCGAGCCTGCGATATTCGGCATAGGCGCCAAGGGAGAGGGACCGGCTGAAATGATAATCATAGGAAACGCGGCCTCTTGCCGTCCAGGTCGTTTTCCGGTCGACCGCTTGGGGGTCTCCAAGAAATGCAAAGGAAGGAGGGATGGACGTGCTGATCCAGGCCGGGCCCACAGCCACAGCCGCCTCGATGGCATGAGGCTGAAGGGTCGCCGGGGCAATAAGCCTGTAGGTCAGACCGATGAGCAGCGAAGTCGATCTTGTGACCTCATCGCTGCCGTAAATCCCGTCATAGGCGAGGCCGTCGATAGTCGAGGTGAATTGCAGGTCGGCGAGATGGTCGATCGTGAATTTGGCAGCGAAGAATTCGATCTCGGCCCCGAGCCGCTGGTTCCATTGATAGCCAAGCACGATACGACCCAACGAGAATACCTGCCTCGCAGGGGTGGCCCAGTAGAAGGTCGAAGGGTAGGGGCCCGCTTCTCCAGGCGGGAGGGCTTCCGTGAACCGGAAGGGGACCACGCCCTCTTCGAAGCTCTCCCCGGCCCCAACGAGATAGCCGGGCATCCAACTGAGTTTGAAGCGTGCGAGATCCAGGGCGGCCCGGGTCGGCGCCACGGCTTCAGGTCCCGGCTCCGGGCTGCTGGGCTTCGGGACATAGACTCCCGGCTCGCGGGCCTGGCGGTTGAGCTTGGCCAGGACCCCGCTCTTTTCGGCTTCAGTGAGGCCGGCGAAATCGATCTCAGAGTCGAGGCCCAGCCCGAGACCGGCCGCGAGACCGACCAGTCCGGCGACGCTCCCAACCACGAGACCGCCAAAAAGGGCCGCGAGCTCGGCCATGTCGCTGTCCGAGGCATGAGCGCCCCAGACGGCGCCTCCGACCGCGCCCGGAACGAATCCGACAAGGAGCCCCGTCAGGGCTTTTGACTTCCTGACGATCTTGATGACCGACACATCGTCCAGGGCAACGGACCGGTCGTGCCCCGTCACGTCGTCGAGCACGAGGAGGGAGTCGGGCTTAATGGCCACGAGCTCGCCGGGGAATTGACCTCCATCCTTTGTGGTCACGATGAGATTGGCGCCCCTGCGCTCCTTCGCGGCGAGGTTTTCGGGGAGACCGAAGATCAGGGCCGCCGCCAGCCCCACGGCCAGGCTCGCCTTGACTCTGTCATTCATAGGCCCCTCCATCCATCGTCATCGTGCGTTAGGAAGGAGCGAAAGTTGTCAAGTTTTTGTCAATTGTCCGAACAGGACTCCGTCTATCCGGCGACCTTGGTCCAGCGGCCGGTTCGGTCCGATTCGACCGCGGCGTCGATGACGCACATCATCTCGTGCCCGGTCCGGAAATCGGGGAACGTCGCCGCGTACGGCTTACCTTCGCGCTTGGCCGCCAGGGCCTCGTAATAGTCGCGGAACAGGTTGAAGACGGCGTCGTGGTAGCCCATGGGGTGCCCCGTGGGCAGGCCGGCGTATTTACGCGTCTCCTCGGCTTGCAGTTGCGAGGATTCGTAAAAGACTTCGTTGGCCTTTTCGCGGTGTCCGATCCAGAGGGCGTTGGGGTGGACATGGCTCCAGGCGTAGGATTCCTTGGAGCCGAAGATCTGGAGCTCGATGTCGACCTTGCGGCCGGCCGCCGCCTGGCAGGTCGTGAAATTCCCCCGGGCGCCGTTGGAGAGCTTGAGGAAGAGGGCCGCGTAATCGTCGAGGACGATCTCGACCTCTTCGGTCGCGCCAGCCCCTCCCGCGCCGAACGACAGCGCGGCGCCTTTGGGCTTCCGCCTCTTCGGCAGGCAGGTGTGGAGCTCGGCCATGACCTCGACGATCTTCTCGCCGGTGATGAACTGGACGAGGTCGCACCAGTGGCTGCCGAGGTCGGCGACGACATTGGCTTTCCCGGCCACCTTCGGATCGAGTCTCCAGGTGTAGTCCGTCTCGAAGAAGAGCCAGTCCTGGAGGAAATGCCCGACGAAGGCCCGGACGTCGCCGAGGTCGCCCCGTCGGGCCCGGGCCGCCGCTTCCTGGACGACGGGGTAGTAGCGGTAGCAGAAGTCGATGGCCGTCAGCGTGCCGTGCTTTTCGGCCAGGGCCAGGAGCAAACCCGATTCCCGGGAGTCGAGGGCCAGCGGCTTCTCCGACAGGACCTCCTTGCCGGCCCGGATGGCCTTGGCGTTGATGTCGAAATGGACGTTGTTCGGGGCGCAGTCGTGGACGACTTCGACCTCGGGGTCGGAGATGAGCGCGTCGGCGTCCGCGTGGACCCGCGGGATGCCGAACTTCCCCGCCGCTTGCCGCGCCAGCTCCGCGTTCGCGTCGGCCACGGCCACGACCTCGACGCCGCCGAGCCGCCGCAGCGTCTCCAGATGGACCATGCCGATGTATCCCGTCCCGACGAGACCGATCCTGATCCGCTTCATGTTCTTCCCTCCGTTCCGCGCACAGGATAAACCATCGCGCGCCCCCGCGTAAAGCCTGACGCCGCGATTGCCAAGACGGGCGATATCGGGTATATAAGCGCCATGGCCCACCTGGCGGCGAGATCGGGGTACGAGAAGCTCGTCCACCGCCTCAACAAGTACCCACAGGGCGCCCCGCCGTCGGAGCTTTTGTTCAAGATCCTGGGCGTGCTCATGACCGAGAAGGAAGCCGCGCTGGTGGCCCTTGTACCCATCAAGCCGTTCACGGCCAAGACCGCCGCCCGGGCTTGGAAAACGAGCCTGACCGAGGCCCAGAACACCCTCGATGCCCTGGCCTCACGGGCCCTCCTCATCGACGCCCAAGGCCGGAAGAACCGCTACTATGTCCTTCCGCCGCCCATGGCCGGCTTTTTCGAGTTCTCGATGATGCGTTTGAGAGGCGACGTCGACCAGAAGCTACTGGCCGAGCTCTATTACCAGTACATCACGGTCGAAGAGGACTTCATCAAGGCCCTGTTCACTCAGGGCGAGACGCAGCTCGGCCGGGTCTTCGTCAACGAGCCGGTCCTCTCGAACGAGAATGCCCTCCACGTCCTCGATCACGAGCGGGCCAGCGAAGTTGTCAGGACGGCTTCACACCGCGGCGTTGGGCTGTGCTACTGCCGGCACAAGATGGGCCACGCGGGGCACGCCTGCGACGCGCCCCTCGACATCTGCATGACCTTCAATACCACCGCCGGCTCGCTCATCCGGCACGGCTACGCCCGGGCCGTCGACGCGGCCGAAGGGCTGGCCCTGCTCGAAGAGGCCCGGGACCGCAACCTCGTCCAGTTCGGGGAGAACGTCCGGAACCGGGTCAGCTTCATCTGCAATTGCTGCGGCTGTTGTTGCGAAGCCATGATCGCCCAGCGGCGGTTCGGCCTCCTGAACCCCGTCCACACGACCAACTTCCTGCCTGTCGTCGACCGGGCCGCGTGCACCGGCTGCGGGTCGTGCGCGGCCGTCTGCCCCGTCGAGGCCATGGCTTTGGTCTCGGCCAACGATCCCCAGCGCCCTCAAAAGAAGAGGGCCAAGGTCGACGAGGGGATGTGCCTGGGCTGCGGCGTCTGCGTCCGGGTCTGCAAGACCAGGAGCCTCTCGCTCGCCTCGCGGCCCGAGCGGGTCATCACGCCGCTCGATTCGGTCCACAAGGCCGTGCTGATGGCCATCGAGCGGGGCAAGCTCCAGAACCTCATCTTCGACAACCAGGCGCTGGCCAGCCACCGGGCCATGGCCGCGATCCTTGGCGTCATCCTCAGGCTCCCGCCGATCAAGCAAGCCATGGCCGGCAAGCAGATGAAGTCCCGCTACCTCGAGACGCTCATCCGCCGGCTCAAGCTCTAAGGGGAAGCTAGAAGCCGAGGCCGACGAGGGCCATGATCGAGCGGTGCTTCATGAACTCGCCTTCGACGGGGGGCTTCTGGGCGTTCATCAGTCCGTGGGCATAGCGGCACTCGACCGAGACGGTCGTCCGGGCGAATTGGAAATCAAGGCCGGCGTTGAAGACGAGGCCGGCATCGAACCTTTCGTATTCCTCGATGATGTTCTCGACCTGCCTCTCCGCGTCGATGACCAGGACGCCCTGGGCCTTGACGAGATAAGCCCCATAGCCGCCGAAGCCGAAGAACGGGCAGACGCGGCTGGAGGGCAGGATGTTCATCTTGAGGAGCACCGGGACCTGGAGATAGTCGAACCGGAACTCGAGGCTGTCTCCCTCGACGGCATACTTCCCGCCCATGCGGGTGAAGAACACGCCGGGTTGGACGGAGAGGATCCCCCGGCCGGCCTCGACATAGAGCCCTCCGGCCGCGAAGGGGAGATACTGCCACTCGAAACCGATCGGGACCGGGGTCGGCCACTGGTATTTCGCCAGCGATAGCCCCGCCTTGATGCCGAACTCCGCCTTCAGACCCTGCTGGCAGAGCGCGAGGACGCAAAGGACGACGACCGCTCTTAAGATCGTCTTTTTCATGCTGGCCTCCCCCGAACGATTCCGATGCGTTCAGTCTACGCCCATAGAGAATCCCGGTCAATTGGCAAAAAAAAACGCCCCACCCCGCGGGGGATGAGGCGCCAGGAGGTAGGGCTAGGCGATGGGTCGGCGGCTAGAAGCCGATGCCGACCAGGGCCATGATGGAGGTGTTCCTCATGAACTCGCCCGCGGCCGGATCGATGTAGAGGTTCCTCAGCCCGTAGTTGTAGCGGCCCTCGACCGTCAGGGCGATGCCCGGCAGCTTGAAGGTCAGGCCGGCGCCGCCGAGGACGCCGTAGTCGAGCTTCTGATACGTGTCCATCAGGTCCATGCGCGGCAGCTCCGTGCCGTCCTCGACCATGACGCCGGTCGCCTTGATCAGGTAGCCGCCGTAGCCGCCGCCGTAGAGGAAGGGACGGACGGGCCCGGCCGGGATGATGTTGAACTTGAGGAGCACCGGGACCTGGACGTAATCGAACCGGAACTCGAGGCTGTTGGCCGCGTCGGCCTCAAAGCGGCCGCCCATCCGGGTGTAGAGGACCTCCGGCTGGATGGTGACAAAGCCCAGGTTCAGGGTGAAATAGAGGCCGCCGGTGAAAAAGGGCAGGTTAGCCCATTCGAACGGCATCGGCTCGGGGGATTTCAGAAGGAACTTGGAGAGGGTGTAGCCTCCCTTGATCCCGACGCCCGCGTCGAGATCCTGCGGGACGAAGGCCATGGCGCAGACAAGGACGGCCAGGACGACGGACAACTTTTTCATATATGCCTCCTCGGATGGCTTTCCATCCCTAAACTACAGGACCGGGCGGCGGGGGCCATCCTCCTTTTGGGGGTTCTTCGGGGTGAAATCCACCCGGCGGGACTAGCCTCGAGCGGGGGGGTGGCGGGTTGACCGGCCCCGAAGGCCCGTGCTATAAGCCACAAGAGGGCCTGTCATGAAAAGACGCGATTTCGTCAAGTCCGCCGGCCTCGCTTCCTTGGCCATCCCGGCCTCCGCATGGGCTTCGCTGGCCTCGAAAGCTCCCCGACGGCCCAACATCCTTTTCATCATGGCCGACGATCACGCTTCCCAGGCCATCGGCTGCTACGGCAGCCGCGTCAACCGGACCCCGGGGATCGACCGCATCGCCCGGGAGGGCATCCGCTTCGAAAGCTGTTTTTGCACGAACGGCATCTGCGCTCCCAGCCGGGCGGTCATCCTGACGGGGAAGCACAGCCATCTCAACGGCGTCCGGGACAACGCCGTGGCTTTCGACGGCGGCCAGACGACCTTCCCCAAGCTCCTGCAAGCGGCCGGCTACGAGACGGCCCTTCTCGGCAAGTGGCATCTCAAGAGCGACCCGACCGGATTCGACCACTGGACGATCCTGCCGGGCCAAGGCGAATACTACAATCCCGAGCTGATCGAGAGGGGGGTGAAGACCCGCCGGGCCGGCTACGTCACCGACATCCTGACCGATCTCGCCGCGGATTTCCTGAAGGCCGGCCGCGACCCGTCCAAGCCCTTCCTCCTCATGCTCCACCACAAGGCGCCCCACCGGAACTGGCAGCCGGCCGAGCGCCATCTCGGGCTTTACGATGACGCGGAGTTCCCCGAGCCCCCGACGCTCCGGGACGGCTACGCCACGCGCTCCCGGGCCGCGGCGGAGCAGGAGATGACCATCCGGGACCACATGACCCTCGAATCCGATCTCAAGCTGGGCCCGCCGCCCGAGAGGATGGATGACGCGCAAAAGGCGGCCTGGGAAAAGGCCTACGGCCCCAAGCGCGAGGCCTTCCGCAAGGCCGGGCTCTCCGGCGACGGCCTCCTCCGCTGGAAATACCGCCGCTACCTCCAGGACTACCTGGGCACGATCGCGGCCGTGGACGAGAGCGTCGCGCGGCTGCTCGACGTCCTCGACGAGACCGGCCTGGCAGAGAACACGCTGGTCGCCTATTGCTCCGATCAGGGCTTCTTCCTCGGCGAGCACGGCTGGTTCGACAAGCGGTTCATGTACGAGGAGTCGCTGCGCATGCCCCTGGTCATGCGCTTCCCCGGACGCATCCGGCCGGGAACCGT
>Ga0316622_100004472_pt1 | contig 10285 bp, 5 predicted proteins | sample OWC_Aug_OW2_C1_D_FD_207646 | JGI IMG/M metagenome (GOLD analysis project Ga0316622, IMG submission 207646) | Wetland soil microbial communities from Old Woman Creek delta, Ohio, United States - OWC_Aug_OW2_C1_D5_C | ecosystem: Environmental > Terrestrial > Soil > Wetlands | place: USA: Ohio... | reverse complement strand
GACAGCGGCGCGGGGTCGGTGGAGGTCTCGGCGCGCCCCGCCTTCCCCATGACCTTCTCCACCTCCGGGAACCCCTTGATGATCCGGTCCGTCGCCTGCAGCAGCTTCTGCGCCTCGCCGATCGAGATCCCCGGCATCGTCGACGGCATGTAGAAGAGCGCCTCCTCGTCGAGCGGCGGCATGAACTCCGCACCCAGCCGGTTGAAGACCGGGACGGTGGCGATGGTCGCCGCGACGGCGCCCGCGATCACCCCCCACTTCCACTTGAGCGCCCACGAAACGACCGGGTCGTACGCCTTGATGAGGGCGCGGCTGACCGGGTGCTTCTCCTCCGGGTGGATCTTCCCCTTGAGCATGTGGCTTGCGGCGCGGGCGAGCCACTTCGGCCGGAATTCGAAGTGCCCGATGTGGGTGAACATCAGCCGCAGCGCCGGGTCCAGGGTGATCGTCAGGACCGCGGCGACGAACATGGAGAGGTTCTTCGTGTACGCGAGCGGCTTGAAGAGGCGTCCTTCCTGGGCCTCGAGGGTCAGCACGGGGAGGAACGAGACGGCGATCACCAGGAGGGCGTAGAAGCTGGGCCCCCCGACCTCCTTGACCGCGCCGATCACGACGTCCTGGTAATTCCCCTTCCTCCCCTCCCGCTCCCAGATCTCCAGCTTCTTGTGGGTCTGCTCGACGACCACGATGGAGGCGTCGATGAGCTCCCCCATGGCGATGGCGATGCCGCCCAGCGACATGATGTTGGCGGTCAGGCCGAGCGCCCGGAACGGGATGAAGGAGATCAGGAGGGCGAACGGGATCGTGATGACCGGGATGAAGGCCGACGGAATGTGCCACAGGAACAGGTGGATGACGAAGACGACGGTGAGGATGACCTCGACCAGCGTCTCCCGCGTGGCGTCGATCGACCGCAGGATCAGCTCCGACCGGTCGTACACGGGGACGATCTTCACCCCCGCCGGCAGCCCCGGCTCGATCTCCTTGATCTTCTCCTTGACGCGCCGGATGACGTCGAGGGCGTTCTCCCCGTGGCGCATGACCACGATCCCGGAGACCACGTCCCCCGTGCCGTCCAGGTCCGCCACCCCGCGCCGGATCTCCGGCCCCGTCGTCACGTTGCCGATGTCGCGGACCCGGATCGGCGTCCCGTCCTCGCTCGCCGAGAGGACGATGTCCCCGATGTCCTTGAGCGACCGGACGTAGCCGCGCCCCCGGACCATGTACTCCGCGCCGGCGATCTCGATGAGCCGGCCCCCCGCGTCCGCGTTCCCCGCGCGGATCGCCTCCGCTACCCGGGCGATGGGGATCCCGTACGCCTTCAGGCGGTTGGGGTCCGCCTGCACCTGGTACTGGCGCACGTACCCGCCGATGGGCGCCACTTCCGCGACGCCGGGGACCGACTTCAGGTAGAAGCGCAGGTACCAGTCCTGGTACGAACGCAGGTCCGCCAGGCTGTGCCGGCCCGTGTTGTCCACAAGGGCGTACTGGAAGACCCAGCCCAGCCCCGTGGCGTCGGGGCCGAGCTCCGTGCGGGCCCCCGCGGGGAGGCGCGGCAGGACGGAGGAGAGGTATTCGAGGGTGCGGGACCTCGCCCAGTAGATGTCGGTGCCGTCCTCGAAGACGACGTAGACGTAGGAGTAACCGAAGTCGGAAAATCCCCGGACCGCGCGCACCTTGGGCGCCCCCACCATGGCGGAGACGATCGGGTAGGTGACCTGGTCCTCGACGACGTCGGGGCTCTGGTCCCAGCGGGTGAAGATGATGACCTGGGTGTCGCTAAGGTCGGGAATCGCGTCGAGGGGCATGCGGAGCATCGACCAGAGGCCCCACACGCCCAGGAACACGGCGACGACGAGGACGAGGAACCGGTTCCTCGCGGAGAACTCGATGACCCGGTCGATCATTTCCCGTGGCCGCCGTGCGCGTCCTTACCGTGATCCCCGACGCCTTCCTGCTCCGCCCCCATGCCGCCCTGGCCGGGTTTGGCGAGGAACGCCGCGGGGTTCGCGTCAAACCGCTTCTTGCACATGTCCGCGCAGAAGTAGTACGTCTTCCCCTTGTGCTCGCTCACCCGGTTGGCTGCCCTGGCGGTCATCGGGTCCACCACCATCCCGCAGACGGGGTCGATCGGGAGGTCGTCGGATTCCGCGGAGGCGTCCTCCTTCGGGGCGACGCCCGCCGCTGTGGCGACCGGCTTATCATGCCCCCCGTGGGCCATCGGGGACGGTTTCGGCGTTTCCACCTTCGCCGTCGTTCCGACTCCCTTCAGGTACTTCGCGGGTTCCCTGCGGAACTTGGCCAAGCAGTCGTCGCTGCAGAAGAAGTACGTCTTCCCCCCGTGGTCGACCGTCTTCCCGGAGGCCTTCGCCTTCCCCTCGTCCACGTGCATCGCGCAGACCGGGTCCACGTGCCACGCCCCGTAGATCCCCGATGCGGCGAGCTGCATCCGGCTCTCGGAGTCGACGAGGAAGTTCCCGGACACGACGATCTTTTCCCCTTCCGTCAGCCCCTTCGTGACCTCGACCCGTCCTCCCATCTGCCACCCCGTCTCGACCGGGCGCGGCTCGAAGCGCCCCTCGCCGCGGTCGACGAAGACGGTCTTCCGGGTCCCGGCGTCGAGGACGGCCTCGACGGGCACGGTGACCGCCGGCGGCATCCGGACCGGGATCGTAAGGTCGACGAACATGTCGGGGCGAAGCGGGTAACCGGGGTTGTCCGCCGTAAGCCGCACCTTCATCGTGCGGGTCTGCGGGTCGAACTGGGGGTGGATCTCGGTCACCTTCGCGCGGTAGGTGCGCTTCGTCTGGGGGTGCGTGGCGCTCACCTGCATCCCGGGCTTGAGAAGTTTCCCGTCGCTCTCGTACGTCTCGGCGAGGATCCACACCTTGCCCAGGTCCGCGATGCGGTACAGATCGGTCCCCGCGGACACGAACTGTCCCTGGGTGACGCCCCTCGCCAGCACGAATCCGTCGGCGGGCGACCGGACCTCGACCAGCTCGCTCACTTTCCCCGTTTTCTCCATCTCCCGGATCTGCGACTCGGAGACGCCCATGTTGATCAGGTTCCCGACCGCCGTGCGCATCTGGTAATCCATGTTCTGCACCTGGGCCTGGGAGACGTCGCCGCTCTGCTGGTGGCGTTGCCGGGTGTTGAGTGCGAACAGGTAGGCGTTGGCGGCGGAGAGGTACCCGCCCGTGAAATACGCCGCGAGCGGCTCGTCTTTCTTCACGAAACTGCCGGTGGTCGGGGGGAACACCTTTCGCAGCCAGATGTCGGACGCCGCGTTGACCCGGTACGTGCGGGCCTCGTCGGGGACCACCCTCCCGAGGAGCCGCAGGGTGCCTGTCCAGGGGCTTTTCTCCGCCCTCCCCACCGTCACCCCCACGGCCTGCCGCTTCTCCTGCGGGAGGGACACCGTCCCCGGGGTGCCGGGGGAGGTGCCGCCGCCCGTCGATCCGTCGGCGTACACCGGCTCCAGCTGCATCCCGCAGTCGGGGGCGATCCCCGGCTTGTCCGACTTGTACGCCGGGTGCATCGGGTCCACGTAATAGAGGACCTTCCGCCCACCGGAGTCGCCCCCCTTTACGGCGCCCCGGTGCGCCACCCAGGTCCCCGCCAGGAACGCGGCGGCGACGGCGAACAGCAGAACCAGCGCGAGCGGTCCTTTCCTCATCCCGGAATCCTCCCTGGCGCCTTCCGCGACACGGTCTTTCCCCACTTTCCCATTATCGGCAACGGGCGGCATTACCTGAACGAAAAAGAAAGCCCCGGCGCCGGAGCGCCGGGGCGTATGGGCCGTCAGGCCGGTTGCATTTTTCCGCTGTCTATTCGCTCCTCAGTCCGATGCGACCAGAGGCCGCATCATGTCGTGCTCCTCGTGCTCGAGGATGTGGCAGTGCCAGACGTACTCGTCGGCGTTGAGGCCGTACGCGGCATTTAGCCTCGGGCTGAACGGGAGCATGCTGTTGACGGTCTGGCCGGCGACCGTTACAGGGACCGCAGGCCGGGTCGCCCCGGTAAACGGATCGATCACGCGCGGATAGGCCGGGACCGGCAGCGGATCTTCCACGAGCGCCGCCACGATCGTGACTTCGCCCGGGTACATGTTCACCGTCTCCTTGAAGCCCATTTCGTTCGGAAGCGGAAGACGTGCCGGGCCTCTCGGGAGGAGGTTCTTGTCGACCGGCTGGCGGCCGAGGATCTGCACGTTGAAGAGGTGGAAGTGCATCGGGTGCGCGTCGGCGGTGAGGTTGTACACCTTCCAGATGCGGAGCGTGTTGTACACGACGGACTCCGTCGGCGGCTCGAAGTAGTATGCCCCGCCCGCGCCGAACGGGAGGAGCGTGGGCGCCGCCCGGTTCCCGATCAGCGTCAGGAGCCGGCCGGTGTTGGCCCCTCCGTTGGCGAACCCCTGGGGTTCGACGACCTCGTTCAGGGTCAACTCCACCGGTACTGGATCGTAGGCGTAAGTCAGACCCGTGAATGGATCCGTGTAGATGTCCCCTGCTGGATTGAGGGCATTGGGGTCCACCATGAGCCCGCCGTTTACGGGATCGATCGCCGTCGGAATATAGGAAACCGGGATGGTCGTCGGCACGGTGACGTTGATGTTCGACGTGCCGCTCACCGCAAACCGCATGATCGTGCGGGTGTTCGGTCCGAAACCGGGCTTGGGCGTCGCCGGCGTCTTGGTGGCCCCGGCGAACCAGTCGAAGATCGGCGCGCCGCCGGGGAACGGTGACCCTGCAACGTTGTAAAGGATGACGTTTCCTGCCTGATTGAAGCGGACGAGGATGTCCGCCCGTTCCGCCGGCCCGAGGATGAACGGCTGTACCGGCAACCCCGCCTGGATCAGCGGCACGGGCGTCGGCAGGAATCCCCCTTCCGTCCCGATCTGCCAGACATCCACGTTCGCCGGGATCGGCTTGTTGGTGTTACTCATGGCCGGCTCACCCGTCAGGCCGTTTTTCGGGTGGACTCTTTCCTGGACGAAACTCAGGTCAAGGAACCGCGCGTTGCAGGCGTTGAGGAACCGGAACCGGTGCCAGCCCACACCCACGTTGTGGAACGGGAATACGACGCCGTTTGCGAGCATGGTGTCGCCGAAGAACTCCGCCACCGCCGACGGCGTCGGAGGCGTCGCGCCCTTCGCGACCGGCCAGATGGCCGGGTCGTACTGCCACGGGTACCAGAGGTCGCCGGGAAGCGCGTCCGTGACGTACAGGTTATAGCTGGGGTCGTTGGCCGGGTCCCAGAACACCTTGTCCTGGAATACAATCGGCTGGCCGAGGAACGGGATACCGTGTATGTTCTGGAGGATGCCCCCGCCGTAAGCTTCAAGTTTGTCCCAATCGTCCTGAACGATATATCCGGTCGCCACGCCGGCGTAGGCGTTGAGGCGGGTCTGCCCGATGGCGTGGTCGTGATACCACATCAGGCGGGCGCTCTGGTTGTTCGGGTAGAAATAGTCCCATACCTTGCTGTTCGGGTTCGGAACTCCGGCGACCGATCCCCCGTCCCACAGCCAGGGGGTCACCGAGTCGCCTTTCACATACCCTCCGTTATTCGCGTTGCTCTCCCAGTGGAACGGCCCGCCGTCGCTGGTCCAGGGGACCAGCCCCCCGTGGAGGTGGACCGCCGCCCTGTCCTGCCGGAGGCCTCCGGTCCCCGGGCTCGGGATTGTGAGGTCGTACGGGAGCATGTGGGACGCCGGGAGGTCCGATGCGAAGCTGAAACGGACCGGCGTTCCCTTTGTGGCGAGGACGGCGCCCGCCAGATGCTTGTGGAAGCCGGTCCCGGTGTGGTCCCGGTATCCGTAGAGCCGGGTACCGGTTGCAGGAAGCTGCGAATGGAGCTGCTGCCGGAACACCCCGGCGGTGAGCTTGTAATAGTCCACGCCCGAATACTTCTGGTCCGTGAATCTGGTCGCCAGCGGGATATCGGTAACAAACAGCGGCATGGGGTCCATGAACTTCTTCAGCGGCGTGCTCCAGCCGAATGCATGGCCTTTGCGCAGGAACGGCGGCATGCCCGGCATCATCATCGCGCCGCCGGCGATCGCCGCCCCCTTGATGAACTGCCTCCTGGTGATCTTTCTGCGGAAACTCATCAGCACGTTCCTCCTTTCCTTCTCGTCCTTTGCCCAGGCGGAATCCCTGGCTGCCGTCGAGCGGGTTTACCTACGCGTTTTTCTTTACGCAACGCACAAGATGTGCCAGCCAACCGGATATGCGGATTCGTTTTTCTTTTCAGTTACTTACTCCCGTGGGAGGGATGATCGGCGGGGGAGTCGGGGCGTGGATTCTGGAAGAATTTCCACCTGGCACTGGAAAAAGTTCCACAGAAGATGCCGTTTCGCCGTTCGTCATTCTCCGGCTCCCGTAAACCTTTCCCGTGCCTACCGAATCCGGTGACAATCTCCCCCTCGTAAAGGGAAGCGCACGCACAAGATTTTTATCAATAAACATGCCAACGCGTGGCGGGAAACCCAGGAACATAAGCTATTAATTTCAAATAGAAATCATTGCCGGGAATTATCCGGCACCATGGGCCCGGAAACCGCCGCGGAAAAACACCGGCCACCATTGGAAAATAATTTCCCAGATTGGCGCCCATCCCCACCCTCGGGCCGAGGGGGCACCAACCCTGTGAATTCCGGATTGCGCATCCATCGGAGTCTTGTGTATACTTATTTGCCGAATCACCCATCCCAAAACGAAAGGAACCAAAACATGAAGGGAACCCGTTCCAAGTACGTCCTGGTCGTCCTCGCTCTCATGCTGGCCGTCGCCGGCCTGGCGTTTGCCGCCGAGGCGGAGAAAAAGAACCTCAAGGTGGGGGATATCTATTACGTCTGCGGCTGCCCGCCGGGATGCTGCGAGACCATCTCCTCGAAGCCGGGGGATTGCGACTGCAAGAAGCCGCTGGTGAAGGCGACCGTGACCAAGGTCGAGGACGGCAAGGCGACGTTCAAGCTGGAAGGCCAGGAGAAGGAGAAGGAGTTCAAGACCGCCGGGCTGTACGTCTGCGACTGCCCCGCCGCCTGCAAGTGCAACACGATCAGCGACAAGCCCGGCAAGTGCGGCTGCGGCAAGGAGATGAAGAAGCTCGGCGGCTGACCTCCGCTGCGTCGGCCATCGAACCGCATCACCGGAGGCGGGGAGCGATCCCCGCCTTTTTTTCGACTTTTCTCCTACCCCTCCGCCGGCTTCCCGCTCCCCGCATCCTCGAACGACCGCCACAGCCCCGCTCCGGCGACGCCGGCGACGAATCCCGCGAGGTTGCCGGCCAGGCCGTACGGCGCGGGATCGAGCAGCGCCGACAGCGGGCCGGGCCCCCAGCCCCACAGGAACACCCCGACCGCCCACGCGCAGGCGAACAGGTACGCGGGAACGGAAACCGTCTCCCCCATCCCGTACATGGTGACCGGCACCTCGGGGAAGAAGACGAGGTAGGCGCCGAGCACGCCGGCCACCGCGCCGGCGGAGCCGAGCGCTGCGGGCGCCCCCGCCTTCCCCCACAGGACGTGGACCGCTCCCGCCACCGCGCCACAGAACAGGTAGAACATCAGGAAAGTTCCCCGTCCGATGCGGTCCTCCACGTTGTCCCCGAGGACGAGGAGGAAGAGGCACCCGACGACGAGCGGGACCAGCCCGCCGGCGAGGAACGGAGACAGCAGAAGGTGGAGCCGCGGGATCCCGGCGAACCCGGTCCCGGAAGGGAGGGCGAGGAGGGCCGGAAGCTCTCCCGTGCCGGCCGCGCCGGTCGTCGAAAGGAGGTACATCGCCAGCGTGAGGCCGGCAAGTCCCCAGGTCACCACCGGGGGCCGGGCCGGAGCGGGGGCCGCGTCCCCGAAAGGGACCACCACCGGCAATCCCGGCGCCTTCGCCTCCCCCCGGTAATTTTCTTCCGGGGCGGCGGCGTATTTCCGCTCGAGGCGCTTGCGCATCTCGGAGGCCATCGACTCCCCGAGGGCGCCGTACAGGGCGGCGTTCCTGCGCTGGAAGCCGAAGCGCCGGGCGAGTTGCGCCACGGAACCCCGCGGCGCGAGAGTCCCGCCGCACCCGCCGCAGTGCACGACGGGGATGCCCGTCATCCGGAAATCCAATGCGCGCATCGCCCCGCCGCAGCGGGGGCACTGCATTCCCGCCGCCTCGCGGTGCGCCCGGGCCATCGCGGACAGTTTCTCGGCGGTCGGCACAGGCGCCGGCGGGGGTTCCATTCCCTCCGCCGCCTCTTCCCCGGCGAACCGCCCCTCGGTCAGCTCGCGAACCTCCCCGGGGTCGAACCAGGCGCCGCCGCACGAGAGGCACCGGTCGACCTCCGTCGCCCCCGAGGCGACGGGCCGCATCGAATCGATCCTGCAGGCGGGGCACCGCATACCCCATATGTATCGGAACGCGAACGGAAAAACATCAGGGAGTGCCGCTCGGCGGGAAGCGAGGAGCTGCAACCGTTCCCTGGCGGCTGGGAACTGGCCGGCGCGGGGCCGGACTACATCAGCAGGGAGAGGATGGAGCGCTCGGCGAACTCGAGCATCGAGCGGGGGACGATGCCGAGGACGAGCACGACCGCCGCGGAGGCGCACAGCGCCAGGGAGAAGGCGATGCGTGGCGGGCGCGGGACCGGGACCTCGCCCGGGGCCGGCATCATGTACATGTAAACCACGAGGCGCAGGTAGTAGTAGATCGACACGGCGCTGTTCAGCACGCCCAGCACCGCGAGCCATATGTAGCCGCTCTTCACCGCCGCGCTGAAGAGGTAGAACTTGCCGATGAAACCCGCCGTGGGAGGGATCCCCGCCAGCGACACCAGGAACAGGGTGAGCAGGCCGGCGAGCACCGGGTACCGGAAGCCGACCCCGGCGAAGTTGCCGATCTCGTACCCGTCGTCCTCCTTGTGCGCCAGCAGCATGATCACGCCGAACGCCCCCAGGTTCATGAAGGCGTACACCAGCAGGTAGAAGAGGGCCGCCTGGCCGCCCGCCACGTCCAACGACACCAGCCCCACGAGGATGTACCCCGCGTGGGCGATGGAAGAGTAGGCGAGCATCCGCTTGACGTTATCCTGCAGGAGCGCCGAGAAGTTCCCCACCGTCATCGTCAGCACGGCGAGGAGCCACAGCACGTTCGCCATCATCGGCGAGAGGGCCGGGAAGACGAGCAGCGCCACCCGCACGAGGGCCGCGAAGGCGGATGCCTTCACCGCCGCGGACATGAAGCCGGTGACCAGCGTGGGAGCCCCCTGGTACGCGTCGGGGGTCCACATGTGGAACGGCGCCAGCGACACCTTGAAGGCGAATCCGACCAGGAGCAGCCCCATCCCGGCGAGGAAGACCGGGCTGGCGTAGAGCCGCAGGTCCCGCGCCATCGCCGCGAGGGAGGCGATCTTGGTGGTCCCCGTGGTGGCGTACAGCAGCGCCATCCCGTAGAGGAGGAACCCCGAGGCGAAGGCGCCCAGCAGGAAATATTTCAGCGCGCCCTCCAGCGACGTCATCCGATGCCGGTGGAACCCCACGAGCACGTAGATGGGGATGGAGAGCGTCTCCAGCCCCAGGAAGACGGTCATCAGGTCCGTGCCCTTCGCCATGAAGAGCATCCCCGAGGTGGAGAGCAGCAGGAGCGCGTAGAACTCGCCCTTCTGCGTTCCCTCCCACTCGGAGTATCCGGTGGCCATCAGGAACGTCAGGAGCGCGGCGGCGAGGATCGTCAGCGTGACGAAGAGCCCCATCCCGTCGTGGACGATCATCCCGGAGAACCCCTCGATGCGGCCGGGGCCCAAGGATACGGCGGAGAGGATCGCCAGCGCCGTGCCGGCGATGCTGATGCCGCACAGCGTCGCCCGCCCCTTCTCCGGCACGACGAGGTCGGCGAGCAGGACCACGATCGCCGTGCCGATCACCACCAGCTCGGGGAGGATGCTGTAGAGCCCCTGGACCAGGGCGGCGCTGTCGATGGCGATGGGCGGCATCATCCCCTCACTTCCCCGCGTCGAAGTAGCGGGCCAGCACGGTCTCCCCCTTCGGGGAGTCCGCGAGCGCCGCCTGCCGCTTCGCCTCGACGCGCGCCACGAAGGCGTTCACCGAGGCGTCCATCCGCCGGAGGAACGGCTGCGGGTAGACCCCGATCCACAGGATGAGCAGGAGGATCGGGACCATGTAGGCGATCTCCCGGCCGTTCATGTCGTGGAGCCGCAGGTTCTCCTCGTTGGTCACCTTGCCGTACATCACCCGCTGGTACATCCAGAGCATGTAGACGGCGGCGAAGATGACGCCGGAGGCGGC
>Ga0316622_100004471_pt1 | contig 10285 bp, 10 predicted proteins | sample OWC_Aug_OW2_C1_D_FD_207646 | JGI IMG/M metagenome (GOLD analysis project Ga0316622, IMG submission 207646) | Wetland soil microbial communities from Old Woman Creek delta, Ohio, United States - OWC_Aug_OW2_C1_D5_C | ecosystem: Environmental > Terrestrial > Soil > Wetlands | place: USA: Ohio... | reverse complement strand
GCGCAGTTTTCCGTCAGCGGCCGCGGACACGACCTCACCCGCATGCAGCGACTCGCGCAGGGACTCCAGGCGTGCATGCGAGCCGTCGCACACCGGCTTTTCCTGACTGAGTCCGCAACGGCACAGCTGTGCCTCCCGATGCGGGGCGATGACCTGTCCGTCGCTGTCGCACAGTTCGATCGCGCCGCTGCAGCGGTAGGGACCACCGGCCTCGACGACGATGACGTTCATGCCGGCTCTACTGCGCAACCCAGCCACCGTCCACCGACAACGCCGTACCCGTCATCGATGCAGCACCCTCCGCGCAGAGGAAAACTGTGAGCGCGGCCACCTCCTCCACCTTGACGAACTGCTTGGACGGCTGACGCTCGAGCATGACCTTCTCGATCACTTCTTCCCGCGGCAATCCGTGTGTGCGCGCCTGGTCGCCGATCTGCTTCTCCACCAAGGGCGTCAAAACGTAGCCCGGACAGATCGCATTGCAGGTGATGCCCTGGCGCACGGTCTCCAGGGCCACGCTCTTGGTGAAGCCGACGATGCCGTGCTTCGCGGCGATGTAGGCGGACTTGTAGGGCGAGGCAACCAGTCCGTGCGCCGAGGCGATATTGACGATACGACCCCAGCCACGGCGCTTCATGCCCGGCAGCGCCGCGCGAGTAGAATGGAAGGCGGACGACAGATTGATGGCAATGATCGCGTCCCATTTATCCACGGGAAACTCGTCCACGGGAGCGACGAACTGGATGCCGGCGTTGTTGACCAGGATGTCCACGGCGCCGAAGCCGCGTTCGGCCTGCTCAATCATCGCCGCGATCTCCGCGGGCCGGGTCATGTCGGCGTCCGAGTAGAGGGCCTTGACGCGGTGTGTGCGCTCCAGCTCGGTGCGCAGCGACTCGATTGCGGCCGCATCGCCGAAGCCGTTGATCATCACGTGCGCACCCTGTGCCGCCAGCGCCCGGGCGATGCCGAGCCCGATGCCGCTGGTGGAGCCGGTGATCACGGCCGACTTGCCCTTCAACATGCTGCTTGTCTCCATCGACGATTCGTGTCGAGTCTAGCAGAGCGCTGTCGGCGGCTGCCCGCCGCGCATGGCTCGCACGACGCGATCCAGGCAGCGCCGTGCTATCGGGGGACTCCCGCGGCGGCAAATCCCGGGGCCCCTGCGCACCAGTTCCACGCCTACCGGCTGGACTCGTGCTTTCGCCGGAATGACGAGCCGGGCGCCTCGCGCCGGGCGCCCCAGCGCTGCCCCAGACGCCGCAACAGCCGGGCGATCGCGCCCAATCCGCGGTCGTGGTCGATGCGCAAGTTTGAGGCGTCCAGCGCCATCACCAGCACCAGGCCCTGGTGACCGATGGTGAAGCTCTCCCCCGGCTTGAGCACCAGGTCGGTCACGCGCTGGTCCTCGGTCACCCAAAGCAGGCCGCTCAGGCAGCGAACCTGGCTTCCCTGGGCGTCGCGCAACGCGAACATGCGGTCGCGGGCGAGGGGGAGCACTTCTTCCTGTTTGAGCCAAAGCATGGCGTCGTTCCGGGCGCGGATGGTTGCGGCAGACAATGTCCTAACGTTCATCGTGGTTCCTCGCCTCTGAGATAGCCCCGGCTTCCGGGCGATTTCCACGGGCTTCGACCGAGTTCGAAACGGCTTCGGCATCGGTGCCGGAGAGGGTGTTAGGGCGCATGTTCTTGCCTCCTTGTTTCGGGGTTTCCGGTGCGCGTGCATCGGATGGGCGCATCGTGCCGGGGCATCCGTAGGTACGGAAGGCAAGTGAGAGAAGTTGCGGGACACTCCGCCGCTGGTATCAAATAGCGCTACTTTTTCGGCTTGGGAGGGGTGTCATGGAGCAGAGGGCGGCGCTGGTGGACGCGCTGAAGCGGGCGCTGAAGGCCCGCGGCATCACGTATTCGGATGTCGCTACAACGCTACAGCTGAGCGAGCCGAGCGTGAAACGCCTCTTCTCCGGTGGGCAGTTCACGCTGGAGCGCTTCGAGCAGATCTGCGCCCTGGCCCAGACCTCGATCTCGGAGCTGGCGCGCTCGGTGGACGGCGGCAAAGACGAGGTCTCCCAGCTCTCGCGCGAGCAGGAACGCGCCATCATGTCCGACCGCAAACTGTTGCTGGTCGCCCTGTGCGCGCTCAACCACCTATCGCTCGAGCAGATCGTCAACACCTACGAGATCAGCAAGACCGAGTGCATATCGCTGCTGATCCATCTGGACCGGATCAAGCTGCTCGAACTGCTGCCTGGCAACCGCATCAAGCTCAAGGTCACCCGCGCCTTCTCCTGGTTGCCCAACGGGCCAATCCAACAGTTCTTCAAAGCCCAGGCGCAGCGCGAGTACTTCGCCTGCAACTTCGACGGTCCTTCGGAGGTCATGCTGGTGACCAACGGGCTGCTTTCGAAGGCCTCCACCGAGGCGCTGCTGGCCAAGCTGCGCCGCGTCGCCAACGAGTTCACCGAGAAGCACCACACCGAGGCGAACCTCCCGCTTACCGAGCGGCGCCCGCTGAGCATGGTCCTGGCGGTCCGGCCGTGGGAGCTGGAAGAGATGCGGGCCTTGCGCCGCCGCGCGCCCGAGAAGGCCAACGGCCAGGGCAGGGCAAAGCAACCGGAAGCGAGGACGCCCCCGATCGGCTGAGAATGGGTATGCTGCAGGGCATCACCCCTACTTTCGACCGAGATGATCCGTACCGTCCTGCTCGCACTGCTCGCCGCCGCCCTGAGCTTCGCCACCCCAACCTGGGGTCAAGCGGGCGACAAGGTCCTTCGCATCGTGCCGCACTCCAATCTGACCGTCCTGGATCCGATCTGGACGACTGCGTACATCACCCGCAACCACGGCTATCAGATCTACGACACCCTGTTCGGCGTGGACGCCAAGGGCGCGGTGCATCCGCAGATGGTCGACAAGTTCGAGGTGAGCGCCGACAAGAAGACCTGGACCTTCACACTACGCGACGGGCTCGAGTTCCACGACGGAAAACCGGTCACCAGCGAGGATGTCGTCGCGTCCCTCACGCGCTGGGCCAAGCGCGACAGCATGGGCGAGATGTTGATGTCGTTCTCCTCCGGCCTGCAGTCGGTCAATCCGAAGACCTTCCGTCTGATGCTTAAGGAGCCTTACGGCCTGGTGCTGGAGTCGCTCGGCAAGCCGAGCTCGAACGTCCCCTTCATCATGCCCAAGCGCGTCGCCGAGACGCCGCCGGACAGGCAGATCGATGATTTCACCGGGTCGGGCCCATTCGTGTTCAAGCGCGACGAGTGGAAACCGGGCGAGCGCGTGGTCTACCTGAAGAACGCGCGCTACAGGCCGCGCAAGGAAGCGCCCAGCGGCACCGCCGGCGCAAAGATCGCCAAGGTCGATCGCATCGAGTGGGTGATCATCAAGGATCCGCAAACCCAAGCCAATGCGCTGGCCGCCGGCGAAGTGGACGTGATCGAGGCACCGGCGCACGAGTCCTACCCCTCATTCCGCAAGAACGCCGCCATCCAGATCGTGGAAACCAATCCGCTCGGGTTCAACGCGATCCTGCGCCTGAATCACCTGCATCCGCCCTTCGACAATCCGAAGGTTCGGCGCGCGGCGATGGCGGCGATCAACCAGGCGCCGATCCTGCGCACGCAAGTCGGCCTGCCCGACATGTATCGCACCTGCTTCTCCATCTATCCGTGCGGGACCGAGTACGCCACGACAGTGGGCATGGATCTGGTCGCCAAGCCGGACCTCAAGCGCGCCCAGCAACTGCTGAAGGAATCCGGCTACGACGGCACGCCGGTCGTGCTGATGCACCCGACCGATCTGGCCGTCATAGCCAAGCTGCCGGTGGTGACGGCGCAGTTGCTGCGCCAAGCGGGCTTCAAGGTGGACTTGCAGTCGATGGATTGGCAGACGCTGTTGTCTCGGCGCGCAAAGAAGGACCCGCCCTCCGCCGGCGGCTGGAACGCGTTCATGACGGTCTGGGCGAACGTGGATAACCTCAATCCGATCACGCTTCAGGCGGTGAATGCCTCCTGCGACAAGGCCTGGTTCGGCTGGCCGTGCGACCCGGAGATGGAGAAACTGCGCGATGCGTTCGGCCGCGCTGGCGATGCCGCGCAACGCAAGCGCATCGCCGAGCAGGTGCAGGCGCGCGCGATGGAGATCGTGACGCACGTGCCGGTGGGCGAATACAACTTCCCCGTGGCGGCGCGAAAGAACCTCAAAGGCTTCGTCACCGGCTTCTTCTTCGTTCCCTGGAACATCGAGAAGTAGACTCGCATCATGGACGCCTACACGCTGCTCTCGTCGCTCGAGCGGTTCATGCAGGAGCGCGGCATCGCGGTCGCCGATCTGACTGCAGACCCGATGCTGATGCTGATGTTCGACTGGCATCGGCTGGTGAAGGTGGACAAGATGGAGCAGGCGCCTCTGGCCGATACACTCGTGTACCGCTACGGCGGCTGGTCGGAGGGATGCGCCACCGGCTTCCGTTTCAGCCTGCTGCGTCGCGTGACGCAGCAAGGGGCTGCGGGCCCGGTCAGCTACAACGCCGGGGTCACCCTGATGTTCGATCTGGGCAAGCTCGGGCACCTGCAGCCGTTCAGTTCGACCTCCTCCGACCACGAATCGCTGGAGCGTTTTCTCGAAGCGATCGAGGACTCACCCGCCTATAAGCAGCTGGGCAGTGCGACCACGATGGGGGCGATGCTGGAGATGGGAGCGCTGCGCTGAGTTTCTGCCGCCATCCCGGCGAAGACCGGGATCCACTGCGATCGAGATGAAGTAGGCTTTCCGGCCGGTTCCCGATGCTCCGTTTCATCACTGCCCGTCTGCTCGCGACCATTCCGGTGTTACTGGTCGTCGCGGTGTTCGTGTTCCTGCTTCTTCGCCTGACCCCGGGCGATCCTGCAGCGGTCATTGCTGGCGACAGCGCCACCAGCGAGCAGATCGAACAGATCCGCGAGAGCCTGGGGTTGAATGAACCGCTGATCACGCAGTTCGGCATCTGGATCGGCAATGTCGTGCGCGGCGACCTCGGCGAATCGTTCTTCTTCCGCATGTCGGTCACCGAGCTGATCAGCCAGCGCATCGAACCGACCCTGGCACTGGCCTTGTGCACCATCTTACTGGCGGTAACCGTCGCCGTGCCGCTCGGTGTGCTCGCCGCCTGGCGCCACGGCGGATGGCTCGATCGTGCGCTAATGGGATTCTCCACGCTGGGGTTCTCCATCCCGGTGTTCGTCCTGGGCTACCTGTTGATCTGGCTGGTGTCGCTGCACCTGGGTTGGCTGCCGGTGCAGGGCTACAAGCGCCTGGCGGATGGCTTTGGCCCATTCATCCGGCATCTCATCCTGCCCTCCATCACGCTGTCGGTCATCTACATCGCGCTGATCGCACGCGTGACGCGCGCGTCGGTCTCGGAAGCGCTGACCGAGGACTACGTGCGCACCGCCCGCGCCAAGGGCCTGCCCGAGTGGCGCGTGCTGGTCTGGCACGCACTGGCCAATGCAGCCGTTCCCATCGTCACCGTCATCGGCATCGGCCTTGCGCTACTTATCGGCGGCGTAGTGGTGACCGAGAGCGTGTATGCGATTCCCGGATTGGGACGTCTGACCGTGGACGCGGTGCTGGCACGCGACTTCCCGACCATCCAGGGCGTGATCCTGCTGTTCTCGGTGTTCTACGTGTTGATCAACCTTGCGATCGACCTCGCCTACTTGGCGCTCGACCCGCGCATCCGCTACTGACATGGACCCGGCGCTCACCGAACTCGACGCGGAACGTGCAATCCCGGCACCGGCTGTGGGGCCGACCGCGTGGCGCCGCCTGGGGAAGAACTGGTCAGTACGCATCGGCGGCACGGTGCTCGCGCTGCTGTTGCTCGCATCGCTGGCTGCTCCGCTGCTCGGCACCATCGATCCATCGTTGATCGATCCGGTCAATCGCGATCTGCTACCGGGCGCGACCGGTGAAGTCATGCTGCTCACCGGCGAGACCTTCCCGTATAAGTTCTGGCTCGGCACCGACAGCTACGGGCGCGACATCTACAGCCGGGTGCTGTACGGGGGGCGCGTGTCGCTCGTGGTCGGCGTCACCGTCGCCCTGCTCAGCCTGTTCTTCGGCGTGCTCATCGGACTCGCCGCCGGCACCATCCGCTGGCTCGACGGTGTGGTCATGCGTGTGATGGACGGGCTGATGGCGATTCCCGGGATCCTGCTGGCAATCGCGCTGGTGGCGCTGTGGCGTGCGTCGATCTGGACGGTGATCGTAGCCATCACCATCCCCGAGATTCCGCGCGTAGTCCGGCTGGTGCGCTCGCTCGTGCTGTCGATCCGCGAAGAGCCCTACGTGGAAGCGGCGCGTGCGCTCGGCACACCGACCCTCGCCCTGATGCTGCGCCACATCCTGCCGAACACCCTCGCACCGCTCATCGTCCAGGGCACCTACATCTGCGCCTCCGCCATTCTGGTGGAGGCCATCCTTAGCTTCCTCGGCGTGGGACTGCCGACGGACGTGCCGACCTGGGGAAACATCATGGCCGAGGGCCGTCTCCAGTTTCAGGAGTTCCCGCACAATGTGCTCTTCCCCGGCATCTTCCTGGCCCTCACGGTGCTCGCCGTGAACATGCTCGGCGACGGACTGCGCGACACGCTCGACCCACGCTTCGCCAAACGCGGAGACCGCCCTTGAACGCACCGGTCCTGGTCATCGACGCGCTGACGGTGAAGCTGCCCTCCGGCGCGGATCGCGAGCTCGCGGTGCGCGACGTGAGCTTCACGGTAAACGCCGGCGAGGTGCGCTGCCTGGTCGGAGAGTCCGGCTCGGGCAAATCCATCATTGCCCAGACCGTCATGGGACTGCTTCCGCGCAACCTGAGGCCGACCGCCGGGCGCGTGCTGCTCAACGGCGAAGATCTGTTGCAGACCGGCGCGGAGCGCTTGCGCCGACTGCGCGGAGAGAAGCTGGCAATGATCTTCCAGGAGCCGATGACCGCGCTCAACCCGGTCATGCGCTGCGGCGCGCAGATCGACGAACTGCTCGCGCAGCATACGTCGATGTCGTCGGCACAGCGGCGCGATCGCGTCCTGCAGATGCTCGAACACGTACGCCTGCCCGATCCACCGAGGATCTACAGCGCCTATCCGCACCAGCTCTCCGGCGGTCAGCGCCAGCGCATCATGATCGCGATGGCGCTGATCCTGAAGCCCGCGCTATTGATCGCAGACGAACCGACCACCGCGCTGGACGTGACCACCCAGGCCGAGATCCTCAAGCTGATACGCGAACTCCAGCGCGAGAACGGCACCGCGGTCCTGTTCATCACGCACGACTTCGGCGTCGTTGCCGATATCGCCGACGGCGTCTCGGTCCTGCGGCTCGGTGATTTGGTCGAATCGGGCAGCGCTCGCGAAGTGCTCGGCAATCCTCAGCACGCCTATACGCGCATACTGCTGCAGGCAGTGCCGGAACTGGTGTCGCGCAAGCCAGCGTTGCCGGGCGATACGGCCTGCGTGATGCGCACGCGCGCGCTGAGCAAGGTGTTCGTCACGGGCGGCTGGCTGGGCGGCCGACGCGAGGTGGTCGCTGCGAAAGACGTGGACATCGAGGTCAAGCGCGGAGAAACGCTCGGCATCGTGGGCGAGTCCGGTTCGGGAAAATCGACACTGGCGCGCATGCTTGCGCAGCTAATCGAGCCGAGTGGCGGCGAGATCGAACTGGAAGGCAGCACGGTGTCGGCACTGCGCGGCGCCGCCGTCCAGGCATTCCGTCGCAAGGTACAGGTGGTGTTCCAGGATCCGTACCGCTCGCTCAATCCGCGCCGCACGGTCGGCGCAGCGATCACCGAAGGGCCGCTGAACTTCGGCACCGCGCGCAACGAAGCGTGGCAGCGCGCCCAGGAACTGATGCAGCTGGTCCGACTCTCACCCCAGGTGCTGCAGCGCTATCCGCACGAGTTCTCGGGTGGCCAGCGTCAGCGCATCTGCATCGCGCGCGCCCTGGCGGTGCAGCCCGAACTGCTGATTGCCGACGAGGCCGTGTCCGCGCTAGACGTTTCGGTGCAGGCGCAGATCCTCGAACTGCTCGACGAGATCCAGCAGCGGTTGAAGCTCACAATCGTGTTCATCACCCACGACCTTCGCGTGGCTGCGCAGATCTGCAACCGCATCGTGGTGATGCAGCATGGGCGCGTCGTCGAGCAAGGTCCGGTCGTACAGGTGTTCGAACAGCCGCGCGAGGCATACACGCAGGCGCTGATCGAGGCGGCGCCGGGCAAGGGATTCCGGTTCGGCGTCGCATAGCCGCCTCGACCGGGCGCAAGCGCCACTTCCTTCTGCCGCGCGCCCAAGTCCGGGTCTACAATAGCCTTCACCTCTCCTGGGCGCCTCGTTCCCATGCACGCATCCACACTACCTCGTAGCGCCTTTCTCCTCCTTTGTCTGTGCGCCTCGATCGCACTCGCCCAGCAGCCGGCAAAGAAAAAGGACGAAGAACCGCTGCCCAACCCGATCCTTCATCCCACCGCCCCCTGGTGGTTCGAGAGCTTCGTGGTGCAGGCGCCACCCGGAGAGGACTGGGCTTCCTTCACCAAGGACGGTAGATCCGCCGAGCTAGGCAAGAAATACGACGACGGACGCACTGCAGCGATCGTGATCGACTCGGTGCGCTTCGACGACAACATCCTGCGCGAGGAAGACCTATTGCGCGTGGCGCGCCGCGCCGAGTCGGCGCCGCCCGAGGCGCGCACGATGAAGCTGCTCGAATACAGCCAGGAGGCCTCCACCCCCAAGGGCGTGTTGTGCGTGCGCGGCACCGCGCGCTTCGACGACAGGCGCGTGCAGTACGATACCCCCGGCACGCTGATCATCCACAGCCGCCGCTGCGTCCGGCCGGACCGGCCGGAGATCGTCGCCACATTGCGCTTTGCGGAGCGCGTTCCACGAGCCGATGCGCAACCCGGCCTGACCGAGATCGCCGAGCAGTTCCTCGGCAGCCTGCGCTTCGTGCCGCCGGCCAGCGCGGCAGTGGCGCAGGCGCGCAATTCGATCGGCAACGAACGCGGGCAGGAGGCCGTCGATCTGCTCAAGCCGGCTGCTGATGAGGGCGACACCGAAGCCGCCATGTTTCTGGGTACGGTCTACCTCTACGGTACCGGCATGGCGCCGGACTACGAAGCGGCGCGCAGGTATCTGGAGATGGCCGCCCGGGACGGACGGCGCGACGCTCTGTACAACCTTGGTTCGATCTACGACAAGGCGATCGGCGTTGCGCGCGATACCCAGGAAGCGATCAAGTGGTTCGGCCTCGCCGCCGACCAGCGCGATCCGCAGGCGCAGCTGAACATCGCGCTGCTACACCTGCATGGCGACGGCGTGAAGCAGGATTTGAAAGAGGCCGAGGCGTGGCTCAAGCGTTCGGCCGGAAACGGCAACAAGCGCGCACAAGGTATCCTCGCCAGCGGGCCGCTGAAGCAGCCGCACTAGCGGTGTCCTAGTCGGCGGTTGCGCTCGTCCGCGGGCAGCTTGCTGAGGCGTTCGACCTCTGCGTAGAAGCCGCGCATGTCGCCGTCGTGTGCCTGCAGCAGGGCCTGGAAAGCAGGCACCAGCTGGGTGTAGAGCGCCACCGAGGCGAGCTGCGCGTTGTTGAGCGGCTGCGCGAACCACCCGTCGTAACCGGAGAAGCCGCCCCAGCCCTGCTTGATCAAAGCGTATTCGGCGCGCATGTCCGCGAACACCGCGGCCTTGCGCTGCCGCAATTCCGCCTTCTCCACCTCTGCCTCCCGGTACAGCGCATCGAGCTTCGCACGCGTGCGCTCGATAAGTTCGACGAAGTCCCGCTTGCGCGACTGCCACCGCTCAAAGGCCCTCTGCATATCCGCATTCCCATGGGCACGCACCCAGCGTTGCACGCCCTCGGTCTCGACCGCCACGGCGAATGACTCGTTGAAGGTCGTGTCGCCCTTGACATACACGACCTGGTGCGACAGCTCGTGGAAGATCAGACGCGCCAGTTCCGTCGGCGGATAGTGGATGAAGGTGCTGAGCACCGGATCGTCCAGCCAGCCCAACGTCGAGTAGGCCGGCACGCCGCCGACGAACACGTCCAGGCCTGCCTGCTCTTGTTCCTGCGCGAATGCGCGTGCGGCCGCCTCGCTGAAATAGCCGCGGTAACCGACGCAGCCCGCGATCGGAAAGCACCACTCCTTCGCGTGCGTGGAGAATTCCTCTGTGGCAAACACGTTCCAGACCACGTACGGGCGACCCAGATCGGCGTAGCTGCGGTAGCTTCCGTTGTCCGGAAGCGCG
>Ga0316622_100004470_pt1 | contig 10286 bp, 7 predicted proteins | sample OWC_Aug_OW2_C1_D_FD_207646 | JGI IMG/M metagenome (GOLD analysis project Ga0316622, IMG submission 207646) | Wetland soil microbial communities from Old Woman Creek delta, Ohio, United States - OWC_Aug_OW2_C1_D5_C | ecosystem: Environmental > Terrestrial > Soil > Wetlands | place: USA: Ohio... | reverse complement strand
AGGGTGTCGTCTCGCTGGAGGAGGCCAAGGGCACGGAGACCGAGCTGGAGGTGGTCGAGGGCCTGCAGTTCGAGCACGGTTTCCTCTCGCCCTACTTCGTGACCGACGTGGAGAAGATGGAGGCCGTGCTCGAGGACCCGCTGCTGCTGGTGTGTGACCGCAAGATCGGCTCGATGGAGCCGCTCCTGCCGGTGCTCGAGGCGGTGGCCAAGTCCGGGCGCGCGCTGCTGGTGATCGCCGAGCAGGTCGAGGGCGAAGCCCTGGCCACGCTGGTGGTCAACAAGGTGCGCGGCGCCCTGCGCTGCGCGGCGGCCAAGGCGCCTGGCTTCGGCGACCACCGCCGCGCCATGCTCGAGGACATCGCCGTCGTGACCGGAGCCACGCTGGTGACAGAGGACATCGGCCTGAAGCTGGAGAAGCTCGGCCTGGCCGAGCTGGGCCGCGCCAAGCGCTGCGTGCTGGACAAGGACAGCACCACGATCGTCGGCGGGCAGGGCGACAAGGCCGCCATCGAGGGTCGCTGCAAGGAACTGCGGCGCGCCATCGAGCGCTCCACCTCCGACTACGACCGCGAGAAGCTCGAGTCGCGCCTGGCCAAGCTGGCCGGCGGCGTGGCCGTGATCCGCGTGGGCGCGCTGTCCGAGGCCGAGCTCAAGAACCGCAAGGAGGCCTTCGACGACGCCATCCACGCCACGCGCGCGGCGGCGGCCGAGGGCGTCGTGCCGGGCGGCGGGCTGGCGCTGTTGCGCCTCGCACCGGCCATCGAGGCCGAGGAGAAGCGCTGCGAGGGCGACCTCGCCACGGGCCTGCGCATCCTGCGCAAGGCGCTCGAAGCGCCCTCCCGGCAGATCGCCGAGAACTCCGGCTTCGACGGCGGCGTGGTGGTCGAGCGCCTGCGGACGTCCGAAGGCGCACTCGGTTTCGATGCCGAGCGCGGCCGTTACGTCGACCTGATCGAGGCCGGCATCCTCGACGCCACCAAGGTGGTGCGCGTCGCACTGGAGAGCGCCGTCTCGGTCGCCGGCGTGCTGCTCCTGACCGAGGCCACGCTGGCCGAGATCGAGGACCCCGAGGACCGCCGCAGGAGCCCCGAGATGATGGAGTGACACGCGGTCGCACGCTGGTTGGCGCTTCCCCGACAAGCTGCTGCTGCACCATGGCTTGTCGAGGGTAGCCGCCGGGCGCCTGACGCCGGATTACTGAGCTGCTCCCTGCCATGAAGACGAATTGGATCTGTCTCACCTCGCAGCGGGTCCGCTGTCCTGCGCCCCGGTTGCTCGGGCCTGCCAGCATGGGCCCGGACACGATCCCCTGCCAAGCACTCGGCGCTCGGACTGGCAGTGGCTGAGAGCCCGCGCCACGTTCTGGCCACGACGTATCCCAGACCGCCGAGCCCTTTCGCGTCCCGCCCTCGCCCTGGCGCTGCTGCTGAGCGCGGGAACTCCCGGCGGAGAGGACTACTTCCCGCTCGAGCGAGGCAACCAGTGGCGCTACGCGCTCTCGACGGGCCTCGAGATGGTGAGCCGTGTGAGCGGCTTCACCTCCGGCTGGGCAAGACGGCGCAGGCCGACCAAGCCTGGTTCGGCCAGGAGATGGTCCGGCGGGACGGCGTGCAGCGTCAGCTCAACCGCAACCTGCAGGATTCGATCGCCGGCGCCCGCCAGGCCTCGGAGGACTACCTGGACAGCCTCCAGAACGCGAGTCGCAGCCGCGACTACCAGGCCTGGGCCTGGAGCCCGACCACGCTGGGCCAGGGGACGTGGGTGGCGGAGAACGAGGGTGCCCAGGTCTACCAGACGGATTCGTGGGGGGGCCAGGGGCCCGCGGGACGGGTCGACTCCCCGGCCTACAACACGACCCACTTCACGGGCGAGAGTCCGTGGGGCGGAGCGCTCGAGCAGGTCGACACCCGCGCGGAGTACGAGCGCTACGCCGGCGGATGATCCGCCGTCGCACACCGTTCAGCAGCATGGCTCGCCAGCGCTCGCCGAGCTCGGACTCGCTGGCGGCCTGATGGTGGATGGTGTACGACAGCGTGTTGCCGCAGGAGCGCTGAGTGGTGCGCGACTGTGTGTCACCGCGCGTGCGACGCCCGGCGCAGGCGCAGCTCCTCGGCCATGTCCTTGATCTCGACCAGGTCCATCTGCATCTCGTTCCAGCCGTACCACAGGGCGTAGTCGGGGTTGCCGTGGAAGGTGCCCTGGAAGGCGCGCATGCGGTGCTTGAGGTGCATCACGAACAGCCGGTTCTCGATCGGCGTGGGCGAGTCGTGGAACGTGAGCAGGTCGGGGAAGGCGTAGGCCTGGCTCGCGGGCTTCTCGAGCGTGCCGTCCTGGTACAGTCCGGCCACGACGCGGATCGCCTCGGCCATCAGCTTGTCGATCTCGCGGATCATCGCGTCGCCCTTGCCGAGTTCGGCCCTGGCGAAGTTCTCCGAGTGGCACTCTGAGCAGACCGCCACCATCTTCGTGCGCTGGGCGTCGAACTCCTCGGCGGACAGGCGCGCGACCTTCGCCGCTGCGACCACGTCGAGCCGCGGCGTCGGCTTGCCGTCAGGGTCGAGCACGCCCAGACCCTGCAGCATGGTGACGCGGTCGGCCCACCAGCTCTCGGCTTCGCCCGGGTAGGGCGCGAGGCCATGGGTGCGCACCGCCAGGAGCCCCGATGCTCGGTGCGGGCAGTGCTGCGGGATGTAACCGGCGGACTTCGTCATGGTGCAGTCTCCCGTGGTGTGTAGCGGTACTGTGTACCGCCCTTCAGGGAGCTGCACCGCCCGGTCAGCGGCAGGTTCGCAAGTGCTTGCGATCAGCGGAGGTTACGTTTGGAGCGGGCGACGGGGATCGAACCCGCGACATTCAGCTTGGGAAGCTGAGGGGCGGCCGGGCGAGCGCCTGAGGTTCAGCCAGGTGCGGGCTCAGGCGAGCCCGCGGATCTCCCAGCCGGTGCGCTGGGGTGAGCCCAGCAGCCGCTCGGCCTCGGGACGGCTGGGGAAGCGCATGCGCTCGCCGTCCCACTCCAGCGTCTCGTTCTGGAACTGCAGGGCGATGTTGCCGAGCAGCGCGACCTCGGTCAGGTGCGCGGCGTAGGAGAACGGCGCGCTTGCCTGGCCCTTGCCGAGGCAGGCGTCGACCCACTGGTGCCAGTGGTCGATCGGCTCGATGGGCGTGGGCTTGACGTCTGCGAAGCGCTCGGCCGGCAGCAGCGAGGGACCCGAGTAGGGGTCGGCCAGGAGCGCGCCCTTCGTGCCCACGAACAGGCAGGCGTTGGCGGTGACCTCGGCCAGCCCCAGGTCGTCCAGCAGCTGGCGCGGGGCCTTGCGGCCGCCGTCGTACCAGGTGAGCAGGAGCGGGCCGCGCGTCGTGTGCTGGTTGGCCGGGAACTCGTAGTGCACGGTCGACCACAGCGGGAAGGTCTCGCCGTTGGGCGGCGGGCCGTCCGAGCGGATGCGCGTGGGGTGGCCGAGCTCGAGGAACCACGTAGCCGGGTCCATCAGGTGGCAGGCCATGTCGCCCTGCGCGCCGGTGCCGAAGTCCACCCAGCCGCGCCACTTGAAGGGGTGGTAGGTGTCGGCCTTGAACGGCCGCTCGCGCGCCACGCCCAGCCACTTGTCCCAGTCGAGCGTCTCCGGCACCGGGTCGGAGCCCTGCGGGCGCTCGACGCCCTGCGGCCACCAGCCGGCCGGCCGGTCGGTCCACACGTGCACCTCGTGCACCGCTCCGATATGGCCAGCGCGGAAGAGCTCCAGCGCCTGGCGGTAGGGCGTGTTGGAGCGGTTCTGGATGCCCATCTGAGTGACCGCGCCGGCCGCGCGCGCGGCGGCCGCGACCGCCCGCGCCTCCTCGATCGTGCGCGTCAGCGGCTTCTGGCCGTAGACGTGCAGGCCTGCGCGCAGCGCCGCGAGCTCGATCGCGGCGTGCATGTGGTCGGGCGTGGAGACGTGCACCGAGTCGATCTGACCCTTTTCCGTCTCCAGGAGCTCGCGCCAGTCCGCGTAGGTGCGCGCCTTGGGGTACTTGTCCGCAGCGGCCTTCAGGCGCTCGGCGTCGACGTCGCACAGCGCCACGACGTCGACTTCGGGGTGCGAGGCGATGTGGTCGAGGTCGGCGCCGCCCATGCCGCCCACGCCGATGCCGGCGTGGCGCAGGCGACCCTTGATGGTGCGCGTCGGCGCGGAGGTGGCAGTGGAGCTCGCAGCGCAGCTCGCGAGATACAGGCCGGCGGCGGCGGCGGAGAGCTCGAGCAGCGAGCGGCGGGTGAGCGCGGAGCCGTTGGCGGAAGAGGACATGGGCACCTCGGGCTGGGGTTGGGGTGTGGGAGCGGCGAACATCGTAGGGTCCCGGGCGGCGGCAGGCACCTCGCCGAGGTCCGTAGGGCCGGCCGGTCCGGGCCCGCTAGGCCGGGCGCTGAGCCGCGGCCGCCAGCCGCTCGATCTCGGCCACGACCCGCCCCAACTCGCGCGCCAAGTGCGCGGGCCCTCGGGCACCGAGCTCGACCACCAGCGCGCGGTAGTACCACAGCACCGAGTCGCGCTTGGCCTCCAGCGTGGTCTCGTCACGGTTGAAGCGACGGAAGACCGCCGGTCCCTCGTCCAGGAGGTCGGCCAGGATCGAGCGCGCGTTGTGGAGCTTGTCGCAAGCGCTGACCAGGCGCGCGTCGGCATCGGCCTCGCGCAGGTGCTCCAGATAGCGCTCCTTGCGCTCGCGCCAGGGCGCCTTGCAGTTGGGGTCGACCGCGTCCGAGTCCGAGCAGGCGAGCACGATCGCCGCCACGCGCTCGCCGAAGCGCGCGCGGATGCGCTCCAGGGTCGGCCGCCCGCCGCGGTCCTCGACCGCGTCGTGCAGCAGGGCCGCTATGGCGACGTCCTCATCCGCTCCATGCTCCATGGCGAGCGCCGCCACGCTGAAGAGGTGCGCCACGTAGGGCACGCCGCCCTGCTTGCGGGCGTGGTCGCCGTGCAGGTCGAGGGTGAAGTCGACCGCCTCGCGGAAGCGCTGGCTGATGGGGAGCATGGGCTCGGGCAGGGCGCGGCCCGATGCGGCTACTGTAGCTGCGGGAGGGTCCTGGCAAGCTGGGCTCGGCCCCGGGCGCTAGCCTCAGGGCCATGACCTCCGACGCAAGCGCCCTCGCCCGCACGCCGCAGCCGCCCTACTGGGCGGTGGTCTTCACCTCGCTGCGCACCCTCGCCGACGAGCCGGGCTACGCCCGGACGGCCGAGCGCATGGTCGAGCTCGCCCGGCGCCAGGTCGGCTACCTGGGACACGAGTCGGCTCGCGACGAGCGCGGTCTCGGCATCACCGTCTCCTACTGGGAGAGCCTGGATGCGATCGAGCGCTGGCGCACCGACCAAGAGCACCTCGAGGCCCAGCGCCTCGGGCGCGAGCGCTGGTACGCCTGCTTCCGCCTGCGCGTCTGCCGGGTCGAGCGCGAGCACGGCTGCGAGGCCCCGAGCCGGGCCAGCACGAGCCGCTGAGGGCAGCCCTGCCGGTCAGGCCGGCGGCCGGCGTGGTCGCCCCACGCCAGCCGCTGGCGTTCCTCTCCCGAAGGCAGGCTGCTACTGCAGCGTGAAGGGCACCGAGAGGGGCACGCCGTCCCAGCTGTAGCCAGCCGCGGAGACGGCGGTCACGGTGGCCTGGTAGGCGCCGGTGGGCGTTCCGCCCGTCCCGTTCTTGTTGGCCATCTGCGTCTGCCAGGTGGCCTCGGCGATGCCGCCGGTGCCGCTCGCTGTGCTGGTTACGGTCAGGTTCGTCGGACCGCTGATAGCGAGCGTCACGGTGGCGCCGGGAACCGGCAGACCTGTGTCGGTCGCCACCACCAGCGCCCGCACGACGATGGCCTGGCCGCGGTTGAAGGTCGAGGTCGCCACCCAGGTGATGGTCTGGCTGGGACCCTTGCCGCTCTTCTTGTAGTAACCCGTCGTGAGCGAGCCGACGGACATCATCACGTGGCCTGCGGTCATCGGCGTGGCGCACAGGATGTTGCTTGCGCTCGACTCGCAATCGGACACGCCGTCGCCCGTGCTGTCGTAGAGCGAGGTGACCTTGTAGCAGAGCTCGTTGCCGTTGGTCAGGCCGCTGTCGACGTAGGAGGTCGTCTGGCCGACCTGGGCCACGAGCTGGGACTTGCCAGCCTGGTCGTACCAGACCTTGTAGCCGACCACGCCGGGTTTGGCGGTGTGCTCGTCGCTCCACTGCAGCGTCACCTGGCCCTGGCCCCCCACCGCGGAGAGCAGGGTCGGCGCCGGCGCCGTGCAGGGCGGGGTGCCGCCCAGCGACAGCTCGGCCATGGCGAAGGGCACGATGCCCGGCACCTGCGCGCCGCTGCCGTCGAGGCCGTGGTTGTGCCACCACAGGTTCCAGATCGCCGGGCCCCAGGCCCGCAGCTGGTCGAAGAAGGGATCGGTCTGGATCACGTAGGCCTGCGGCAGGCCCGAGAAGGTCGGCGAGGAGAGCGTGCCCCCCGTGCCGGCGATCTCGTCGCGCAGGAACTCGATGTACTCGCGCGAGGTGCCCTGGTAGTAGAGCCTGAGCTCCACGCGGTCTGCGCCGGGGGGTAGCTGCAGCGTGACCGCGTCGTAGCCTCCGGCGTACTCGTCGGCCGTGAACATCTGCGGCGAGCTCTGGCCGCCCTCGACCGGCTCGCAGATGCGGGTCTGGGCCATGGCGAGGTCGAAGCCCTTGGGCGGGATGCGGTTGTCCTTCCAGCGGCCGGTGGCCAGCACGAAGTGGAAGGTCTCCTGCTCGCCGGTCAGGCTGCTCGTGGGATGCACCTCGTAGACCAGGTGCTCGTCGTGCACCTGGCCCGGGCCGAGCGGTGGGGAGGAGGGATGGTGCAGGCCGCGCAGGGTGCCGGCGCCGGGGTCGTAGGGGTTGATCTCGTAGACGAGTTGGGTCCCGGTATAGGCCTTGACGTTCACGAACATGCGCCGGCCCTCGGGGAAGCCGCTGATCAGCCGGTGGCCGGTGTTGTTCTGCACCCGGAACGCGAGCTGGCCCGTGGCCGGGTCGTAGCTCGCTCCGGTGAAGGTGGCGGCCAGGCGCAGCTGCTGGGCGGCGCGGTCGGAGCCGGCCTTCAGGGCAGCCCCGTTCAGGGTCGGAGTCTCGCCGGCCGTCAGGTCGAGCGTCAGGACCGCCGGTCCCTGACCGAGGATCTGGGCGTTCACCGGATCGTAGACCGGGCCGAGCACATCCAGGCTGGCGAGGATGTGGGAGACCCAGACGTTGCCGCCGGTCAGGTCGTGCAAGGGTAGGCCCGAGGTGGGGTGCTCCGTGCTGCCGGTGGGCCGCAGCACGGTACCCGCCTTGTTGCAGGCCAGGCCTACCACGTCGCGCATGTGGCAGTCCTGGCATTTGGCGGCCCAGGTCACGTCGGGCGCCCCCTGGGCCTGGAAGGCGGCGTTGGTCGCCGCCCCGCCGGGCTTGCCGTAGGCCGAGCTCATGAACTCGGAGAAGGTGCGCTCCACGTGGAAGTAGCGGTGGGCGGAGTACTGCTCGCTGATCTGGTCGATCCCGCCGGACTGGTCGGGCAGCCCCGAGAGCCCCAGGTTGGCCAGCACCGGGTTGGAGACGTCGTGGCAGGTCTCGCAGAAGTACTTCGACTTGTGCGCGCGGCTGTAGAGCATCTGGTGCTTGGCGTTCGCGTCGGCGAAGCTGGCGCGCTTCTGCGATCCGGTGCTCACGAAGAACTGCCCGCCGCCGTTCTCGGTGTAGGTCGAGTAGCGCGGCAGCTTGTTGACGAACAGGTCCGAGCCGCTGAACAGGCGGACGGCGAGCGCCAGGCTGGCGTCGGCCGCATAGGTCGTGTCGGCCGAGGTCTGGGACAGGGTCTTGCTGCCCGGGCCGGTGTTCTTGGCCTCGTCCCAGTAGGTGCTCCAGGCCGCGCCCTCGCGCGTGCCCTTGTAGGTGCCCTCGAAGAAGGGATCCCAGCTCGTGTGGCAGAAGTCGCAGGAGAGGCCGTCGAAGTCGTCGGCGGTCAGGGCCGAGACGTTGGTCGGGTCCGAGCGCCCGCCCAGCCACCCCGCCGGGGAGTGGCAGCGGATGCACAGGTCGGTGGCGTTGGGGTTGCCGAGCGCCCACAGCGAGTCCTGGGCGGCCACCGTCAGGCAGGCGTACCAGATCGGGTCGCGCGCCGCCTGGGCCATCATCGAGCCCTTCCAGTTGAAGCCCGGCTCGACGGCGGTGTTGTAGCCGGCGTGGCAGTTGAGGCAGCGGTTGGAGGCCTCGAGGTTGACGCCCTGGTCGGGCTGGGTGCCCGGCATCCTCAGCAGCGGATCGTCCTTGACCGGCAGGGGGAGCCACTGGGCGGAAGCCGTCGAGGCGAGCAGGGCGAGCGCGGTCAGCGCGGGAACGAGTCGGAGAGAGCGCATGTGCACCTCCCGCGGGCGGTTGGGGTTGGGGGGTAGGAAGCCCGCTGGGAGGTTCGACGCTACCGGCACCCCGGACCCAGGCGCATGACGCCGAGTGCGTAGGCTCCCCCCCCTCGGGTGCGTACCAGGGCGAGCCGCTCTCCGGGCCGCGGGCACGGGGGTGTGAGCCCCTCCTGCGGCCCCCCGGCGAAGCGGGCCTCCCGGTGGCCCTGCTCCTGCATCCCGGGGCGTAGGACGGCGAACATAGGCTTTACGGGTGTTGAGAAACGCCACGGCGGCCGAAAGGTGGGATAACCTTTCGAGTCCGCAATCGGCCCCCCATCCAGGCCGCCTCGCTCCATCGCACGGTGAAAGTCCTCCACATCACGCGCACCCTGCCCCAGGAGATGCTGGGGCCGATGTATCTCTCCCGGGCGGTCAAGGACGCCGGGCACGAGATGCGCTCGATCTGCCTGCCCGACGCGCGCTGGCTCGCCAAGATCCGTGACTACAAGCCCGACGTGGTGACCTGGTCCTTGATGACCGGCAACCACCGGCCGATCTTCGACGTCAACCGCTTCCTCAAGAGCAAGTTCGACTTCTTCTCGCTGATGGGCGGGCCGCACGTGACCTTCGTGCCCGAGAGCGCGCGCGAGAAGGGGGTCGATGCGCTGTGCATCGGGGAGGGTGAGGGGGCCATCGTCGACCTGCTCGATACCCTGGAGCGGGGCGAGGACTGGCGCGGGATCCAGAACCTGGCCTGGGCCGACGAGGCGGGCCAGATCCACAAGAATCCGCTGCGGCCGCTGGTGCGCGATCTCGATGCGCTGGGCTTCCCCGACCGATCCTTGATCTACGACGCGCAGCCGCTGTACCGCAACAGTCCGCGCAAGGTCGTGCTGACACAGCGCGGCTGTCCAATGCTGTGCTCGTTCTGTTTCCACCACGCCTGGAAATCCAAGGTCTATGGCGCCAAGAACAGCGAGTACGTCCGCAAGCGCTCGGTCAGCCACGTGATCGCTGAAGTGCAGCGTATCCGGCGCGACTACCCGCTCGAGTTCGTGCACTTCCTGGATGACATCTTCAACATCAAGAACGACTGGCTGGAGGAGTTCTGCGAGCGTTGGCCGCGCGAAGTGGGCCTGCCCTTCGACGTGATCCTGATGGCCAACATCACCAAGGAGGATCACATCGCGCAGCTCAAGCAGGCCGGCTGCGTCTACGCGCGCATCGCCTTCGAGGCCGCGAGCGACTACATCCGCAACGAGATCTTCCGCAAGAACACCGAGCGCAAGCAGCTCACCGACGCGGCCGGCTGGATCAAGAAGTACGGCATCCGCCTGGGCTCGCTCAACATGCTGGGCGGACCGGGGGGCACGCTGGAGGATGACTTCGAGACCGTCAAGCTCAACATCGAGTGCGGCGTCGACCACCCGCTGTGCTCGATCGTGCAGCCCTACCCCGAGTTCGAGATCAACGACATCACCCGCAACATGGGCATCGCGGTGGCCGCGCTCGATCAGTTCCCCTCGCAGTTCAACCGCGAGGCGACGATCGAGGTGCCCGACAAGCAGGCCATCGAGAACCTGCACAAGTGGTTCCCGGTGTTGGTGCGCTTCCCCAGGCTCATGCCGCTGGCGCGCCGCACGGTCCACAAGCGCTGGCTGCGCAGGCCGTTGCTCGTGATGTACATGCTCTACTCGGAGTGGATGGTCACCGAGCAGAACCAGCTCTACAACCGCGCCCGGGGACTCAAGCGGCTGAAGAGCTGGGCCCCGGTCGACTTCGCCTCGCGCGTGACCATCAAGGGTTTCATCCGCCTGGCCGGCGCGCTGGGCGCCAAGGTCGTCCAGCGCCTCTCGACCCGCCTGCAGATGGGCGACGAGCGTGTCGTCGCCCACATGGACTGAGACGGCGTCGAATCGCGGAGTACCGTGCCGTAGCA
>Ga0316622_100004469_pt1 | contig 10286 bp, 3 predicted proteins | sample OWC_Aug_OW2_C1_D_FD_207646 | JGI IMG/M metagenome (GOLD analysis project Ga0316622, IMG submission 207646) | Wetland soil microbial communities from Old Woman Creek delta, Ohio, United States - OWC_Aug_OW2_C1_D5_C | ecosystem: Environmental > Terrestrial > Soil > Wetlands | place: USA: Ohio... | reverse complement strand
GCTCGGGGGAGAGGCGGCCGTCGAACGTGCGGGTTGGCGGCCGCCCCCGTGATCCGTGCACTTCGTGCGCTCAGTCGGAGACGACCAGCTTGCGCGTCAGCGCGCGCCCGTTCGCCTCCAACCGATAGAAGTACAACCCCCCACTCACCGGCTGGCCCGCCGCGTCGCGACGATCCCAGCTCACCCGATGCTCGCCCGCCGGCCAGAGCCCCTCCGCCAGCAGCCGCACCTGCCGGCCGCTCACGTCGTAGACCGCCAGCTTCACCGTCCCCGCCTGCGGCAGTCCGAAGCCGATCGTCCCGGCGCTCGACACCGGATTCGGCCGGCTCGCCGCCAGATAGACCTCCTTCGGCACCACCCCCTGCGGGCCCACCACCACGTCGCTCGGCGACAGCAGCAGATCCTCGTTCGCCGTGTCCCGCGCCGTCGCCTCCTCCACCTTCAGCGCCACCGCCCCTTCGGCCTCGCACCGGAACCGCAGCACCGCCAGCTCACCCGTCCCCAACGTCGCCCCCGCGCCCAGCGCCGCCGCGTTCACGTCCGGCCCACCTTCGCCCGCCAGCACGCGGAGGAAGACCTCTTCCGTCACCAGCGCCCCCGCGCTCGCGCCCAGGTAGCTCACCACCGACGGATCGTACGAGACCACGAAGCGCGTCCCCTGCACCTGGCGATGGTCGTCCTCCAGGCGCACGTGCACCTCGAACTCGCTCCCCACTCCGATCTCGCCCGCCACCGCCAGCACCACCGCCACCGCACCGCCCGTCCGCCGCTCCGGCACCCCGAACGGTACCTTGAGCGCCGGGTTCACCACCCCGTAGTTCATCGAGAAAATCATCAGATCCTCGAAGTCGACCCGGTCGCTCGGCAGCGGGATCCCCAGCCGCCCGTGATCGTCCGTCGGCCCAACGTCGCATTCCTCGTCCCAGCCGGGATTGCCCTCGCTCACGTAGTAGCTCGACGACAGCGCGCTGATGTCACTCGTCGTCACGTACCCGTCGTATCCGCTCGGACGCACGTCGCCCAGCCAGTAGTTCGTCGCCCGGTCACCCGGCCCCGCCGCGCTGTAGTTGCGCGCCTCGTCATAGACGAAGCCCGCGTAGTAGTAGATGTCCCGCGCCACGATCGCGTGCGTCGCGCCGGTCCCCGTCCCACGGAACGCTTCCCCCCCCGAGACGGGCGTCGCCGGGTACGCCGGTGCCGCGGTCGCATAGTCCGCGTAGTCGCCCCACCCCACGTAGCGGATCGTCACTCCCGCGTAGTAGAGGTCGTTGCCCGAAGCGTCCGTCCACGACAAGTGCACCTTCTCGTGCCCCGGCGCCGCGGCCAGCCCCGCCAGCGCCGTCGGCGGCGTGTTGTCCGCGATGATCGTGTCGCTCCCCGGCGTCGCCGGGTTCCCGATCGGATCCACCGCCGACACCGTCACCGTCACCACCCCGTCGCTCGGGGCACACACCACCGCCCCCAGCGTCCAGCTCGCCGTCGTCCCCACGTAGCTGTCCGGCGCAACCGCCGTCCCGCCACCCAGTCCGCTCAGGTCCGCCGTGATGTTCCCCACCCCGAAGGCCGGGTCGTCGTCCACCACCGTCGCCGTCACCACCGCCCCGTCCCCGTCCTTGATGTAGTCGTCGGTGTGCGTGAGAGTCGTATTGTCGATGAACACCCCGCTCACCGTCGGCACGTTCAGATCGACGATCACCTCGCCGTCATCCTCGGAGAAGCCCAGGAGCGGCTGGTTGTCCCGATCCCGCGCCGCCATCACCGTCACGTCCACCGGACTCGTCCCCAGACCCACCCCGGTGAACTCGATCGTGAACATGTCGCCCGGGCCCGCCGTCCCGTCGAGCGCGCCCATCAGCGCGCAGTCGACCGTCAGCTCGTTCGTCCCGCTCGCGCTCACGTAGAACTGCGTCCCGCCCAACGACGAGAGCAGGTCCCCTTCCGTCACCTGCGCCCGCGAGGTCGTCACCACCGCCCCGTCCCAGCTGAACTTGACCGAGTACCCGTACAGCAGGCCGCCCCCGCCACCCAGGTACCGCACCGTCACCTGCCCGCTCGGCGACCCCACCGTCACGTACTGCGGATCCGGTACGCAAACGATGTTCCCGCCCAGCCAGGGATCGAAGAGCACGTTGTCCGAAACCGAGTTCCCGCCGCCGCCCGGATTGAGCGTCGCGTGGTAGGGTCCGGAGGATGCGCCCCACCAGTTGCCGCGCGCGTCCAGCGGCCCGCCGCTCGCGCCAGCGTCCACGCTCACTCCGTAGGCCCCGTTGCCGCTGATCGTATTCCCGCTGATCGCGCCGGCCGGCACCGGCCAGGGACCGCCGTAGTCGCCGCCGGAGGAGCCGCCGAAGACGTAGATGCCCTGCGCGTTGTTCGTGATCACGTTGTCGTGCAGATCGAGGTCGCCGATGTCCCAGAGCTGCAGGGCCTGGCCTTCGCCGTAGCCCCCCAGCTGCACGTCGTCGATGCGATTGCCGTAGACCTGGGCTTCGTCGGCGTGATTGATCTCGCACGCCGCCCAGAGGTATCCGGTCACCCCGAAGTTTCCGCTGAGATTCCCGAAGGCGTTTCCGCGGACTTCGACGAGACCCGTGCGCTCGGGCGTGTGCCCGCGCAGGGACACCGTGCCGTTGCAGTCATGGACCTGGTTCTCGGCGAAGACGACCTGGGTGAGCGGCAGTCCGTTGCCGCCGTAGGGCGAGTAGTCGGAACTGGCGTCCATGTCGAAGACGCTCCAGCCCGGCAGATTCTTGAATTCGCAGGCGACGACGGTGAGCGTTCCGCCGAGCAGATTGCCCACGAGCCCGTGCCGGCCGTTCTCCGCCTCGGTCCCGAGGACCACGCCTTCGCCGTCGAGGACGCAATGATCGAGAACGAGGTCGTTCACCGCCGCGCCGTTGTCCATGCTGATCACGCAATCGCGACCCGCCGAGGGCGAGGCGTCTCCCTTCAGGACCAGATGCCGCAGGACGGCCCCGTCCAGAGGATCCGTCGCGTTGGCGAAGCGCACTCCGCTGCTGAGAACCGGACGATCGTCAGGGTCGGCACCCTGGATCTCGGTGCCGTCCGGAGTCGCGTCACCGAACGTGACCGCGCCCGCGTAGACGCCGGGAGCAACGACGACGAGGCTGCCGGTGACGAGGTCCATCGCCTCCTGCACGCGGCCGGCGCTGCCCGTCTGCGGGCTGTCGTCGTCGACCCACAGCTCAGAGAAGTCGCCCTGGAAGCCGGGGTCCGCGCTCTGATCGGTGCCGTCCGCCAGCCAGGGGGTGTAGTCGGCGCGCAGGCCGGCGTTCGCCTCGGCCTTGACGTCGAGCGGAGCGCTCGCGCCCCACCAGTTGCCGGAGGCATCGACCGCCTCCAGAACGGCCGTCGTGACGCGCAGACCGTAATTGGCGTTGCCGCTCAAGTCGTTGTCGCGCACCGTCACCCGCTGCGTGTCGATCACGTGGCGGTCGATGTCGACCCCGACGTCGCCGTTTCCCGTGATGACGTTGTTCTCGATCAGGATGTCCTGGCCCTTGATGTTCACTCCGCACAGCGCATTCCCGCTCAGGACGTTCTCCCGGATGGTCACGAACGTCGTCGCGCCCCAGAAGTTCAGGGCCTTCCGGCAGCCGGTGAAGCTGTTGCCCGACACCAGCAGGTGGGTCAGATTGCTGCCGCCGGCGGCGTTGCTGCCTGTGAATCCGGACGCCGTGTTGCCGGCGATGACCGCCTGGTTGACCCCGGTCAGGTACATCGCCGCGGCGTCCGCCGCCGGGAGCGGGCCGGGCACGATCACGTTGTTCGAGATCTCCGCGTTCGTCGCGGCATTCGGCTGGATGGTCACGCCGCTTTTGTTCGCGGCGATGCGGTTGCGCTGGACGGTGAGGTAGTCGGCGCCCTTCCAGAGCACGCAGTAGGTGCCCTGGAGGATGTCGTCCTCGACCGTGAGGTGATCGTCCCACGCGCGGATGGTCGCGTCGTCCGCGTGGGCGATCGTCGGCTTTCCGATCAGGGTGAAGCCGGCGAGCGAAACAGAAGTGACCCCGCTCGGGATCTCGACCGCCACATCCGGGTTGGGAATGCCGAGCCCGGTGATGTCGACCGTCGTTTCCGCGCCCGGATCGAGCCGCGCTCCGGACTGCGTCGGATCGACTCCGTACTGCGCGCCCCGCAGATCCAGACTCTTGGTCACGACCAGGCGCTCGGCATAGGTCCCCGCGGCGACGGTGATGACGTCTCCCGCCGATGCCGCGTTGATCGCATCCTGGATGGTGTCGTCGACCAACCAGGTCCAGGCGCTCGTGTGCGGATCGCCCACGTAGTCCGCGCCCCAGGCCGGCGAGTAATCGACGAGGCCCTCGACGTCGTCGCTCGGATCGGAATCGCCCCACCAGTTGCCGGTGGCATTCGCGGTCACCGTCGCCGACACGCTGCTGAATCCCAGCTCGTCGTTCCCGGACAGATCATTGCCGTGGACATTCGCGATGGCCGTGTCATTGGAGTCGTAGCCGATCAGCACTCCGCAGCTGTTGCCGCCGATCGTGCACCCCTGGAGGGTCAGGCTCGGGGGCACGCTGACGTCGAAATAGGCGGTCGCCATGACGCCGCCCGAGGTCGAGCCGTCGGAGCTGGCCACCCCCTGGCAGGCGGTGATCACGCAGTCGGCGATGAGGCCCGTCGCGCCGAGTTCGAGCTCGATCGCATAATCGAGATGATCGCCGGGGCCCTTGCCGGTGAAGGAGCAGCCGCTCGCCGTGAGCGTCGTGGACGCCGTCGTCCCGCTGCCGGCCCAGAGGTGCACGCGGCCGATGTTCTCGAAGACGCAGCCGGACAGCGTGGCGCTCGAGTAGGCGATGACGCCGAAGCCCAGGTACGTCGCGGGAGCCCGCGAGATGTTGCGAAACTCGCAGTTGGTGATCGTCGTGGCGGCGGTCCCGGAGAGGTTCGGCTGCGTGCGCAGGCCGCAGTATGCTCCATAGGTCGGATACGCCCCGTCGACGATCAGGTTCTCGAAGTGGGCGCCGCGCCCGTTGCCGCCCGTCGTCTCGGTGACGAGCAGCATCGTCCCCGCAGAGCCGCTCACGTCGAATGCGCTCGAGCCGGCCGCGATCGTCGTCTGCCCGCCCGGCATCCCGACGATGCGCACCGCCTTGTACACGACGACCTGCGCGGTCAGCGTGCACGAGGAGACCCCGCTCATGAACCGCAGGGTGTGACCGTCGATCGTGTCGCTGTCGTCGATGGCCGCCTGGATGGAATCGAAGCTCTCTCCCGTGGCGAGGTTCTCGATCAGGGAGCCGCGGCCGTCCTCCGCCTTCTGCGGCTCGCCCGGCCGGTACTCGCCGGCCGTCCCGGGATCCGGCCGGACGGGTTGTCCGGCCGCCGTGGCCGCCAGGACCTGGGACGGGAAGAGCAACGAGATGCACATGACGATCGGCAGGACGAACGGTTTCATGACGGACATCTCCTTTCTGGCATCACGCTCACGTCTCCAACAGGCAGCGGCGGACTTCGCAGACACGACGCCCACTCGTCTCTCGCCACCTTCATCCCGCGGACCGGGCGCTCTACGCGCGGCCGGCCTCGGGCTCACCTACCGTCGGATTTCGCGCGCCGCGATCCCCTAGCGAATGAGAACCATCTTCGCCCGGGCGCCGACTGCGCCGCGCGCGACCTGCAGCCAGTAGATCCCAGGAGCGACGCGCGTCCCCGCCGCGTCCCTCCCCTCCCAAAGGACCGCGCCGCTTTCCGCGCCCGCGGGCTCCCCGCGCCACACTTCCCGACCGGCGACATCGCACACCGCCGCTTGCCACGGCCCGGCCGGCTCGTCCCCTGCGGCGGACCCGGTCCAGCGAAGAGCGAATTCGTGACGCGCCGCCGGGTTCGGTCCCCTTCGGCGCAGAACCAGGTGCGGCCGTGCGGCGGAGCCGGCGATGACCTCGTCCTCCACCGTCTGCAGCGCGGTGTCCATGACGATGAGTCCGTTGTCGATCGCGATGGGATAGACCGGGACGATGTCCGGGTCCCAGATGCCCCACCAGGCGTAGACCACCTCGGTCGTGTCGAATTCGACCAGCGTGCGGAAATGCAGCTTGATCAATTCGCCCGGACCATCGACGTAGGTGCCGTGGCCCAGCAGCGAGGCTTCCACCCGCACGAGGCTCTCGCTCTCCTCCTTCACGTACCACCAATAGGGCGTTGGTGGATCGGTCAGGAGGAGATCTCCGACGGTCGCTGAATCGAACGCGATCTTCGTGGGGTCGTAGGAGAGATGGACGCGGAAGGCGTGCAGGCTGTCCAGATCGTCGACGACCGAAGAAATGCGGCACGTCCAGTCCGCGCCGCCGACGATCTTGGGATCCGGATCGAAGAACAGAGTCGCCTGCGGCCCGACGACGATCGTGGCGCCGTAGATGCCTTCAAGACCGACCGGGAGCCCCTCGCAGTCGCGGACCTGGCCGGAGTCGATCCGCAGAGCGGTCTCGCCGCTGGTGTCCTTGGCCGCAAAGGTCAGGGAAACGAGCCCGCCCGGGCCGGCCACGCATTCGTCGGCGGGGATGATCAGGCATTCGACCGTCAGGGACCCCGGATCCTGATCGACGGCCCAGTACAAGCCATAGGGGGGCGCGTAATCGGCGAACAGGCCCCCCCGCCGAACGCTGGCGAGCTCGACATACGTGGTGTCGAAGCTCAGCGCCACTTCGAAACCGCGGAGGCTGTCCGCTCCGCCGATCTCGAGCGTGATGACGAACTCCTCGGGATAGTCGACATAGGTGAGCGGTGGGTCGAGGAACAGAGTCGCGGCTCCGGCGGGCGATGCTCCCGCTCCCGCGCAGAGCGCAAGCGCCGACAGGAACCTGAGCGCCTGCGTCCGGGAAGGCCGGCCGCGAGCCTGCCATCCCCGGCCCCTCCGCGCGCTCGTCTCATGCCTCGGTCGCTCGCTGCTCATCGCTTCACCTCCCCGGTCCAGCGACTGTTCGAGAGCTCGCCTCCTCGCCGCAGGTCTTCTGCCGGCGAGGCGGGCGGGGCCGCTCAATGGATGCGCATCAGCTTGCGCTTCGATTCATAGCTGCCCGCACGCAGGCGGTAGAAGTAGACGCCCGCCGGGGCGGTCGAACCGTCGGCTTGCCTGCCGTCCCAGCGCACCTCGTAGACGCCGGGCGGCAACGTCGCATCGACCAGCACGTGCGCAAGGCGCCCCGTCGAATCGTAGAGGTCGATCTCGACGTGCTCTTCCCGGCCCAACGCATAGGCGATCGTGGTCGTGCGCGCGGCCGGATTGGGCAGCGCGCCCAGGAGAGCGGTCGCGGCCGGCCGCCCGCCGGCGCTCGCCATCGACAGGGCGTCCACCTGCGCTCCGAGCTCCCGGTTGAGCGCGTTGCGCGCGCGAACCCCTGCGATCCACACGGCCGCGGCCGGATCGGCGGCCGGATCGGCCACGCGGAAGCGCGCCACGGCGTGGGTGCCGCTCGCGCGCGCCGCGCCCGTCAACGCCACGCAATCGAGCGAGACCGTGCCCGGTCGGGGAGCGTCGAGGAACAGGCTGCGCGCATCCGCCCACAGGTCCCCACCCGTCGCCCCGAGGTATTCCACGCCGGGGCCATACCCCAGTTGGACGGCCGCGCCCTTCAAGGCGGTGCAATTGCCGAGAACGACCGACACGGCCAGTTCCTCTCCCGCCGCCCGTGAGAGGATCTTCGCCTGCACGGCCGGTCCCGTTGAGGCGGGTGCATCCGCGTCCTGCTTCCCAGCTGCCCGCTCATAGTTCATCGAGAGAACGATCAGGTCCTCGAACTCGATTTGGTTGTCCGTCGTCGGCAGGCTCTTGCGGTGCCAATCGGCCGTCGGTCCGATGTCGCAGACGGGGTTGTAGTGCGGATCCCCTTCGTCCTCGTTGTAGGAGTAGCTGAGGATCATCACGTCCATGAAGTCCACCTGGTAGGCGAAGGTCTGCCCGCTGTCGAAATCGCCCAACCAATAGGACAGCGCCTGGTCCCGCCCGCCGGCGTCGCATCCGCCATAGTTGGCCGGGATGGAGGAGTCGTACGCGAAGGCAGCGTAGTAGTAGTAGTCGCGGACCGCGGGAGTATCGACCACCGCGTTCCCGGTGAACTGCCCGATGAGAGTCCATCCGGCGGCGATCGCCTCGTCACGCGTCGCCGGCCAGGCCGGCGGCGCCGCCCAGGAGGCATCGTCGTCGTACTCCGGATAGGTGCTGCCCGCGCTTCCGGCGGTTCCCAGGCGGTAGATCGCCACGCCCGCCACATCCGGGTCGGCCGGCGGCGTCCAGCTGAGGTCCACGCTCAGATTCGCTTCGGCGGTGATGTCGGCATCGAGGCCGGCCACCGGCCCCGGTCCGGCCGTGTCGACGCAGAACGGGCCGAGATGCGCGATGGCCGTCGCGTTCCAGAGCCAGTCGTACCCGACCAGGTGGAGGTAGTAGGTGCCGTCGGCGACTCCCGCATACGTGTGGCTGAAGGTCCCCGCCCCCGGGACGTGGGGTTCGAACCAGTCGGCGTTGACCGGGTCGACGACCGTGTCGGCTTGGGTGTCGAGGAGCAGGTAGAAGCCGCGCACGCCTGCGGGGCAGTGTCCCGAGCCGAGGTCGGCGTCGGCGACATCCACCCACTCGATCGTGATGTCCGCCAAGGGATAGCAGTCGGCGCTCGGATGGCTGGCGCAGACGGGAAGCGGATCGGCCGGCGGAGTGACGTCGTGGGAGATCCTGCCATCCACGAGACGCAAGTTCGTGATCGGATCGTTGTCCGGGTCGCGGAAGCGGCAGGCGACAGGAACGAAGGAGAGATCGGCGCAGCAATCGGCGACGGGATCGGCGGCAGCGAAGGTGACGGTCGCCAGCGTGCCGCAGCCCGTGCAGCCGTCCGTCTGCCCGAGCACGGCCCAGTCGAGCGTCAACCGGTCGCCGTCGTCGTCCCAGTCGAAGTAGGTCGTGCCGGTCAGGAAGTCGCCTTGCGCAGCTCCCGTGACGGCGACGCATCCTTCGGGATAGTCGACGACGAGGCTGAAGCCGCGCACTCCGGGCGTCGCGCCGCCCCCGTCGTCGTAGCGGATCGAGACCGTCCGCGCCTCGTAGTCCGGCTCTTGCGACAGGTAGGCGATGTCGGGAGTCATGTAGATGAGCCGGTCGGCGTAGGGCACGTCCCCCACGGTCACGTCGTCGACGAACATGTCGCCCCAGACGCCGTGGTGAGAACTGAGCTCGATGCCCGTTTCGTGGAGATCGCTCGCATCGGCGATGCTCGCCACTGCGAGCCGGAGAACGTTCCAGCCGTGTTCGAGATTCTGTCCGCCGCCCGCCACCCGGATTCCGGCGGCACCCGACCGGGTGTACAAGCTGCCGAGAACCGGATCGAGAGGATGCGTGAAACCCGGGCAGTAAACACGCGCCCGGACAAAGTCCCCGCCTTCCGCGAGCGCGCCGATCGGGTAGTGGCCGTACGTCCACGAGCCGGCATAGTCGGAATGGTGCTCGTACCCAGCCGGCCAGCCGCTTTGGCTGTGGGTGTACGAGTCCTCGGATTGGACGAGCACCGCGTCGGTCCAGCGGTGTTCGGGGTCGGCGGCGTCGTTCACGCCGTTCAGCGCCAGACCCGCCTGGAAGGCGCCTCCGGAACCGGGCGGGTGCGTGCCGGGGAGAGCGGGGTATTCGGTCCGCTGGTCTCGGCTTTCGGGAGCGAAGGAAGTGTGGTCCAGGATCGTGGTGTCGCCGGCAGCACCGATTCGCTGCGCTGCCTGGATAATCCATCCCTGGTAGTCGGAGCCGAAGTCGAAGAGGACCTCGTCCTGGGCCGCTCGAACCGCAAGCGGGCCGGCCAAGCCCCACCCGATCGCGACAACGAGAATAACGCCTGCGCCTCTCATGGCCGATGTCCCTCCACGCCCGGTCGTCGATTGCACGGTCAGTGAGGGCAGAGACGGAGGGTCACTCCCGGCGGGGGATCCGACGGGCATCAGCCGAACGTCACGGCGACGATGATCGAGTACGCCCCGAGGTGCCTACGCGGAATCGCAGCCTGGCGGGGGGAATGCAAAACCCTTGCTCTGGGGGAGCAGACACGAAACGGTCACGGCCGACCGTGCTTCCGAAGCCAAGGGGTGCATCGCAGGGATCACCATCATCAACCGCAAAGTCGACCCTGAACTGGACCCTACCCTGGGCCTCACGGAACGCCAGGAGGATACCATGCCTCGGGAAGGATCGTCAACCGGGATCTGTCAGGATCGGCCCGATGGCGCCGTAGGACGATGGCCGAGGCCACCCCCGCGATCTCGAGCTC
>Ga0316622_100004468_pt1 | contig 10287 bp, 10 predicted proteins | sample OWC_Aug_OW2_C1_D_FD_207646 | JGI IMG/M metagenome (GOLD analysis project Ga0316622, IMG submission 207646) | Wetland soil microbial communities from Old Woman Creek delta, Ohio, United States - OWC_Aug_OW2_C1_D5_C | ecosystem: Environmental > Terrestrial > Soil > Wetlands | place: USA: Ohio... | reverse complement strand
TAATATCGTCCGTAAATATTCAGGCTATCCTTTCCTGAGGAGACCCGCTACTAATTCCATGATATCAACAATCGTGATTTTTTTGTCATGGTCCTGCATCGCCTCATTCACCTTCGCATAGCAGGCTGGGCAGCTGAGGATGAGCTTGTCCGCCTTTTTCCGGACAGCCTCGTCTATGGTCAGCCGCCCCATGGCCATGGCATTTTCATGAAAGACCTTCCGTGCAGCGCCTCCTGCCCCGCAGCAGCGCGAGTTCATCCTGTTGCTGTCAAATTCGAGCAGCTCGATCCCCGGGATGTTTCTCAGGACATCCCGCGGCTCCTCGGTGATGCCGACACCCCTGCTCAGATAGCAGGGGTCATGATAGATGATCCTCTCCTTCAGCTCCGTTTTGATCTTCAGCCTGCCGGATCCAAAGGCATCGGCAACGACCTGGGTAATATGCCGTATCCTGAAGGGCAGTTCTTTTCCGTAATAGACCGGCCAGTCCCTCGCCATGATGTTCACGCAACAGGGGCAGGAACAGACAAGCGTCCTGACGTCTCTCGCCCGATATGCCTCGACAAGTCTTTTGACCAAGTCTTCCAGCATGTCATGCTGCCCGGTGATAAAGAGAGGAAACCCGCAGCAGACCTCGTCCTCGGGCGGGAGCATGGTAAAGGGATCGCCAATGGCCTGCAGGACCAGCACATCTCCCTTCACCATCGGCCAGGCCTCGTACGCTCCGGTGCATCCCGCATAGTATGCGATGGGAGCTTTTTCAGCAACCCGTATGCCGTCAGGAAACCACGGGCTGTATCGCTCAAGGGAAGGTTTGTTATAGGGGTTGCCTGTCTGCTGGATGGCAGCCGGCATATCTTTCTGCGGACCTACGGGGCCGAGTCCGCGGAGCACCATCTCCTTTCTGAGCATGGGCCAGAGCCTCTGGGTGTGGATGCCGACAGTGCAGTTCTGGCCGCAGGCCCCGCAGGTGGTGCATTCGAATATTGCCTTGGTAAAGTCCTCGAGGAGTTTCCTGTCGATCTCACCTGCGCCGAGGAGTTTCGCCTTCAGACCGTCCGTTGCCTTGATCAACTCCCTGAACATCCTGATCTTTTCGGGCGGTGATACATCGGGGTTCTTCGTCACCTGCTGCACCGGGCAGCAATCCAGGCATTCGCCGCACTGTGTGCATGCGTCTATCTCGACGCGCTGGGACGGGGAAAGCCCCTTGGTGAAGGAGTCGCTATTCTTCATGCATCAGATCCCGGAGTTCATCCTCACGCTGTCTCGCCTCGATCATGGTCAAGGGCGCAGCAAACATATGGGTCGGCAGGCTCATCAAAAGCAGAAGGAAGACGACAAAATGGAACAGGAAAATAAGCGTCCCGGGCAGACTGACGACATGGAACGTTACGAGGCCTATGGTGAAATGCTTGATGCCGGCGAGATCAGCGCGAAAGGAATATTTCATAAGAAGGCCGCTTACGCACGAAACCATCATCGCTCCGAGAAGCATAAAATTGTAGCTCGAAACATACGGTTTCTTTTCGACGATGATCTTCATGACACCGATATAGAACAGAGAAGCTGGCAGAAGCCATGCGGCAACACGGGCCGGAATCTCCATGGCGGCAATGATCGCGGGAACCGGATCGAGGACATACCTCAGGTGACCGAGAAAAAGGACAAGCAGCGATGCATGGAAGACCCACTCCCCCAGCCAGAGCACGTCATTCACGCTGAGCAGTCTTCGGAGCAGCAGAATGTCCACAAGGCCACTCAGGAACGCAGATAATGACAGGGTCTTCTCCGGAAAAGGCCGCAGCGGGGTATATCGCGCCCAGGCCAGCATCCTGGCAATATATCCGACAACGAAGAAGAGAAAAGCAGCATAAAAGCCCAAAGAAAGAACAAGTCCCATAGGGTTCCCTGTACAACCCTCCGTCCCTTCACAAGTGATCGGTCACCGTCCTTCAGCATCGGCAAAGGCCTTCTCGATATGCTCTCTGCCTGCCTCAGGACAGATCGAACGAACGAGCATTTCATTTATATGATACACCTTCAGACCGGAGGAAATCGCCTCCGTACCCATGGTCAACCCCATGAGGCAGGTCTGGCAGGGCGTGACAATGGCCTCTGCTCCTGTTTCCTCGGCCTGGCAGATCCGTGCTGCGGACATCTTTTTTTGAATATCCGGCTTCGCCAGCTTCAGGCCTCCGCCCATGCCGCAGCACGAGGAAAAGGGACCGTGCCTCCGCATCTCGATGAGCGACAGCCCCTGGATGGCACTCAAAATCCGCCTAGGTTCGAGGTATATCTGGTTGTGCCGTCCGAGATGACAGGGATCATGGTAGGTCACCTGCATGGGTACTCTGCCGCGCAGATTCAGCCGTCCCTCTCTGATAAGCCTGTCCAGATATTCGGTCAGATGAAGGACCTCTATGGTCCCGGGCAGAATATCCGCGTAGTCAGAGTGAAGTCCCTTGAAGCAGCCCGCACAGGAGACAACAATGGTCCTGATTCCCTGTTCTCGAAACAGGTCGACGCGCTTGCGCGCCTCATCAGCAAAACCGGGATCGCCCATGCGCCTCAGTTTGCTGGCGCAGCAGGGTTCATCAGGTCCCAGAATCGAAAAATCCGTTCCCGCCTCCTGAAGGAGCCGTGCAGACTGGACCGCCACTGCCTGCATGGCAGAATCAAAGCTTGCGGTGCATCCAGCAAAGTAAAGGACAGGGGCCGGATGTTCCTTCCAGAGTCTCACCGGTTCCTTCAGCAGTCCGGCCTGCCAGGCCTTTCCCGCCCACAGGCCGCGCTCTGTCTGGGGTTTTCCATACGAATTGTTAAACTCCCTGATAGCGGCAAGATGCTTGATCAGCGCCTCAGGCTGCGGAATGCCTGCCTTCACCAGTGCTGCTCTTGCCTGTTCCCAGAGTTCATGGGTATTAATGCGCAGCGGACAGACAATATGGCACTGTCCGCATGCAGAACACTCGTACAGGCCTTCGAGAAACTCTTTATGCTCTTCCCCGCCAAGTCCTGATTTCACGATCCTCTTCAGATAGCCCAGCTTGCCACGGGAGCAGATGCTCTCTCGGGGATCCTGCGCATAGGCAGGGCACCAGACGAGACACTCTCCGCACCGGGCGCATGCCTCGATCTCGACGAGCTGCCGCCAGGTGAGTCCGGCTGCTATTTTGTCGGTCGGTACTGCTTTGTCTTTGGCCAATACATGTCCTTTCTTTCCTGCTCCTCTGACGCGTTCAGCGCAATGACAAGGGGGGCAAGAAGACTGTGCAGCAGCTTGCTGTGGGGCAGATAGATAAGTATGGCCGCCCCGCTGAAGGCATGGACGATCCACAGCCATGCGAGCAAAATGCCGGTATCAGACGCGATCCCGAACCAGGAGGGCATAAACAGCCTGCCGATAAAGGCGTAGAGGTCAGGATCAGAAGGGGAGGATGCAATGCGCAGGCCTTCGAGCATGAATCCCGACAACGTCATGAGCAGGAGATACGCCGAGAGGAAGGTGTCTGTCTGGTCATGGGCAGTCTGGACCGGGCGAAACACAAAACGCCTTGACAGCGCTCCGACGCATCCTGCAAGCAGGATAAGCCCGAAGAAATCCCCCCAGACCTTTATAAAAGGATAGCCGGTTCCGTTCGAGAAATAAGCATGGAGGCCTGCGTCCAGGGAGATCATGCTCAGAAGGAGCAGGATGAACTTTGACAGGGAAAGAAGGGTCAGGCAGAGGAATCCCCAGAAAATGCACTGATGGATCAGCCAGCGGATGACGGAAAGCGAAAAGAGCTGACGCTGGACGAATACCTCACACAGCCATATCTTCAGCACAGGTGCCTTCAGCCTGCGGATGGAAAAACCCGTCGTCTCGCCGCGGGACCACCCTTTCCATCGCAGGTAAAGGGAATAATCAAGGTAGAGGTGACCGCATATGACGAAGAGCCAGAAGAGGACCCATGGCTTCGGGTAGATCACTTCCATGGTTTCATGCCGTTGAGCGTGATCCAGGCGCAAGGGACGGTTTCTTCATGAGGCAATACCGTTTCCCATGGCAGGAATCAGCCCTGTTCTGCCTTTTTTTCGAAGGTTATGCTGACTGGCCTTGGCAGGCAGACGCCGAGTTCAACTTCGATTGCCTTCACTATGCCCGACGGAACCGGGCAGGCCGCATGCTTCAGGTTTTTTGATGCAGACTTGTAAACCGGGTTATGCATTATGGCAGCGAACGGTGCCCTGAATTCAAGAAAAGAAATGTCCTCAGCCATCTTTTTCACCATTTCGCATTCGGTATCAAGCGATATGTGCAGATTCCTGTCCTTGTCCCTCTGAACAGATACAAGGACCGAAAAACCGCATATGCCTGCTTCAACCGTGACCTGTGTCATTGCTGTATTATCTCTTCTCCGGTCCACAGGTTACAAGGGGGAGGGGAATTTCCTTTGGAGGGGGAAATCTCACCTTGATGTCCTGTGGACCGAAGAAGAGAGGCAGAAGACACCACCTCTCTTCCCTGCCTTATCCCTTGATGGATGAAGCTATCGGTGCCTTCTGCTCTTCCAGCAATGCCTTCAGGTTCGTGAACTTGTCCTTCATGTGCGGTATATGCATTGCCATCATGAACTCCTTTTCGAATGCAGGCTCTGTGGCAATCTCAACGAAGTTGACCCACCGCGCGCGTTCGTCCGCCTCTGTCCGCTTCCCCTTGTTCAGAAGGGCCATGCGCGCACCATCACCCGCAGCGTTGCCGACGACAACGACCTTCTCGATCGGGACATCAGGGAATATACCGAGCGTCAAAGACGCCTCCCGGTCGATATGGCTGCCGAACGCGCCCGCAAGCTCTACGCGGTCAAGTTTGGTCACGCCCATCTTCTGCATCATCAGCTTGGCGCCGGTATACAGCGCGCCTTTTGCGAGCTGGAGCGCCCTGACGTCTCCCTGCGTAACCGTAATGTCCTGGTTGATCGACGTCTCTTCAGCCCACGCAAGTACATACTCCGGCTTGCCTTCGGCGGTCTTCCGAACGCGGTTCGAGCCGCAGTCCATGACAAACTTGCCGGTCTTGTCTATGATGCCAGCCTTGAACATCTCCGCGACTACGTCGATGATGGCGGATCCGCAGATGCCCTTGGCATTGATCTTACCTTCGATATGTGTGTGCCAGTCGGCCTTGCCGATGACCTTGTACTGGGGCTCTTTGGTGGCAGGGTCTATCTTCACCTTTTCGATCGCCCCTGGGGCCGCCCTCATGCCGAACTTGATCTGCGCACCCTCGAATGCCGGCCCGGTTGCGCAGGAAGTCGAGCATACCCTGTCCTTGTTGCCGAGGAGAAGCTCGCCGTTCGTGCCGATGTCGATGATGAGTACCATCTCGTCCTGGAAATACTGCTCCTGTGCTATCAGAACGCCCACATTATCGGCGCCGACAAACCCTGCCTCGATCGGAAGCACGTGGATAAACGAGCCGGGGTTGATCTTGAGCCCGAGGTCACGCGCCTTGATATCCATGGAGCGCTGCACTGCCGGTATGAACGGGGATCTGCCGATATAAACCGGGTTCAGCCCGAGAAAGATGTGGTGCATCGCGGTATTGAAAACAATCGTGAGGTCTTCGATCGCAAACCCCGGGTTCGGTCCGTCCTTCTTCACCTCGGCCACAACCCTCTCGATGATCTCGTTCAGGCCGGTGATGATCGCATCCTGCATGGTCTTGAGCCCTTCGGGGTTCGACATCGCATACGTGATCCTGGACATGACGTCCTCTCCGTACGGCACCTGGGGATTCATCATGGACTCGGTATTGATGACCTTGCCCGTCGAAAGGTCGCACAGATAGCCGACGCAGGTGGTTGTGCCGACATCAACGGCAAGTCCGTAGCATACGTCGACATGGCCTGGCTCGACCTTTACGATCTCCTTGTCCTGCCAGACGGTTACAGTGATTGTCCACTCCCCCTCACGAAGGACGTCCTGAAGATGGAGCAGCACCTGATAGTCGAACGTCAGGCCTTTCAGTCCGTAATCCTTTTCCATTTCCGCAACAATGCGTTCATAATCACCCGTTGTCATGTCGTGGAGCGTCGGCGGCGTAAGTGTCAGCGTATACTTTTTCACTGCCGGGTCAAGTGCGATCGAAAGTTCCTTTGCGGCCTTTCGTACCACCTGTTTCCCTGCCCGCGACCGCTCGGGAACAAAGACCTTGAGATCACCGTGAATCTCGCAGGAGCAGGCAAGCCTGATTCCCGGCCCGTCCTCCGGTTTGATATGCTTCAGTTCATCAGCGCCGGCCTCGGACGGCGTGATATGGGACATGCTGGACTCGAGGTTGTCCTTTTCAAAATATCCCTCCTCGATCCTCACCTTGCACTTTCCGCAGACTTTTTTGTCGCCGCAGAGTGCCTCAAGGTCAACACCCAGAAGCTGCGCTGCCTTGAGGATCGTGGTGCCCTCTTCTATTTCTCCACGCCTTCCTGCAGGCTGGAAAATCACCTTGAATGTACGACCCATGTATAGTTCCTCCTTGAAATCACCGTGTATTCTTGAGTCATTCCGGTGCTTGTCCCGACTCCGTACGGGATCAGTCCGGAATCATTCCGAAAGATTCCCGACCTGCCTGCCGGACAGGCAAGCCCGCCTCGCTCGCTTAAGGCGTCTACTTCCGGTGCGGGAATGACGACTTCGGATGCAACATGATCAGCCATGTTCCCTTACGTGGAGCTGACTGCCTCCTGTTTCCTGCTGCGCGGCTCCCTACCCTGTGCCGCCACTCACCTTCCCGTTCCTCGAGTAGGGACAGACCGTTACGCAGAATCCGCAGTTCGGCTTGCCTTCAAGGCTCTGTCGCTTGTCCTTAAGCGCAGAACACTTCTCATATGCAACGATCTTTCTTCCTGGTTCCCGTATTGACCAGTGATGACCATTAACCGCACCTGAAGGGCAGTGCCTTACGCAGAGATCGCAGTCTCCGCACTCGGACTCCCTCACCGGCTGATCGGGAGCAAGCGGGGCATTGGTAAGGACCGTTGCCCAGGAGAGCCTCGAACCATACTGCGGGTTGATCACGAGTCCGTTCTTCCCGACCCATCCCAGCCCCGAGCAGGTGGCCGCTGTTTTATGACAGAAGAGCTTATACAGCTTGGTGATAAGCTTGTCCTTCCGCCGGTCGGAATCAGGGGGAATCGAAAGGTTCCGGTAACCCCGTGCACTGAGCCATCCTACGGTGAGTCCCTGGAGCCTCGAGAGGACCGCTATGGTCTCCCGGTTAAGGTTCCTGTTCACCGCAATCGCAACGCCGCGGTTCAGGTGCATGATCTCGCTCGTAAGGGCTTCTGACACATCACCGATCCCGACGAGTGTCGCACCCTCCCTCTTCAGATACTGCTTAAGCAGGTCAGCGTTCACGGCTTACTGCTTTGCGGCCTTCTCGTCCCTCAGTTTTTTCAGGAATGCGACCATCTTGATCGCTTCCTTGAGAGCGTTGCTGGCGTCCTCCGCATAGCCGTCTGCGCCCCACTTGTCGGCAAGGTCCTTGGATGTCGGTGCGCCGCCGATCATGATCATGCAGTCGGGGTTCTTTGCCTTGATCTTCTCGATGACCTTCGGCATGCCGACCATTGAGGTGGTCATCATGGCGGACAGACATACCAGTTCCGAGTCGGTCTTCAGCTGCTCGTCAACGAACTTGTCAAGGGGAACATCCCTGCCGAGGTCATAGACATGAAAGCCCGCAACGTCGAACATCATCTTGACCAGGTTCTTGCCGATATCGTGCACGTCGCCTTCGACCGTGCCGATGACGACCGACCCCTTGACGCCGAGGTCCATCTGCTTGCAGTGAGGCTTCAGAATGTCGAGGCCGGCATACAACGCGTCAGCGCACATGAGGATCTCGGGGACAAAATATTCCTGGGCCTCAAAAAGCCTTCCGACCTCTTCCATGCCGGAGACGAGCCCGTCGAAGATCGCCTCGTTCGCATCGAGGCCTTCGGCTACCGCTGCGTTCGCACCCTCCCTGCACGCGTCTTCATCATACTGGATAACGCCGTTCCGCAGCTTCTCGAGGATCTCTTTTTTTCTTGCATCGTCTGCCATTACTTTTTACCTCCATATCTGGTTATTTCATCCATCATCGCTTTCATGTTCTGCGGGGGTATGGTCGGCCAGATGTCGCATCCCGGCCAGACCGCGCTGACGCCGTCATCGATGCATTTTCTGACCGTGGACCTGACAAGGTCCTCGGAGCCGGAAACCAGGACGTTATAGGCGTCCACGTTCCCGAAGATAAGGGCGTCGCTGCCGAGCTTTTTCCGCGACTCGGCAACATCGTTCTTCTGTTCAACGCTTATCGCCGTAGGACCGGCCTCCATCATGAACGTGACGATATCGTTCGTCTTGCCGCAGATATGGAGGACGGAATGGCAGGAGATCGATTTGATCACCTTCTGGAGCGGGGGCATGATAAGGTTCTTGAATACCCGCGGGCTCAGCACATCGCTGGTCGCACCCATCTCCCTGACCGTAATATAATCAACGCCCGCCTTTTCAAATTCCTTTGCCGTAAGAATAATTGCATCTGCGCAGAGATCGAGAAGCTTCGCGACCTTGTCCGCCTTCTTGAAGGAAAGCTTCAGAAGGTCGTTCAGCTCCATAATCTGGCCTGCAAGCGTAAACGGGCCGAGAACATACGAGCCGACCGCAACGTCATTACCGATATCCGCCTTGAGGAGCTTTATCGCCTCCCTCATCATGGGTATTCTTCCCTTTTCGGAAAAGCCGTCAGGTATCCTGATCGTATCCATCTCTGCTTCGTTATGGATGAGCTTTTCCTTGATCGTGGGATAGAGGATGCCCTCCGCATGGGGATAGACGTTGATCACGCACCCCATGGCTTCCGCCTCCACGCAGAGGTCAACAGGCACGACCCCGCATTCGAAGCCGAACAGCTTGTAGGTGGTCGCAGCAGTGGCCGCCATCTGCTTTGCATCAAGGTGGATGCCGGCAAACTTGTAGCCGAGCTCGTTTATGCCGGTCTCGGTAATATTGCCCATGCCGCTGAAACAGGGGACCCTGTCTATCGCCTCCTTTTTAAATAATTTCAGCACTCTTTCACGTGAATTCATGAACGATGATTCTCCTTTCTTTATGAAAAATCTCCCCTATCCCCTCTTTTCCAAAGAGGGGTTCCTATCCCCCCCTTTGTTAAAGGAATCCTGCCTGCCGGCAGGCAGGGTCAGAAGGGATTTTATGAATAAATCCGTCATACCACCATATCTCTATCACTTCCCTTTTTTCCTCGAACCACCCTCCTGCAACTTCGTGATGAAATCGGCAAATTGCTTGCGGATCGGAAGGTTGGGATTGTCGTAAATGATCCCTGTCTCATCATAGACGAGCGTCGAGAGCAGGATATGCGCGCTTGCAACTGCAGGAAAAACACGCGGGGCCGTGACAGCCGGTCCGCAGAAATTGAAGTCTGACCAGAGGGCGGAACCCATGCCCTGGACGACCGCGTCCATAGCCTTGAACCCGTCGAGTCCCCACTTCTGCTTGATCTCTCCCCACATATGCGTGCCGTTTGAGTATGCGCCGCCGCAGGGCAGACCATGCTTCTCCTTGATCAGCCGGTTGGCAACGAGGGAGAATGAGGTTGAAGGCATATTCATGACAGAGGTATCGACGATGATGGTATCGAATGAATCAGCGCCCTGAGCCATAATGGATTCAAGGGATTTTACCCTTCCCGCGGGGGACTGGTCCTGGTCGTCGAACGCCTGAATCACCACATGCCTGATGCCGAGATCCTTAAGCCTCTGCACTTGTCCCTTGATGTCCTTGTCCCAGGGGGTGATGCTGTTATACAGAAATTTTTCCTGCACACCGATCTGAGATACATATTCGGTCGCCTTTGCGCGCTGCTCCGCCACCCACATGTCGATACCGAACGGCATGGAGGTGTTTTCGAGATAGAAGTCGATGTATACCTTTGCCTCATCCGGAGTATTGGCTACCATGGCGACCATGCCAGGGACCCCCGTGGCCTCCGAAATCTGCTCCATCTGCCTGAGCATCTCCTTTGTCCGTTCACGGTCGAAGTTCCCTTTGCGGTCAGTCTTGGTAACGCTGTCCTTGTTATGAAAAAGCGACGCAATCATCAACGGAGGGTTCTCACCGGGCTGGCCGCCGACAGGTATCCCGCTGAAATTAAACACTTTCTGTTCTTTTTCGAATTTGAACATCCCGTCTCCTTTATCTCAAAATTATGCTAAACTATGGTGTATCCACTTACGG
>Ga0316622_100004467_pt1 | contig 10287 bp, 6 predicted proteins | sample OWC_Aug_OW2_C1_D_FD_207646 | JGI IMG/M metagenome (GOLD analysis project Ga0316622, IMG submission 207646) | Wetland soil microbial communities from Old Woman Creek delta, Ohio, United States - OWC_Aug_OW2_C1_D5_C | ecosystem: Environmental > Terrestrial > Soil > Wetlands | place: USA: Ohio... | reverse complement strand
CCCGCTCCGGCGGCGCGGCCCGTAGCCACCGCTCGACCGCCGCGCGGATCTCGCTCCCCGAGTGTCCCTTGCGGAAGGCCGCGCTCAGCGCCAGGCGGACCATCTCGTCGAGGCCTCGCGCGTCTTCAAGCGCGGCGGGCACGCCCGCGCGGACGTACACCCCGGCCCCCCGGCGCAGCTCCACGTGCCCGGCCTTCTCGAGGTCGCGATAGGCGGACGAGACGGTGTTCGCGTGGAGCCCGAGGCGCCGCGCGAGGGCACGGACGGACGGCAGCCGCTGGCCGGGGGCGATGGTCCCCCCCAGGATCTTGAGCTCCAGCTGCGCGAGCAGCTGGTCGTGAAGCGGCACGCCTCCCTTGCGGTTCAGCACGATGTCCACTGACCGGCTCCGTCGAAGTTGGGGGATTATGGACCGGTGCGCCCCCTCTTCGCCACGCGCCGGCAGAGGCTCCTGGCCCGGGTCGGCCTCTACGGCGGGGCCGTCCTCGTCGGCCTTCCCCTCGCCACGTCGCAGATGCTCGTGGGCACGATCCGGCAAGCGACGCTCACGAGCCTCGGCGGCCGGGAGCGGGAGGACGTCCGCGCCGCGCTCGCGGCACTCTGCGCGCGCGGGCTCGGGCGGCGCGGCTTCGTGCTGCTGGGGGTCTCGATGGGCGCGGTCGCCGTCCTCCGTGCCGCGGCGGAGGAGCCCGACGTGCGCGCGGTCGTGGCGGAGGCCCCGTACGACGACTACCGCAGCACGATGGCGCACCACGCGCGGCTCTACTACGGCCTGCCGCACTGGTTCCCGCTCGTCCCCGCCGCAATCGCAGTCGCCGAGTGGCGGGCCGGCTTCGACGCCGACGAGGTGAGCGCGGTCGAGGCGGCCCGGCGCGTCCGGGGAGCGCTCCTCCTGATCGTGGACGGGGGCGACCCCGGATGCCCGAGACCGTCGTGCGCCGCGTGCTCGACGCCCACCCCGGCCCCAGGCGCCTGTGGACGGCCCCGGGCGCGCCCCACTCGGGCGCCGCCAACGCCCCGGGCTACTGGGAGACGGTGCTCGGCTTCCTCGAGGCGAACGGCCTCTGAGTCGAAGCCGCTCGAGCGGGCGAGCGGGTGTTCCTGTTGACGCTCCCGACGCCGCGCCGTAACCTGCCCGCGCCCTGGTGGCGGAGGAGGCACGACATGGTGAGGCGTGAGCGTTCGAGAGGAGAGGGCGTGGGTCGTGCCGCACGCTGTCAAGCCGCCGCACGCGTCTCAGGCGTGCTCTTCGTCCTGCTCGCCGGCAGCGGCCTGGCTCCGACCCCGAGGCTCGCGGCCCAGGGCGCGGGCCCCAGTCAGGAACCCGTCGGCGCGCGCGTCGATCCCTATGCGGCCAAGACGCGCCTCCTCGTGCTGACCGACATCGCCAACGAGCCCGACGACCAGATGTCGATGGTGCGCCTGCTCGTCTACTCGAACCAGTTCGAGGTCGAGGGGCTCGTCGCCACGACGTCGACCTGGATGAAGAAGACGGTCCGGCCCGACGTCATCCGCCTGTTGATCGACGCCTACGAGGAGGTGCAGCCGAAGCTGCTCGAGCACCAGCCGGGCTTCCCGACCGCGGCCGCCCTCCGGGACGTCGTGACCACCGGTCAGCCGGCCTACGGCATGGCGGCCGTCGGTCCCGGGAAGACGTCGCCGGGGGCGGAGCTGATCGTCCGGGCCGGGGACCGGGCCGACCCCCGGCCCCTGTGGGTCACGGTCTGGGGAGGGGCGAACACGCTGGCCCAGGCGCTCCTGGACGTGCGCGCGCAGCGAACGCCCGAGGAGGTCGAGCGGTTCGTGTCGAAGCTGCGCATCTACTCGATCTCCGACCAGGACGACGCCGGCCCGTGGCTCCGCCGGGAGTTCCCGGGCCTGCACTACATCGCGATGCCGTCGCCGCCGGACGGCGAGCAGTACGGCTACGCGACGTGGACCGGCATCAGCGGCGACCGCTACTACCGCAACTGCCCCGGGGCTGACTTCGCCACCTTCTCCGACGCCTGGGTGAACGCGAACATCCGCGCGAAGGGCCCCCTGGGCAAGCACTACCTGTACCCCTGCTGCATCCACGAGGGCGACACACCGTCGTTCCTCGGCCTCGTCGACAACGGGCTCGCCAGCGCGATGAGCCCGGCCTTCGGGGGCTGGGGCGGCCGGTACGTGTGGCGGCAGTTCTACGGGGAGACGCGGCCGTTCTGGACGCAGGGCGGCGACTCCTTCCCGGGACGGGACAGCTCCCGGGACCTCGTCGTGGGCAGCGACGGGAACACGTACTGGTCCGACCAGGCCACGATCTGGCGCTGGAGGAAGGCGTTCCAGCACGATTTCGCGGCCCGCATGGACTGGACGATCAAGGGTGCGCACGAGGCGAACCACAACCCGGAGGTCGTCGTGAACGGCCACGCGGGCAAAGGGCCGTTGATCGTCGACGCCCGGGTCGGGACCCCCGTCACCCTGGACGCGGCCGGCACCCGCGACCCGGACGGCCACTCGCTCCGCTACGCCTGGTTCTTCTATCCCGAGGCGGGCACGGGCATCCCCGGGCGGCCGGTTGTCGCGCGATCCCCACGGGCCCGCATGGAGCCGCCCGGCGCGGGAGGGATCCCGTCCGCGCCCGCAGGCGGGCCGCCACCGCCCCCGCCCCGCGTCACCGTCCAGGACGGCACGACGGCGAAGGCGATTGTGGTGCCCAACGTCGCCGGCACCGCCCACGTGATCCTGGCCGTCGAGGACGACGGGGCGCCGTCGCTGACGTCCTACCGACGGATCATCTTCAACATCCAGCCCGCGCCGCCATCCGAAGCGAAGCCGTGAGGCCACGGCCGAGCGAGGGACCCATGCGGGAGCGGCACGGCACGGCCGTCTTCCTCGCGGCGCTGTTGATCACCGCTGCGCCCCTGTCGGCCCAGGATCCGCAGCCCCGCCGGCCTCCGGGCTTCACGCCCTACAGGTATCGCCAAGGCATCGAGGAGCTCCAGCGCCGCTTCTCGGGACCCATGATGGCCGAGGCCGCCCGCGAGGTCGGGTTGCTGGACGAAGTCAATCGCCGGGGGCCGTACGAACCCACCACGGAGTCGCTGCTCACGCATCCGGTGCCCGAGTGGTACCGGGACGCCAAGCTCGGGGTGTTCCTCGACTGGGGCCTCTACTCCGTGGCGGGGTACGGCGAGAAGCGCTTCGCCAGGGCGCGCTATCCGGACTGGTACCTGGACTACATGTACAACGTGCTGGCCCCGTACCACGCCTCGGCCTGGGGCGCGGACTTCGAGCGCGACGACTTCATTCCCCTGTTCACGGCCTCCCGCTTCGACGCGGAGGCCCTCGTCGCCCTGGTCAAGGCGTCGGGCGCGCGCTACCTGGTGCCCTTCAGCAAGCATCACGACGGCTTCTGCCTGTGGGCGTCGCGGTTCACCGAGCGCGACGTGGCGGACATGTCGCCGGGCCTGGACGTCACGGCGCGGCTCGCCGCCGAGTGCCGCCGGCAGGGCTTGAAGCACGGCTTCTACTTCTCGGTCGAGGAGTGGGAGTACCCCCTGCTCCTGGACGGCGACCGCCTGGGCCTGCGGCTGTGGTCGACCGAGACGCCTCCCGGCGCGACGGTCGAGTCGGGAGGCGACCCGCTCGTGCTGGCCTTCGACTCGGCCCGGCACAACCGCATGGTCTCGGGGAAGGTGCCCGTCCGCGACTTCGTCGCACAGTACCTGCTGCCCCAGGCCAAGGAGTTCATCGACGTCTACGATCCCGACATCCTGTGGTTCGACGGCGACTGGACCCGACCGGCCTCCTACTACAGGACGCCGGAACTCGTCGCCTACTTCTACAACCGTGCCCGGGGACGCAAGGAGGTGGCTGCCAACGACCGGCTCGGCCGGGGCACCCGCGGGCACTGCGGTGACTTCTACACGAGCGAGACGGACGAGATCGTCGCCCCCCTCAACCACCCCTGGGAGGAGAACCGGTCGATGGGCGAGTCGTACGGCTACTACTGGAAGGACAGCGACGCGACCCTGCTCACGACGGACGAGCTCGTCCAGATGCTCGTCCGCGTGGTGGCCAAGGGCGGCAACCTCATGCTCCTCGTGTCCCCGGACGGAACGGGCCGGATCCCGGAGAACCAGGCGTCCCGCCTGAGGGAGATCGGGGCCTGGCTGCGCGTCAATGGAGAGGCTATCTTCGACACCCGCCCCCACTCCGTCGCCTGCGACAGCTCGCAGCTCGGCCAGAACGTGTGGTACACGCGGAGCAAGGACGGCAAGTACGCCTACGCCATCGTCTTCTCTCCCCCAACCGGCGAGTCCGTCGTCCTGAAGAGCGCGAAACCGGTGTGGGAGAAGAACGTGACGATCCTCGGCTACCCGCATCCCCTCGCCCCGAAGGAGTCCTGGGTCGACACCGGGAGCGCCTACGGCATGGTCGTCAAGATCCCCGAAGAGCTGCGCCGCGCGGGCAGCCGCCCGCCCGCCTGGGTCATCCGGTACGAGACGCGCTAGCGTCCTGACCCGGCGCCGCCCAGGGCGCTACTGGGATGCGCAGTACCGCAACGGCGCGAAGGGCGTCCCTCCGGGGCCGATGAAGAGGCTCTAGTGCCGGAGCCTCCCCTCCTGGATCGGCTCGCGGGGACGGCCCGGGCGCTGCCACTCCACCGAGAGCGCCTCCCCGCCCCGGGCCTCGAAGAACTCGAGGCGCAGCGCGTGCCACCCGCGGGCGAGGGCGATCTCGCCGCTCGCGGCCTGCGGCGCGTGCTGGCCGTCGTTGTCGACGACGAGCTGTCCGTCGATGAACAGCCGGGTGCCGTCGTCCGAGATCGTGGTGAACGTGTAGATGTCGTCAGCGGGCACGTTCACGAACCCCTCGAAGACGAGGCCGAAGTCGTCCGCGCCGGGGCGAGCGGCGAGATCGAGGCCGGGCGTCACGGCGGTGCGGAGGGGAACGAGAGCCTCGATGTCCGGCAGCCGGGTCCACTGCCCTTCGTAGACGCGAACGCGCAGACCGGGCGACGCCGGACGCCCGGGGCGGGACGGGCGAGGCACGGTCCTGCGGAGGACGCGCGTCACCGGCGCAGAGGCGAGGCCTTCCGCGTCCAGCGACAGGGCCCGCAGGGTCGCGCCTTCCCCGCTCACCACGATCGGCTTCTCGTACCGCGGCGAGTCGGGCGTGGGGGCGCTCCCGTCCAGCGTGTAGTGGATCCGCTGGTGCTCCGGATGGCTCAGGGCGACGACGGCCTGGCCGAGGAAGAGCTCGCCCGGCCAGGAGACGGTGACGGGCTCGGCGGGGATGACGAAGCCGACGCGGCGAAGCCGCACGGCCATCTGCGGCCGGCGGGGCAGCTCGAGGCGGCAGGTCTCGACGCACGTTCCCGGCTGCCGGGCCCTCGTCATCTCCCAGGTGTCGAGGACTTCGACCTCGAAGCGCACCCCCGCGGGCAGCGTCAGGTCGAGCGTCGCTGGGGCCTGGGCGCCGAAGTAGTGGAGGTACTGCTCGCCGGCCCGGCCGCCGACGCCGTCCCCGAGGGGCTCGAAGCCCTCCTCGGGCCCCTCGTCGAGGACGCGCTTCAGGAAGGCGATGCGGGCCGGGCTCTGGCCGCGGAGGACGCCCCCCTTGGCCCACCACAGCACGTCGTCGGGGCGCCGGTAGGTCTCGCCGTGGCCGACGTAGGCTCCCGCCACGGTGCCGCGCCAGAAGCGGTCGACCATCTCGCGGGGCGTGAGGTTGCCCCAACCCTGCGGGATGTCGCCCTCGTAGCGCGTCTCGTCGAGCACCACCGGCCTGCGGTACCGCTCGCGCCACTCACCGATCCGGTCGAGGTCGGAGCTCTGGATGCTGGCGTGGGTGACCCAGGGCCGCGTGTGGTCGTAGAAGCGGGCGCCGTTGTGGATCCCGCGCAGCCGGCCGTAGGGGTCCTCGCGCACGATGGTGGCGAAGACCTGGTCCCAGTCGCTCGTCTTCATGTCGGACATGAAGTCGAACTCGTTGGCGAGCGACCACCAGACGTTACGCAGGGCGGCCAGCCGGGCGATGGCGTAGCGGAGGTAGCGCTCCCGGACCTCCCGGGGCAGGCTCGCGTAGCCCCACCGGTCGTACGGGTGGAAGAGGATGATGTCGGCCTCGATCCCCAGGCGCTGCAGGTCGAGGACGCGCTGCTCGAAGTGCCGCCAGAAGGCCGGGTCGAATCGCGTCGTGTCGTTGTTGCCCGAGGCGTCCCGCGGGAAGGGGTAGAAGAGAGGCTCGTTGGCGTTGTAGACGTAGTGCTTCGGGAAGACGCACATCCGCATCTTGTTGAAGGGCGAGGCGGCCAGCGTCCGCAGCGTCTCTGTCTCGAGCGCGTCGCCCTGGTGGACCCAGGCGTAGCTGGTGGTCCCGACCTGGTGGTAGGGCGTGCCGTCGGCGTAGGCGAAGTGCCAAGTGCCGCGGACGCGAACAGGGCCGTGGTTCGCCCCCGTCGGCGCCACGCAGTCGAAGCGCCCGGCCCGTCCCGCCAGCTCCGGGGCGCTGCTCTCCGTCACGTACGTCCACTCGCCGGTCGCGTCGGGCATGAAGCGGACCTTGAAGGTGCCGTCGCCGTCGTAGAAGCCCCGGACGCGCACCGGCGGTCCGTCGCCGCGTCGGAACTCGGCCGACAGCGAGACGTCGACGAAGGGGTTGCCGCGGGCGGGACCCTCGAGCGTCAGCTCGAAGAGGCCCCAGCGCTCGACCCTGTCCGTGGCCCGCGCGGGCACGGCCGCGGCCACCAGGGCGGCGGTGGCGATCACGGCGGCGACGAGGCATCGCGTCCTCATGTCCGGTCTCCCTTTGCGTGGTGAGTCGTGCTCAGCGGCCGGTCCCCGCGGCCTCTCGCTTCAGCGCGAAGATCCCGAAGCGGTCGGCGTTCTCGGGTGTAACGAGCAGGCAGTCGACGGACTGCTTCTCGGGGCGACCGGTCGATCCGGTGCGCAGGAAGAGGTCGGCCTGCTCGATGGCGCTGCGCGCGATCGGGGCGGCCGGCTGCAGGACCGTGGCGCGGATCTCGCCCCGGCGGATCGCCGCGATCGCGTCGGGGCTGCCGTCGAAGCCGACGACGATCACCTTGGGCAGTCCGGCGGCGAGGAGCGCGGCCGAGGCCCCCAGGGCCATCGTGTCGTTGCCGGCGAGGACGCCGTCGATCTTCCGGCTGCCCTGCAGGATCGTCTCCATCTTCTGGAAGGCCTCAGTCTGGCTCCAGTTGGCGCTCACGCGCGCGGCGGCCACGAGGTCGGGGTACTTGCGCAGCACGTCACCGTAGCCCTTCGAGCGAATGGCGGCGTTCGTGTCGGATTCCCTGCCGACCAGCTCGACGTAGGTCCCGCGCTCGCCAAGGAGACGCACGAACTCCTGGGCCCCGAGCGAGGCGCCCTGGTAGTTGTTCGAGACGATCTGGGCGGTGGCGATGCCCGTGGCGTTCAGCTCGCGGTCGATCAGGAAGCTCGGGACGCCGGCCTCCTTCGCCTTGCGCACCGCGGCGACGCTCGCGTCGGCGCCGGCGTTGTCGAGGATGATGGCCGCAGCACCCTTCGCGAGGGCGCTGTCCACGAGCTGGTCCTGGCGGGAGGCGTCGTCGTCGTGGCTCAGGACGAGGGTCTCGTACCCGAGCGCGCGCGCGGCGGCGTCAGCCGCCTCGGCCTCGGCCTTGAAGAAGGGGTTGTCGTGGGCCGGGGTCACGATCGCGATCAGGCGCTTGGTCGGCGGGGCCGCGCGACAGCCGGCGATCCCGGCCAGGGCCACCAGCAGGACCGCTACACCCGATCGGACGCTCTTCCGCCTCATCGCTGCCTCCCGGGCACCGCCCCCGTCCCCGGCCGCGAGGCGAGCTGGTCCACCACCACTGCGGCGACGATGACGACACCCTTGATCACGATCTGCCAGAACTCCGAGACGCCGAGCAGCACGAGCCCGTCGTTGAGGACGCCGATCACGAAGGCCCCCACGAGCGTGCCCCCGACGCTGCCCCGCCCGCCCGAGAGCGACGTCCCGCCCAGGACGACGGCGGCGATCGCCGACAGCTCGAAGGTCGCGCCGGTCGCCGGGTGCGCCGCCTGGAGCTGGGCGGCGATGATGAGGCCGGTGAGCGCCGCGCAGAAGCCGGACATCATGTAGACGGCCAGCTTGACGCGCGCGACCCGGATCCCGACGAGAGCCGCCGCGCGCTCGTTGTCCCCGACCGCGTACACCCGGCGCCCGAACGGCGTCCGGCCGGCGACGAAGGCGAAGGCCATCCCGAGGGCGGCCATCATCCAGATCGGCGCCGGGAGCTTCAGCAGGGTGCCCGTCCCGAGCAGCGTGAAGCCGGTGTTACCGAGGTCCGCCCGCCCGACGAGGTTCGGGAACGTCGCTCCACCCGAGATGAGGAGCGCGGCGCCGCGGGCCACGTAGAGCGTGCCGAGCGTCGCGATGAAAGGAGCGACTCGCGCGCGCACCACGAGGAGGCCGTTGAGGGCCCCGACGGCGAGCCCCACGAGGAGGCCGATCCCGATCACGGCGGGGGCCGAGAAGTAGACGACGACGCCCAGGGGTCGGAGCACGAGCCCGTCGTGAAGCAGCCACCCCGCGGTCATGCCGGCGAGGCCCGCGATGGAGCCGACCGAGAGGTCGATACCACCCGAGAGCACGACGAATGTCATCCCCAGGGCGAGGATGGCGTTGAGGGCCACGTGCTTCGCGAGCATGACCAGGTTACCCTGGGTCAGGAACGCCGGCGTGAGATACGAGAAGACGACCACGAGCACGGCGAGAGCCACGAGGGCGCGCAGGCGGACGAGAAGGCTCATGCGGCGTCCTTTCCGGCCGTGCGCCCGTGCCCGAGTGCCGCCGCGGCGACGAGCTCTTCGTGGCTCGCCTCGCTCGACGCGAAGCGGCCGGTCACCCGTCCGTTCGAGAGCACGACGATCCGGTCCGCCACACCGACGACCTCCTCGAGATCCGACGAGACGAAGACGATCCCCACGCCTCCCTCCGCGAGACGGCGGACGAGGGCGCGCAGCTCGGCCTTGGCGCCCACGTCGATCCCGCGGGTCGGCTCATCGAGCAGCAGCACCCGCGGGCGCGTGAGGAGCGCCCGCGCGATCACGACCTTCTGCTGGTTGCCGCCCGAGAGGGCGCCGATCCGGATCTCCGGTGTGGCCGAGGCGATGGCCAGCTCCGAGGCCATGCGGGCGACCGTCTCCCGCTCGGCCACCGGCGAGAGGGCGAAGCGGCGCACGTGCGCCCGCAGGCTCGCGAGGGTCATGTTGTGGGCGACGGAGAGCGAAGGGAAGATCCCCGCGCCCTGGCGGTCCTCGGGCACGAGGAAGACGCCACGATTCAGGCGGGCGGGCAGATCGAGCCGTTCGATGGCCTCCCCGCGCAGCCGGATCGCCCCGGCACTCGGGGTCCGCGCGCCCGCAAGGCACTCGAGGAGCTCCGTGCGCCCGGCTCCCATCAGCCCGTAGAGCCCGACGACCTCTCCGGCCGCGACGCCGAGAGAGACGTCGTCGAGCAGGGGTCGGCCATCCTCGCGCCGCAGCGAGAGCCCCTCGACCCCGAGCAGGGGCTCCCCGGCCGCGGGGGCCGGGCGTCCGGCGGTCGCCGCGACGGAGCGGCCGATCATCTGCTCGACGATCCAGCCGACGCTCGCGTCCGCGGCCTCGGCCACCGCGACGCGGCGGCCGTCCCGGAGGACCGTCAGCCGATCGCCGATCTCCATCAGCTCCTCGAGCCGGTGCGAGACGTAGACGATCGCCGTGCCCCGCGCGCGCAGCTCGCGGATGAGGCGGAAGAGGGCGGTGACCTCTGCCGACGAGAGCGCGGAGGTGGGCTCGTCCATGATCAGGACCCGCGCCTCCCGCGTGAGGGCGCGCGCGATCTCGACGATCTGCTGCTGGCCGAGCGGCAGTCCGCCGCAGCGCGCGCGGGGATCGATCGGCTGCTCGAGCCTCTCGAGGACCGCCCGTGTCTCCCTTTCGGCCCGGGCGCGGTCGGCCACGACGCCGAGCCGGCGCGGCTCGCACCCCGCGAACACGTTCTCGGCGACGGTCAGGTCCGGGAAGAGCGACAGCTCCTGATGGATGATGGCGATGCCGGCGGCCGCGGCGGCCCGCGGCGAGTCGAAGCGCACGGGGCGGCCGTCGAGCAGCAGCCTCCCGCGTGTCGGCGGCTCCACCCCAGCCAGGATGCGTATGAGGGTCGTCTTGCCGGCGCCGTTCTCGCCGATCAGGACGGCGACGCGCCCGCGCTCGATGTCGAAGTCCACGTCGTCCAGGGCCACGATCCCGCCGTACACCTTGCCGATCG